>Ga0307509_10001022_pt1 | contig 48133 bp, 45 predicted proteins | sample 10_EM_MG_FD_202245 | JGI IMG/M metagenome (GOLD analysis project Ga0307509, IMG submission 202245) | Populus trichocarpa ectomycorrhiza microbial communities from riparian zone in the Pacific Northwest, United States - 10_EM | ecosystem: Host-associated > Plants > Roots > Unclassified | place... | reverse complement strand
GCCGTCCGTCCCGGGCATAGGTCAGGACGGACTGCAATTGGGCGTCCGTCCCGTCCGAAGGTCTCAAACTTGGCGTCCGTCCCGTCCTAGGCTAAAGACGGACGGACTGGACGCTTGGGAACACTGCCCTCGCCCTCATTCCTACAGTACATACGTTTCTGAACTTATTTCAGGAATGTTCCTCACAACGCTTTCCAGAAGTGTGCTGCTCATGATATTCGGGGAAGTGTCTTTCCAGAGTTTCTCCCGCAGAAATCTAGTAATGTCGTCGTTTATAGGGTGTATGAATACAAATTTTGCTGCTCCACCAAATTTCCCCTCAACCTCACTCCGGACATGTGGTCTCCCGGTCATAAATATGCGGGTGTCGCGCGACCCTTGTAGAATCTGTCCTAGTGACTCAAGAACTGCCATTCGATGTTCTGGCACACTCGTCAATCGCGTCAACACATATGAACGTGCGCTTTCTTGCTGTGATAGCTTGGAACATCCTCAAAATTCCTGGAACTTGTAGTCCTCTACCCCCAATCACCTTCTTCTCGTCCCGAAAGCCCTGGACTACTGCTTCGGGAATTTCCTCCAATCCGCTCACAAGCTGCCTTAGCAGGGAGCCCAGCATATTCGTTGGTGATTGCTCATTCCGGGAAGCAAAGTCGAAGTAAAAACAGGTAACAGCAGTATCCTCCCCCGCAGCCTCGTCGCATAACTTGTCTATAACTAGGGAACTGTTATCACAACTGATCAGCCATATCACCCCCTTATTTGCGTAAAGGTACACCTTCTCTCTCTCTTACGTGATGTAGCTCTTTCCCACTCCTGGATTCCCGTCGCAGAACAAGGTCGCATGATCAGATCCATCCTCCCTGTTGCCATTATGCCAGTGCTCGAATTCCTCGGTTCTAAGAAACCGGGCCCCTATACTCTCTATCCGCTGAGCCCCAATGTCCCGGTGCCGTACCCATGGCTCGAGTGGAGACAACCATGCCAATATTTTAGACTCCAGTATCCTCGACTCCAGTATTTTCGACTCAACATCGGCGGTGGTATGGTTAAAGCTATTTGCTATAACGATAGAGTTCTCGTTGCGGCTGAAGACTCCAGACATTTTTCGTCGCTTTGGATATTCTTGAGAGCAAGGTGTTGATTAGCTTGGGATCTGTTGACGCGATAACCCGAAACGGAGGAAAAGTGGGGTTGATGGGTAAAGCGTTGATCCTAAGACAAGGCGGTCCAATCCCAGGACCCGAACTTATGCTCTGAGGAGAAACGACTGGTTTGTTCACACTTTCAACCCTGAGCCCCACTAGAAACAACCTATTTTCGCCCCCCCTGTTACTGTACTTATCTCTAGCATCAAGTGCTGCGCTTAAACGCTAATACTGGCAATATCTTTCTATCTTCGACAATGTTATCTATTTCCCCGGGCTAAGTACTCGAACATATCTTTATAAATAACTTTGTGAGTTCCGGTGTATTTTGTGTCTTTTACCATAGAGTGAGGGGCCACTCCGGCAACTCCGTCTGCGACTGCAGAGGATACTAAAATAGAGGTTTTGGGTCTGTGTTCTTGTAGAGTAACATGACCATCACAAGATTCACTTTCCGGTATGTTGTCATCAACTAACTTATAGGCCAAGAAACTCTCTCATTGAAGGAGGTAGGAACTAGTGTAGATTAAAGTTACTCGAATGCTGACTGCTCCGTGATTAATGAAAAGACTAGACTGATACCCATATCACTTCTGGGGGGCAGGAGCGGCTTCGACTAGGCGGCTAATTTCCGGGAGACCCTGAAAGCGTAGAGCTCCGTTGGTTTGAGAAAGAGAGTAAACTTAGGCCCACTTTGGCGGCACACGGTGCGGTAATAACCCAGTAGAATTCATCCGGGCCGCAGAATGCACCGGGCTTCGCCGTTCCCCATCCACTTGTTGACGGCCAAGGCATCTCGACTCTTGATTATATCCGGAAGTCTAGGTCTTCGACAGCTAAACTAATCTTGTGATCGCTCACGCAACTTAGGGGCCGCCCGGCAACGTTTGCAAGGCATTCATTGCCAAACACCGGAAAGAACTTTTTATAAGGTAAAATAAATAAATAACCGGCTATTCTAGCTCAGACGGTAAGCCATTGTGGAGAAAACGATATTATACAGTAAAAACTAGCCAACAAACCTTAAGATATACTAGTCACAAAGATTTTTTAAAAAAAAGATCTTAAGAGCTAGACTACCATATTTTCGAAGCTATATTCTATAATCTCCCTGGATTCTACCTTCAAAAAAAATACTATCAAACACAGTTAACCTTATAAACTTCATTTTGTACCGGCTTATTAACAAAGGCTGGCTTTCCAAACAGCACCTTAACTCTTCTCTTCCGGGCCCACTTCCCATCCTCATACGGCCCGGTTAATCGCAGCACCACAGAATTCATCAGGTGATTAGTCCTCTCATTATAAAAGCTACACTATACACTGGTGACAGTGGCATCCTCTCTCATTAAACAAGTCATAACTTGGAACATAGTATCACAAAACTAAGATTCTTATCGTTTAGCCTTGCACTATTGGGGAATTGACAGAAAGAGTGAAAGCAAGGTTCCTGGAATCTCTTATAAGTTTTGTATAACTTCCCGAGAGACGCACACATTGTTAAATGCCTTACAGTATCACTTGACAGGATTAGGAGAAATTATATATAATGATCTCGGCAACTTTTCTTATGAAACTGGTAGAAAATACACATTCTGTTCCCCCACAGTGCTCTCCAACTATCATAACATATTCCCAGGAAATTCAAACGACCACTAACTGCCCACTAGACTAGCCTTTTAAAAATAAACAAAACATATAATGCCAGAACAAATCTACGATGGTTGATCTTAGTTTGAAAGCCCCAGCACCACGTCAAGGTGTCAACCTCGCTGGGGTCCCACGAGCCATCCGCTGATTAGCCAACCCTCGTTGGACGGATGATAGCCGAACCATGGTAGAGCCTGTTTGGATATGGCTGTTCCGTTCCGTTATCCCATACAAATGACCTCCCCCTCTGTTTCGAAGCGGAGGGAAGGTCATTTGCCCAACCGAAAAGGTCGCCCAACGGAACGGTCCAATATTTTCCAAACAGGCCCTTATACCATGGCCTAAAGTATCCTTCCTGTCAGTCACCCTCTGTACGAGGGGTGTTACAGTGCTCTTAAGCAACTGTAAATACTGCTCGTGGGAGCCGGGACACTCCCGGCAGGCAGGCGCCCTGGCTGTCGTCACAGTCGCAAAGCTCCTCCGCAACAGTGATGCAAATTCCATGGAGAGGAAAGAAGGGGATTTGGGGGGGAGGTGGTGGTATTTATAGAGACTTGGAGTGGGGTGCCAAGAATTTTCTCGGTCTGGGGTTTTGTGGGGGATGTGAGTCAGATACGGGTAAGATATGTTACGGATAAAATTTGGCTTTACCTCAGTTTGCTGCTTTTTAGCTAGTTTACGAATAACTTAGGCAGTATAGATAGCGGTTCATGATCTGACTTTTCCTGGGAAGGGAACTACGCTGGTCCTGTGTTGGGTGGGGGAGAAGAAGGTGTCGCATTTACTTCAGAGACTCTATATATCATAAGGCTACAATCTTTCACTTCTCTTGCGCTTTCTTCCCACCACGGCAACACAGCACCACGGAGGAACCGTTTTGGACCGTCACCGAGAAAGGAAAGTTTGTGATAGCGGATGACGGGAAGAGGATTTCCCGTACTCAGATAGTCGGACAACCAGGAAGGTTGGGCTTTCTTTTCGGTTGGATTTTTTCTCTTCGTTGCGGTTTTCTGGGTTGGCTTTGGGTAAGAAGTTTGTGAATTAGCTTGGAGGTCCTGAATTGATTGTGACTTGTGTGATTTCTGTTACTAGGCGGGATTTTTCTTGATAGTGACAATTGTTTGCCGTACCTCTCACATTTCGAAGAGTAGATACTCTATCCCCGGATATCTTGGCTTCAGTACCTGTACAATAGCATGACAATCCCAAGATGAACTCTCTACAATATGCCATCAGCTATGGCCAGAAAACTCGCTGATTGAAGGAAGGAAAAACTAGCGTATCCCCCAGGTCATCTGAATACCTACTGTTTCGCGATGCGGGGGAAGGCCGGGCTGATACACAAACTACTCCTAGGGAGAACGGGCAGCTCCGACGATGCGATTAATTTCCGGAAGATCTCGAGGACGCACAGGGCCATTGGTGAGAGGGATTCCAGATCTTAGCACCATATTAACAGTGCCGAGTTTGGGAATAGGTTGGTAGAACCCGCCTGGGCTTAAGCGTTCACTATATTTCATGGTACACCATCGACTGCATTCTGAAATCAGAGTTTTACACTACCAAAATTCCCACGTGATCGCCTAAACCCCCCGGACCGCTTCCCATCTTCCCACAGCTTTCTCAAAGGTAGAACAGAATGCTTGTGTGGGCGATTGGCCTTTCCCGACGTAAAAGCCACAATATATACAGGTGACGGCGCACACTCCCGAATAAACAAGGGGTAACTTGGAACTCATGGCCGATCCCTATTGCTAACCTTGCGCAGTTTCCGGGATGATCCCCCTTCCTACGTAAGGTGGGCCGCCGAAGGCGAAGAGCAATGTTCACTTCTCATTACTAGTGAGCAAATGGCATAGTATAGTATGACTGAGCTTGTATCAAGCATTACTTGTCCTACCCTACCTACATCCTTCACCCCCCTCGCTTCCGAGTCCGCTTGGCCAGACCCACAGGGCGTGCGGGTTAACTTAGACTAGCCCCCCCGTCTTCTACCGGTCAACCTACCGGAATGCCGGGATCGGATAGTGATGGGCACGATCATGCTCGAGCAGAAAATTTAGCCCATGCTCGAGCATAAATCGTGCTCGAGCACACCAAAAATTTATGATCGAGCATGGTCGTGCCCATCACTAGGATCGGAGGAAAAATTCAAAGTGGAGGGGGGGGGTAGACCTCCTGTTGTGGCTTCTATCGAGTGTTGTGTAAGGCAATGGGGCATACTAGAGCACGGTATAGTGGCTGTCGTCAGCGTACCAAATCCTAATGGCAAGATTGCAGCATTGCTAGAGTTATTCTAGCCACGCCTGCTGAAGATGCCCAGCGGTCAAGGCGATACCCACCTGCACCCTCCCCTCCGTCAACGATCACGGACTACAGTCGGAGCCCCGTGAACTACTCATAGACTTGCTTCTTCCGAAACCTCCTTTGAAATTGAGGGTGGAAGACACTTTATTATAGACCATGGCGGTAGTGTATTAAGGCGGGCAATAGTTTTCTACGCAACCAAAATTTCCCGCGCATCTACAATGGGGGTTTGGGATAACTGGTGCACAGCTACAATCCTTCCTTAGGCTACTGCCTTCTAGCTAATCCAAAGGCTCCACGTGAGCACCGCATGTGTGGGAGATAGCTTTTCCAGTGGATGGTGGACGGAAATTGGGGCTCTGGGAAGGATTCAATAGAGTGGTTGGTATTTTCCAGGCGTGGGTTAGTAGATCTGGTGCTGGTGGGTGCTGGAGATAGTGTCGCCCCAGAACCACAAGGTTCAGTCAATTGCCTTGTTCCGAGTAGCTTCAGGACGTTGGCCCGAGGTCTTTTGATATTAGAGGAAACAGTCTACAGGCAGACTGTCTATCTATCCATCCACCCACAGCTAGCACGGGAAAACAAGTAGGAAATAAAGAGATAAAGAAAAATATAAAAAAGGAGATCTCGAAACAGGGGATCTATTGGAGCGTAGAATGGCATCCAGAGCTGGTGGTACAAGTTACTAGGTAAAATAGTCGCCGGGCTGCTGCACACAGCACACTGGAGACAACGAATAGAAATTGGTGAGCCTTCAGTCAGAAACCCTTAACAAATATCCGAAGGTTTCAGAGGGGTGTGTATACAGGCGGGGCCCCCGCCAATGGCGAGAGGCGAGGGCTTCAAGTACATGTTATGGGCAGAGGCAGGGGAAAAATATGGGAAAATGGGGGAGATGACGATTCCTGCAAAACAGTAATCTAGGATATCGGAGGCGCTGGGAGAAAAGTCGTAATAATTGAGCACTCGGTGCTTCCACTTCATTTTAGATCTTTCACAACTGGTAGGGGCTCTGCGTATCAGCTCTTCTCGCTTTTTTCCGGGCCTGTTGAAGCTTCGCTACTCCTCCATGTGCTTTTATAGCATCATAGGAGAGGGCAGTGCACGGCCGTGGGTGACAGGGTTTGGACAGTCACCCCCCTGCAGTAGTGTGACCAAGCCTTCATGCTCCCCCCGCGGCAGCACTCCCAAGTAGTGTTCAATCATTTTTAGCTGGACGATTGGGGGCAACATTCTCCCGTCCTGAGAGTAGTTTGACCACTCCTTCATGTCCTTTGGTCGCAGCATGCGTGAGAGGAGTTTGACCCAACATATCTAGGCGATTGGGGTCGACATCTTCCGATCCCAACAGTAGTTTGACCACTCCTTCATGTCCTTTGGTCGCAGCATGGGCGAGAGGAGTTTGATCAAACATATCTGGGCGATCGGGGTCGACATCTTCCCGTTCCAACAGTAGTTTGACTACTCCTTCATGCCCCTGATAAGCAGCACACCTGAGCGGTGTTAAATCACAGTGAGCTGGTCCATTAGGGTCGACATCTTCCCGTTCCAGCAGTAGTTTGACCACTCCTTCATGTCCCTGAATAGCAGCACACACGAGTGGTGTATGACCACCCCTAGCTAGGCGATTGGGGTCGACATTTTCCCGTTCTAAAAGTAATTTAACCATTGCTTCATCTGCCGAGGCGGCAGCCAACGCGAGTGGCGTTAAATCACCAAGACTCGGGCAGTTAGGGTCGACATCCTTCAGTTCTAGCAGCAGCTTGACCACTCCCTCATGTCTATTCCTCACCGCCCATGACAGTGGTGTACCGCCAGTGCAATCCCGTTGATTAATCTGGCAACCTTTCATGTTTGTGAGTGCGGTCACGAGTTCAACAATCCCGAAGAACGACGCGCAGTGTAGTCCGGAGAAGAGTGGAGAAGTACTAATCTCTCCTACCAACCTAGGAAGTACTTGCTTCAAGAGCGATAGAGCGGATACGTGGTCTTCCTACTGGTTCAGGAGCCTCAGCGCAAGTGTCCTCGCAGAGTCTGAAAGTTCTTTGTTCGCATGTGTTCCCCAATATCTCGATGAATATGCCAGGAATGGAATGGCCTGGTGGCCCGGGAGGGGATAGGACGAAAGGTTCTTGATATGTTGCGAGTTTAAATATGTCAGGCAGGTTTCTGCGAGTATCGATTGAGGTTTGGTGGGGAGGTCTGGATGAGTGCAAAGATACTCCTGGACGGTAAAGTGGATTAACCGAACAGTCGACGCCTCCTCATCGATAGTGATCAGGCCTTGGCAGCAGTCTAGCAGGGTACTCATCAAAGGAATATTTTCAGAATCGAAATCCTCTGCTCCTATCTCCACTGCCAGTGCGTGGCACAGCTCATCCACCTTCAATGGCCGTTCCGAATGGCAGACCCATGTGAGAGTGGTTATCGCAAGTCTAGCCCTCTCCTCGCCCTGAGCCTTTATCCGCTCTAGTGTCACACCATATGCGTCCCCTAGCCCTGCGCCATCTTTCATTAACAGGAGCCTTTTCCTTCGCCGAGCGATAGTGGTCTCTCGTAGGACTGCCTCGATATGGAGAGATCCCAGTAGGAACCTAGATTCAAATATGCCAGCACTTAGCCAGAGGCAGCTTCACCCTCGCCCTCATTCCTACATACGTTTCTGAACTTATTTCCGGAATGTTCTTCATAATGCTTTCCAGAAGTGTGCTGCTCATGATATTCGGGGAAGTGTCTTTCCAGAGTTTCTCCCGCAGAAATCTAGTAATGTCGTCGTTTATAGGGTGTATGAATACAAATTTTGCTGCTCCACCAAATTTCCCCTCAACCTCACTCCGGACATGTGGTCTCCCGGTCATAAATATGCGGGTGTCGCGCGACCCTTGCAGAATCTGTCCTAGTGACTCAAGAACTGTCATTCGATGTTCTGGCACACACTCGTCAATCGCGTCAACACATATGAACGTGCGCTTTCTGGCTGTAATGGCTTGGAACATCCTCAAAATTCCTGGTACTTGTAGTCCTCTACCCCCAATCACCTTCTTCTCGTCCTGAAAACCCTGGACTACTGCTTCGGGAATTTCCTCCAATCCGCTCACAAGCTGCCTTAGCAGGGAGCCCAGCATATTCGTTGGTGATTGCTCACTCCGGGAAGCAAAGTCGAAGTAAAAACAGGTAACAGCAGTATCCTCCCCCGCAGCCTCGTCGCATAACTTGTCTATAACTAGGGAACTGTTATCACAACTGATCAGCCATACCACCCCCTTATTTGCGTAAAGGTACACCTTCTCCCTCTCTTACGTGATGTAGCTCTTTCCTACCCCTGGATTCCCGTCGCAGAACAAGGTCGCATGATCAGATCCATCCTCCCTATTGCCATTATACCAGTGCTCGAATTCCTCGGTTCTAAGAAACCAGGCCCCTATACTCTCTATCCGCTGAGCCCCAATGTCCCGATGCCGTACCCATGGCTCTAGTGGAGACAACCATGCCAATATTTTAGACTCCAGTATCCTCGACTCCAATATTTTCGACTCGACATCGGCGGAGGTGTGGTTAAAGCTATTTGCTATAACGATAGAGTTCTCGTTGCGGCTGAAGACTCCAGACATTTTTCGTCGCTTTGGATATTCTTGAGAGCAAGGTGTTGATTAGCTTTTGACGCGATAACCTGGAATGGAGGAAAAGTGGGGTTGATGGGTAAAGGGTTGATCCTAAGACAGGGCGGTCCAATCACAGGATCCGAAGATATGCCGGGGGGCGAAATGACTGGTTTGTTCACTTTTTCAATCCTAAGCCCCACCAGAAAAAACAAAGTCAACCTACAAGTATCATATTTTCGCCCCCCCGGTTACTGTGCTCGTACTCGAGCACTTATCTCTAGCATCAAGTTCTGCGCTTAGACGTGAATACCGGCAATATTCTTCTGTCTTCGGCAATGTTATATATGCCCCTGGGCTAAATACTCGAGCATATCTTTACAAATAGCTTTGTAAGTTCGGTGTATTTCGTGTCTTTCAGAATAGTGTGAAGGGCTACTCCGGCAGGTCCGTCTGCGACTGCACATACGATACCATACCGTAGTGTCCTGCCGGCAGCAGAGTAGGTTATTGGTTGTCAAGCCCATTCTTAACATATGCTCAGCTCACACCCCATCACCCTCTAATACCCGTAGGCGGCGTTTACGTACCGTAGCGTTAGCGCCCAGCGTCGGGTAGGATTCTTGGACGCACCTCTGAGGCGAAGCCAGGTTTTGACCGTCTACGAGTAGTGACAAGAATTTAGGATGGCAGAAAATTACTGTACCGTAGGCAAACACTTTTGCCCCGTCCGAGAACCCATCCGGGCCGGAGCGTGCTCGGTACTACACATCATCGTGCTGAAACGAAGAAATACTTGTATGATATGATACCTGCTTTATTTTTTGATTCCTGCTTTCCAATTGGATAACAGGCAGAAAGAAGTAGTGATCTCATATAACTAGTCCAGAGTATGACTCAGATCATTCACTGGCAGACAGGCATCTCTTGCCCTGATTTTAACAGTTTTCTCCAGGACAAGACTTTTACCTTCACTTGCTTACAGAATGAGAATAAAACAACTTGAAGAAACTCCATGTACTACTATGGATTTCACTTTAAGCAAATCAAAGTCTTCAACCGTTCAACAACCATCAAATCCACATGCAACTTGAAGACACCTACACTATACCCCCTTAATACCTGCTATAGTGTTATTTTGACAACCTTTCCACCTCTTGTAGTAGATATATATTTTCTGAGATACCTTGTCTAATCTCACCAAATTTGAGTCATTTCCCTAGCTACAATATTGGCATTTTGAACATTTAGACCACAGCCTAGTGCTTGAGTTTGCAGCCAACCAGGGCTACCCTTTGCTTTAGTTTTCAGAACTTACTTTCCCATAATCAGGCCTTATAGTCCTTGAAAACATCTGGACTTGGATCAGTCTAGATATACCTAAAGCCAGACAGGCAGGCCATTTGGGTTCCCTGAAATGGCAGAAGTTCCACCTGAGTTAGCTTGCAAGCTGATTGAGTCAAACAAAGAGCTGGAGGCAAAGATAATTAAGAATATAGACAGGCTGAGAAAGGTTCAATAATAATGAGAGCAAGTGATATTTTTTCCATACAATCTGCACACCAACAATGAGGGGCCTACATTATTCTCCGCTGTTTGTGACCAATCTTGTGTAGAAAGATACCCATCCTGGAGATTACCAGTGTGCAAGGCTACACAATGAGAATCTTAGTCTTGTGATATATTGCAAGTTATGATTTATTTAATTGGAGAGCAACATCACGTGAGCACTCTGTAGCTTTTATAATGAGAGGATTAATCACCTGCTCAAATCTCTAGTTCTATCATTAACCAAGCTATAAGAATATGGAAGGAGGGCAAGAACAGAAAAGTTAAGGGGCTGTTTGACATGCCAACCTTTGTAAGATAATACTTTATAAAAATTTAATAATATAGTTTACAATGTTAACAGTGTTTGTCAGCACAGTTTTTGAAGGCAGAATCCGCAAGCCTTACAAAATGCATATCAGAAACATGGTAATTTGGGTTTTGCGATTTTCTTTTTTAAAAATGTTTGGGACCGGTATATCTTAAGGTTTGGTGGGCTGTTTTTACTATAAGATAAGACCGCTTCCTCCCCTCTCTCACTTTACAAAAGTTCCTTCAGGTGTTGGGCAATGGATACTTTGCGAGCGTTGGCGTAGCGGGCAGCTCATAGCTAAGCTGTTTGCGTGATCACAGAGTTAGTTTGGTGGTTGAAGGGGCTGTTCGCCGTGACGTGATTTGAGTAATCCGTAAGTTACCAACTATGGTTGTGGAACCTTGGTTGGGATTTTAAAGTAGCATAGTCGAAAAACAAAAACCGCAGCAGCAAAAAAAGGTTAAAAAAACGGAAAGTATCATAGAGGATTACATGCTTCCCTCACAGTCAGTCAACTTCAACAATAACAAGGCTTATCAATCCTGCAATTGGCTATCCGGTTGGGATAAGGAAAACTAAGCCATACATGAAATCACAAGACAGCTCAACCCCTATCCAATGCTGCATCACAACCTATGGTACAAAGAGTTGAGGGGCATGATCCTCCGAAAGTGGTAGATGCAGAACTGGTCACTACAAGTATTATAGAAGGTTGCTTAAAGTGGGTAATGGGCAGAAATAGTGAAAGCAGGGCTTCTGAAAGCTCTTACAGTACTACTTCACAAAATTAGAAGAAATATATATAATAATTTCTGCAACATTGCTTGTGGAAGCAGTGGAAATACATTGTTAAATATACATTCTGTTCCCCCAGGATGTTCCCCAACTATTATAACACACTCCCTGGGAATTCAATCAACTCCGAACCACCCTCCAGATCAGACATCTAAAAACAAATAAACATAAAATACCTCAACAAATTTACAACGGTTGATCCTGGTCTGGAAGTCCCAGCACCACGTCAAGGTGTCAACCACGCTGGGGTCCAACGAGCCATCCGCCGATTAGCCAACTCCCGTCAGATGGATGATAACCAAACCATGGTAGAGCTTGCTTGAATACAGTGGTTCCGTTCCGTTATACCATACAAATGACTAATGGCATAATAATCCCAGTAGTAGAGTACTGCCTGAGAGCAGAGATAGCTGAGGCATGGGGAATGCTCAAATTTATCATATAAAGGAACACCAGAGAGTGGACATCAGGAATGTTCTAGAGCATGAATGGATATATGGGGCATATATGGAGACATAGGGCTATCACATATATGAGCAGAGTTTTCACTACTTAAGGTAAACCGTAGCTAGTCTCACAGTCCCCTGAGGAGATACGTGTTGGGATAACTTTGGTGTTCTTTCTTTTGTTACACAGTTGTTATGAGGGATTTCCTTTGTAAGGTTTACGACAAATTGTATTGTTTCCTTGGTTACGTGGATATATGAGTCATACTGGGGTATGAGTCGGACGGCAAAGGCTGTGTTAGGATTTCCTTCTATATAAGGGGGGGCTCCGCCTTTTATTTCCTTCATCTTTCTCGTCCGCTCCACCTCCAGCGATTGAAATCTCAACACCATGGGAAATCATCGTGAGAGTGTCCTCCGCCTCTGATCTACCCCGTCCGTGGCAACTGCTCGGGGGTTTATCACGCCTTCATCTCCTCCCTCTCTCTGGGGCCTTTGGCCTCCCCTCCCTGGGGTTATGGATTCCTTCCTGGTTCCGTTCGTCTTCGTTGAGCACGCTCGTGTTGATGTTCCTACCATTTACCCCACACTTCGCGACGCGTCTCGCTTAGCGATTTGCACGGTCGGCAACCCTCCTTCCTCCGTCAACACACAGTCGCTAGTTTCGGACTATCGGTGAAGTAGTTGCCCTGGTGGCCCTGCTCTCTGGTATTGCACTCTCTCCTGAGTTGCAGGATCAGTACAGTCGGCTTTCGAAAAACTGTGACCCGTCTCCGTCCTCCTTGTTCGTACTTCTCGGTTGTTTGGCGAGCCTTCCTCCTCCCGCTTCCCACGTGTCGGATCCGCTTGCACCATACTGCTACACCCTCGTTGCTGGCACCATACTGCCGTCCAGCTGGCACCTTACTGCCCCGTCCCCATTGCTGGCACCATTACTGCTGAGTGGCTCTCCTCGCCAGGTGGCTCCCCTCGCCTTCTTCACCCGCTACGCGATTTACTCTACGGTCGCAACTCGTGCTGGTTACGGTATTCCATGGTATTGCACTATCTCCTTGGATGTTCCTAAAGTCTGGTGCACGCCGATTTCCGGGCAGTCCGCCCGTGACAAGGCCTTGCCCCTAAGCCGTTAGGTTCGGGGAATTCCCTTAGGCATCCGGCAACAGTAGTTTTATCTTTCCTCTCCGTCGGCACTTGGTGCTGTAACAATTTTTGCTTTTGTTTTGGGGGGCCCGCCGAAGGGTTTGTGTCTTTCCCTGGTTTCTTTTCTATACCTGTCTTTCCTTACGTGTCTGGAGGAAGGTATTGCTTCGTCTTGCTTTCGTCTTAGGCGCTATTAGGGGGGGGGATGGGCTCTGGGTTAGAGGGGTTTGATTTTTCCCATGAGGGGGTGAAGCGGGTCGTTGGATTGTTTATAGGTTTTGTTTCGGTCATAGCTAGCGCTCCCTATCATTTCTTGTACCTTAAACAACGAATACATGATTATAAAATAAAAAAATAAATAAAATAAAAGCCTTTTATTTCCTTGATTCTTTACGCTACCTGGTATTTCTTTCACGACTCTTGTATTTCAGAATATAACGTCTTCTATTCTGATATCCAAGTTCCACGCCAAGAATCCACGAACCCTGACCCTGATCTATCGTTACACGATCAGCCTTGACCTGAGATTGTCATCTCCGAACTCTCACGCTAAATGAGTTTTATCGTTCAGGACCTTCCTGTCGTTGTGTACCTTGGACTAACGTCCTGTGCCAAGACCGCGTTACACCTAGCAACCTCCATACAGAGTACACACCACAACCTCTCCACCCCACAACATATCCAAGGACAAGATTGTTAGCGAACCGCCATCAATGACCCTCGCCCCCTTCTGTTTCAAAGCGGAGAGGTCATTTTCCCAGCCGGAGAGGTCGCCCCACGGAACGGTCCTATTTTTTTCTCAACAGTCTTTTATCGCATGGCCTAAAGTATCCCTCCTGTTAGGCACCCACAGTACGAGGTGTGTTACTGTACTCTTGAGCAACAGTAAATACTGCTCGCGGGAGCCGGGACCCTCCCGGCCGGCACTCTGGCTGTCGTCACAGTCCTAAAGCTCCTTCTGAACAGTGATGCACCTTCTATGAACAGGAAAGAAGGTGATTTAGGGGGACGTGGCAGTTGGTCTCACCTGTCCATGCACAACACAACACCTAGCCGTCCAATTCCCATTCACGACTTTTTTTTCATTTATTTTTTTTCAAATTAGGTTCAGTTGGGGACATAAACCCGCTTAGCCCCCCTACGAATCGTTGCACTATTTCTACATCCAGACAATATTTTGGATAGAATTCCATGGCCCGAGTTTCACATATACAATCGATTGGCATTGGCGACGGCAATGCTCCCTGTGACAACATATCATACTAGGGAGTTTCAGCATCACCTACTCGAAGACCGACCAGGGTGAGCTGGTTATGAATTGGCTCTCTCCACCGGAGCCAAATAGCCGACATCGAGGCGTAGGCGCTGACCTATTCAACCGTGTAAGAGATTTGTTTTTGCAAATGAGCGTGTTTCTGGAACGGAAGGGCAGTAAGACTGGAGTCGATAAAGCCGTCATGTTTTGCTCAGGGATCCTTGATTCAGAAGACAAATTTGAGGTAAAAGGCGAAACTCTTTGAAAGAAGGAAATACCAGTGACGATTAGAAAAAATGGTTCCTTATTGATCGACACCTGTGCGATTAGGCAAAGGAGGAAACTATCGCTGATTCGGTCTTGTACACCAACTTCCTTTTTCAACAAGAGCTGACCTTCACCAACGCCATGTGCACTATACTGAAGTGATTAGGTAGCTTAGAGTGCATTTCTAATGACCTGAGCTTGGGATTTCAAGAAGGAAAGAGGGAGTTTGACTGTAGAAGGCCATGAATTCCAGATCTCATGGTAATGTTGAGAATTACTATTGTTTCACTTCCCCGGATTCTCATCTGTGTCAATTCCTTGAACAAATATTTGCCCGGGCACCTGCCAAAGTTCCTCGAATCTCTGAGAGATATTATTTGGGAGTCTCCTACTACAAGAACATTCCTCACTGGGAGGCCCGACGTCATGGAAGATATTCAGAGATACTTCACCAAGGCGGCTGTGATACTCATCAACCCTATCCTTGGCGATATTCGGAATTGGTTGGAGATACGGTTGGACAGGGATTCTGAGCTGAGGCGATGGGCAATAACCTACCGCTAGACATTGTGAGAGTTATCCTGGTAATGATATCTGCGAAGAACCATTTTGCATTTCCACTCCACTAACGATGTATACTTAAATTGACCAGTAATTGTAGGTTGATTGCTCCTTGTTTCGTTCAACATCGACTCGATTATAGGAGAAGAAACACTGTGCAAGAGAAGAAAGAAACTTTCAGAAATGGCACTTAGCAATACAATGAGCGACTCTTACATGTCAACTCTAACCCGACTAAACTCACAAAAAATATGTAGATCACGACCTACGCTGAAGGTCTCTATGCAGGAGTTGTATTCCGAATAGCCATTTCGAGCCCAGGAGCTCCATCATGTTTTGGAAGTGGACATAGGATCTGTGAATCTGGATAAGGGAAATGATCCCACGTTGCTGACACTGCTAGCTTCTGGTCTGGGTATTTTTACGGTCAAGGTGTCTTCGTCCACAGCAGTATTCGCAAGCGGCCAGGTCGGCCTGCAGATAACCGGCCGGCTTTCAGTCCGCCCAGGCCAGGCCCATAAGAGACCGACCTGGGCTTCGTAGGCCAGGCTTTGGGAAAGCCTGCAGGCTTCATGGGTGCCTGGCGGCGGCGGCAGGTGTTCGGTATATTCCATGTGACAAGTCAATATTTCGTTGATATATGGGTGTAACAGGTTTATTCCTGTCTAACGAAAATACAATAGGACTGGCAATAGACCTGCTAGCGCTGGTGCTAAGGGAGGCTTCAAGGGACTGGAGGTAAGAGATAATAGTTGAAGGACAAATAAGACTCAGGGATTGCCGTTCAACCAAGTGTATTCTTAGACTGAAGGTCTGTCGAAGTCTGCTGTCTCCTGCTAGCCAGGAGACTGGTTTAAATACAAAACCCAAGAGCCATAGCCTTCCTGCAATCACGATCATTACCAGTAGCTGCGCACATACCGGAATCCTGTGCTCCTGCAAGACCAAAGAAAGAAACATAGCTCAGCCTCCACCAGTGCTACATGACCATTCCATATCCAGAATCCTAAATATAATCTTCCTGCAAAGCAAACTAAACATAGCAATACGGTAGCATAGCCTTTCTGACTCAGAGACAGTGGCGGAGCTGAAATCAAATCAAATAAACCAAATATTAATCAACTAAACATAGGAGATCCTGCGCTGCCCGCTCCTGTGTACCGTTACCGGAACATGTACACATGTTACAAGCACGTTGACAAAATTAGGGCCCGTTTCGATGTAGAGGTTCCGTTCTGTTCCCCCATACAAATCGCCCTTTCCCTTCCCTTTCAAAGTGGAGAGAAGGCCATTTTCACTGTAGAAACGGTGGCTAAACAGGCCCTTAACCATTCATGCATAATGGACGGCAACGGAACTCTCCTTATCACCTTGCCCTTTCAACCCCACAGAGATATTTCCCCAGGTCCGATATTAATTTCTACTAGGTATTCAACTATGCATTTACATTTTTAATTCATTTTTTGGTTTCCACACTACTGGAGCTGGCGGGGGAGCGCTGTTCTCACATTAGTTAACCATGAGCACAATCATGAAAGCAAGGGTGAATGGAAAGAAAGTTTCCCCCTCGGTTGCGCATTGATCCACTCTTTTGCTGCCGTAACTCTTGGCGTTTCATCTCCTTATCTTATCGCAATCACATCTTATCACTCGAAAGCCTTCAGATATCTGCAGTCCGGCCAGGCCCGGTCAGATAGGCCCTGAAAGCCGGACTGTAGCCCACAGTCCGGCCGCCCTAAACCCAAGCCTGACCGGACTGGCCGCTTGCGAACGCTGGTCCACAGTCCGACTAGCAGAGTTCGTCACGGGGCCTCCGCCCCCCGGCCCCATTTTCCCCGCCCCGCCCCGCTCAATGGCCCGAGACGGGGATTGTTTTTTTGGCATTCCCTGGCCCTGTCCCCGCCCAGGCCCCCACCCCGCCCCACGCCCAGACGGGTCAAAGAAACGGGGCCTCTTTCAGGGAATGAGTGGGGTCTGGCCCGGGACGGGGGCGGGGCGGGGATTGCCTGGGAGGTATCCCCCCCCGGGCTGGTGTAAGGACGGGGCCTGAGGAGTGAAACCCCCCCCCCGCCCTACCCCGCCCCGCCCCGTAACGAACGCTACCTACTACCATATACTTACTTCCCTACCCCCTACTACCTACCTTCCAACCTTCCGACCTCTCTTTCCTTCTATCTCTGACCCTCCATTCTCCCCGCCTACACCCCCAAGGGCATATCAGTTTTCTGTGCCTCCTACCCTCGTTCTCTTCCACATTCGGCTCTTTGCTCTCCCGCGTTCGACTCATTGCTCTCCCCCCCACCTCTATTTAAACCCCCCCACGTCCCTTCCTTCCTCCCTCTCTTCTCTCTCTTCCTCACCTCCCTTCATTCTCTCCTCAACACTCCCTTCAACTCCATCACTTTTGTTGGTGGTTTTTTACTTTCGCTCCTTGATCTCCACATCCCTCATTCCTTTACAACCGGCCTAGCTCACTTAGCTAGCCGCCAACCATCTCTCTCTTTACACCGTTTTTTTCCAACTTTCAGAATGTCTGAAGTATCCGCCCTTGGGTCTTTGGCCCCCAAATCGGATGGTTTTAACCAAGTGAGCGTTTACTTTTCTTTTTTGGTTATTAGAATTTTTCCTAACCTTTGGATAGCTCTTGACTGGGCAGATCATTGATCTCGCCACCCATGGCAGTCCTAAAGCTGCCGACAAGCTCTATACCAATGAGCACAATGGCGAATTCTGTAGAATCAATGGTGGGTTTACTTTTCCATCCAATTTAGAAAAGCTTCTAATGGTTTGACTGTCGTAGCCCGCTCGTCCACTCTTTGTGGCCCCTACTACCTCTCCGATGCCGGTAGAATCCAATTTTATAAACATGATAAACCGGCAGAATTCTACGGCAAAGAGGCGTGTCTCGTTCGTAATGATACCGTCAGAGGTATCTTTGTCGTGAGGGTCCCTGGGGGCACTCCGTTTAACCTTCTCTTCCGCTATAAAGACCTCTTCGAAGAGCGTCAGGCAGCGGTCGAGCGCCAAAACGAGTATCTCACCGGCCTACCCTACTACCAAGAGAGGGAGGTTGGGATCAATTGCGGCCATGCCGCTCCCGTCATGGTTCAGGACCCTATTGTTTTTCCTCTCCTCGTCGAGAATAACAATGTCGGGAATGCCAACGGTAAGGACAACTTTTGGGTCCCCTTTGCTGATGATAAAACCAAATTTCCTATCATGATTAAGCGTGTTCGGGATTACTTGGACACCAGTGCTAATGGCAAGGTGTTTAAACTAGTTGGCCACGGGCAAGGCAATGGTGGGCAGGATGGATTCTTCGATACCAATCATCCGTTGTACAAGTATGACATTCACCTTTTAGTTATTTTGATTACTGTGCTGATGGGTGGAAATAGCATTCGCGAGTACCCGAGTCTTGAGTTTCGCAGGCCGTGTTCTAGATTGTTGAATGAGAATTCCGGCGGTTACGGTCGTGGATTCACTAGTTCGGTGAGTGTTTTCCCGAAATTGCTATGGTAGTAAGGAGAGATTTAATATTTTGTCTTTCGGATAGCTCACCCTCGACGGAGAGAGTACTGGTGCGCATGCCGGAGACGCTAGAACCGCTATGCATCAGGGACTTAACCGTAGTGTGATTGGTCATTGTTTCGACAACTGTGCCGAACACTATCCTGCCCCCAGGAGGTTTGTTATTGACAGGCCATTGTTGTTGAACCATCCCGCCAACGCGGATCTCCCTCCTCGTCACCTGGATAAGAGGACAAATGCTCTTTATAAAACTGAGATGTGCCGCAACTGGAATGAAGTTGGGGACTGCCGCTATGGCCGCTCGTGCCAATTTGCCCATGGTCAAAGGGAACTCCGCGATGTGGCCCGCCACGGACAATGGAAGACTAAGACCTGTATGGCCTGGCTTCACGGGGGTTGCACTTACGGTAGTAGGTGTTGCTATGCTCGTGAGCCCCTAGTTATAAGAGAATTGTTTGGGCATTGCTGACTGCTGGCTACTTAACCTTCTTTAGACGAAGTTATCACCGGTGGCGGCACCAGGGGCGAATCTTCCAATGAGCAAGAACCCCACGACTCCCCCGGTTCCAGTGAGGATAGCCAGCAGAGCCTTGCCGACTTCTTTGCAGGTCGTCGGTGAGTCTATATTTCATCTATATTATTCGTATCGTTACTGATAATGTGACGCACTAGCAACAATGCCTAGGCTAAGGCCTGAAGTTGGCGGAAAAGGAAAAAAAACGGAGTAGAGAAACGAAAACTTGTAGACGACAGACGTATACCCTAGACATACATTCAAAAATGTTTCGATTTTCTAGTAGCTCTTTCTGTATTATCTAGTTCTGCCTCTTAAATTGATTTTCTCTCTTTACACTCTCTTGTCGTAAATCCCAGCAATCCTGGGAGGTGGTTGATTTGTGATTGTCCGGAAAACTATGTGAAAACCGTGTCGTATTTTCCCAATTGTCTAGTTTCATCACAGAGATGGGGTGTCTATCGCATCTAGCGCGGTTGGGTAGTATTTTTCCTATGACTGCTTTGAACGAGCCTTGGCTATTTTATTGGCTTGATTGCGGATTCGTGAATGGTTATTCTTTCTTTGTCTCGAAATAAGGTGTCATATACTGGACGTGCTTCTGGTCTGCGTTGCACGGTATTATAGACTTGGTATTAAAATATTCTTTCTATTATGGCGGAAAATGGAGTAACGAGCAAGCAACCCCGACCAAGAGTCAATAGATGTCATTCGGGGGCGGTGCAATTGTTGTTCGGATTCTGGCGTGTTTGTGATTCCTACCAGTGGAGTAAATGGGGGGGGGGGGGTTTCTAATTGTGCATTGGGGGACTATCTAAGGGAGGTATGATGGGGTGCACGCTACTGCACCGATCTGGAGCTCAATTGGAGCCATTTAGAAGTTTCCTCCTGCTCTCCCGCGAAGATTGTATAGCTGTTCCCCCGCTAGTACCTTTTAGTACGGTGGTCTTTTGGGGGTGATGGTATTATAGTGGTCGACTTCTTATTGAGTATGAACTCTGGAGTTCTCGAGATAGCATTCCTCGGGTTACTACTAGTAAGTTATAATTCTATTGGAGAATGGTGGTGGCAGGGTTGGTTCTAACAAATTGAGTGGGGAAGGGCTGCCCCACTTATGTCACGGAATTCGAAAGACGGTATGATCACTGTCTATAATATCCGTGCTTTGTTCCTAGGATTGTTTACACGGGGTGGTCCTTTTTTTGGGCTGTCGTGCATGGCGTTCTTACTGGGGAAATGTTTGGGTATTTTCTATATACGATATGAGAAGTTTGCTTGACTAAGTATGGAGGACCTCTAACTTGAGTTTTGACTGTTGATTATTCTATCTTGCGGGTTTACATCATCTTCGAGGTATCATCACTAATGTAGTGATCCTGTGAGAAGGGGATAAGTATGCGGAGAGAGAGTATATTGCTGGAGGCTCAAAGAATATGGAAGAAGCAAGGTTAAGCTCAGATGTTTGATGCGGCTCGGCTGGTTTTTTTTTCCTCCCCAGGGGCGCGGACACAAATGGGTAGCACAGCAAAGACGATGCTATGGTGTTTAAGAAATATTAATCCCTATGTTCCCCTGCTAAATTAACCACAAGTATTAGTACAATACAGGCGATTTCTCTCCTTTATATCACACTGCCACAGACACCCCGACATTCTCTGCTTTCAACGCTCGCCTGCTGTCATCCGCAATTTCGCAGGTTATAATAAAGTGGGTTCCCGATCCTGCGAGGGAAATGATCTAGGGGGATGTATCCTGAGTTATCGGCTAAGAGTTGACGGGTGAACTGTGTTGGGGGCGAGTTTGGCGTCTTGGTGCTTGGGGTATTTGGGATCGGTGAGTTCACGGTTGTGCTCGAGTTGATGATTTAATGAATTGGTTTTAATGAATTAGCTGGGATTTGACTAAGGGTGGTTTATCTAGGGAATTGGAGCCCAGTAGGCCGAGAAACAATGTTGAGTGGTTGAAAGAACTTGGTCTCGTTGGATTTTGTAGCGTGAGTATTATCCTGTTTTGAGACTGAAGTGCTAGGCATGGTAGCTTGCATCGATAATGCTCTTAGGGACTTTGGAGGAGCATAGCGGGTTGCCTGGAGTTTGTCAACTGGATCGGAACAGCGGGGCTGCGAGAGCTGTGGGGGTTTCGCTACTTGCTTTTTTGTTGTCGCTGACAGTTCTCTGTGCCCGGTAATAGAGACTTTGCGAAAAGACACTAGATGTGAGGCGAATGCGGTTACGGGAAAACCAGACTGCTAGGATTTGACTCTGTATACGAAATCGCAAAGTCCCTAATGTGTGCCCCAGCCTCGAAATTTGTTGTGATTGCTTCCATGATTAGGAAGTTAGCGAATCCACGGCAGCGGGAAGGTACCGTACACGGGACCCAGCAGAATTGGGTTTTGTGGGAGGCACTTACGCCGAGGACAGGGATGCCGGTTTTTCCTTCCCGATCCCCCGTTAAAGTTAACCTATATCTTGCAATCAATGTTGGTTGAAATAGAGGGGGTTTGGGGGGTCCCGGTGTAGTAGTAGCATATACTAAAGTTTTTACTAGGGAAAAGAACAGGTCGATAGATATGATGCGGTGAAAGAGGCCCTGGGGACGGAGCAGGTATGCAGGGCGGGATTTAATACGGTGGTATCATAATATAATTTGTGAGCTTAGTCCAAAGACTAAAAGTGAGGTGGTAAGGGTGGAAGTTGGAAAAAGAAGCGATTTTTACCACTTGTGCTTGTGATTACTTGTGAAAACAGAGAATCTGGCTAGGAAGGTGGGGTTGTCTCTCCTAGTACAAGTAAGGTCCATTGTATTTTTCAGAGTTTTCTCTCCTTGATTAAAAAGCGGAAATGCAGGCATTATAATTCACGGTGTCCGGTTCGTCAGAAAAACCTAGCTCGAGGAGAGAATGCAGGGAGTTAACATTTGCAGAGAGCTCACTGAGGCCCTCTGTTGGATCCAGTACGAACCGAAGCTCTAGCGCGGAAAGACCAGTATTGGTAAGCTTCTAACTCTGTCCTTAAATATTTTATAAGCGATTACCGCGATTTCATTGACGCGCTAGGCCGTTAAACGAGAGCCTCGTCTACACACTAGGGGAGCGTATGTGACGGTAACCGAGGAATAGTTGGTATCCTATGGGTATTGATAGGTATGTAACGAAGAAAATTTTCCGAGGGGTTGCTGGCGTCGTCATTATCTAATGAAACTTGAAGAATTCTTCGGCATTTCCTGCTTGTAGATCATGAGGTACTAGTAATATCTGGTATTACAAAAGATTTCATCAATATTACTCTATAACTCCGTATTGCAGCACTGGCAACCTTTACGAGTATAAAGTAGTCCACTAGATACAAGATTGATAATGTTAGCCAAAACTCCTATCGGGCTTCATATTCATTATTTCTCACCTTTTACAGTACAAGTCCTGCAGCACTTCAAGGCAAAATACTCTCCGAGAACTTTAGGATTTGTCACCTAAATGCCGTCAGTCAGGAATATAGTTTTGTCAGAAGAGTTTGATCGTTGGAAAGCATCTGCAAATGCAAAGGTAGCTATCTTCCAGTTATAATGATCATGGTAATGAATAAATGAAAAAGAATTGTCTTAATAATGTGGGTTGATATATACACAGATACGATTCGCTGCAAGCATTATGGCTGGCACTAGGCTTATAATGCAACTTGCCAGATGACCCATTTACCATTGTGCCAAAACTACCAGGTGCATTTGCAATCAAAGCATTTGGCTCATGGGCTACCATGCGGACCTCTCCCAGTGGAGACCGTTTCAGAAACCCTGAATCGTGGCCCAGAGGTCCATTCAGAATCAGAACACAGCAGATTTACCGCTCCCGTCAGTATACAAGCCACAATATCCAGAGTGCAGCGTATCTCCGCCCCAGTCCTCCACCAAATATCTACCGAAGAAAAGCACCAACTACACCTGAAGGCTGCTCTTGCAGTTTACATGAGTGGACAACCATTTTCCCTCCTCGAAAATCGGTACATGCACGAGTACCAAACAGCCCTGCTACAATTAGCATCAATTCGATATCAGCCCCTAGGCCCGGAAGCTTTGGCAACCACTCTCCTCACGGAACATTATTTGAGTACCAAGCAAGAGGTAGAAGCGATTTTACAGTTGCAGGACTATTTGAATATAGTTTTTAATGCTAGTGAGGATATCAGTGGCAATCGAGTACAGAATATTTCTATCATTACACCTCAAGGGGCATTTTATTATGCTACGGATTGTTCAGGATCTGTTCGTGAAAATGCAACATCAGTTCATCTGTGGGCAACTAAACAGATTGAAGAACTGGTTGGACCAGCAGGCTGCTGGCGTGTCAACTCCATTATTACTGATACCTGTTCAACTATGCGAGCAGTATGGCGCCTCTTCAATCATGATCCTAAAACACAGCACATTTTCACTATACCCTGCGAGTCCCACGGCCTGAAATTATTAGTTAAGGATGTTTTAGAGCACGAACCCTTTTTCGACATTATTTCCAAAGCCCAGAAGATTGCTACTCATTTTAAGAAGTCAAAACTGCAGCTTGCGATTCTTCGAGAACACTAACAAGAGTTATCTGGAAGGCACTACGCCTTTTGTCTAGCTGTTATTACTCGATGGGGAACAGAGGAATGGTTGATCTCCTCTGTGTAAAACAGTAAAGAGGGTTTGAGAGCATTCATACAGGATGACCGCATCCGCGATATGGCAAATGGATCTTTGAGGAACATTTTGCTTGATAATACGTTTTGGAGTTGGTTGGAGGAGTTCAGACCCTTTCTAGCTTGTATTAGCAAGCCTCAGCAGCAGTCTGAAAAGGATTCAGCTCATATTGAACAAGTTCGAGCTCATTGGAGGACGATTACTGCTGATTTACAACACATACTGGCCACTTCAACTACCCTCTCCATAAATCCGTCCTTTGATCTTGAGGATATTTGTGCTGAACGTGAGGCTACTCAGTCTGTCCCACTTCATTTACTCGCTGACTTCCTAAATCCAAGCTACACAGGGCCACTTCCAACTGAGAACAAATGGGGTACGATAATTCAGTTATTGGCAAGATTTGAAAACTTGCATCTACGCCCTGGGCAATCCCGTCTCCAATTGGCTAATTATATTCATCGAACAACTCCATTCTCATCCATGAATCCTGCCTGGGCTCACTCCGGCAACCCACTTGCATTCTGGGCACAGTTGCTATTTTGGGCACCGGAACTTGAAGCCCTTGCTATGCGGATCTTCAGTACTCCGGCAACATCAGTCCCCTTAGAAAGAGCCTTTTCAACACAAAATATCATCCACGACAAAAAACGCAGTACATTAAGCCAATCAAGCAGTAACATGTTGTCCTACATTCATGTAAATAGACGCCTATTAGATAGAAAGAAGGATGAAATTCGTACATGGTATGAGATGGCGGATTCTGAGCTTGCACTACTTGAAATGCAAATGATAGCCGATACAGAAGACAGGCCATCTTGGGTGTATTAGTACCCCGGTTTTTGGATTTGTTTTTGATTCACAGTAACTTTATTTCTATCGCTCATTGTTCTCTTTTTTCGTATGTTTTTCCTCTTATATTGCTCCCTCTTTATTTCTGCTCCTTTATTTTTATTGGCTTGTCTTGTGCTTACTTATTCCTTACCAGTATAGTTACTTAATCATCTTTTCATTTACACTTCTTTCGTAAAAATACACGCCTGTAATTACACATACTCATCCCTACTACACACACGGCGTAAGAGATTATGGCTTCACTGCGGATGGTGGATGATTTCTTTTACGCGGTGGGTGGAAGTATCACCTCCAGAGCTGGAAGCGATAACTATTCATGCCGTTGAGCGCCATGATCCCTACCGTCACTACCTACCTTGGAAACCTACCGGCTCTCTTTGAGTTTTTGTGTATTTGTTCGCAAATGCCGCCCTGACATCTCAACATGGGGCTACTCCATACGAGTCTGGCCATAGCTGGTGATATGCTCCTCGAACCTGTGCGTGCATACTGGTACTCGTAGGGGGTACGATAGCTTATCTAGAAATCAGAAAGGGTTCCGCCGTTAGTTGTGCGGCTGTTAAGCAATATCCGTATGATACCCTGCCTGGGCTGTTGCCTTGGACTTGAGCCTCTATCCTACCATCAACCCCGCTTTCCCCTAATATCAGTAATCGCCACAACAGACCGCAAGTCAACCAACCCCCTTGCTCCCAAAAACATCCAAAGCGGCTAGAAGCGAAAGATGTCAGAAGCTTTTAGCCATAACGAGCACTCTATCGTTATCGCGAATAGCTTTAACTACACTGTCCCCGATGTTGAGTCGAAAATACGGGAGCCTAAGATACCGGAGTCTAAAATACTGGCCTGGTTGTCTCCCCTTGAGCCATGGGTGCGGCATCGAGACATCGGGACCCAGCGAATAGACGGCATAGGAGGCTGGCTACTGAAAACCGAGGAATTCAGGCGCTGGCATGATGGCAGTCGCGGGGATGGGTCCTATCATGCGACTTTGTTCTGCGACGGCAATCCGGGAGTGGGAAAGAGCTACATCACGTAAGAGAGAGGGCATATCTTTACGGAAAATAGGGAATGGTATTGCTGATCGGTTGTGATAACAGTTCCCTAGTTATAGACAAACTATGCGACGAGGCCCCGGAAGAAGATAGTGCTGTTATCTGTTTCTACTTTGACTTTGCTGCCCAGAATGAGCAGTCACCAGTAAACATGCTCGGCTCCCTGCTGAGACAGCTTGTCAGCGGATTGGAGGAAATTCCTAAAGCGGTAGTTCAGGGTTTCCGAAACGAGAAAAAGGTGATTGGGGGTAGAGGACTACAGGTTCCAGGAATTTTGAGGATGTTCCAGCAGACCCTCACAGCGACGAGGCGCACGTTTATCTGTGTTGACGCCCTTGACGAATGTGTTCCAAAACATCGAATGGTAGTTCTCGAGTCATTAGGAGAGATTCTACGGGGGTCACCCAATACTTGCCTATTTATGACTGGGAGACCACATGTCCGGGATGAGGTTGAAAGGAGGTTGTGTGGAGCAGCAAGCTCTGTGATTATACAACCTGCAGACGGTGGTGTCGCTAGATTTCTGCGCGAGAAACTTAGCAAGGATACGACCCCGCGTGTGATGAGCAGCATATTAGAAGCAGAAATCATGAGGAGCATTCCCGAAATGAGCTCGGAAACGTATGTAGGAGTGAGGCCAAGGGCAAAGCTGTCTCTGCTGACATATCTGAATGTAGGTTCCTACTGGCTTCTCTCCGTATCGAGGCGATCCTGCGAGAAACCACTATTGCTCGTCGAAGGAAAAGGCTCCAGTCGATGAAGGACGGCGCAGGGTTAGAGGATGCATATGGTGCGACGCTAGACCGGATAAAGGCTCAAGGCGAAGAAAAGGCAAAGCTAGCAATGGCCACTCTCACATGGGTCTGTCATTCGGAACGGCCGCTAAAGGTGGATGAGTTGTGCCACGCGCTTGCAGTGGAGATTGGGGCGACGGATTTCGATTGCGAAAATATTCCTTTGATAAGCACATTGCTGGACTGCTGCCAAGGCCTGATCACTATCGATAAGGAGGCATTGACTGTGCGGTTAATCCACTTTACCGTCCAGGAGTATCTTTGCGCTCATCCGGATCTCCCCAGGAAACCCCAATCGATGCTCGCAGAAACCTGCTTGACGTATTTGAATTCACAACTGTTCAAGGACTTCTCGTCCCATTCTCTCCCAAACCACCAGAGCGTTCCATTCCTCAAATATTCATCGAGATATTGGGGGACTCATGCGAACAGAGATCTCTCAGATCATGCGAGGGTTCTTGCACTAGAGCTCTTGAGCCAGTACGAAGACCACGTATCCGCTGTATCACTTTTGAAGCAAGTGCTTCGTCCCGAGTTCATCGGAGACACTAGCGCTTCTCTGCTCTTCACTGGGCTACACTGCGCGTCGTTCTTCGGAATCGTTGAACTTGTGACTACATTGATAAATGCAGGAGGTTTCGAGGTTAACCAGCAAGATCGCGTAGGCGGCACACCACTCTCATGGGCGGCCGCGAACGGACATGAAGAAGTGGTCAAGATGCTGTTGAAACGGGATGACGTCGACCCCAACCGCTCCGGTGCGGGTAAACCAACACCACTCGGGTGGGCTGCCGCCAAGGGACAGGAGGGAGTTGTCAAACTGCTGTTGGGGTGGGGAAGTGTTGACCCCAATCGCCCGCATAAGACTGGTATGACGCCACTCGCATTTGCTGCTGCAACGGGACATGAAGGAATGGTCAGACTGCTGCTGGAACGGGGGGACGTCGACCCCAATTGCCCAGATGAGGAAAATGTAACTCCACTCGCGCGCGCTGTTATCCTAGGATATGATGGAGTTGTTAAACTACTCTTGGAACAGGAGAGCGTCGACCCAAATATTCCCGATAAGGATGGTCTAACACCACTTGCGTGTGCTGTTGTTAAGGGACGTGAAGAAATGGCCAAACTGCTCCTAGGGCGGGGAGATATCGACCCTAGTCTCCCGGATAAGGATGGTCTAACACCACTTGCGTGTGCTGCTGCTAAAGGACTTGAAGAAGTTGTCAAACTGCTCCTGGTACGGGGAGACGTCGACCCTAGTCTCCCAGATAAGGATGGCCTAACACCGCTTACGTATGCTGCTGCCAAGGGACATGAAGGAGTGGTCGAGCTACTTCTGGGATGGGAGAATGTTGACCCCAATCACCCGGAGAAGGGTGGTCTTACACCACTCGCCTGTGCTGCTCTCCAGGGACATGAAGGAGTTGTCAAACTACTGCTGGGACGGGAAAATGTCGATCCCAGCTTTCCCGATAAGAATGGTTTAACCCCGCTCGACTATGCTGTTGTCCTAGGATATGACAGTCTCGTTAAAACGCTATTAGGGCAGGAGGACGCCGACCCAAGCCGCCCTAATTAGAATGGTCGAGCACCGCTCGGGTGCCCTGCGGTGCGGGGCGCATGATGGGTTGATCAAGCTACGGTATAGGCACTAAGGTGTCGACTCCGGTGGGCTCGATCTATAGGGTGACACATGACTCCCTTACTGCTCCGGGGGGTTATGAGTAGTGAAGCTATATATCCTAGAAACCTGTGAGAAGAGCAGGCCCGCCAGTAGCGAAAGAACTAAAATAAAGTACAAGCATGATGTGCTCAATTTCTCACGCCCAAATCGTGATGGATTCCTCTTTTCCCAGCGCCACCTTGACAACCCTTGATAGCCTGGAATACGGTCTCGTGGGAACCACTATTTCCCTGTATGTCTCCCTTCCGCCAGTCCTATAACACAAACTTAAGATCCTCCCTAGCCGTTAGAAGCTGAAATCTAACCCGTACGTATCCGTACACCCCTCTAGGACTTCCGCACATTTGCTAACCTTTTTGCCTGAAGACTTGCGAATTTCTATCCATAGTCCCAGCGTATAGCAGCCGGTGACTATTTCACCTTGTAACATGCATCATTTGTCCTGATTTCCATTCTCTAGCCCAATAGATCACTTGTTCAAGGTCTCCTTTTTTCATATGTTCCTTTGTCTCTTCATTTCCTCCTTGATTTCCTTTTCTAGCGGTGGGTGGATGGACAAATGGGCGGAGTGAATATAGACTATTCTCTCTGATAGCAGAAGACCTAGCATCAATGTTCCCCAAGCTAGAGGGTAAAAGATCATCCACTCCAAACGTTGTGGTTCCGGGGTGATTTTATCTCCTGCATAAATTAGCACTCGATTTACCCATCCGCACCTAAGAAATTCCAACCATTCTATCTAATCCCTTACAGATTCTTGTTTTCCCTACAGTACCCACTAGATAAGTCATCTCCCACCCATACGATGCTCAAGCGCAGTCATGAGATTAGCCGGAAAGCGGTAACCTGAAGACATCCTACTGTACGATCGTACACCAGCCGTTCTAAACCCACCATTGCGAGTGCGCCGAAAGTTTACGTTGCGTATAATGCCGCTACTACCCGCCTCAATGCAACACAGCGATCGCCTATGATGTTTTGCTACGGTGGCTTCAAGGAAAATTTAGAAGCAACAAACCTATGAGTTACCCACAGGTTCAAACTATAGACCTTGATTGCCGGCAGGCCTAGAGAGGGTACGGGTGGGCTGGAGCTTGTCAAGGTATCCCCTGAAGAGCCTGTATTATCGGCAGCAGTGCCGAGATCGGCTCCTGCGGTGCGGCTATCATGCCAATGTTGGGATAATCACAAACAACAGGCACTCTCCAATGCTTCAAACCGTCGGTTTACCCTGCAGGGATGCCCCATACCGTATCAGTGCCGAATACTGAGCCCACTCCCTAATTTTCGTCCGGTCGGAGCGATCCCTAACGACTATTGACCTTCCTATTAATAGTAGCTTGGCCAACAGGCTTTGCTATTGTTGACGATAGCCTATACTAGGGGAAGCATCTAATTCCCACACCTTGTTCTCTCTCTTCTCCTTCTTTGGTTCCCGCATCCCGAGGGAATGACTGGTAGAAAAAAGGGAAGCCCGACCAGAGCTAACCCGCAAGCCCATTGGGTCCGACCAAAGGAAGGAAGTGGGGAGGATTAAGAAAGTAGTTAGGAGGAAGGTCAATTGGTGATGGAAGAGAGCTCGGTTATACACCATACCGCCTACTCATCAGTGATGAGAAGTGAATATTATTCATAGCTTTCGGTAGTCCAGGAGTGGGGGGGAGTCAGCCTTTGGAATTTCATTCATCTCGGAAACTGTGCAAGGCGGCAATAGACAATAAGAATCTCAGCTTAGTAATATGTTCTATTATGTGCAAGTTCTCACTTGGTTAATGGCAGAGGATGTCGCAGTCGCCTACAAGTATATATCATACCGTATTGTGCATTGACAAAATCGACTGGACACCCGGGCGACCGTGGCAACCCACCGCCCGCACAGAACTCGCCACAACAAACCCTCCAAAAAAATCATTACCACACAACTGATATGATACATGATAACTTAATTTCTTCTGCTTTTTATTATTATTAAGGCTGATGGTATACTAAGCGCCAGTTACTGCAATGTATTTTAGTTTTTTAAAAAAAAGTGGTTTTGCTGGTTGATGTTGGGCAAAAAAGTCAGTGTTCATTCGTCGTTCGGCTAATTTTGTTCCCTCGGTATATACACAAAACTGACTCCACAGAAAACCCTTTTCTGCCTCGTAATCACCTGTTCCACAGCCTTCCTCCTTTCCAGCCACCTCCTTCGGACTTTGTCCCAAATTCTTTCCCCCCAATCCTCAAGCCCAATTTTCTCCTCTTATACAATTTCCCCCATCACGGGTGATTCTAAATGGTCCTGACATTTTCCCCTTTTTCCAAATCATCATAGTATGACACCGTTCTGATCCATTCAGTTGCAGCCCTTCACAAACATTGATTCCTAACTTCTGACATTCCCTAGTACCGGTTCCTAAAGCATCCCAAACATTGCTGAGCTATCAATCTTCTGGAAAATATCCACAGCGTCTCTCCCGGTATTCTGGTTCCACTATCCTCAAAATATCTTCAAACCTCTCCTTGACAATCAGGCTTCCACGTTCCGTACTCACACTCAGATATGGAACCCCTGAGAAATTTCAACGGGAGTCGCACTACAGAAAGGGGGAACACTGCAGCTTCTAGAATTCGGATTCACGGGGTATGACATCTAATCTCCTTCTTGCCCAGTGCACGGCAGACTGACTCGATTCCCATTCTAGTATGGATATATCAGGAAGTGGATCAGAGGCAGAAGTGATATGTTTTATAATTCTGGGTGAATTTTACGTAAATTCTCACTACGGGAAATTCAACAAAATAGGTTCAGCGAATTCGGCCCAAAAACGGGAAAATCTACGATGGTGTGCTATCAGAGATATCACCTACCCCACTGAATCTCCGCTCCTCAGTGTTGTTCCTCAATTGAGGTCTTCATATTTCCACTTCTTTGGTGGATTTTTTCAGATAAACTTTCGCATCTGATTCACTTCCTTTTGTTGGGAGGTGCCAATTGGTGAAAGGCAGGCGAGTAGGAAACGGGAGATAATAGGTTCAAGGATGAGGCGGCTGTGTATTCTTCAGGTTCGTATATTCCTTCTTTTTCCTTCTATCTATGGTGGAGCAGCAGGTTTACATAGCCAATATAAAGATGTTCCCGGAATCCACCCGCTCGTAGAAATCCTTTCTGAAATGCTCCTACAACCAAGGGGTTCCATTCCTCCCCTCCTCCCGTATTCCAAACCACTCTCTGCTTTGCTCTCCGATCACCTGCAGCCATGTATGCGACTCCTCATACATAACAGTTGAACTGGGTATGCACCTTTCTCCTCTTTGGTTGATAATTAGTGGCAAAGGAAGCTAGTAAATGAACCTAGTGACTAACAAGAAGCAAGGAAGGGACAATGCAAACGAAATACTCGTATACATGTGCATGGAGTGATTGCCGGTGATTTTCAACACTTCCCAGTCTCATAGGTTATATGAGCATTGTTTCCAAACAGGATTGTCTGCATGACATAGCCGGGTGTTGAAATTGGACACATTGCATGGAAATGAACACCTATGGCTCAACTTCGGCTTGGCCACATAAACACAAATCTGGCATGATGTTAGATGTATCTGTCCTCATTTTTTTTCCCTTTTAACCTCTGCTATCGCACCTGATCCATTCTTCCTCTCTTCCTCTCTTACTTCTTCCTGCATTCTTCGTTCTTCATTCTTCATTATTTCTTCACTACTATCTAACTATGGATTCTATGGGAACCTGCCCTCCTATGCCTGCACCATATCTCTACCTATCACCATACCCAGTACTGCATCCACAAATTGGGGGATACAATTTTGGTAACGATTATGGACCTCTACTGCCTGGGGCTTCAAAGGAAACGTGGGCGCTTCGACAAAAGGTTGCTTTTCTTGAAGGCAAAGTTACCACCCTTGAGACCAATGTTACTTTACTCCAGAACGCTGCTGCTTTACGAGAGGAGAAGATTGCCTCCTTAGAGAACCATGCGAGTGATTTAGCCTTGTCTCTGGAATCCTACAAGCTCCTCCGAAATCGCTTCATTAGCACATTCAAGCGCGACAAGTTGGGTAACGCAACCTGGGATGACCTAAAGATTATTGCTGAAGGAAATGGTTGGGCCCATGGAGGAGACGCAGTGGCTGATGCACAGTTGTACAAAGGGGCGACAAGAAGAAGCGATATTTGTGATTTTGAGCTACTTTATGGGCTCCCGCCCTCAATTGTGGCTGACCTTAGTATGTGATCCTTGCAATTGGAAATTGGCTATACATATCTATTAACCTATCCAGCACACTTTGAAACGATAAATATTTTGAATTGTCATGCAGCCGTTATTGCGTCGGATCGCCGAAAGGGTACCCCCTTGTTTTACCAGCGGTTTGCAACGTTTATTGAGCTGTTTAAGAAGTCGGGATATAATCAAGGGTATTTAGAGGGAAAGAGGACTGAAGTGACCGCCGCCTATAGGGCCTTTCACAAATGCTGGAGGGGTGAAGTGACTTGGGGTGGGGCTAGTATCACAGCGGCCGCTTAAGCTTGGCCTTAGAGCTCTCTACACTCTTGCGGGGGCTACTAGCCTAGCCTAGCTTTGGACGGCAGTCTAGTTCTGAGTCTAACCCTCATCTATGTTAGGTTTGCCAAGCCTCAGATATTTGTTGGCTTCGGGGGCGCCGAGATTGATTGTGCTGACTTTAAGGGTGTCCCAGGATCTCTGGTGACAATGATGTCAATTGAACACCGCTGGTAAAACGGTGATTCTATACCATGGACCTTAACTTGAATGGGAAAACTAGGGGTAGGGGGAAGTTTGTTTAAAGGTTACTTGGGGTGAGGGTTGATATAAAAGGAAATCTGTGTATATGATTCAGCTAGGAGAAGTAGAGTGTGTGGAATCTTTTAGGGATCGTGGGACAATATTTTAGAGGAAGTTTGAAGGAGTTGGCCGGGAGGTGTTGAAGCTTTCTGAAAAGTGGAACAGAGTAGAAATTGTATGGGGTGGGAAATAAGTTATGTGATTGGAGAAAAGAGAGAATCTATTAATCAGCTAAAAGCAATCCTTCTATTTGTCTCACTTCCCTCAGCGATACGGGCAAAAAGTAGGACGTTAACGTTAACTCACGTATGCTCAATTTCTCTCCCAAAATCTCCAACCCGGTGTCATTCAATGCCCATTTGCCCTCTTCTTCATCAGTCATCTTTACTGATTCTAGGCGAAGGTGATGTTGGTTTTGGTACTACTGGTATAGATCTCCGTGCGGGAGGTAGAATAGCGTTTTGCGAGAGCTAAGAGGGAGGTTTCAGTAACAATCTTGAAGCCAAAAGGACAAGGGGTGAAGTGAGGCGGAGGAGTGATGCTGGTAGGTGTGAGGGTAAGCAGGAGGATGAAGCAGTGGGCAGGATAACAGCAGAGCGGAGAATTTGATAAACAGAGTAGGCGATCATAGGGAGCTAGGAAGTGGAGGAGAGGAGGATGGAACCAAGGCTGAAGGAACTAGATATTCCCAAGGAAAGGTATGCAGAGCCTAGGGAGTGTGATGGCATTTATGCGATCTTGTTAGTCATGTATTTTTACTTTCATGGTGGGAAGGACCAATTGCCTAAGCAACTATTCAGCGTTATCCTTGAACAAACAGTGGGGAGGTGGGAAGCCGTCCCGGAACCGGAGAACCAATCAGAGTCTTTAAAGGATCGCAGGGGCTGTTCGACAGTGGAAAAGACATTGACCCCCGAATGTGGATCATATAATCAAGATTCGCGATGCTCCGGCCGATTTCAACCGGTAGATGGGGCATCATACGGTAGTATCTCTTGGACTGGTGCAACCGTGGAAACTTTTATGTCACCCCCCCAAGTGTCTGAGACACAGGTTAATAAGCCACTTTTATTAATTACTACAAATTTGCAGGTGCGCAAACACCAGACAATAGCTAATATTGGCAATAATATATGATTGTATTTAAGCACATCATCACTGAGAATACCGGAAGAGAGCGCCTTTAAGGAGTAATCCCAGTATCAGTTGCCCAGAAGAATGGCATAAACTTTTCCACCGCTCCACCAATCCAAGAGATACCTGCAAGAACCCGAATGACGAGACCATGTGCTAGGGCCTTGAAGTTGCCTCCCTTAGTTGTTGTCTGGTGGTGTTTATTTTCTTTTTCGTTTTGTTCTCGGGGTATGATATCGTAGATTTTTCGTGTAGTTTTTGCCCCTTTTCCGGAGGAGATTTCGTACTATCATATAATACATAACTCATATTCCGATTATTTGAGTTTTTACAGTACAAACGAGACTCTGTTAATTGCACTACCCTGTGCGGGAAAAACGTGGGCCTTAATTTCACAATCTTTCTCTCTCACCAAAGACGCTCTACATGTTCAGGGGTTGTTCTTTACGGACATTAGCCAGCTATACGCAGAAATCTGCCCTATTCCTCGATATGTGTATTAGTCGGCATCTGGATGACTTAAACAGAGGCTGGTTCTTCCCTGCTTCGATCGCGGATCTTGCTGAGGTGCAGTTGATGACAGCATACTGGAAAGAGTGCGCCTTGGATGGTCATGTTATTGTACGGGTATGATACATAGATCCAAAACTTCTCAATTTTGGTGTCTTTTGCAGATAGATAGTTCAAGTTCAGGCTTCTGTGTTTGCCTATTTTCCTAAATCAGCGGGTGATGGGCAAACGGGCTCGGCAACCAATAACCTACAGTATCATGCTGTGGGAAGGACACCATGGCATAGCAGGGGTAGTCGCAGACGGACTTGCGGTGATAGCACACTTCACATCATGCCGGAAGACACGAAATGCGGTGGAATATAAAGTTATTTATGAAGATATACTTGAGTACTTAGCCAAGGATCTTATCAATAAGATTGTCCGAGATGGGTGAACATTATTCACCTCTAAGTACTTGTTGCTAGAGATATATTACAGTATCATACACGTATCATACCACAACTCTTTCATTAACCCTACTGAGACCTACACCTCACATCCCCCACAAAAATCAATCACAAGAAACTTCTTGGCACCCACTCCAATTCTCTATAAATACCACCACCTGCCCCCCAAATCCCCTTCTTTCCTTCTCCATGGAATTTGCATCACTGTTGCGGAGGAGCTTTGCGACTGTGACGACAGCCAGGGCGCCTGCCTGCCGGGAGTGTCCCGGCTCCCACGAGCAGTATTTCCCGTTGCTCAAGAGCACGGTAACACACCTCGTACTGAGGGTGCCTGACAGGAAGGATACTTTAGGCCATGGTAGAAGGGCCTGTTTGGAAAAAACTTTTGGACCGTTCCGTTGGGCGAGCTTTTCGGCGGGGAAAATGACCTCCTCTCCATTTTGAAACAGAAGGGGGGGGAGGGGGTCATTGGTATGGGAGAACGGAACGGAACAGTTATATATATCTATATCCAAACAGGCTCTACCATGGTTCGGCTATCATCTGTCCAACGTGGGTTGGCTAATCAGCAGATGGCTCGTGGGACCCCAGCGTGGTTGACACCTTGACGTGGTGCTGGGGCTTTCAAACTAAGATCAACCGTTGTAGATTTGGTGAGGAATATTTTGTTTGTTTTGAGATGTCTGCTCTGGAGGGCTGTTGGGTGGATTTACTTTATTAGTGCTATGAAGGTTGTTTAGATTCCGTAGGAAGTAGATTACGATGTTTGTACATAGAGAGCTTTAGGAATTCAAAGCATACTTAGCAATTGTTTCTCCATCATCGTTTTTCAAGAAAAGGTTTTTTAGAGGTTAAACATTTATCTCATCTCAATTGGTATGAAACTGTATCATACCATAAGTGTGTTTAAAGACATGTGAATCCCTCTGGGAGCTATGATATAAGAACCTCCAGAAAATCTAAAACTTACCAACATAATGTTGGACATGGACCCTTCCTTCCCAGCTAGTCACTATATATACTTTTTACCATTACCCAGCGATTTGGAATGAAATCACTGCCGCTCATTATTATATCTGCCTTCACCCGATCTTTTGTTCAGCTACTATCATGTTAGCTTTACTCAAACTTCGAGAGTGTGGCCATGCAACACCTTCCTTCCTAGTGTGTCACAACATCAAGCATATACTTACCACACTGTCAAACTCGGGCACTGGTGATGGTGGGGACACGCCAACCTCATCCTCCGGTAGAGCTCTTTACTTACCCTCAGCACCCGGCCCTTCTTAACTAGTAGGCCTTTGGCGGTATTATCATAACTCGGTGGGAGATATGAAAAGATTCTGGTGAGGGAGAATGGTCATGAGTTACCGGGCATACATACACAGGGAGTTATCCTGAAGAGGAAGGTTTTGTCTTGACAGGTTAAAGGCAATCTTCTCTCCCTTTATTTGTTGTCGCCATTTATGGTATGATACATTCCATTTGATCGCTAGTATCCCGCTAATTAGTAGACTAACCAGTTTTCTGAACTTTCTCCTTGCATATTTTCCCTTTCCTTCCAGCTGCCACTTGTTATCATACTTGTTCTTACCAATCCAGAGTTTCCCGTCATCCAGTTTATTAAATATCAGTATCACTAACTTATGCATCTACCTACTGTATATTGTTGAAAACAGAACGAACAATGAGAGTGGGTGGGGGGTAACGCCATGAAGCCAGGTTTGGCCAGAACTCCAATCGAAGGGAAAGGTGAAGAAGAGAAAAAGTTATAAAAATTTGACAAATATTAGAGAGCTAGTGGAAACTAGAAAAATTCCCTTATCAAACTACATATGCTTGCTAAATTTAATCTATTGGGAATCCTTAGCGCAAGTATTTTGATATTTTCTGCCATCCCCCTTCTTGTATGTGGAGTATTGATTCCCGACACACTCAAAATTGAGGTATCTCAAGCAAACGTCACCAACTTTGAGTGAGGACTCCCCAGTATCATTTCTATACACCCCACCGGATTAAGTACATGTACAAAGATTCCGCTCCGCTTCCCCAAGGCACATCTATGAGCCCATCCCCCAATCCACCCACCCCCTTCCTTTCACTCGACCTAATTCCAACCAACCCAATTCCTTTCCTTTTTTTTCCGAAAAAAAGAAGAAAAAAAGAAAAAACAAGAAGAAACAAGAGAATCAAAATGCAAAAGAATAAACTAAAACAAATAGCTCATGGTCGCCCATGGCCATCACTAGCCTCCCATTCCTTTAACCGAGCATTCTCCCGCCCTTTCTCTCCCTCCTCGTCTGAGTCGCTCCCTAAATATCGCACACTCGCAACAGGCGTCCTTTCCTTCTCCTCATCACTGTCGTATGGTGGCACATTGCTCCGGCTATCACCTTTGACAAGCCCGAGCATTTCTTCTTCAGTTCTAATTGCGCTGGGAGCAGAATTTCCGCGGGAACCTAGACCTAACCTTGGGAGGTGAATGTGTGAATGTGGGGCAGAATTTGCTACTGGTTCTTCCACAGGTGCCATAGGGGGGTTTGAGCGTGAGCGGGTGTGCCCGTGCCGGGCAAACATGTTCTGGAAGGAGAACTGGCGGCGGGCGCTAGAAGAATCGCTAGAGGGTCGGAGGAGATCAGGGGTTGAAGGGGGAGGCGGGGTCGCAGAGGATGTTTGTGATGGGAGGGCAGTATATTCGCTTCCTCCGCTTGTCCTTCGAAGGCTGGAGGACGGCCTGGGCGCGAAATCGCGCGTGTTGGTTGAGTAATCATCGTGCACAGGGGGCGTTACAGCGAGATGCGGGGTCCCGGGGGTTGCAGACATGTCTACCATCGGCAATGGCGGTGGGTGTTCGGAGCTTGTGTAGCCCCGAGCTGACAGGGGGCCGCTAGCATCACGGAGATCCCGGTGGGGTATCGCAACGCCAGCTTCGCTACGAAGGCTGGGGGAACTACGCTGCCTGGGTATAAATAGGCTCTTGACTCGCTCTACAATGCCGGTTGGGTGTTGACCCGGCTCATCAGGTTGAATACCATAGACCTGCGTTCTCATTGCCTCATCGACACTGAGACTTCTCCGACGTCCGGGGTCGATGTTTGTTGGAGCTGGTGATTCCACACCTTCCTCTAGATCTGGCATACGAGACATTCCAAGCGGGGGATGAGACCCTGACATAGTGTATCTCCGCCGAGGCGCTCCATGAGCACTGAAAGTAACTCTCCTCCTAACGCCATCCCATTCCACGTTCTGGTTCGGCCCGTTAAGCATTTCGTTGATCTTCTCTTCCCTAATCAGCCTAGCTTCTTCAACCTCAGCTTTCTGCCTAGCGATGGATATCCGACGAATAATTGCTGCTGTTCCACGAATGGCATCTGCTTTGGGTTCACTTTCTGGTTCAGACTGTTCTGCAACAGTGCGCACTTGGTCAAGGTCTCCACGGAATATTTCTGTGTCCGGAACGTCTTTAGCACTCTTTGATAGCTGCAGGAGCACAACACCCGAACAAATCTGCAAGAATCCCATCACAACACTAAGAAAATTAGCACTAAGAAAATTAAACCTTCAGGATCAACATACGTTGTGATAGAACTAGGGGTTCCCTTAAACCCCCTAAACAAGATGGCGCTGGTCACGATCGTCGAACTTGTGAAACACACATAATAAGTTGGCGTCACCAGTGCTGCATTGAAAATGTTCAAAGCTTTCTAGAAATAATTAGCCACCCCCCTCTAGCAGACAAGAATTTTAGGGATAGCCATACGTTCAGGTAGACAATCTCAACCAGCAATGTTACAATCACGAAGACCAGAAGCACGTAGAGAAACCATTGATTAAACTGCGGGGTTCCGGAAGCCTGTTTAACCACCGCAGCACCAAGACCTTGAGTGGCAACGACACTAGTCCTATCAGCAATCGTGTTATAGTTCCCCACAACCAGCAAACAAACCTCAATCCCCCGATCAAACTGCAAATACTGATATAGACCATCATACTCTTACTCCCGTACTTTGGTGCAATCCATACCACCACCCCAATACATCCGAGTATAACGATTCCTGCATAGGATAAGAAACCAGGCGATATAATAAAACGTTTCATATCCTGAATAGAATTGACAGAGGATTGCTCCGGAGCATTGATGACAATAACTATGGACCCGACTATGCACATAAAGCATCCGATCTTCCCGACAAAGGACAGCCGTTCACCGAGAAATATGGATGACAGGATGGCAGTAATAACGACAGACTATTCCAAACCAGTCAGCTTCTAACTATAGTGAACCACCCAGCAAGGAATGAACCCACCAGTGCACCAAGCGGTGTAACCAAAATAGCCTCGACAAAAGCATATGCACAAAAATTGCAAATCTCCCCCAGAATCACTGTCCCAATCATAAAAAAAGCACTGATCAGCCCGACAGCCCCGTCTCCGCCAATTCTCCTCCCCTCAAAGTAGAAAGAGGGAGGGAGGGGAAAAAGAAGGGCGAAACAAACTCAATATCATCCCCGACCACCACCAGGCATTCTTTAGGTATCCATAGCCCTCACCAGCCTCCTTCCCGTCCTTCAGATTCGCCGCTAGTAAACCTTTCTTTTTGAGCACGAACGAAACACCGATAAACACTCCCGAGGAAACGGCGAGAGCTACACCAACGGCTTTGTATCTATTTTTCCCTCCCAATCAGTGAGAGAACCGGAGGAGCAACGATAAAGGAGGAGGGGAAAGTTACACTGGAGGCCGACCCCCGGCGCTGCCGAGACCATGTCCCCCGCTCGCTGCCTTCGAAGAAGCACTCGCGAGCGCACTCGCGGTTGCCGAAGCTATTGTTGAACTCATGACGCCCTCCCTCTTCCGGAGTATCTATCTTCTCACTGCCCCAACTTTTTTTCAATTATCCGGTCCTTATTTTCCTCGCTAGCGTTGTTTATCTATCCCCACGTCCCCACCCCGTCCGGTCGTCCGTTTCGTGTCCGCTCCTTCCTTTCGTAAAGACACCGTAGCCTACGTCTCTCGAGGGCCGTTCCAGAAATCCCTCTCTCCTTCCTTTTCAGCAAATAAGGACGTAACGAACGAGCGAGCAAAACCCTCCTCAGGTCTTTTCTCGGGGAAAAAATATCCCTTTTTTCCCACTTCCTTTTTCTTTCCTCTTTTACCGCTGGGTGGGCGTGAACTGAGTTTTTTCCTGTTGCCCTCCTGTCCGTTTTCCCAAGCCCAAGCAGGACACGAAGCAGATATAACTGGCCGTGGATTTTGCGTTTGAAGGCAAGGTAAAAAAGCAGCTTGCACGGTATCGAATATGTAGCAGCCACAAAAAGCTTGTTCTAGTCGGTCCGTTCGCTCGCTCGTTGCCGCAGTATTGTAAGTAATTCGGTGAGGCTGCCTGCGAATCTAACCTCCACCGTGCTGCTTGACTGCAGCGTAAGCACAACACAGCACAGAAGGAAACCTAACCGTTTAAAAAATGAAAAGAAAAGAAAAAAAGCAAGACAAAACAGGATTGAAAGGCTTTGCGGTCGGTCGCTCGCCCGTTTCGAAAAATCAAAGTTTCAACAAAAATCACCTTAGCAATGGCGCGTCGTTGCTAGATATTTTTTTTCCCCCTTCAGTTCTGGTGCCCTCAGGAAACAAGCAGATACAAGTGTCGTATCATACAACAAAAATCATCTCATCATAACAATGTTTGCTAGGAAAGGAAAGGAAAAAGGACAGGACGAAGGTGGAAGTAAAAGCAAGCAAGCAAAAAAGCAAAGCATGCTTGAGAAAACAAGAAAGGATCAAGCAGCAGGACCAGATCCGCCTCCACCTCTGTTTTGACGGTGTGGTTGGCCCGTCCGCGAGCATTCCCCCCTAGGGACGCCTTCTCGCTGTTCTCCACGGCAACCACCATTACAATGCACAAGCAACGAATGGGGGACCTTCCTTTTATGGCTAGGATCCGAATATAGGGCGGCAAGGGGGAATCTGAAGCTCGACTTTTGATCCATCTTGTTGTGTGGGTAACAGTGGGTAACAATGGGTTTAAGCGCGCCACTGAGCTTGGGAGGGAGCTAATTTCCCTACCGCTCCTCGGAATGAGTGGCTCGGTGGCGATGACGAGAGGCATCATTTGCTTGAGAGAGAGACAGAGGTGATACTCTAACTGTATGATAGTCTATTGCTGCGTCCATGACACACAGCATCTCGGGCTTCTCTGACATGACGAACGCACCGTAGCGAACCACCACCTCCGAACAAACAAACAAGAGCACTTCTTATCATACGGGTGGCGAACCGCCCTTTCAGACAAAATAAAAGAACCAAGCCCAAGTGTCACAAAACTCGGTGCTTCCATCACATCACTTGAGGATTGAAATTGTCCTTCAAGCACCACCCCAGCTGCCTGATACTGTAAATTATCTCACCAAATCTGAAACCATCTGGCCCTCCGCCGTTGCACCGTCCACAGCATCAACCACGCAAGGGGCAAACTTGCCACAGACGCACACAATGCGACTCGCTGGCCAACTGGCAGCTGGGTTACACTAACGCTACCCAAGGGACAGAGCTTACCGCCATTTATCCAATAAGTTACCGTAAGCGACGAGCCATTCTTAGCACTGTCATGCTGTTGTAACCCCGTGCCGGTACTGGAGCAGTGGTCCTCAGTGTACACGTACGTACCTACGAGTACCGGTAGTGCCAGGCCGATATCCAGCGTTCTAGACGCCTCACGTGTGCTCACTCAAAGTTGGGGCAAATTTACCGGTAATTGGGGTTGATCGGTGCCGGCAATAAGAGATCTTTTGGTTTTTCTCTGCCGTGGTAGAACGTATCGTACTCGAGTATATACGGAACTACTGGTATCCGGGTGAGGAAGCTGTCGCCGGGCCGTCGCCATGATTTTTTCAAGCCGAGGAGCCACCGTACCCTGGTTTTTGCAACACTGGTCTGAGGTCATGTAATGGTCCACTGCGGGCGGGTTGGCCGCATAATTACTCGTAGAGGACCAGGCTCTGTCCTTAGTTGCGTGATGAGCGATACTGTCTACTCGAGTATATATTGCTATCATACGGTATCCCACCCCTTTGATCCACAATGCTCATGGCGCTACTCCATTTAGCCCTCTCAAAAGAAAGGTTTAGATCTAGCGCATATTTTACTCGAGTACCATGTTTTAATCAAAGAAAAAAACTCACAAGGCAAAGCCATCTTCGGAAATTGTCGCGCTCGATTGGACAATATCACGCCCTCGATAGGCCACAAGTTGATCTCATGGGTAGGTATCCAGTACTTTGGGTGAGAGGTTGGTGTGTCGTTGGTGTTTTGATTAGGAGGTCGTTATCCAACGGGATTCGGTGTCTGGATTTGAAGGACAGATGGCATACACGTGTGTTTGATATGAGGAGATCTCAAACCTTGGCTGGATAAGAGTTGTGCAGGTGGTATCAACGTTCCGAAGGTCTTGCTCAAGATTGATGGAGTCAGGGACTGAGCAGTGTTCAATGATTCCGGCCTAAATTCACTATCGTAGGGTATTGTGACAAAAAAATCCGTATCATACGTACAGTACCCGAGCACACAGTTGATCAATCCCGACAGCCAGTTCCCACCCATATCAAATTTTTTACCCCCCCACCCGAACAAAGAACGACCAAACCGAAAAAAAAACTCAGATGCTCTCAGTTGTCCCTTAACGGTAGTGCGAAGAAACCCAGGGACACATCAGCATCGCCCGCAGAACCGAGGCTCCGCGAGAGCTGCAATTGTCGTCGGAAAGGCATTCATCATAGGTTTTTAGTTTGGTGGGGAAAGAAAGGAAAAACAAGCACCAACACCCCGCGGGCGGCTGGGTCCCTCTTATTCTCTCTTTTTCGCCAAGACATTTTTTAGTGTGGTTTGCTGAATCGCCCAGTGCCTTCTCATGCGGCTCGTTGCGGGGCCGGTGTTCGAGACTAGGTTGTTTTTTTGTTTTTTTTCCACACCAATACCGTAAAAACTCGAGTTATCCACTATCGCCGCCCGGTGTCTAATCTCCATGTTCAAAGACAAAAACCCCTAGGAAGGATTAGTGTTTTCCTCATACGGTCAAGCCCAAGCGTCCTGACTGTGTTGATCTCATGAACTAATATTCGCAATTCTGTTAACCCATCAAACTAAACCTATTATAGGCCGAGAAGCAGGGATTAATGGAGATTAGAGGCCAGGCGGAGATAGTGGATAACACGAGTTTTTACGGTATCGTGAGTTAGCTCAAGTGGCCGACGGCGGATTGTTGACGGGAAACGTCGGAGAAGGAACCGGTGAAGCTTGCCTACACCGTAGAAAGCGTTGGACTGCTCGCAGCGCAGAACAATTCGGTAGACTGCCTGTTGCCCGCAGATCGTTTCTCGTGAGCTCCCATAGCCGAGTCCTGCGGATCCCTCTCTTTCCAAACCTTCTCCCTCACGACTAACTTCCTGTTAGTTATAAAAAAGGAACTCTCTTTCCTTTCGACCTTCTTTTGACACTTGGACCGAATCCTTCCCGCCACCTCGTTCAGATCAATTGAAATGCTTGCTCGTTCAATCCTCAGGCAGCAGGCCTCCCGTCGTCTGGTTGGAAAAGTCACCAAGAACGCTTCCGGATTTTCTACCTCAATCGCTCGCCCTGCTGGCGTGCTTCCTGCTTCTCATGATAAAGTGGGCCCCTCCCATCTATCTCTTTTTTTGTGGATTTACCAAGTAGGATTTGGGCTAATTGTTGTTTGTAGCTCTTGAAAGCAAGTTTGGCCGAGGGAGACCCAGAAGTCTCCAAAATTCTCGTAAACGTACGTCATCTACAACCTACCCGGTCTACTAAACACTAAATTGTGCTGTAGGAGAAAAATAGACAGAGGGATTTTGTGAACCTCATCCCTTCGGAGAACTTCACTTCGCAGTCGGTCCTCGATGCTTTGGGTTCGCCCATGCAGAACAAGTATTCTGAAGGGTACCCAGGAGCCAGATATTACGGGGGCAATGAGTGGATCGATGCGGCAGAGACATTATGCCAAAAGAGAGCTTTGGCAGCATTCGATCTTAATCCGGAGGAGTGGGGCGTAAATGTTCAATGTCCGTACCAATTACTCATCCGGTCTCGGGGCTTCACTAACAGATAGCAGCACTTTCTGGAGCCCCAGCAAACTTGTACGCTTACTCGGCCATCATTCGCCCTCATGAGAGAATCATGGGGTTGGACCTTCCCCACGGCGGTCATTTGTCTCATGGATACCAGATTCCCGGAAAGAAGATCTCTAAGATTTCTGAATACTTTGAAACTTTGCCTTACCGCCTCGATCCAAACACTGGCTTGATTGACTATGACAATATGGAGAGGCTCGCTGAGCTGTACCGACCAAAGATCATCATTGCTGGAGCTAGTGCCTATTCTAGGATCATTGACTATGCGCGCATGAAGCATATTGCCGAGAAGTATGATGCTTATTTACTGAGTGATATGGCACATATCTCTGGTCTTGTTGCTGCTGGTGTTACAGAGAGCCCTTTTGTCCATAGTGATATCGTTACTACAACCACCCACAAGTCGTTGGTGGGTTGCTTGGTTCTTGTCGGTCTGTGTTGGCATGGAGGCTAATGTTTCACAGAGAGGGCCACGCGGTGCCATGATCTTCTTCCGTAAAGGCATCCGAAAGACTGACAAGAAGGGCAAAGAAATTATGTATAATCTCGAAAACCCCATTAATGCCTCTGTCTTCCCTGGGCATCAGGGCGGCCCTCACAACCATACTATTACCGCCCTTGCTGTCGCTCTGAAGCAGGCCAAAACCCAAGAATTCAAGGAATACCAACAGCAGGTGCTTAAAAACGCCAAGGCACTTTCTGACAAGCTCTCTGCTCTTGACTACGCGGTTGTTTCCGGAGGTACCGACAATCATCTTGTCTTGATTGACTTGAAACCAAAGGGCATCGACGGAGCTAGAGTCGAGAGGGTTCTGGAACTCGTCAATGTTGCTGCGAACAAGAACACTGTCCCTGGCGATGTCTCTGCCCTCAGTCCCGGCGGGCTCCGATTGGGCTCTCCGGCAATGACCACCCGCGGCTTCTCAGAGTCCGACTTTGAGAAAGTTGCGGGAATCGTTGACAGAGCTGTAAAGATCTCCAAAGACTTTAAAGCCACCGTTGAGAGCAAGAAACTCAAGGACTACTTTAGCAAGCTCGGTAACGGAGACGGTGTCCCCGAACTCATCCAACTGAAGAAGGAAGTGGCGGAATGGGCCCGGGATTTCCCGCTGCCGTGGAGCAATTGATTTTCTTTACTCTTGTTCAATGTATATATCTCTTACCTCCCGACACTTTTTCACTTTCATGGGCTTGGGGTTCGTGGCGGTTTTTCTGTTTCCAATAGTCTCAGGTCTCAGTCGATGTACCGCTATTAATTTGAAGCTTTTTTCGACAACAGGTCAATGATTCAGATTATGGGGGTTACCGCAGAGCCCTCCTATTCTTGGCACTTATCATGGGCTGCGGGCGCAGGTACGGTATGTAAATTTGGGCATGAGTCTCTCGACCGGTATGCACCGGTAGTGTCCCGGTGCGACAGCGATAGTCGTGGCAGCAGCAGGAGCACGAGACAGATTATCGCCTACCGCACCGTAGACTGGTGGAATTCGTTGATTTTATCTACCGTAGGCATTTAGGACCTTTAACCGGTTATTTTTTTTGCTAAATCCTTCGATTCCTGGAGAAGATTAGAAACAATTGATATCCTATCTTATGAATCCACTTTAGTCCGAGCTGGCTTAGCTATGCACACTCTGAAATGGTTATATTTGTACTCCTAAGACAGCATGACCTACTGTAGTTCTATCAATCGAGAAGGACAGGCCTAGATCCTCGGCCACTGTCCTCACTTGTACCTGCCCACACTCACTGAGTTCCCTCCAATACGGTAGTGTCATGTTTCTAGCATGCAACTTGTTGGCATCTGTGGTCTTAGAATCATTGACATTAGAGAGATGACGCCTTTATCTAGTAATCGCTCTAAATGAATGTCCGTCACTACGTACCGGTACCGTATAATCTGGCAAAAGTCGGATTGACGCTACTGAGGATTTTCTCGAACCTGTCCAACCACCGTGGTCTATATGTTTAAACTGTGGCGAATTCGCCTTCTTCGCGCCCTCCTGTTGGCTCGGTTCCCTTAGTTTCGCTTTAGCTCCAGTCCGACTTTTGCCAGATTATACGGTATTGGATGCACGGCTTTGGTCCTCTTGCGAAGAGGGCTCGAATTGTTGCGGCATCATACCCTTGGACCCCGCCACCGCCACACGTCAGCTCGGCCCGAGCATGAATGACTCTAGTCTGTCGTGCCGTTGGCGTAGTGGCTGGAGTAAAGAGAGAAGGTAGAGGATGTTTCTCTTCGTATGATACGATACCAAGCACAGAACGCCAAGCCTGGAGCTGTCGTCATCCACTAGAAGAATTGGCCGCGAACTTTGCAGTCGTCGTAAGGTGAACAGAGGCTTCGGCTTAGAAGTGTGGTTTCAGTGGGAGGGCCCTCTTTCTCCTGCCGGTATTTGTTGCCAGGGACCAAGAAAACGTCACCAGCGAGCACTGCCTAGCCCGTTCCAGGCTCTAGGGACGGGAGAACTGCCCCCCACCATGCCGGTTCAACCACACAATCACTCAACGATCCTTCTTCCAGCATCCCCACCATCTTAACACAAACAGAACGCGCAAGCCCTTTATTATTTCTGAACGGAGTGAAAATCGTTAGTTTCCCACCCTCTCCTTATATATCCTCCATATGATGTTCTTCCCATAGCTTTTCTTCTTTCTTTGTTTTCCTGTCTGGCTGACGTTCCACTTTCCGTGTGCCCAGCTACCCCGCGTTGCGTCTCATCGGCCGCATCTGTCCCCCAACCCAACAACCTCAAAGGAAACGAAAGTCATGAACGTATTCAAGCTCGCTAGGAAGTACCCCGAACTTGGTCAAGAGGGCATCATGGCCCTGCAGGACACTTTCCTGCGCTCGGACCAGGATGAGAGGGGGTACTTGGACGAAGCCACCGCCATCAAGACAGCTCAGTATCTTGAGAGGAAGCCGTACGATGAGGTCCGCGCAACCCTGAAGCAGGTTGAGCTGGATAGTTCGAGAAGGGTGGAGTTGGATGATTTTGTTGATGTTTGTTGCTATCCGTGATCAGGATTTTGTGTTGTGGGGAGGCTAACGGATGGCTTTCTTGATAGCTTATCTCGAAACTGAGAATGACGGATGGAGAAAAACCAGGACGTGCTCCGGTAGTCTCGCATGCTAGGACTGGATCTACGGGACGTGGAGGAGGGAGCAGTGGTGGGCAGATTAAGATGGGAGGTGCGACGGGCGCGACCACGCACACTATTAACGAGGATGAGAGGACCGAGTTTACGAGACATATCAATGCGGTATTGCTTGGGGATGCAGATATTGGAGATCGCTTGCCGTTCCCTACGGATACTTTTCAGGTTTGTTGCTCTATTTTCAAGGTGACGGTTTTATTGGTACTGACCGGAGTAGATGTTTGATGAATGCAGGGACGGCTTGGTCCTTGCGAAGCTTATTAACGACTCAGTGCCTGATACTATCGATGAACGTGTTTTGAATCGCCCGAATGCCCGTACCAAGAAGCTCAATCAGTTTCAGATGACCGAGAATAATAACATTGTTATTAACTCTGCGAAGGCCATTGGGTGTTCGGTTGTCAACATTGGGTCTGGTGATATTATCGAAGTTAGGGAACATTTGATTTTGGGATTGATCTGGCAGGTCATTCGAAGAGGTCTTTTGGGAAAGATCGATATCAAGTTGCACCCAGAGCTCTACAGATTGTTGGAAGACGATGAGACTCTGGAACAGTTTTTGAGGTTGCCTCCAGAGCAGATTCTGCTGAGATGGTTCAACTTTCACCTTAAGGCTGCGAACTGGAATAGACGGTATGTTTTCTTTGTGGTGGGGGGGTTGGCTTAGCTGATTGTTTACAGGGTTACAAATTTTGGCAAGGATGTCTCTGATGCCGAGAACTACACCATTTTGCTCAATCAGCTTGCTCCAGATCAGTGCTCTCGCGCACCCCTACAAACGCGTGATCTTATGCAACGTGCTG
>Ga0307509_10001021_pt1 | contig 48133 bp, 37 predicted proteins | sample 10_EM_MG_FD_202245 | JGI IMG/M metagenome (GOLD analysis project Ga0307509, IMG submission 202245) | Populus trichocarpa ectomycorrhiza microbial communities from riparian zone in the Pacific Northwest, United States - 10_EM | ecosystem: Host-associated > Plants > Roots > Unclassified | place... | reverse complement strand
TGTGATACGTGTGTGAGGTGAGATGTTCGTTAATGACTAGTCGTACAAGAGAGAAGACTACTTAAAGGAAATCCCATGCCAAGCCCACTCCCGCACAACCAATGATAGACCTAACCCATAGACATGATCTAAGTGGGTAGCCGTACCTCAACATATCGTAGAGCTAACAATAATAGCTCTTGTACCATAAAACAAGCAGGAGCACCACTCCGCCTATGCCGTACTGCACCAGAACAAGAGAGGAAAGGAGATCTCAGATGTGTTTGCTCACAACGACAGGAAAAACCCTCCGCGAGTACAAGCGCCAGGCCAGAAGTCTCCGTACAAGGGTTCCGAAGCCAGTTCCTTAGTTGTGGAAAGAGAAGCAAAAACACCGAACAGCGTGGCAGCCTAGCCCTACATTTCTAATCTTTTCCCTTTGAATAGACTCAATGTACTTGTCCCAGGCAAGAAGTACCCGCAAACAGGGGGGGTCCATTTTGTATCAACGCTTAGACACGCACAGATGTTTTGCCATATATTCTTTTAATCCCTGTTTGCGGGTACTCAGGTATGGACGTGGGTGATCGGACAGATAGGATTAGAAATTGTATGTATCCTCGTACAATTTCTAATCCCTGTCTGTCCGATCACCCACGTCCATACCCGAGTACAGTACGGTACCCCTCTCCTGGGACAAGTAGTAGGCATCCTTGCTACACTGCTCTCGGAGGAACACATCTTGCCGTGTGCTTATCGATAAAGTGTTTATTACCTCAGCACCCACTTGTGGAACATGTCAGAGAAGGCGGAAGCGGGTAGATGACAGGGATGATGAAGGCGGATAATTTCCGGGCGAGGGGACAAGGATAGAAAACGACTTTAGTAATTTCATGTGTTGTCGAGTCGGAAGGATTTAACGAAAGGCTTTATGGTCATGTCTTTCCTTTATTCTTATTATGGAAGAACACAGGTAAATGAGGTCATACCGGTACATGGACAGAAATTGACTGACGTGGGAAGCGATGGAATGACTAAAGTATTCGCGTACTGTAATTTCATCATTACATAATACATAATACGGTATGATACTAGGACAAAACTTTTCGTCCGAAACCCTCTCTCATTGCGGAATGTCTATGAGAGTCAGCGAAAATTTGCGCTTGCATTAGCAAGCCTGTAGATAACATGAAGAAATCCACAGAATCCTTAAATATTACCAAGTGATGGAGAAAAAGCTGTTTAAGTATTTGGTATCGGTTGCCATGTACTTTTTTGTATGGAGCCCCATACAAAAATCTAAGTCACTTTCACACTTGCTGACACAATCATGAACAATCAAGACAGTTTTGATTCCTTACACTTTTACTTGTAGAGGTTTGAATAGATGGTGATTCCCTGGTTGATGGAAAGATTTCAAGTGTTTTTATATAAGTAGTGTTGAGAATTGTTTGTTTAGAAATGTCCATCTTTGATATAAAAAGGGGATCGGACGAAAAGTTTCGTCCCCGTATCATATTGGATATATACTTATGTTCCGGTAAGTTCTAAGACTACTGAGTTAGTAAATAATTCCCATGATAATTTACATACAGCACCACACAAAAGTCATAGTTAGTAGCCCTATTTACAAGAAAGACGACGATTTTTAGAGCACCAGAACTCCACCACCAACTGTGGCGGTTGATCAATTTTTAGTGAAATAGTAGTTCGGTCAATTTTTAATAGACAAATTTACTATTGGATTGAATAGGGTAATGTCGGGTGAACTGTGGGGATGGAATTTCTAAGTCGGCGATGTCGAAATCATGTATCTTTTTCTGAGAATCCCCATACCAACCCCAGGGGCTTCACTCCGCCATCTGAATGATTTGTACTGGTTGAATAGCGGCGGTAACAGGACAAAGAAATTATTTATAAAAACGCGGGTTCGATTATCGCCAGGCCCCTGGCTAACAATTAATAAGTTTTTGATTTTAATTGAGTGAGGAAGCACAAATGGAGATTTTCCACAACCCGGATTTGATCGGATTTGGTGTGTTTTCGGGTGTACAGTACTAGGGCCCCCAACAAGAACGACTTTTACCCTGTTGCTATCATAGTCCTAGTCTAGTTCGAGCGTTCAATCACTCCCTATTCGTTAGGTATCCTCCGATAGAATAGCACCCCCCCCGCCGCCGGCCTTACAATCTCGGCATAGGCCATGTAAACTGCGTATCCCCTCTTGTAGAAAACTACTGGTGCGGAAGAACAAAGGTCATGTGATCTGTTCTAGCATAGTTCTTGGACACAAAGTCATCGTTGGTGGGCCGAAGTAACGGGATAAAGGGTAAGTAATCGGAAGAGAAATGATCAACCCTTCTATCGCCTTTTTCCTCATCTTAAACCAAAATCTTAATTAGTCCCCCCCCAAAAAACAAAACTCTCACGTTAGGGATTGGTCAAATTAGCGGTTTTCCGGTCGCTTTTTGTCCCAGGGTGGTAGAGCTGAAAACACACTAAACCGACAGAAATCTGTAGCCCACGAAAAGCCCTTGTGCACCCCCCCCATGAATTAACATCAAGGAAATGCCAAAAGATATTTCAAACTCCAGTGGATCCGAAACTCACATTTCTATAACGAATTCCTTTGCTCTGTGTACAGCACTCATAAATTGGCTGCCCCATTAAACTTGAATAAAACACCAAAAATTTGTCTGGCTCCGATAGAATGAGATAAATGTTCTGAAAAGTCACCAATTTTGTGTCATAAGAGACTATTCAATATTTCACCATAGGCCCTAATATTAAAATGGGGCAATTGGAATACCCAGAACAGTTGCCCTATCAAGAATTGATTTACCCGCCCAGCAAGTGGTCGAGTCTAGCACCCTGAAAAAAGTCATTTTTGGTGTCAAAGTGTCCACAGAAGATGACTTTTATCAGGGCACTGCACCAACACATTACCGCACTCAATAAAAGAAACAAATATATAATCAGCATCTGAAGAGGAGATATGGAAAACGTACGAAAGACCACAAGGCAAGGAACAGAGTGAGCTGATATCTATCTTAGTTGGGAATTACTGGGGAGTCCCCCCGCAATAAAAAATTGTCGCAGAGAGCAAATAGGTGTGAAATTCAAAGCTGAACAGGGCTCCTCAGGCATGCCGAACTACAGATATGAGTCTAACCAGTAACTTTACTCTCTATTATGATAGAATGGGGGTATTTAACCCCACAAACCCTCAGGAAAAAAGAACCCGGAGAGAGCATTTAGTTCCAACGCTTTCCCTACTAATCTAAATTTCAGCCCATAATTACTAACTTGCATCATGACATTTTGAGAGTTCTACTAACACAGGCCCCGAAACCTGGCCCCAGCCCGCCCGACGTATGGTAAATAGTGGGGCTCACTTGTATCAATGCAAGGAACGAATTTTCAGAGCTGAACCCACCACCAGTGACAGAGCATGAAGGGTGAGGTGTGGGTCGTGCAAGCTTTTTCATGGGTGCGAGGGATCTTGGAACGCACCCCAGCACTAAAGCCCGATGCCCCGTCATCACTTCTACCTACGGAAACTAACAGATCGGGAGAGCCACCCAGGAGGAAGTACATGCCTGCGCTCACAGATACAAACAACCTTGCAGCTGGCATCCCACCCTCGGGAAAAAGTTTCAATGATCATACCATCCACAATACACCCATAGGCGAAAATACGGAGGCCTTTGTGATCGGACATGAAACCTTGCTAAATTTCATTGGATTTTTTGTACTCTGCTATTTACGAGCGAGACCGATAGAAATATTTGTCACGTGCCTTGTCTAGGCGCACAGCAGCAAGGGTTTTTCACTAGATGTTTCCCGTTAGACCCGCGTGACTATCGTAATATATCTTTTGGTGGCGTTGGTACCACCTGGCTTCCAGAGGACCAACTCAAGACGAGAAACCAAATACGAGTGATTGACCATGTCCATTACCAATTGACTTATAAATATTGAAGGAAGGAAGAACAAGCGTGTTCGGCCATAGAACGATGAAAATTTCGCATCCCGTCCGCTCTGCGGTAAACAAGCATCGTATCGTCCGGTTAGTACTACAGTGGGTGACCATGTGGGAATCTCGGATGCTGAACTCTTTTGTGCTTCTTTTCTTCTTCTTTTGTTCACAGTGTGTATAAACGGTGATTCTGAGCGAGGAGGCTTTATGCATAGGATGATGCATATTTTAAGATTAAGGGCTTCGCTGGTCGATATTTTCCTGGATTTTCCTGCGCAGTTTGCCTTTGGGTTGTCGGTGGAGGAAACCTCCAGACCCCCTTTGGCAAAAACGGAGGAGGGCAATCGCTCTGTATTGTGATTATTTTACCTGTAGGGACCGTGGTTTTAGAATTTTTGAAAGGAAGGGAAACAGTCATCGGCACCGTATGGTAGACGCGCTCGGATGCTGCTCCCGATAAATCCCGGTGGGGCAGACAATGGACTATTGATATAGTGACTGAGGTATGTGAGCAACAGAGTGCAAAAAAAGAATAGATTCGTATCTAATGAGTGAAAGAAAGAAGACAATAAGAATGAGCGTTGTTGAGAAAAGAATCACGAACGATGGTCTCTTAGAGACAGGGTGGGCCAAAGTTAGAAAGACAAAAAAGGAAAGACGAAAAGGAAATGTAGGAAATCCTCTACAGTCTCGCTTCTCAAACAATGCCGATACTAATTGAGTGTCATAGTTGATAGCTAGTGCTAGTCTATTTGATATCTAACATTTCATATTTCCACTATACAGGTCAAATGCGCGAAAGAGTTTTCAAAACATTCGACAGTTCTTGTGAGGGCGAAAAACGCTAGGGCTAGCCGCAGTAAGTTTCAACAGCTTTAACACTAGTAGACCCCCACTTTTCTTTCACTAGGCTCCGCTTTTCTTCCCGTCACAGGAACCCCGCCAACCAACGACACAACCCAACAACTCCTCCTTCTCGATAGTGCAAGTGATAAAGGGTGGAAGATGTCTCAATATACCGTCAATAAAACCGTCAAATTTTCCCATAACAGGAAAGTCGTGGGTGTGCAGAACAGCGATACTATTAGCGATTATCGGTCGCAACTTTTCACTTGGTTATCGCCCCTGAATCCCTGCTCCCGGCATCAGGATATTCAAGAGCGCTGTGTTAACAATATCGGGGAATGGCTCTTGGAGACTGAGGAATTTAGAAAATGGTATTCTGGCAGTGACGGAGGTGATAGCGCTGTTCTGTTTTGTTATGGAGATCCCGGGGTCGGAAAGACATTTATAAGGTAACAATCCCGAACTACGCCAGCTCAAGTGATGACATTATGATAAAGTCAGTAGCTAGGATGGCAGTTAAAGAGCTAACGGGGTAAAGTCTGGCTGAAAGAATTAGTATCTAGTGTGCCAGTAGACTCCTTTTATATAAGTTCATTGTATCATTCAATCACTAAGATTAGTAGAGTGATCAGTTATGACTCAAGATGCTCGAGTATACTCGATGATGGTCGAGCATGATCGAACAGTACCTATGATCGAGCAAATCGATCAGATCATGGATGGTCTGCTCGACCATGATCTGATCGCAGGACCCCTATGATCGAGACTGATCGGGCAGACTATAGTCGAGCAAACTCGATCATGATCTGATCGTGTTCGTCACTACCTACCTCTAGGTGCACTAACATCTGGCATACTGTACCATCGCCAGTCTAGTGATTTCTTACCTTGAAACACTGTTGGACTCTACTTGATGGTTTTTTTAACACCCGGGCACATAGGCGCCAAGACTCAGACAAGCCCGGGCCGAGGTGGCGGGATCCCCCCGAAATTGGATAGTCTTAGTTCTCGCAATCGCCTACTGGCAGCGCCTAGAAACCTGATCATCCAACTCATATGAACTCTTTTAATAATGTGTTGAACAACTGTACTAGTACTGTTGGGGATGATCGGCGCCAACTCCTAACCTGGTTGTCGCTGCTAGAGCCTAACTGTCGGCATTGCGACATTCGAGAGAGCCGTATAAACAGTGATCCCAAGCGCCTAGCCCGTCCGGCTTTGGGCACAGCCGGACTGATCCAGGCTTTTTCAGGGACGGCCGGGCCGGGCTGTGGCATCCGGCTTTCCAAAACTAAAGCTGGGTCCGGCCTGGATCACCTGCAGGCTTTGGGTATTTCAACCCTGACCCTAATATCCAAAAAAAAACTTTCTAGGAATTTTGGTCAGGGTTGAGATAGGCTATTGCTCATACAGTAGCTCTTGGTTGGCTTTACACATATCATACTGGAAGCTCTTATGTCTGAGGGGGATATTTTTATCTTAATTCTATCGTGTTACTCTCTAAATCCTGCATGATATCAAGAATATCGTAGTTGGAGGAGAGATAAAATTTTGGTGAAGACGAGGCTGGAGACAGTATCTCGGTTAAGATTAATATACTAGAAGTAGAGATAATAAATTCAACATTAAAATAATTGTGCTAAGTGATGAGCGGAAGGATCATGGTCGCGTGGTATGGATGTAAAGACAATCCTTGTTGCTCAGTAAGACATTTACACGTCTTGAGCGAAATCTACTAATAGCGCTGTAAACTCCCTGTTTTATTCTCATATTCTGAGTGATTAGCCGTGAAAAGCCTGCACGTTCACAGATATCTGCAGGCTGCCTGGGAATCTGCGGGCTTTGCGTGGGTTGCCCATCATCTTGACCTGGTAGTTGCCTGTGCACCTGCAGGCTTTGGCGGCCGTTAATAATTTAAGCCGGACTAACCCAAGCTTTTCAAAGCCACGGCCAGACTAGCCCAACTGCCGACCCATAGTCCAGACCTTTGTCCGGACTAGCCAGTTGGGAACACTGGCTGACAGTAGAACTCGACCTTAGGATACAGTAGTACATCTTCGTCACCCACCAGAACCTGCATCCAGACCTGGCTGTCCGTTCAAAATTCACGAAGATTTCAATATCTCGGACATGTTGTAACCCAGATAATGGATGGCGAGGCAGACCTTCATTTGAAGAAGGTTACAAGATTCAGGGATATGGTGTCTGAAGAGCGATGGCATGTTTTGTTCAGCGGTTAGACGAGGCGGAAATCTTTGGGATGTTTCAGGAATTAGCACTAGTGAGTATGGGAGGTTGAGAATTAAGGTTTACTGGTGGTTGGGGAGAGTCGGTGTTGCCCTATGGTGATCAGGAAAATGGTGAGGTTATCAGGACGGTAAAGGATTGTGTAAGATAAGGGAAATAGCATGGGAAGGTGAAATTAGAAAATGGGACTAAAGGAATAAGGGATTTGGGAAAGTTCGAAGGAGCTGCGCGAGAGGATAGAAAGGCTGAGAGAAGACCGGAGAGAATATTGTCGATGTTGGGGGTGAAAAATCTTTTCTGTAATATCAAGTTCTTGTACACACGGGCACCTCCGGGGACATAAAAACAAATAAGGACCCCAAGACGCTCTACCAAACATAATCTAATTATGACTATCTAGCCATGACCTATCCCTTGTGTTGTTAATCACCGGCTCTCTCCCTGAGACAGTGTCCACACCCCCATTTGTTAGAGCATGCGATAAGAATGTGGGGAGCCTGGACCTCAGTGAAATATGCGAAGTGAGGTGTGGAAGGTACACGGGAGCGGGGAAAGGAAGGGGGAGATGAGGGGTAAGGCAATGGCGCGAGAAAGTGCGGACATGGGGTGATTATGTTCAAGAGACTCCCGAAAGAGTTGGCATTGATTTCTGTATTAAAGATGGTCTTGCTAGCAGAATTGTAGGAAGGGAAGGTCACCGAATTATAAGTGTTCCTTTGATAAACTCGTTTCATCTCTTGGTCCGCTTCTCATTTGGGAAGTGCACCTTTCCATTCATAATTTTCTCACCTTGAACGCATTGATACTATCACGAAGGGCTGAGCTGTTCGAACACAATCAACAAAGTTTTTTCGCAGTGTACCATGCGCATGGGAATTATATTAATACCTTATACTAGTACTACCATGTTTGACAAGGTGGGAACATCCAACTATTTTATAGTGCTGCCTAGAGCACACCAAACTAACCCTGCTCATATCAGACCTCTAAACTCAACTTCCGAATCAATCAAGTTGTCCTCTTCTTAAAACATCCTAACCATTTCCTCAGGGCAGCGGTGAAAATCTTTCTCGAGTGCACACTCTCCGGCACTGTTCTCTGGAGATCCCAGCCGTGGCCTGCACCTTTGAGAAGGTATCCGAACACCTCTCCCTTACCCGTTGAAACTCCCTCCTCTGGAATCTCTTGTGTTAATTTGACACCTTTTGGCGCCCAAGGCTCCTCAGATAACAGCGATAATGTTATCCATGGGTCGTATTCACCTCCTGATGCTGGGTTAGCCATGATCAACAAGTCAACGGGATTGAGTAATACCCGTGGTAAACACATTCGAAGGTCGAATATCCCAACCACCGTATATCCGATTAGTTTTGTCCACGTCCGGCTGCTGAGGTAGCAGACCGCTGGAAAGTCCCTGTGGGAATAACTGGTAGCAGCCATCTTGTAGACCCTTGAGACTAAGATAAGATGATACTATTTGATTTGGTCCACGATTAGACGATTGGAAGAACCCTAATCAGTTCATTAGATAAAACTTCCCAGCTTCTAAGCACAGGCTCCTACCCCATTCAGTACAAAATTGATACGTCCAAGATATCGTGGTCGGGTCTGGAGATGACCCATTGAGTCGGCAATCTGGCCTTCCTTCAGTGCTGTTTCCATAATACCCAACACAACTGGTATTCAACTTGGCATTAACCTAAGCAGTCGGTGAGTATTCGAGGTATAACGTCAGTGCTAGATTGGGTGACTAACAATGGTTCCGAAATGCTCCCATGTAGCCCAACGATCAGAAGTAAATTTAGCTCCCTTGCTCTTTGCCCACCCTTCTGCCCCAGAAACCTCCCCGGTGTCAGGATTCGTAGAGATCCAATCGCAGAATGGCCTCAAATATCCTATCCATACTTATCAGAATAATTCTTCATCAGATCTTGAATCTTCGAGGCTAAACCCTACCCTCAACTAGAACATCCTGCCAAGAGGTATAGATAAGATTCAGGGCACCTGCAAAGTTCTCATTAGAGTTATTCTCCGCGCCAACTCCCAAATATTGCTTCATTATGGCCGCGGCGGTGTCCTCTGCGGAAAGTTGGTTATCGATATACTTAGTCACTGCAACAATGTCATTAGTGCAATTTTTGAACCCAATTGCATTCAGGGAACGATATATGTGATCCCAATAGACGGACATATCGATCTGAGCATGGACGGGAGCGGATGAGGAAAGAGAGGCAAATATTGTCTCGGGGTACTTCTCCCGAACCAGTGCCGCGCGTATACCAGGATAGCTGACCCCGAGGAACACCCATGGTGTAGAGGCTGGTGTCAAGTCTATGCTGGAGAAGTTTTGAAGAGTGAAGTTGTTGGCAAACGCCTAGTTATCAGTCAGTGAAAGCCATTGGTGAAGTCAAAAAAAACTGTGCTACCGGGATATCCGCAAGGGCTTGGGCAGTGCTCAACCACCGGAACTCCTCCACAGGCGTGGTAAGAGAGATGTTAACATGTGATGAGGCTCCATAGTATCTACAAAATTAGCCCATTGACCATCGCTACCCATCAAACAATTTGGGATTGTAAAACACTTACCGATGTTCCCAAACAATCCCAATCCCATTGAATTCTTTGACCATTTGCCGAAAGGGGGAAGTCTCTGCAGCAAGGTTAGACAGAGCATGAGGTTCCGCGTTAGTCTCCCCGGCGTCAAATACTTGATATCCGTTAGCCTATCATCAGGAACTACACTGTCGAGGGGACAAACTGAAGACTGGACTCCCAGGCTGGTAGAATTCTTCAAGCACCCAATACCTATTTTCGAATGTTCCAGGATGGTTTCCAAAGTGGTCAAGAGGGAGCTACCGAAACACGTATGCAACAGATATTAGATCTAGAGAGTAAAGAGCGGATGAGGGGATAGCCAATCACCTTGACTGTTTCAGCTAACACATTCGCTACCTGAGGATCCTCCGAGGCCCCATCAACCGCAATATCGGCTCGCTTTCGATAATTGAAAACTGGTCCCGAAGGTATCACCGCCTCAGCAAGACCAAGAAGCATCAACCCTATCACCTGTCGTTTCCACATTTCTCAAGTCAGTCACTTCGCTCCGGGAAACAAGTAAGTATGGGAAAACTAAATGCACCTAGAGGGGGATTGCGGTTTGCCTTTAAATCCAGGCGATTGAGGCCCTCACGTGAATGAATACTCGTACCATCGAAGGGGGGCAAGCTGAGGACCCTCCCAATACTCTTTGTTGGTGCTGACAACTCTAAAAGTAGGAGAGCGTCGGAAAATTGTAATAGTCTGATGTAAAGAAATACAGCTGAGGAGAAGGCGCATCCCTTAAGATTCAGCTCCCCTCTAGCTAACCATCATTGTTTACGGCTGCTAGTCTATTATTGAGTGGGCAAAATTACTATTACCCCGAGAGTTGCACAGCAGCGGTGGACTACTTTCGTGATCTAGCACTCGCAAGTAGCAAAACAGTAGACTGGCCCCTCCTCATTCGCCTTCACAAAATCTGAAGTTTTTACAATCTACCTACCTCAGCAGGAGCAATACATGTCATTCACCTTGAGTATCTTCAGATCTGCCGATTCTAGAGGCTAAAGGCAATTCACAACTCAACAAATTCTCAAGCCAGGCTACCACCCCCAGTGAGATGGTCTACCGGTAGTGAGAAGCTCATTCCCGTATAGCCTCCGAGGACGATCCTTGGCAGTGCCAGGAGCGACAGCGTGATAGAAGCCAGTTGACGATATAAAGTCCCTGGAAGCACTGAGAACAGATAATCTAAGCCCCGGTAACAAAAAGCGGTACCGACTTTCCCTGAATGTCGAGATAGGATAAAAGATTTCCGTCAATCAAAGAGTAGTATTCAGATAATTCGGATATAACTCTGAAAATATGTTTAGGCGGCTGAAGCAGAGTTCTAGAATGTGATTACTTGTTGTAGCGTCTGTGTTCAGCTAAGACTTGGGATATCGGGAGTGGTTGCCGGGACTCTGCCTCCTCCGGGCACAGTAGAAACTCCCGCCAGAAGTTATAGAATGTTTATTCGCTTAACTAACCAAATATATCCCTGTCGCTTCAGGTTTATTAGCTCCAACCCCTGTAAGCGAGGCTCATGATGTCCAATCCCCCCCAAAAAGGAGCATTATAGCCTCTCAAACAAGCCCGGGCCAGCAGTTTGGCCGCAGATCTACGAGAAGCAGGAGGTTAACTTCCTAGCTTATCGAAAGAGAATACCCGGAGCCTAGTGAAACCTAGTTGCACTTACCGAGATAGGGGTATTATTGGGCGGTTCAAGTAAGCACATAGCTGTTTAGGTCAGCAGTAACCATAAACTCGTTACCACACACTACAATTCTTCCTTCAGCAATGAATCCCCCAAGAACTTAGGCATACCACAGATAGCAAGGATCTAAACATAGAACACCAGTAGGATGATAGCTCTTACATGGACAACAAGCGACAGCGCCACTCCGCTGATGCAGTACTGCAAGATATCAGGAGAGGAAAGCAGATCTCGGATGTGCTTGCTCGCAACCAGAGGAAAAAACATCCGCGTGTACAGTACAACTCTAGGCAAGAAGTCTCCGTACAAGGGTTTCGAAGTCAGTTCTTTAAAGAGAAGCAAAATCACCGAACTGCGTGGCAGCCTAGCCCTACATTTCTAATCTTTTCCCATTGAATAGACTCAATGCAGTAGGCATCCTTGCTACACTGCTCTCGGAGAAACACATTTTGCCGCGTGCTTATCGATAAAGTGTATATTACCTCAGCACCCGCTTGTGGAACATGCGGGTAGATGACAGGGATGATGAAGGCGGATAATTTTCGGGTAGGCCGACAAGGATAAAAAATGAATTTAGTGATTTCATTTGTTGTAGAGGCGGAAGGATTTGACGGAAGGCTTTATGGTCATATCTTTCCTTTATTATTATTATGGAAGTATACAGGTAAATGAGGTCATACATGGACAGAAATTGACTGGCGTGAGAAGCGATGGAATGATTAAAGTAGTTTCCTCATTATTTAATATCGCTACTTCTGTTTCGGTAAGTTCGAAGGCCAGTGAATAATTCCGATGATACAGACAGGGTATAGCATCCTGATAAATGTCATAGTTGGTGGGCCCAGGAAACGGGGTGAAGGGTAAGCAATCGGAGGAGAAATGATCAACCCTTCGATCGCCCTTTTCCTCATGTTAAGCCAAAATCTTAATTTGCCCCTCCAGAGGAGAAAAACTCTCATGTTAGGGATTGGTCAAATTAGCGGTTTTCCGGTCGCTTTTTGTCCCGGGGTGGTAGAGCTGAAAACACACCAAACAGACAGAAATCTGTAGCCTACGAAACGCCCTTGTGTACCCCCCTCCATCAATTAACACCAAGAAAATACCAACAGATAGCTCAAGCTCCAGTGAATCCGAAATTTACATTTCTATAAAGAATTCCTTTGCAGCGCTCATCAATTAGCGGCCTTATCTTCAGTTGTAGAAAATGTACTAAAGGCAACAAGGCAAGCAACATGGTGAACCTATATTTGTGTTTGTTAGGAATTACGGGAGAGTCCTTCTTTGCAATAAAAAAATCCTCACCGCGAGCAAATAGATGTTATATGAAATCCAAAGATGAACAGTGACCCTCGGCCATGCTGTATCACACATATGGAATTTGCCAGGAAAAAAGCCGCCGCAGAGATTACTTGGTGCCACAGCTTTCCCTACTGAGCTGAATATCAACCTATAATTGCTGCATCATAGCATTTTGTAAGTTCCACGACTCCAACACAACATCCCAAGCCTCCCCCAGCCCGTTCGCCATGTGGTATACGGTAAATCAGAGCTCGCTTGTATCACGCAAAGAAAGAATTTTAAGAGCTGAATTCGCCACCGGTGACCAAAGATGAAGGGTGGGGTGTAAGGTCGTTCAAGCTTTTCCCTAGGTTCCGGGGATTTTGGAACGTAGCGCAGTGCCGAAGCACGATGCCCCGTGATCGCTTCTACCTACCGAAACTATCATACCAGATCGGGAGAACCGCCTAGTAGGAAGCGCTTGGTTAGGTTGAAGTACTCATACACGCTTGCCTGCCAGAGCTCACAGGTTCAATCAACCTCGCAGCTTTCATCCTCCCCTTGGGAAAATCCTTCTCTGATCACATCATCCACAATAAACCCGGGGGCAAAGATAAACCGACCTTTTGTCACCAGACATGAACGCTTAGTAGGACTTCAGCGGATTTTTTGTCCCCGCTATTTACGAGGGCGACTGATGAATATATTAGTTACTCGCCTTATCTAGGGGCATAGCAGGCAGAATGTTCGCCAAATATGTCCCATTACCGTAAAAACTTGAACAATCGGACGGTGTGCTATGTAGTCCGGAATTCCCTTCTCTGGAAAGGGGGCAAAAAACACAGCAAAAACACGGCCCCTTCCCCCCCTCTGAGACAGAAAAAAAAACAAAAAATTCTTGACCAGACTAGGAGAGGAAAGTCCAACGACATAGCACACCGTCCAATTATTCAAGTTTTTACGGTAGACCCACTTGACTATGCTAATATATATTTTGGCCCAGTTGGTACCACCTGGCTCCCAAGCGGACCAACCCAAGACCAGAAACCAAAAAAAGAGTGATTGACCATGTCCTTTACCCATTGGGTAATAAATGTTGAAAGAAGAAACAACAAGCGTGTTCGGCCATAGAACGATGAAAATTTCGCATCCCGTCCGCTCTGCGGTAAACAAGCATCGTATCGTCCGGTTAGTACTACAGTGGGTGACCATGTGGGAATCCCGGATGCTGAACTCTTTTGTACTTGTTTTTATTTTATTTTTTGTTCACCATGGTATAAACTGTAGTTCTGAGCGAGGAGGCTTTATGCATAGGGTGATGCATATTTTAGGACTAAGGGCTTTGCTGGTAGATATTTTCCTGGAATTTCCTCTTAGGAAAAAAACAGAATCGGGCAATCGTTCTGTTTTGTGACTATTTTACATGTTGAGACCATAGTTTTCGAATTTTTGAACGGAAGGGAAACAGTCATTTGTATCCTACGGTACTGTAGGCGCGCTCGGATGCTGCTTTTGACAAATTTTGGTGGGGCGAACAATGGGCTATCGATATAGTCACTGCGGTATGTGAGCAACAGAGTGCGCGAAAAGAATATATTCGCATGTAACAAGTGAAAGAAAGAAGACAATAACAATGAGTGTTGTTGTGAAAAGAAACAGGAACGATATTAGAGACAGAGTCGGCGAAAGTCAGAGACAGAAAAGAAAAGACGAAAAGGAAATGGAGGAAATCCTCTACAGTCTCGCACCTCAAACAAAGCCGATACTAATTGAGTGTCATAGTTGATAGCTAGTGCTAGTTTGTTTGTTTGATATAATTCATGTTTGATATCTAACATTTCATGTTTCCACCATACAGGTCAAATGCGCGAAAGAGTTTTCAAAACATTAGACAGTTCTTGTGAGGGCCAGAAACACTAGGGCTAGCCGTAGTAAGGGCCCTTTTACCGATCCGTCTGGTTAGGAAATTTTGGTGCGGAAACCAGACGGTTGCGCCCCAACCGCCCAGTTTCCACACCCGAATCTCCTAACCAGACGGATGGGTAAACGGGCCCTAAGTTTCAACAGCTTTAACACTAGTAGACCCCCACTTTTCTTTCACTAGGCTCCACTTTTCTTCCCGTCACAGGAACACCGTCAACCAACGACACAACCCAACAACTCCTCCTTCTCGATAGTGCAAGTGATAAAGGGTGGAAGATGCCTCAATTCACCGTCAATAATATGACCAAATTTTCCCATAACAGGAAAGTCGTGGGTGTGCAGAACGGCGATACTATTAGCGATCATCGGTCGCAACTTTTAACTTGGTTATCACCCCTGAATCCCGGCTCCCGGCATCAGGATATTCAAGAGCGCCGTGTCAACGATATCGGGGAATGGCTCTTAGAGACCGAGGAATTTAGAAAATGGCACGCTGGTAGTGACGGAGGTGATGAAAGCGCTGTTCTGTTTTGTTATGGAGATCCCGGGGTCGGAAAGACATTTATAAGGTAACAAAGCTTCGTCGTTGAGAGAAGGAAGTGGGCCTTATGCTAACAGTCCGTGATGGTAGCTCGCTGGTGGTAGATAAACTGTGCGATCAGACCAGCAGTCAAAACACTTCTGTTTCATGTTTTTACTTGGACTTCGCAGTGCGAAACGAGCAGTCTGCAACCAATGTGCTGGGCTCTTTGCTAAAGCAGATTATCGGTGAAATGGAAAGGATTCCGGAGGGAGTATTGCGGACCTTTCAACAGCAGAATAAGACTATTGGTGGGCGCAGACCGCAACTCGTTAATATCGTGAAGATGCTACACCTCATCACATCTTCACGGCGGACATTTATCTGCCTTGATGCCCTAGACGAATGCTCGGGAGTGCAGCAAGTCAGGCTTCTCGATGCTCTGAAAGAAATCGTTGAAAAGTCACCGGACACTCGAATCTTTGCAACCGGAAGGCCCCATATTCAGGCTGAGATCGAAAAACGTCTCGCGGGACACGTGAAAAGTGTCTCTGTTAGTTCCACCACAAAGGACATCACCAAATTCCTTCAGGTTAAACTCCACGAAGATCAAACACCTCAAGCTATGGACGAGAGCCTGGAGGCCGACATTCTAGACAAGATTCCCGAAAATGCACCAGAAATGTACGTAGGGACAATGGTGCTGATAATCATACCCCCATCATTTGCTAATTGATATATTTAGGTTTCGACTTGTTTCCTTAAATATTGAGGCAATCATGCGAGAAACAACTATTTATCGGAGGCGAGAGAGGCTCAACAAAATGATAGATGGACTGGGATGGGAAGATGCTTACGGTATGACGATAGAGCGGATAATGGCTCAGGATGCGGATAAATCGAGGCTCGGGATAGCAGCCTTAATGTGGTTAAGCCACGCGGAACGGCCGTTGGCGGTGGATGAACTTTGTCATGCCCTAGCAATTGAGCTAGGCTCTAAAGATTTCAATGCCGGCAACGCTCCTTCAATCTTGACACTGGTGGGCTGCTGTCAAGGGCTCATTACTATGGATAAAGAGCCATTGGCTGTGCGATTGATCCACCATACTGTCAAAGAATATCTTTCGGCTCGCCCCGAGATTTTTCGCAGACCTCACTCTGCAATGGCAGAGACCTGCTTAACTTATTTGAATTCCGAACAAGTTAAGGCCCTTTCAGCCGACCCCTCTGCCGTTCTCGATGACCACCCCTTTCTGGCATACTGTTCCTTGCACTGGGGAGACCATGCGAGAAGGGAACTCTCAAATTACGCTAGATCGCTTGCACTCGAGCTGTGCCAGGAATATGATAGCCACATATCCAGCAGATTGCTTTTGGAAAAAGCAGATAATCTATATAGCACGGATTTCGATAATGACACTGTCTACGATTCTGGTAACTATGTTGGAACCGAATTTGGTAGCGAATTTGGTAGCGATTTTGGTAGCGATATTGGGTCAGATTTTTCTGATCATAGCTCCCCCTTCAGCGGACTACACTGCGCATCGTTCTTCGGGATCGTGAAAGTTGTCTCTGCTTTGATAGGGATGAAGTGTTGTGATATCAACTGGAGAGATGAGAAAGGTTCTACTCCGCTTGCGTGGGCTGCTCGCAATGGGCATGAGGGCGTGGTGAAAATGCTACTTGGGCGGTCGGAAGTCCATCCCGACTGGAGGGATTGTTCCACCATGACGCCGCTGTTATATGCCGCTTGGGAAGGACGTGAGGAAGTGGTGAAATTGCTAATCGGGCACCGAGAGGTCAACCCCGACAAGACAGATTCATGCAAAAAAACTCCGCTAATGTATGCCGCTTGGAAAGGTCATGAGGGGATTGTGAAGGCACTCCTCGAGGAGAAAGCTGTCGATCCCGACATGTCCGATAATAGCGGACAAACGCCACTCACATATGCCGCCTCCAGAGGACATGAGGAGGTGGTAAAATTACTGCTCGAGCGGGAAGACGTCAGCCCCGACATACGATCAAACCTTGGTCGAACACCACTCTTGTATGCTGCTCGGGGTGGGCATGAATTGGTGGTGAAAATACTACTGGGGCGAGAAGAGATCAACCCCGACAAGCCAGATTGGCGTGGTAGCGCACCGCTCGCTTATGCTGCTGAGAATGGATATGAGGGACTAGTGAAAATACTACTCGACCGGGCAGAGGTTAACCCCGACAGGCGCAATGAATTAGGCCAAACCCCGCTCTCGCTTGCCGCCCAGAGGGGGCACGAGGGTGTGGTCAAAATGCTACTCGAGCGGCAAGAGGTCAACTCCGGCGAGCCAGATAGTTGCCGCCGAACACCGCTTTGGTACGCCGCTTCAGGGGGACATGTGGAAGTGGTGAAAATGCTCCTCAGGCGAGCAGAGGTTAAACCCGACAAGTCAGACGTTTGCCGCACCACACCGCTCTCGTGTGCCGCTCGGAACGGACACGAGGCAATAGTGAAAATTCTACTCGGGCGGGAAGAGGTCAATCCCGATGAGCCAGATGATTACGGGCGAGCACCGCTCTCACACGCCGCCGAACATGGATACAGGCGAATTGTGAAAATACTCCTTGGGCGGGCAGAGGTCAGCCCCGACAAGCCAGGTAAGCACGGCGAAACACCGCTGCGGTATGCTGCTGGTCATGGACATGTGGGGGTCGTAAAACTACTCCTCGGGCTGGAAGAAGTCAACCCCGACCATTCAGATAATTTCGGCAATACGCCCCTCACGTGTGCGGCTGGGAGAGGAGATGTGGGCATTGTGAAACTCCTTCTCGGACTGGAAGAGGTCAGCCCCGACAAGCCGGACCGTGGCGGCCAAACACCGCTCTCGCGCGCAGCTCGGGGCGGGCACGAAGCAGTAGTGAAGGTACTCCTCGGGCGGAAAGAGGTGAACCCCGACAAGCCAGACAACCGCGATCAAACCCCCCTCTCGTATGCCGCTGAGTATAGGCGTGAAGGAGTAGTGAAAATGCTGCTCGAGCGAGAAGAGGTCAAGCCCGACAAGCCCGACCACAGCGGCCGAACGCCGCTCTCGTATGCCGCCTCCTGTTGGTGTGAGGGAGTGGTCGAAATGCTGCTCAGCCGTGAAGAGGTCGCCCCCGAAAAGCCGGATAAGAATGGCCGGACACCGCTCTGGTATGCTAGTCGGAGTGGGTGTGAAGCTATAGCGAACATGCTCCGTGCGCGCGGGGAAGTCAATCCTAACTCGCCAGATAACCAGGGCACGAACACCACTCATGCGGGAATCTCGGAGGAGCTCTGAGGAGTTGGTATTGCGGATACAGTCATACAAAGCTAGAACCCCAGCGCGACTTGAGGGGCTAGAAGACACCACCACCTTGTGAAAATTCCCGTCATCCCTTCTCTTTTGTCTCGTGTTGCTCATGGGTTCCTATTTACAAAGGAGACTAGTCTCGTCGGTGGGGTGAAATGGTTTTTATAATGGTGAGAAGGTTTAGTTTAAATGGCTTGCAATTTCCATCTTATTGTATTTAATTATCTTCTATCTCTAAATTCTTCCCCGTGACTTTAGTCCTTTTTACGTATGGTCCATTGACAAAATTAATCGCGGTTCAACCGGGAGGAAAAAACATTGGCCATGATAACAACACTTCCCCGCCAACCCCACTATCATTAAAACAAAGAAAAAAATCCAGGATGTAAGTATAAGGTAGAATACATAGCAGAATTAATATCTGAGCTAGAGAAAGTTCTTTAAGTGGTGTCGAAAGTGCAAGGTAATGAGGAGGGTTCCGTTGGAATCAATCGGTGAATCGCGGTTAATTTTGTCAACGCACCATACTATTCTTTTCTCCAGTCATCCTCTGCTCCGCCCCACCCCCATACTACGCTTTTTTAGATGGAGAGAAAATGGTCTACTACAGCGCAATAATTCTTAATGCGTTTGTGAGCAACTATGTAAAGGCGGTAGGTGGGATTTGTTATCGTAGATGTTACGGCTTAATCAAGTGTACAGAATTGGACGTGGTGGATACCTACCGGCCTCTCCCACAGGTTAATGTATGTACTGGATGTGTGGAGGCCTGGCCAACAAGTTTTTCATGTCACCCGCTAAACTCGCCTGGTGATCAACTCGACGGTGTGAAATATACCAGTGATGAAACAATCAGGAAGATACACTGTAGCGCGTATCCAAATAATCTTCCCTAGGTACCCACACCCCCGAGAATGCCCGTCGCGGGACCAGCGGGAAAGAACACCGGGGGGGCCATCTCCGGAGAGGCTAGTAAATGATACTAGCTCCTTCGACTCCCACCGTCGGGACGTCCCCATTCAGGTTGGCAACCGAACGGCGAAAAAACCCACAACACCGTAGTATCCCATCTGCGAGTGAATTCGGCGGGGAGGAAAAGTGGGCTCGACGAACGGTGGCTCTGTCTGTGTCCCATAGTATGAGCGCGGTTAGAATTAGCCCGGTGCGAAACGATAGGTTGCGGTCCGGATTAGATTTAGATTCCTGGTTAACGAGCAGGTGGCTAAGGTGGGGTCATTCATCGCTGTTGCAAAGAAGGCCTTCTGTGGGGGGGACCGGGGGAATGGAAGGTGGGGTTCAGGGTTCAACCGCGGCTTCAGAAAATTGTGTTTAAGGGCGGGGGGTACTTTAATTCCTTAGTAAGCAAAAATAGCAGGAACACCTACATGCCCGGGAATTTCCTGTTGGCAGTCTCTGACGCTGCTCAACATGCTCAGCATATCACGAGAGTCGTTTTTGATAGCCTCGGGAACGCGCTTTGGCTTCGCAAGCGTGCTCGAGCTTTCGGGAAAGTATTCCGGCTGCGGGAATGCGCTTGAGTTTGGATCGATGCATCCGCTGGCTAACGGGTAAGAAATCCAAGGGGCGGGGACTTGAAGGAATCGGATGACTGGAGGCGGCGAACATTGGGGGTCTTTTGCCGATTCTTTTTTGGTATGGGAGGACGCGGGGAAGGGGAGTTATACGTGAACGATTACGAACATGTGTGGTGCTCGATAGATAGGAGGACGATGTTGTTGGGATTTATGTATTCTCCTGTCCTCGCCGTCAGATTAATTAGTAGAGAGAGCATGGTTGGGAACAGGAGAACTTCCCCACATCTGAGTTGTGTGCGATTGTGTTTTGGCAGTGTGAACTCTTGGCGTTTTGTTCGGTTGTGGTGTGTGTGGCTGTTGATACCGTATTGTGCGTGGGACAAAATTAACCGAACACCCCTGTGAGCGTTTCAACCCATCGCTTCCGGTCTCCCACAAAATCATTACCTCTCAACAGGCACCTCATAATGCATTCTCTTTGTTTTTTTATTAAGACTGATGGTATACCAAGTACTGATCACTGCCATTTATTTCAATTATTTTTACTTATTTTTCTTGGCTGGGCTGAGGTGGTTGTATCACGGAGGCTGACAGCATCACGGCGAAAATTATGAGCGTTCGTTGATCGGTTAATTTTGATCGGTTAATTTTGTCCACCCACAATAATTGCCTCTGCCTTCCTCAGCGCTGATCCGAGGACATAGTAGATGTTTCCACAGGCATGGACTGTGGCTTGGCAGGAACTTAGGTGTGGCTGGCTAATAAAAAGTGTTGCGCCTAGCCGCCACATTCCCGGAAGCCTTTACATTACCCAAGTATCGGTACTGGGTCGGCGCCCAAATTCATACCAGTACTTCTTCCCCGTTACCCTAACGCGTATCTGTGTGAAATATAAGTACGCAACTAAAGGTGGAACTTTGTGTAAGAGTTGTGAGAGGGTTCTCATGTGTCCTTTGTAGAAACTATTGCGATTTCTCAACTTTCCAATTCACCATCGTTCGTTTTATCTGAGGCGTTTGTCATTTGCCGGGATACTTGTCATTTAATAAGGGAAGTCCGCATTTTCGCTCGCTGCCCCTGCTATCCAGTAGGAAAGCCGTGGTATCTTAATTTGCAGCCTAGGATTTTGGCCGCCGATGGCGTTTGAAGTTGTTGATTCCGCTGAAAGGGTTTTGAAGAGTCGTTGCGCGAAGCTGGGATGGTTACGTAATAGATCTCGCTAGGTCTACTCGAGTATTCTACTGTCGGCACTTGGGACCTTTTCGTGGTGGTGAGTGCGACACCAGTATGAGGCCCACGCAATCAGCCAGGACCCAGAAGCCTGTATATCTAATACCTCATTATAGCACCGATATAGTGGCCAGAGGAATGACACTAATTTTACACCGTTCGAGTAGCTTAATTAGAATTTTCTTTGGAACTGTAAGAGTAGATGGACATGCTACGCTACTTTCTCATCGGCAGGCCCCGCTTTTGTTCAACTAGCCCCACTTTTCTGCCCCTCCCCCGAGGAATAGCATCAACCAACTTTACACCCTAACTCCTTTTTCTATTCTACAGCGCAAGCAATAAAGAGTGCAAAATGTCTCAATATATCATCAGTGAAGGAACCGGCTCTTCAAATAGAAGGAACACTCCTGATGCTTGGAATACCGATACCGTTAGCGACGATCACCCTCAACTCTTAACCTGGTTATCACCCCTTGATCCCGGCTTACGGCATTGGGACATTCAAGAACGCCGTGTCAACGATGTCGGAGGATGGCTCCTGGAAACTGAGGAATTTAGAAGATGGTGTAGGTTGGGTACGGAAGGTGAAGCCGAAAGCGCCGTTCTATTTTGCTATGGAAATCCGGGGGTCGGGAAAACTTTTATCAGGTATGAAGATTATTTGCTACAGAGGGAAGAAAGCGAGCCGGTGCTAACGCCCTACGATGATAGTTCGCTAGTAGTGGACAGACTGTGCGATCAAGCCAGTGGGCAAAACGCTACTGTTTCATGTTTTTACTTGGGCTTCGCCGAGCGAAAGGAGCAGTCTGCAACCAATGTCCTTGGTTCCTTGCTAAAACAGATAGTGAGTGGAATGAGAAGGGTTCCGGAAGAAATATTGCGAGCCTTTCAACAGCAGAAAACGACCATCGGTGGACGGAGACCGCAACTCGTTGATATCGTAAAGATGCTGCAGCTCGTTACGTCCTGCCTGCCTACATTTGTGTGTCTTGACGCCCTAGATGAATGCAGTCGAGTGCAACGGGCCAGACTCCTTAATTCGCTTAAACAAGTCCTCGAGAAGTCCCCGGGCACTCGAATATTCGCGACTGGAAGGCCTCATATTCAGGCTGAGATCGAAAAGCGTCTCGCTGGACAAGTCACTAGTATCTCCGTAAGTCCCAACAGAGGCGACATCACTAGGTTCCTTCATGTTAGGCTTGGCGAGGATGAAATGCTAGATGCCATGGACGAGAGTCTGGAGGCAGACATTCTAGAGAAGATTCCGGAAAATATGTCAGAAATGTGCGTGGGACCGACGATGCCGAGAATCCCATCCCACGTTATCCGCTAATAGATACATTTAGGTTTCGACTCGTGTCTTTGAATATCGAGGCAATCTTGCGAGAATCAACGATCTATCGGAGACGAGAAAGGCTAAGCGGAATGACTGATGGATTGGGATGGGGAGACGCTTACGGCACCACTATAAAACGGATAAGGGCGCTAGATGGAGATAAATCGAGACTCGGGATGGAAGCTCTCATGTGGATTAGCCACGCGGAACGGCCCCTGAGGGTTGATGAGCTCTGCCACGCCCTAGCAGTCGAACTAGGCACCAAGGATTTCAATGCCGGCAATGCCCCTTCACTATTGACATTGATGAGCTGCTGCCAAGGACTTATCGCTGTGGATAAGGAAACATTAACGGTGCGACTGATTCACTTTACTCTGCAAGAGTATCTTTCAGCCCGTCCTGATCTCTTCAACAGACCTCACTCAACAATGGCCGGGATCTGCTTGTCCTACATGAATTCCGAATTGGTCAAGGCCCTTTCAATCAGCTCCTATTACAAGTTCCAGGAAGTACCTTTTCTAGACTATTCCGCCCGATACTGGGGAGTCCACGCAAAAACAGAATTCTCGGACTCAACGAAATTCCTTGCAATGCAGCTGTTTCGGGAATACGATAGCCATATATCGGCCGGATCCCTCTTAGCACAGGTAGATATCCCGCGTGCTTGGAGCTTTCGCACCGAATCTGATCTGAGGTTCAGTGCACTTCACTGTGCCTCCTTCTTCGGAATTGTTGAGTTAGTAACTGCTCTGATAGAAATGGAATGCTATTATATCAACGGAAGAGATTGTGTGGGGTATACACCACTTACGTGGGCTGCTCGTAATGGACATGGGGGAGTAGTTAGGATACTACTAGGGCGGGAAGAGGTCAGCACCGGCATTGCAGATAACGACGGCCGAACACCGCTCTCGTATGCTGCTCAGGGTGGACATGAGGGAGTAGTAAAGATTCTACTGGCACGGAAAGAGGTCAGCGCCACCAGACCAAGTTTTCAGGGCCGGACCCCGCTCTCGTTTGCTGCGCAGTATGGGCGCGAGGGGGTGGTGAAGACATTGCTCGCGCAGAGGGAGGTCAACCCCAGCACGGCAGATAATGACGACCGAACCCCGCTCTCGCATGCAGCGGAGGGCGGACATGAGGGAGCGGTAAAAATACTACTCGAACGGGAAGAGGTCAACCCCGGCTTGCCAGATAATTGCGGCCGAACACCGCTCTCCTATGCTGCTCAGGGTGGGGATGAGGGAGTGGTAGAGGCATTACTCGGGCGAAAAGAGGTCAACCCCGACAAGGCAGATGACATGGATACAACGCCGCTATGGTGGGCCGCTTGGAATGGACATGAGGGAGTGGTGAGGATACTGCTCGAGCGGGAGGAGGTCAACCCCGACAAGGCAGATGACATGGATACAACGCCTTTATGGCGGGCCGCTTGGAATGGACATGAGGGGGTCGTGAAAATGCTGCTTGCGCGCGGAGAGGTCAACCCCAACAGCCCGGATCAGGAAGGCCAGACACCGCTTTTAGCTGCTATTAAGGGTGGACGTGAGGAGGTGGTAAAATTACTACTCGCGCGCCAAGAGGTCAACGCTGGCTGGCCAAGTTATAACGGCCGAACACCGCTCTCGTGTGCTGCGCAGTCTGGATCCGAGGGAGTGGTGAAGATATTACTCGAGCGGCAAGATGTCTACCCCAGCATGCCAGATGATGACGGCCGGACGCCACTTTCGTATGCTGCTGAAGTTGGAATCGAGAAAGTGGTAAAAATACTGCTCGCGCGACAAGATGTCAACGTCGCCGAGTCGAGCCATAACGGCCGAACGCCGTTCTCGTATGCTGCTGGGCGTGGATCCGAGAGAGTGGTTAAAATACTACTAGCGCGGGAAGAGGTCGCCCCCGATGAGCCATGCCGTGGCGGCAGAACGCCACTATCATATGCTGCTCAGAATACACGTGGGGGAGTGGTAAAAATACTACTCAGCTTGGAAGAGGTCAATCCCGATAAGCCAGGTAATGACGGTCGTACACCGCTTTCGTATGCGGTTGAGGGTGGGAATTGGGGTTCACCTGAGGGAGTGGTAAGAATGCTACTGGGGCGGGAAGAAGTCAATCCCGACAAGCCAGATAATAAGGGCAGAACACCGCTTTCGTGGGCAGCTTGGCACGGACATGAGGGAGTGGTGAAAGCACTGCTCGGGCTGAAAGAGGTCAACCCCGACACGGCAGATAATGACGGCAGAACACCACTTTCGCATGCAATGTGGGGCGGCGGAGATAACGTTGCAGTGGTGCAAATACTACTCGGCCGTGAAGAGGTCAGCCCCGACAAGCCAGATTGCGACGGCAGAACACCGCTCTCGTGGGCCGCTGAGATTGGACGTGAGCAATCGGTGAAGGCACTTCTCGCGCGAGAAGAGGTCAACCCCAACAAGCCAGATAATAGCGGCCGAACACCGCTCATGCTGGCAGCTAGTAATGGCCATCCGGAAGTGACAGCGCTGCTACAGCCTTATATAACGCCTATCCACACTATTTAAGGCCTAAGAGACACCACTTCATAAAAAATAATGGCCGTTCCCGCCCTTTTGGACTGGGCCGCTCACGGGGGCTGGACCTCAGCCTTTTCGTAGGCGAAGCAAATACCATGACATGGGAATGCACATATAGGTCATCACACCGATCTGGAGCTCCTGCCCAACTCGGTCGGGTGGGGATTTGTGGGTTTTTGTTTACGAAGGACAGCAGGTTGATGGGTGGGACGGAACAGTTTTCTCGTTGTGATAAGCTTCAGTTCATAGTTTGTTGCTTTCGCCATATCCCATTTAATTTTCCACTTGCTATATAGATCTCCACCTGTGTCTTTTCTTTTTCTTTACTGTTCTGTTTTTTTCTTCTTCACTTCCTCTTCTCTTCCTTCCACATTTTTACCCAAGTGATAAATAAACTATATATCAGGGGGTTCGTTTTTAGAAAAAAAGGATAAGCGATGTACGATAGTGCAAGGGTTCCCAAGGAGATTGCGAACGATTCTATCATGACCATCCCTACATGATATGGCTTCATGAATAGTGCCCGTATGGCAGTTAGTTGCCTGGTGCTTCCAGCCTGCCCTCGCTGTTGCCGCCAGTATTGACGCGGTGGGCGAGCGCCTAGAAGATCGGATTTTCATGCCGCTTATTTATCCCACTCATCTCGCAATCAAGTCGACAGTATGAAACATAACCTCAGAAAAACTATTGAGGGGACACACCGCGGCGCGAATCATGAGAGTGCCATTCCCTCCAGTAGAAGCCGAGTTAATCTTACAGACTGCCTACTACCTAAGAAATAAACCTCGCGAGCTCGGTAGGAAAGAAAATCGGGGGCCCCTGTTGTTGGGGGTAAACCAATAACAATACTAGACATCTTTCTCACTCGAAATACTAGAGTAAGAAAGTTTCCAAGAAGCGCAATACCGACTCTTTCCATTCTAGTACGGGCTGTTGTAGAACACCTCATAATAATTGGGATGCTCCCGTCTAGGTTGAAAATAGACAGGCGAAAAGCCCAGAGCATCTTACCGTTCCACCTACTGGAAAATTGTTGTTATGAGTTCTGGATAGAGGAAGAATCGGCTGGCGAGATGAAGAAGGATGAAGAAGTCAAGGAGGAAGTGTATGTATATTGATCTGAGGCTTAACTATCTTCTTTATCTACGGAAAAGTACTGGGTTTATATAGAAAATACAAGATCTTTCCTGCGCACTCAACTCCTGTCCCCAGGACACGGAGAAGGTTCCAACAACTTCCTTTGATGGCCAGAAGTCCATCCGGTGAAGGTACCGTATCGACGGAACTCCAGTCTTCTCTTTTCGGTGTTCAGCTATCCACTGCGCTTTGCTTTCCGATCATCTGCGGCGATGTGTGCGCTCCCTCCGTTCCACTATACAACCAGGTATAGTAATCCTCCTTCTTCGCTTGATAATGGGTGACAAAGGAAACTAATAACAAACGAGTGATGAGATAGGAAAGGGTACAAAGAAAAAATACTTCGGCCGGGAGTGATCACCGGTGATTTCCAACAAAAATCAAGGAGGGAAATTAGCTGTGGGACGAATGGTGATTGTCTTTTGCTCAGTGTGGTATCGATAAGGTTGGAATTAGACTACCGGTAGAGCGGTGTGATATGATCCCGGTAACAATATTCCCGGCAAAGCGAGCCCAGCGTGTGGGAAGGATATGGTGCAAGTGATAGCTGTCGTATAAAAATTGTCTAAGTGTTCTCGCCTCACCGTGGGTCACTGGAGACTGTGGTTTGATTTTTGGTGAGCGACCGGATGGTTGGGATACAATAATATTAGTCTATCTATGGAGGGCGAATCGGGGGCCTGAAAGTATTCCACGAGGTCAATTAGCATTCGATGCCCAAGCTCGATGAAGACGGATTCTAGCCGCTGAAAGTGGGTGGATCCTGTGAATGACTACGGATTCTATGTCCGCTTGTGCATCGGTAAAAACTGCTTTCGATCGGGCTTTGAGTTTGGGCGGATTTGCTTTGGTCCACCGGTGGGGTGACTTGCCATGCTGCGATACCGTCCCTACGTCTTGGGCCTACAGTGTTCGGCTATGTCGCCAATGACCGGAAAACAAGATCACCAAGACACCCATAGAACATTCCACTAATCTGACAAAGACCTCCGAGTCTCCAATGTTTTTTTTTGCACAAACCAGGCAAGTATTTTTGCGGTATCATACTCAAAGTGTGCAGCCATGATAGTGCTAAAAGTTTCTCGCGCGCTGGTGGGGGTTTGTTTTGTAGGCTAAGCGACCTGGAAGCGAGTCCAAAAGCTTAATTGGGAGGTCTGGCCGACCTTGGCAAACTTCTTCTCGAGTATTTGAGGATTTCTTAACCGAATACACGGGCTATTGTTCGCTTTACGTAAGGCCGTGGTAATGAGCTGAGGACACCTCGGTTTTGGTAATAGAACCAGGACTGAGTGAGTTAGATACTCTAGATGGGGCTGAACTTCGAAATTTCGCCAATACACAGTTTTCCACCAGAAAGAAATGGTCTTGGTGTGATTTTGTTTGCTATTGCTACTACAGTACTCTATGGGAAATTTAAATTACTTGAGGTTCCAATAGAAGTTGTGTAGTTTTTCATCTTTTCTGGAGGCTCCGAGTCTGTGAAGTTATCCTATTTTTATTTCAAGTATTGCTACCGGGATGGGTGGAAAATGTTGTGCGGACCCCTCTGTCATTTCAAGACAGAGATGGCTGAGAAGCCCTTAGTATTTTTCAGTGGTAATGTGCGTAGGCTCGGTCACATAGCTACTACTTGTACTACTTGTATTATGGTCAGTGGACAAAATTAACCGCGCGTCGACGAACATGAAAAACTCCGCCATGACAACAGCACTCTCCTACCAACCCCAGTATCATGAAAACAAAAAAATAAAATAAAATAAAATAAATTCATAGTAGGGTGCATAGTAGAAACTAATATTGGATCTGGTAAAATTTCTTTGGGTGGTGTTGGAAGTGCAGAGTGATGAGCGATGTTGCGTTGCTATCAAGCGTCGGTTCACGGTTAATTTTGTCCAGGCACCATACCGTAGCCATAATCTGAGGTTTGTCAGCATCTTTGACCCTCGATTAATAAGCAGCTTTTGTTGGTTATCACAAATTCGCAGATGTGCAGACCTCAGGCCATAGTGATGTTACTTATGTTATATCCCCACCCATACCGGCATTCTTACTGAAAAATACCAAGAGCTCCTTAGTCATCTCTGTCTTAGCCACAACAGGGGGGTCGGCACAACATTTTCCACTGTTGAACTAGTCAAGGAGACACGAAAGTGGCCATTTCGGTTCTCAGTTTGTGCCCACTCACTTTGTACCCACCCACTTTCTCTACTGCGCTCGGAGGTATTGCGGCTTTCACTTACGGCCACGGTGGTTGTGTGAATTATGTAGTGGGACCGAGCCTCGGTCACGTGCTGTTGAACAGGTAGGGTGCCGGTATTTTTTACTATCACTACTGGTGGTGTTTGCTGTTTCCACCAGATAAAAATAAAGGTTCCATAATGATAGCGGTTTAAGCTGCCCTAGTTTAGGATAGCGGGGCTTATTCTACCGGCTACAGCGGGCACTTATGAATTTTCGTGAGTGGTCAGTAATTGTATTTTAGGAGGGTGGTGCGATATGTCAGGAATTCGAAACTGGTCTGACTCCAGATGCAAAGGTGCTGATTTAGCACCCAGAAGTAGAATAGTTTCCCACGCTTCGGGCGGCTAAATTGGCATATTCTGTGGTATAAGAAAGAGTACCACAGTCGGTGCCGCCTAAGGCTCTGTTTCCACACTCGCAGACCCCCGCTTTTTCTAAACTAGACCTCGTTTTTCTTCCCATCGCAGGAATATCGTCAACCAACCATCCAGAAAGTCCTCCTTTTCGACAGTGCGGGCGATAAAGAATGGAAGATGTTTCAATCTACCATCAATAAGAGCACCGAATCTTCCAATAACGGGAACGCCCTTGGTGGGTGGAATTGCGATACTGCTGCTGCTGATAGTCGGTCCCAACTCCTTACCTGGTTATCACCCTTGAGCCCAGGCTTGCGGCATCGGAACATTCAAGAATGCCGTGTCAGTAATGTCGGAGAATGGCTCTTAGAAACGTGGGAATTCAGAAGATGGTATGCCGGTAGTGTGGGGGGTGGAGGCGGATGCGCTGTTTTATTTTGCCATGGAGATCCCGGGGTCGGAAAGACATTTATTAGGTAGCAAGATTTCTTCACGGGGGTGAGAAGGAACCGAGCCCGTGCTAACGAGCAGCGATGATAGCTCGCTAGTAGTGGATAGGCTATGCGATCAGACCAACGGACAAAACACTGCCATTTCATGTTTTTACCTGGACTTCGCTGCACGAAAGGAGCAGTCAGCGACCAATGTGCTGGGCTCCATGCTCAAGCAGATGCTGGGTGGGATGGAAAGGATTCCGGGGGACATATCGCGGGTCTTTCAACAGCAGAAAACGACCATTGGTGGGCGCAGGCCCCAACTCGTTAATATCGTGAAGATGCTACAGTGCATCACTTCCTCACGGCAGACATTCATGTGCCTTGACGCCCTGGACGAATGTGCAGGAGCTGAACGATTGAAACTCCTTGATTCGCTGAAGGAAATTCTTGATCAGTCCCCGGAAACCCGAATATTCGTGACTGGAAGGCCCTACATTCGGGCTGAGATTGCAAGTCGTCTTGTCGGACAAGTGATCAGTGTCTCTGTAAAGTCTTCCCCAGGCGATATCACGACATTCCTTCGTTTTAGGCTAGACCACGACGAAACGCCAGATGCCATGGACGAGAGCCTAGAGGCAGGGATTCTAGACAAGATTCCCAAAGGTATGTCAGAAATGTACGTAAAGGCAATAATGCTGTGAATATCACCCCTATTATGCGCTAATAGACGTATTTAGATTTCAACTTATTTCCTTAAACCTCGAGGCAATATTGCGAGAACCGACTATCCACCGAAGACAAGAACGGCTTAACAACATGACTGATGGATTGAGGTGGGGAGATGCTTACGGTACGACAATCGAACGGATAAAGGCACAGGATGAGAGTAAATCGAGCCTTGGGATGGAAGCTTTGACATGGGTCAGTCACGCGGAGAGGCTGCTGAGGGGGGATGAGCTTTGCCATGCCCTAGCAGTTGAGCTTGGCTCCAAGGATTTCAATGCCCGTAATGTCCCTTCGATCTCTACATTGGAGAGCTGCTGTCAAGGACTTATTACTGTTGAGAAAGAGACATCAACTGTGCGGCTGATCCACCCTACTGTGAAAGAGTATATTTCCTCCCGTCCTGATATTTTCAGTAAACCTCATGCGGCAATGGCAGAGATCTGCTTAACCTATTTGAATTCTAAAGAGGTCAAGTCCCTTCCAGCCTCCACCTCTGCCCTTTCTCATGAAAGGCCCTTTCTAGGGTACTGCTCCGTATACTGGGGAGTCCATGCGAGAAGGGAACTCTCAGACCACGCAAGATCGCTTGCGCTGCAGCTGCTCCAGGAATGTGATGGCCACATATCCATCAAATATCTCTTCAACGCAGAATGCATTTGGTTCCCTCGGGATAGGCATGGGGGGTTGATGTTCAGCGGGCTACACTTGGCATCGTTTTTCGGGGTTGTAGGGTTTGTGGATACTCTGATGGAAATGGGATGTTATGGTACCGACACAATGGACCTTTCTGGGCGCACACCGCTTGCTTGGGCCGCTCGGGGTGGCCATGAGGAAGTGGTGAAAATATTACTCCAGCGGGGGGAGGCCAACCCCAATAAGTCAGATAATGAAGGCAGAACACCCCTCTCGCATGCCGCTTGCCATGGGCACGAAGGAGTAGTGAAGGTACTGCTTGGGCGGGGAGAGGTCAGCCCCGATCAGCCGACTACTTGGGGCCAAAAACTACTCTCGTGGGCTACCCAGTATGGACATGCGGGAGTGGTGAAAATGCCAATTAGACGGGAAGCGGTCAACCCCGACAGGCCAGATAACTACGGGAATACGCCGCTCAAGGAGGCAGCTCGGAGAGGACATAAGGAAGTAGTAAAAATACTTCTCGCGTATCAAAAGGTCGACCCCGACAAGCCCGATACATGGAAGACAACACTACTCTGGCATGCGGCTGTGGGTGGGGATGAGGGAGCGGCAAAAATACTACTCGGGCGTGAAGAAGCAGACCCCGACAAGCAAGATCGCACTGGTAGGACACTCCTCTCAGAGGCCGCCTCGAAGGGACATGAGGGAGTAGTAAAAATATTACTCGGTTGCCAAAAGGTCAATCCCGACAAGCCAGATATTCACGGCCAGACACCGCTTTCACGCGCGGCTGAGTATGGACGTGAGGAAGTGGTGAAAATACTACTCGAACGGAAAGATGTCCGACCGAATAGGGCGGATTATCACGGCGAAACACCGCTCGGGCACGCAGTTTGGAGTTGCCATAAGGAAGTGATAGCACTGTTAGAGGCCCACGCACAACTAACCCCAGCCTGACTTGACCGCCCAGGGGCACCAGCTCGTGGAAATCACCCTTCCTCCGCTTCCGAGCGGCGATGTTCGTGGAAGTTGTCTGGGCATTATCCGTTTCAGGCGAAGGTTCCTCCTTGTGAGTTGGGAGCGCATATATATTATATCGCCAATGTGTGACACTTCCTGTCTAATAGCCGAGTGATGAGCTATGAGTTTCAGTTCATAGGATATATTAGGGTCCAGTTGGTTGGGTGGAATGGGTTCTATTAGCCTGTGGTTTTCGCTCGATCATATTTTGTTTTCATCTAGTTGTAAATTCTCTCCTGTGCCTGTTTATTGTGATAAACTCTTCCATCACCGTTGAGTTTTATTCTGTCCTTCTACCGACTGCAAGAGTGGAGATCTTATATACTACAGGATAGCAGTCACAACCCACAAAGAGAACCCCTGTCCTGATTTCCTGTCCAGGTAGGAAATCGTTTTGGGACTAGCTTCGCACTAGACACCCCCTGTCATTTCATTCCTCGTCAAGGAATGAAATGACCAGGGTATGACTAGTAGTCATACTAGCTTCTATATATACAAAAACTCTAACCGTATTCCAAACCTCTATTACCCATGGTCCGCTTTCTTGCTCCTTTCTGTAACATCTCCTTTTGCTGCTAACCTTTCCCATCCCATCACATATACGACCACTTCTTTTTCCCATAACGTTCAACTGATTCCAAATCTGGCTTCCCCTTTCACTCAGTCATCCACGTCACAGATATAGAACCTTCGTGAAAACTCTAACTCTTTTTTCTCTTTTTTTCTCTTCGTCCTTGCTTTTCTCTCCTCCCACCCTCTGCCCCGAGTAATAGATAAACCATAGACTATAGAGTGTTTTTTTCTTTCTTCTTTCAGATAGAGGAACAGCCGTATATGATAGCACAAGGGTCCTCGAGGCCATTGTGAACAATATAAAGACCGTACTCAGATCTATCATAGAGCCCTGCTTGCCATAAGTTACCATAAACTCTAAGGCCCAAGGAATGGACCCTGCGGATCTGAAACCATGACTTTCGGCCAGGAAAGCAGTCTTCCCAACCCCTGAATATTCCCTTCTTGCTAGGGAAGGGGATCGAGGAAATAACAGAAAAGTAGGGAAACAAACAGAACCGGAAGGAGAATTTTCCGCTCACACAGCAGGAAAGTAGAAGCATCGTCGGTGAAGTGAAAAAGCAGAGAGCATGAAGGATATAACAAAAATGGTCAACGGTTAAAAAAGACAAAGAGAAATAGCCTTTTCACATCCCCTCCTCTCGCTCCCCTTCACCCCCAAACCTGCGATCCTGGCTACAGCTTATCAACCCATCCCGGTTTTGGCAACCAAGACAACAAATTCTCCCCCTCCAATCTAGCTGGAAACCTATTGTCAGCCATAAAGAAATGAAAAAAAAAACTCTTCCCATAGCACCCACGACCCAAATTCTAGCCGTACAACACCGACTAACTATCCCCATCGATACAGGTGAGTATGAAAAGTGGGGGCCGATAGACCGCTTTTTCATTCACTCGCTAATCCCACCCCCTCTACGGTCACCTTGATGGCATGAAAATACCAGCAGATAATTAATTCGGGGGAGGTATAGTACACTGCTGCTTGTATTCAAAAATATAACTGTTCTCTGCCAGAACGGACCCTGTCAATGCTGCCGAATGCCCCCAGTGCGAATAGCATGCGTTTCGAGGTGGGCGGGAAAGGACATTCCGGGGCCACTTGGCAAATAGCAATGGAACAATGGATAGTTCCTTCCTACCTGTAAATGATTTAGGAAAGATTAAACCGAACGTGTTACCGAGTCTTCGACTCCCTGATGACGGGTGGTCTCGTTCAGACTGAAGGCAGAGGGATTAAAAAGCACAGTTTCGTAGGGTTCCATCAATTGGGAATCGGAGGGGCTATTATTATTATCATTATATATCCTTAAACTTATAGAGCCGAAGGGCTATGAAGCTGATTAACATACAAAATGGTAAGGACTCACTTGCCAGTCAGATATTCCGTCTCATATGTGCTCTACCAGCCTCTAAACAAATACTCGAGTTCAAAGGTCTACAGGAGCATTGCATCTTTAATAATTTTCCGATGCTTCCTCCACGATCTCCTCTGCCACATTATTAGCTGTTTCTTCCACCTCGCCCACATTCCTTGACTCCTTCATTTGTATTGCCCGACTCACTTCTGCCGCCGCTTCTGTTATGCCCTTCCTCTCTTCTCATTCGTTTTCTGGCCTTTTCTCGCTCGTTGAATCTCAATTGGTGTTCTAGCTTGATAGGCGGATACACGGTGCTGGAAATTGGGGAGGCTAGAAACAATCAGAAGAGGGGGGTTTTCTTTTGGGTCGTCTGGTGTAGCTTGGGTTGGAGTTAGTGTAGGGCGATATAATAGGTTAGCCTACTATACTAATAGATAAGTCATTACCGCACTTAGTGCAAGAACACTATACCAATAATATGTCACAGGGCGCGATTCCATAATTCTTAAAGCTCTAACTTATTAGGCAAACTCGACCCGCCACAATTCCTTGTGTTTCACCTCCGCAGGTCGCTTGATTTGAACTTTCTTCAGTACCGCTTGTTGGGATGTGTGTGTGATACGTGTGTGAGGTGAGATGTTTGTTAATGACTAGTCGTACAAGAGAGAAGACTACTTAAAGGAAATCCCATGCCAAACCCACTCCCGCACAACCAATGATAGACCTAACCCATAGACATGACCTAAGTGGGTAGCGGTACCTCAACATATCGTAGAGCTAATAGAGCTAACACCGCTTAAGTGCAATACCCGCAACTCCACCCTCACACCAGCAAACCCCTCTTTTATTCCCTTAACTCCTCCGTTTCATCCACTATACTCGATAACCCGTCCTGTCCAATTTTCTGAGAAATAAAGGGTGGAAGATACCTTAGTATACCCCTAATTATAGCAACAACTGCTTGGATGTTACCAGCTGTCCTAATTATGAATGGAACAGCACAATCACTGATGATAGATCTCGGATCCTAATGATATTTCCATGCCTGGATCAGGGCTTACACTATGGGGATATTCAAGATCGCCGGGTCAAACGGGTCGGGGAATGGCTCATACAAACCGAGGAATTCACAAGATGGTGCGGATTGGGAGAGGAGGGTGGAGGTGATAACGCAGTTCTTTGTTGCTTGGAGTTCCGGGTGTCCGGGAGACGTTTATCAGGTAACAGGGGTTATTCTCCGGGATGAAGAGAGCTCGTGCTACGGCGGGAATTTAAGGACAAAAGTACAGAAATGAAAAATCCATATAGCAACCGTTGCACCCAGCCAACTGGTCTTCCACAAACCAAGTAAATTATTGCTTCTACAGCTCTAAGTGATATTAGCCTTCATCGTACAATGTGAATTATCACTTAACAGCTAGAAGCGATATTGACCTCCACCACACCAAGTACTGGCTAAATACAAAAGTCTTTTCCCATCCTTCACCTACACAGAGAATAGGGACCTTGATGCCCTGTCATGTAATTCCACCATCATAAATTGTTACTCGCTTTCCTTTTTCTATATTCGCTAATCTGCCGGCCCACCTATAGCCCCCTAGCCACATCACAACACCAAGCCTTAGTGTGACTTCTCGTATCTCCCGATAATGCTGTAGTTTTGGACTGTTTTTTACTAATGCCAACAGGTGGTGTCATGAGATAGCGCAGAATTTGGGACCCTCCAGATGGCGCATCCCTCAATGATAGTTCCCCCCTTCCTTCTCCACAGGAGCAAAACTCAAACAGCAGATGGTCAGTTTGAGTTTGCCATGGTACCCTCTAGCAACACTCCCCCTCAATATCTTCACCAGGGGCGTTATTCCCAAATTTTGCCGTAATACCAGTACCAGTCTGCCCAAGGGCGGATTGATGGGGTAGTGTTGCAGTGGGAGGGCTGTTTTCCGCCCAACAAAACACCCTAATAGCTAGCCTTAACATGCACAGATTCTCTGCATATAAGCTACCTTTCTTTATCATAGTTCAGAGAGTGTAAGGTTTCGAAGAAGAGTAGCCTCCCAGGAAGACAGCACCCAATAGACACAATTCTCTTTCTTTATTGATCTCAACTTTGTCCTGCCTATCCGATTCCTGTCCAGTCAATTAGTCAAGGAATCGTTAGGTCACCTCTCCACTTGCCTACTGTCCGTTTATCATGAGATCACGATCACATCATGGGGTCGGGATACGTTACGGTTAAGAACACCATCCATTTAAGGGAAGGACCAAAGACACTCCGACACCGGTACTCAAGTATGGGTAAAGGTCGGGCACAGACTACGTTTTTGGCGAGTAGATTACCATATCACTTCCACCACTCCAACTTTAAGAAATACCGTATTTACTCGAATACAAGAGAATTACGCTAGACTTGAGGTGAGGTTGTCCGGTGGAAAAACGGAATAGCCTTAGCCTTCTTATAGCCTTAGTGTGGTCTTGGTGGGGAAAGATCACATCCTAGCGCCATTCTCTTATATTCGAGTAAATACGGTATTGGCCTTCACCACACAAAGTAAATTATGACTTCCTCAACTGTAGGTAATATTGGCCTTCATTGCACAAATTAAATTATTCCTTACAGCAGTAGAAGCGATAATTTACATTTTGCTATGAAGGCTAATATCGCTGAGGGCTGCAGAAGCGATAATTTACTTGGTTTGCAGGGGACCAGTTGGCTGGGTGCAACGGTTGCTATGTGGATTTTTCATTTCTGTACTTTTGTCCTTAAATACTGCCGTACTCGTGCTAACAGGTTTGTAAGAATTCACCCGCGATCACTACGTTCACAAGTATTTTTTTCTTTGATACCTCTCCTATATTGTTACACGTAAGTTGTTAGTCACATTTGTCACTCATTATCAGGCGAAGAGGAGGAAAGCGTTACATTGATGGTATACTACAGTATGTGTGAAGATTCGCACTCGTGATGGACATGAGGGGGTCGTAAAACTACTCCTCGGGCTGAAGAAGTCAACTCCGACCATTCAGATAATTACGGCAATACGCCCCTCTCGTGAGTCGCTGGGAGAGGAGATGAGGGTATAGTAAAATCCTTCTTTGACGGGAACAGCGGCCGAACGCCGCTCTCGTATGCCTCCTCATGTCGGTGTGAGGGAGTGGTAGCAATGCTGCTCAGCCGGGAGGAGGTCACCCCCGAAAAGCCAGATAATAATGGCCGAACACCGCTCTGGTATGCTAGTCCGAGTGGGCGAAGGAGTCGCGAAAATACTCCGCACACGCGGGGAGGCCAATCCCAACTCGCCAGATAACCGGGGCCAAAACACCACTCATGCCGGCATCTCGGCGGGGCTCTCAGGAGTTGGTATTGCGGATACGGTCATACAATTCTAGAACCCCAGCTCGACTTGAGGCCTAGAAAACACCACCACCACCTTGTGCAAATCACTGTCATCCCTTCTCTTTCGTCTCGTGTTCATAGATTACTATTTACAAAGTGCACTAGTCTCGTCGGTGGGGTGAAATGGTTTTTATTATGGTGAGAAGGTTTGTTTTATAGCTTGCAGTTTCCGTCCTATTGTATTTAATTGTCTACTATCTCTAAATTCTTCCCCGTGCCTTTAGTTCTTTTCTTGTACTATTTTTTTTTCTTCCACTCATCCGCCCCATCCCCCCTCCCACCACCTTTTAGTGATAGATAGCTTATACATACAACGCTTTTTTAGGTAGAGGTATAATGGTCTACTATAGCGCAATGATTTTCGAGGCATTTGCGAATGATTTTGAAGGCGGTATCTAGGAGAGGAGACTGGATACCATATTTGTTATGATTTAATGAAGGGTGGAGTATTGGACTTGGTAGATATAATACCCACCGGCCACCCCCCAGGCGAAAATATCTGTGGGGACCTACAGTAGCAAAGATGCTTTCCACGTCACCCGCCAAAATCACTTACCTCGTGATCAACTCGACGGCATGAAATATACTAGTGGTGGAACAATAGGGAAGATAAACTGTAGTGCTATCTAAATAATTTTTCTCCAGGCACCCTCACCCCTGGTAACGCCGGTTACGAGATTTGCATACCAAGAGATCCATCTCCCGAGAGACTATTAAATGATACTAGCTCCTTCGACTCCCGTCGCCGGGACGCCCCCATTTAGGTGGGCAGCCGAACGACAAAAAAGCCCACAACACTGGAGTATCCCATCTACGAGTGAATTCGGCGGGGAGGAAACGTGAGCTTGGCGGGGGTGGCTGTCTTTGTGTCCCGTGGTGTTATGCGGTTGCGGTTAGAATTAGCCCGGTGCGAAATGATAGGCTGGGGCACGGATTAGATTTAGATTCCCGGTTAACGAGGATGTGGCTAAGGTGGGGTTATTCATGATCGCTGTTGCAAAGAAGGCCTTCGGTGAGGGAAACCGGGGGGTGGAAGTGGGGGGGTTCAAGCGAGGCTTCAGAAAAGTGTGGTAAAGGGGGGGTTCTTTCATGTCTTACTTAGTAAGCAAAAATAGCAGGGGGAATAATTTCCTGTTGGAAGTCTTGATTCTGCTCGGGAAAGCTTAGCATATCATGAGAGTCGTCTCATTGTTCGGATAGCTTTGGGAACGTGCTTTTGGGTTGGCAAGCGTGGTTTGGCTTTCGGGAAAGCTATTTCGGCTGTCGGGATGTGTTTGGGTTTTAGATCGATGCATCCACCGGCGAAGCGGTAAGAAACCCGAAGAGGTGGACTTCAAGGAATCGGATGCCGGGCGGAGAACATTGGAGGGTTCTTTTGGCGAACCCCCTCTAAGTTAGTACGGGAGAACGCAAGGGGAAGGCGGGGCATGCGGGAAAGAGTATGGACATGTGTGGTGCTCCATAGAAGGATAGGAGGGCCATGCTGTTGGGGTTTATATATATGCTCCTGTCTTTACCGTTAGGTTAGTAGTGAGAGAGTATGGTATGTTGAAAATGGTGCTGCTCACCATACTCTCCTGATACTTCCTTTATTGTTTAGATAGCTTCCGGGGACGCGCTTTGCCTTCGGGCATATGGCTTCGGGTTCGGGCGTGTGTTTGGACGATCGGGAAAGCATTTCCTATGTAGGAATGTCGCGATCGGACAGGAAGCGGATAGGCTGTAAGGACTGCCGGAAAGTATAAGGATGTCGTGAACAGGGATGTTTGTTTTCCTTTTGTTAGCCGGGTGTGCTCACGGGGGAAAAAGAGACTCACATGGAGTCATGGATGGATATGAGGTCTCTGTGGATGATATATACCCCTGTCTACGCCAGTTAGTTAGTTAGTTGATGGCAATGATGCAACGAAGGGGGGGTTGGATCAAAAAATGATCGAAGGGCTGGAACGCGCTTTTTCGAACCAGGGGGTTATAAGATAGAACCCCTTCTAATAAAACAATAAATAATGACATTTGAAGCTAGTTGAAAGTAAAGAAACACAGCAAAGTGTGGTAAAAGAAGCGGGTAAACTAGGATTTATGACAAAGCAGACAATTCTTGATAATTTACTCCTCTCCCGGCTTCTGAAGAATGAATATTTCCTGGTTTTTTTGCTTACTAAGTCTTTAAAGAACCCCTTAATATAATATATTCGTTAAACAACAGGAAGCATTCCAATCCTGGCTATCTATCCTACGGCAGTACACATCCACGAGGTACGCCAGCCCTTCCTGCCTAGTTCATAGTACATATGGAAAGTACCACCCGCGCGACGCATAGGAAACCCCGAGCATCCGATTAACCATACAGCAATCTTCAAAATAAACCACCCAACTAGGGTACAACAAAAGAAATCCTCCTCCCTAACATCCTCCAAACACTACCACGTACAACATGTCCACCGACATTCGAAGTCCGTACTCCGGCAAACCGGTCACGCATGCCCAAACAAAATCAATTTACCCACCACCGCTCCTACCGGAAGCTTCACTCCGGCGGTTCTTTCTCTTCTTCTTCCTGGCCGCGTTCCTTGCCTTCTGTGAGGCTCCGCCAGCCACAATCACCCCACCTATAACGGCATCCTCATCACCTGAGGACCCCAACCTCATTCTTTCCTCCCCACCTTCAATTTTACTTAAACCGGGGTTCCCCAAAGCAGGCCAACCCCCATCCTCTTCCAACTCCTCCGTCCTATCCCTTATCAGATCACCGACGCCCGATGGGATTAATGGTTCCGGAACGGAATCCACTCTCTCGACCAGGTCCATCTCGAACCTGTTACAACCCTCTGCCATTTCTGGCACTCTCTCAACGTCCACTACCCTACCAGTGGCATTTTCTTCCCTCCTCTTTCTCTCCTCATCCCATCTCCTCGTCACATCCCTCGCCATCTCCTTCAACCTCTTTTCCATCCGAGCATCCCGGATCAGCTCGGCCTTACTCCTATCATCCTCATTTGCCACACTGTGGCGTCTCTCCACCCCCGCCCCAGCCACACCCTGTGCAGCCTCCTCTTCCGACTCCTCACCAGCCACACTCAGTGTAGCCACGTCTTCCTCCTCCTCACCAGCCTCCTCCTCAGCCACCTCCACCATCGCCACACTTGGGCACAAACTCTCTGCCACACTCGGTGTAGCCTCGTCCCCCTCATCCCCACTAGCCACCTTCTCATCCGTCAGTGGCGTCTCTCCCCACCTCCCCTCCATGAACACGGTCGGAGCGACCATGTCAACTAAACCGTCCCTCTCTAAGGTAACAAGATGCAACCTTCGAGAGAGAACCGAAACATGATGGCGCAACCGTGAAATTTCTGCCTCGAGGGCAAAATTCTTCTCGATCGTGCGCGACAAAACTACCGACCCCTTAGCGACAGAGGCGGCGGAAAAAATTGAGGAACCTTGTTTAACCATATCGACCGAAAGAGGAGGAATGGTAGAAGATAAAGAGCCTCGAAAAGTAGATGAAAGAGATAAAATGATCTCTTAAACAAAGATTAAAGTCAGAGGAAAGATCTCTGAAATTAAAGACTTGAAGCTATCGCGAGATTGACTCCAAGGGGCGGATTGGCTCGAAACCGAATGTGACACGTCACAAGATGTAGCGAAAGATGTGTTGTAAAGAACCCCCCCTTCTATCCCCATTTTTCAGAAACCCCGATTCAATCCCTCCCCCTTCTAACCCCCCGGGTTCGATCACTGAAGGGCTTCTTTGCAACATTGGTTGATGGGGAGAGATTGGTTGATGGGGAGAGAGCGCCGTGGTGTCGTTGAGCGAGACTGTGGTTGTTGTTGTTAGTGAAGAGTTTTTTCCCCCTCTCCTGTGTGCGATCGTTTAGGTGTGAGTTCCTTGGCGTTTCGCCGTTCGTCGTTTCGTTTCGTTGTCGCCATAAATTTACTGCCTCGCCGTCGATCCTAGTTTAATATGGTAGGGAACAGGAAACTTCCCCACTTCTCAGTTGTACGATCGTGTTCCCGCTGTGTGAACTCTTGGCTTTTCGTTTGGTTGTAGTTGCTGTTGATCCATATCTAAAATTTCCGCCTCCAACTCTCTTGCATTAGTATTTATCTCTCCAATGTGGGGAAATTGGAGTATCCATACTAGTTTATGTGCTTCTTTTGCGACATTTTGCTCCCATTTCCTATTATTTTGTTTCTCTACCTTAAATTTAATGTCATTGCTTACTGTTTTGTTGCCAGGGTCTAATCTTATAACCTATCGATGCCAAAAGGTCTGTTCTCAGTCCCAGACGTGGGAACAGGCAGAGTTCACACTTGCCGTTCGGCAACCACAACCACCGACCAATTTTTGCTTTCTATAAGAGAATTACTGCATCTGTACCTATGAAACTTATTACAATACAGGTTTACCTACTCTCCAGAATGGTTAACTCTTGTCTTCTGCTATTATCTGAGAAAGGCATTTTGTCGCTGAGGAGCAATGGGTTGGGAAGACGGGGGGTCTTGCGATCTCCCTGTGCGCCAAGTCCTGCTCGTGGAGCACAAGTCCTGAGATAGACTACCGTGCCCAACTACAATTCCTCCAACGCTCAACCATCACAACAACTTAAGTCAAGACCAGCGCCAAAACCAAAGACCCGATTGCCAGATTTTGTGCTCTTAGAGAGATGGAGGGACACATTTATACACGACATATTAGTAATGGTCATTCTAGTATATTTGTGATTGTACTCATAGCAGTACAGTTGCCGATAAATTTTGTCTTTGCTTAGTTACAAAATTCTTAGCTAGCTAGAGCCGATTCGGTGGAGTTCATGATTGCCCTGTACTCGCGCTTAAAATAAGTTATGGTACATACGACCGAGCATAGCAACCATATCAGTAATGACCACAACTATGATCTCTATCATGAATATCTCAACAACAAACAATATAAAATATAAAAGAAGAGCAAAATGAACCAGAATTGTTTAGATCAGCCTTGAAAATTATTTCCCTCCTCATCTTGAATACATTGCTGGAGCGTTCGCCGGAAGGTGTTGTGATCACTTTGGTATTCCTTCGTTGTCACCTTGCGCACCAATGTACAGTACCATAACTTATTTTAAGCCCGAGTACTTGTGAGAGAAAATTGCTGGTGCTTGTATTCACTGGAAGCTGGGTATGTCATCTTCGTTGCAGGGCGGGTTTTCGCGGAGGCTTGGCAGAGAGGGGGGTGAGTCTATGTAAGGTAATCGTCTCTCACTTCTCTTCTTTCTTTCTACGACCACCACCGCGGGAGAGAACCACGACGGTCAGCGAACGAAGGCGATTACTAAAGGTTTTTCTTTTCTCTAGGTCGGAATCAGGTGAAGTGTTTATGAATTAGTTTGAGCTAGGCGAATTGATAGTGAATTGTGTGACTTGATTTTCTGTGTTGTTTCGGATGTGATAGTTGGTGATTTGGAGTTACTTGCCTCTCCGAAAGTATTATAGATACACTGATACCCAGGAATTCTGTTTTTCAGTACAATAAATTCTGGGTAAACTTGATCAGCCGCCATACTTCTTTAGGTATCCATTACTCTTCTTGAGGACTAGCCTGTGGCGATTTCGCTTTTCTGGGGTGGTAACTACCATAGAGGTAATAGTGGAGGGTAAAGTTTGCCCAGAATTTACGGTATCCCTTTTCATCACCCGCAGATATTAGTCACAGCCACATGAGAGACAGGAGGTAATAAGCCAAGAATTTTTGTGGCACCCGATTTTATTCCACAGCAGGATTATGCCTGCTTCCTCCGAGCTCATCTAACTGCATCCGCCGGATCGCTTTGCCGTTGGTTGGCATCTAGCGATAGGCAAGGGTGAGTGTAAGGTGATCAGAGAGATCAATTACGATACCAGTTATGTTATCCCGTGTATTGGTTGGAGGCTTGCAGCGAGAAGTGGGAGTTCAATTCTCTTTCGGCCTCAGTCCCGTATCCGCTTGTGTTACTATTTTTCGGGAAGCTAGACGAAGCATTGGGCATTGGAGTCCTCATGCTGCTAGACACTCAGAGCTCGCTGGAGCACGACTCCCCACCGAAGGTAGCCTTGGTGCGATTCTAAGGAAAGTTGGTTTCCTATGACTGCTACTCGCGGAAAATGTGCTTGTAAATTCATCCGAGCCTGTCATAGAACTCAGTCAGTTTACATCTTCTCCGGGCACTTTGTAAAGTTGTCTTATTGTTAATTCAAGTATTGGTGCAGAAGACCTCCGCCAAATGGCTACTTTTAGTGTAAAAGTATTTTACTCCCGTGCTCAATCCCTTCATTCATTTCCTTCCCCCATTTTTCATTTCATTTCATCTTTTTTTTTTGGCCTAGTCTAGTTAGAGAAGTCGTGGCTTTCGCTTGCAGCGGCAGTGGCCGTGGAAGCTATGTACTCGAGTACTGGGGGAAAACTTCGCTCATGTTGAGTAGGAAAGCTTGATATATTATCACTGCTGGTGGTATTTGCAGTTTCGACGAAAGAAAAGAAAAGTTCGCTTAGGTTGCATACTAGCAATTTTAGGATCTAGGCTTATTCTACAACGAGCACTTGGGGGTTTTCGTGAGTCGCTAGCGCAACAATAACTTATTGTTGGAGAGTGGTGCAATAAGAAAGGAATTAGAATGATTCCTCATCCAAGGACGCCGATAGAAGAATCATGTCAGTTTCACACAGTTCGAGCGGCTGAATTCGACACTTTCAGCAGATCCCTGTTTTGAGTTCGAATTCGAGTTTCGAAAAATGATAGGCACAACTGCGAGGATATGTGGACAAGTGACCAGATGAGACTAGCCGTAAATTGAGTTAGCTTAGAAGTTTGATACTTGATCGGGTATGCTATGCTATGAGTTCTTGATGATCTATCTCGGTATTGGGCTAATTTATTTATAGAATAGCAGTGCTAGGCGTGTCTATCATTTTTCGGACTCGAGTTCAAACCGAAAAACAGGGATCTGCTGAAAGTGTCTATTGGGATATTCTTTGGCACCATAAGAGTACAGTAGGCGCGCCCGGATGCTGCTTTAACGCTTGCAGACCCCCGCTTTTCTTCCCGTCCCAGGAATATCATCAACCGACGACACTACCGAGCAACTCCTCCTTTTCGATAGTGCAAGCAATAAAGAGTAGAAGATGTCTCAATATACCGTCAATAATAGCACCGAATTTTCCCATAACAGGACCGCCGTTGATGTGCGGAATAGCGATACTATTGGCGATGATCGGTCGCAACTCCTAACTTGGTTATCACCGGTAAACCCGGGCTCCCGGCATTGGGATATTCAAGAGCGCCGTGTCAATGATATCGGGGAATGGTTCTTAGAGACTGGGGAATTTAGAAAATGGTATGCTGGTTGTGACGGAGAAGATGGTGAAAGCGCTGTCCTGTTTTGTTATGGAGATCCTGGAGTCGGAAAGACATTTATCAGGTAACAAGACTTCGTCGTTGAGAAGGAAGGAAGTGAGCTTGTGCTAATAGCCCGCGATCGTAGCTCGTTGGTGGTAGACAAACTGTGCGATCAGACCAGCGGACAAAACATTTCTGTTTCATGTTTTTACTTGGACTTCGCAGCGCGAAACGAGCAGTCTGCAACCAATGTGCTGGGCTCTTTGCTAAAGCAGATTGTCGGTGAAATGGAAAGGATTCCGGAGGGAGTATCGCGGACCTTTCAACAGCAGAATAAGACTATTGGTGGGCGCAGACCGCAACTCGTTAATATCGTGAAGATGCTACACCTCATCACATCTTCACGGCGGACGTTTATCTGCCTTGACGCCCTAGACGAATGCTCGGGAGTACAGCAAGTCAGGCTTCTTGATGCTCTGAAAGAAATCGTTGAAAAGTCACCGGACACTCGAATCTTCGTAACCGGAAGGCCCCATATTCGGGCTGAGATCGAAAAGCGTCTCGCGGGACACGTGGAAAGTGTCTCTGTAAGTTCCACCGCAAAAGATATCACCAAATTCCTTCGGATTAAACTCCACGAAGACCAAACACCCCAAGCTATGGACAAGAGCCTGGAGGCAGAAATTCTAGACAAGATTCCCGAAAATGCATCAGAAATGTACGTAGGGACAATGGCGCTGATAATCATACCCCATTATTTGCTAATAGATATATTCAGTTTTCGACTTGTTTCCTTAAATATCGAAGCAATCCTGCGAGAAACGACAATTTATCGGAGGCGAGAGAGGCTCATCAAAATGGTAAATGGACTGGGATGGGAAGACGCTTATGGTACGACGATAGAGAGGATAATGGCTCAGGACGCGGATAGATCGAGACTCGGGATAGCATCTTTAATGTGGGTCAGCCACTCTGAGCGGACGTTGACGGCGGATGATCTCTGCCACGCCCTAGCTGTGGAAGCAGGATCTGAGTATTTCAATGCCGGCAACGTTCCTTCGATCTTGACACTGGTGGGCTGCTGTCAAGGGCTCATTACTGTGGATAAAGAGACATCGGCTGTGCGATTGATCCACTATACCGTCAAAGAATATCTTTCGGCTCGCCCCGAGATTTTTCGCAGACCTCACTCTGCAATGGCAGAGATCTGCTTAACTTATTTGAATTCCGAACAAGTTAAGGCCCTTTCAGCCGACCCCTCTGCCGTTCTCGATGACAAGCCCTTTCTCGCATACTGTTCCTTGTACTGGGGAGTTCATGCGAAAAGGGGACTATCGAATTACGCTAGATCACTTGCGCTCGAGCTATGTCAGGAATATGATAGCCACGTATCCAGCAAATTGCTTTTGGAAGAAGCAGATAATCGGTATGGCACGGATTTCGATAATGACACTGTCTACGATTTTGGTAGCGATGTTGGAAGCGATTTCGGTAGCGATCTTGGTTGGGGTTTTTCTGATCATAGCTCTCCCTTCAGCGGACTACACTGCGCATCGTTCTTCGGGATTGTGGAAGTTGTGTCTGCTTTGATCGAGATGGGGTGTTGTGATATCAACGGGAGAGATAAGAGAGGGTCTACTCCGCTTGCATGGGCTACTCGCAATGGGCATGAGGAAGTGGTGAAAATGCTACTCGGACGGCGAGAAGTTCACCCCGACTGGAAGGATTGTTCCATCATGACCCCGCTGTTATATGCCGCTTGGGAAGGACATGAGGAAGTGGTGAAATTGCTAATCCGACACCGGGAGGTCTACCCCGACGGTACAGATTCAGGCGGAAGAACACCGCTAATGCATGCCGCTTGGAAAGGACATGAGGGGATTGTGAACGTACTCCTCGGGGAGAAAGCTGTCAATCCCGGCATGTCCGATAATAGCGGACAAACGCCACTCTCGTATGCCGCCTCCAACGGACATGAGGAAGTGGTAAAACTACTGCTCAGGCGCGAAGAGGTCAGCCCCGACATTTCATCAAATTTTGGCCGAACACCGCTGTTGTATGCTGCTCGGGGTGGCCATGAAGGAGTGGTGAAAATGCTACTGAGGCGGGAAGAGGTCAACCCCGACGAGCCAGATTCGTCTGGAAGAGCGCCGCTCGCTTACGCTGCTAAGGGCGGACATGAGGGAGTAGTGAAAATACTACTCAACCGGACAGAGGTTAACCCCGACAGGCCCAGTGATTTCCTCGGAACACCGCTCTTGCTTGCCGCCCAGGGCGGGCACGAGGGTGTGGTCAAAATGCTACTCGAGCGGCAAGAGGTCAATCCCGACGAGCCAGATGGTTGCTGCCGAACACCGCTTTGGTATGCCGCTTCAGAGGGACATGTGGAAGTGGTGAAAATGCTTCTCAGGCGAGAAGAGGTTGACCCCGGCAAGCTAGATGGCTGCTGCAAAACACCGCTCTTGTGCGCCGCCCAGGATGGACACGAGGAAGTGGTGAAAATACTGCTTGGGCGGGAAGAGGTCAATCCGGACGAGCCAGATGATTACGGGCGAACACCGCTCTCGCACGCCGCCGAGCACGGACATGAGCGCATAGTGAAAATACTCCTTGGGCGGGCAGAGGTCAACCCCGACAAGCCAGGTAAATACGGCGAAACACCGCTGCGGTATGCTGCTAGCCATGGGTATGAAGCGATTGTAAAACTACTCCTCGGGCGGCAAGAGGTCAACCCCGATTATTCAGATAATTACCGCAATACACCCCTCTCGTGTGCCGCTGGGGGGGGGCATGAGGGTATAGTGAAAATACTGCTCGGCCGGGAAGAGGTCAGCCCCGACAAGCCAGAATACCGGGGCCGAACACCACTCTATTGTGCCGCTTTCAGTGGGCATGAGGGGGTAGTGAGAATGCTACTCGGTCGGGAAGAGGTGAACCCTGACAAGCCTGACGATTACGGCCAAACCCCACTTTCGTGTGCCGCTGAGTATAGACATGAAGGGGTAGTGAAAATGCTACTCGAGCGAGAAGAGGTCAACCCCGACATGCCCGACCACAGGGGCCGAACGCCGCTCTCGTATGCAGTCGCGAGTGGGCACCGGGGGGTGGTAGAAATGCTGCTCAGGCGGGACGAGGTCACCCCCGACAAGCCAGATAATGACGGCCGAACACCTCTCTGGTATGCTAATTGGAATTGCTGTGAGGGAATAGCCAAAATGCTCGTCGCGCGGGGAGGTCAATCCTAACTGGCCAGATAACCGAGACCAGAACACGGCCCATGTCGACATCTTGGTGGGGCTCTCGGGAGCCGGAAATGCAGCTACAGTCATACAAAGCCAGAACCCCAGCGCGACTTGAGGCCCTAGAAGACGCCACCACCTTGTGAAAATTACTGTTATCCCTTCTATTTTGTCTCGTGTTGCCCATGGGTTACTATTTACAAAGCACACTAGTCAGGTCGGTGGGGTGAAATGGTTTTATTATGGTGAGAAGATTTAGTTTATGGCTTTCAATTTCCATCCTATTGTATTTAGTTCCCCTCTATCTCTAAATTCTTCCCCGTGCCTTTAGTTCTTTTTATGTACTATTTTTTTCTCCACTCATCCTCTGCTCCGACCCTCCCACCCCCATCACCTCCTCTGAGAGATAGATAGACTGTATATACAACACTTTTTTAGATAGAGGGAAAATAGTCTACTATAGCGCAATGACTCTTGAGGCGTTTGTGAGCAACTATATAAAGGCGGTATGTGGGATAGGTGACTGGTTATCATCGATATTACGACTTAATGAAGTGTACGGAATTTGATGTGTTGGATAAATTTACGTGCCGGGGGGGGGGGGGCGCCCGCCGGCGCGCGGGGGGGGGAGGCGGGG
>Ga0307509_10001020_pt1 | contig 48189 bp, 45 predicted proteins | sample 10_EM_MG_FD_202245 | JGI IMG/M metagenome (GOLD analysis project Ga0307509, IMG submission 202245) | Populus trichocarpa ectomycorrhiza microbial communities from riparian zone in the Pacific Northwest, United States - 10_EM | ecosystem: Host-associated > Plants > Roots > Unclassified | place... | reverse complement strand
TCGGAAAGAAGAATACTCTCTCGGATATTCAAGAACCAACACGGACTATAAGGATAGTCTAACAAAACCTACGTAAGTAATTTGTTACCTGTCGCATAAATAACCACACCAGGGTAGGATTGCTACACCTGACTGCAACAAACTTGCCCAAACCCATGAAGGGATAGGGGCGCGTTGAGAGTGGATAGGGGTAGTATGGGGGGGCTGGGGTGGCAGACCAGTCGGAGAGGAGGAGTTGTTTAGCCCTTAACTTGAGGCGAGTATAGGAGGGGACAACCCCTGGGATTGGGGGCTGGTAGTCCCTTAAGTGGAGGGAGATGGGTGGCAACGTAGAGACGTCGTGTACGAGGGGGACGGCCGTGTTAGCCAAAGCTGTAATGGCGTTGTGTCGGTACCTTGGGTTCTTCGTCTTGTCCGGGGCAGAACGCCAGTCGAGGTTGAAGAAGAGATAGGGTTGGGAGGTAATTTTCCCACGCACTACCACGGAGGCACGGTGGGGCGAGAAGGTGGGCACGGACTTGGGGAGGCGAGCTGTGGCATGGTTTACCTGCGGAGGGGAGCAGATGAGCCTTAGGCCAGCAAGGCGGCATTGGTGGCGTACCAGAACAGGTAGCTGGGGAAGACAGGCCTCCCTGTGCAAACATGCTATGTTGGTTGAGGAGAAACAATTGGTGATCCACCTACAGACCGGATGCCAGAAGATGGACATTGGGCCCATGATAGACGGGGGTTCCAGACAGCAGACCCATATAAAAGAATCGGAGCAAGGAGCGAACACGTCAAGGAGAGACAAAGGTAGGGTGGAAGGCCCATTCCAGGGGGGGAGAGGCGGCGAATCATGGCTAGGGCGGCATTTGCAAGTGTGTACCTCCTGGAGAAGTGGGACCTTGGGTCAAAGGCGGGGGTGAAGATGAAGCCCAACCACTTCAGGTGGGATCGTGGAGAGAAGGGCTCATCCTCCAGCTGCACCGGGAGGGAGCACGGTGGCTCATTGCTCCTGGTAGTCCTCTAGTGGATCAGTTCAGTTTTCAGGACGGAGAAGGAGATGTTGATTGGTGAGGCCTTTCTTTTGAGCGCAGAGAAGGACTTCTGAAGGAGGCGAACGTTGGTCCTGTAGGAGGGCGAAGCCACCATAACAGCAAAATCGTTGACGTAGGAGATGATAAGTGACCTGGGGCTTTCCAGGTAGAGGGAGGAGACGTATATGACGAACAGAAGTGGGGAGATGGGGAATCCTTGAGGGACTCCGACCGAGACGGTAGCGAAAAGGCGAGGGGACCCTTGGAACGTAAGGCGGCAGGTGCGCTCTCTGAGGAAAGAGCCAACCCAGTGGACCAGATATGGGCTGACCCCCTTCCTGCGGAGGAGAGAGAGGAGTGAGGGAGCCTCCACGTTATCGAAGCCTCCCTTCACATCAAGGAAGAGAGTGGAGACTTTGTAGCGGAGGCAGTGGAAGGATTCAACATTGTGTTGTAGGACAAGGGCGGCATCGGCAGTGGATCACCCAGGGAGGGACCTGCACTGAAGGGGGTGAATGAGGGAGCAAATCGTTGCTTGGGCTGAAAGGCGGGAATGGGCCACTCTTTGAAGGATCTTAGAGAGCGTTTGAAGGAGGACGATACCTCTAATGGAGGTGGGGGTTTGGAGAGGAAGAAGTGGTCAAGGAGTGTTTCCGCTACCTCGGCCGGGTTGGAGGCCCCCTAACTACTGTGACTGCTTTTTTTTTTTCCTTTTTTTTTTAATCTCGCTTATTTATTGTTTCTATCGGGGCAAAATGCACAACTGTGCTCATCCCACGGTGTTAGGTACAAGGGTCCTTGGCTGGAACGTAAGCCATGTGGACCAAAACCTCCAACTACAGTCCTTCCCGCTATCCCCAAGCTAAAACCCTCTGACCCTGCCCAACAAAGAAAGAATCCCCCGCCCGGTACTATGGGTAGAAACTACAAGGAGATGAAACCACGGGCCTGAAAGCCACGAACCAAAAACCCCCGCGAAAGCCTAGCCTAAAAGAAAAACATCCCCAACCGACAGTAGACACAACCAACAAAGAAAAACAAACCCACTCCCCCAAATCAAACAACCTATAAGCTAAACCGTAGTAAAACCCCACTGGGCCCAGCTCCCGAAGGAATAGGGACTCCTGAATACGGGTCTCGGGGACACAACAAGGGGAGGTAACTCCCGGGGGCATATAGCCCCGCCAGCCGAGGCTCAAGAAGAGCGATCGAGTTTGAGAGGATGCCGCCTAAGGAAGGAAGGCGTGTGGTAGCCAGAGGAAGATCCGGTCGGCTATTTCGGGAAACAGGACCCGGAAAGAAGGTTTAAACATGCGCCCCTAGTCCGAGGACATCACAAGGAAGCAGAGGTCTGAAGGTGGGCGCAGAGCCGCGAGCAGTAGGGTGCCAGCCGATCCAAACGTCGGGGAGGGGGAGGGCGGAGGGCTATCCGACACGAGAAGTGCGAGGAAGGCTGACGGAAACGGTGTCACGATGTTTCGAAAAGTCCAACCGGACCAGCAGGGCACAAAGGAGTCAGTGCAATACCAGAGAGCAGTGCCACGGGGGACAGCTGCTTTGTCGATCCCCGAGACTAAAAACTGACCGTTGACGGGTGAGGGGTTGCCGACCGTGGGGGGCTGCCTAAGCGAGCCCGGAGAAGAGGGGGTGAAGGCGAACTCAACCAACCCCTAGGAACAAGCTTGCTAGGCCTGACCATCAGAAGGGAAAGGAAGAGGGGAGGGAGATAGCTTCACCCCGACAGAGACAATGTGGCGTGTGTGAGGAGAGGGGGGTGGATGGAAGTGACGATGATTTCTCGTGGTGTTGAGATTTCAATCGCCGGAGGTGTAGCGGAGACGGAGGATGCTAACTAGTGTGACCGAGTCTCCTCCTTATATAGACTCTTCACGCCAACAACCCTAACCCTGGTGACTCATAATTCTAGTCACACGGTCTTATGACTCATAATGAGTCATGCCCGAAATCCATCAGATGACTCCTATGAGTCACTGCGCAACATACCGTAAACCAATCATAAAACATAAAACATGTCAGGTGCGCAAAGCACCTCACCTGCGTGGAACTCGTGACTCATAATATGAGTCACGCGCGAAAGTCATTACATCATTATGACTCACAATCGTGAGTCATAGAAACATCAACCAATCATAACATAATAATGACACCCAAGTGCGAGTCATGTGAGAACTATGAGTCAACTGACTGCATAGTGCGAAACATAAACATACCTTATGACTAATAATTATTAGTCATGTGAAATCTGCCTTGCTTAGTCACGATTTGTGACAAACAGACTCCTATATACGAAGGAAGTAGAAAGGAAAGAAGCAAGCAGGAAGGTGCGGAGAACCCTTAGAGACATCCACAACCGAAAGTATAAAATCAAAAGAAGGTATGGACCCCTGACAAATTAAATATATGTCTGATAATTGACGCAGATCCGCCAAACCTTAGGAAGAGAAAGTAGGGGCCTGCTAGACGAAGTGGTGCTGGGGAATGAAGCTATGCACAGGGGCAGGTTGAGAACCGAAAATGGAGAGGACATCGAAGAGTGGTCCCCAGTGGGAGTGCAAAACGGCATTAGTGATGGCCAAGAGGACAGGCGTAACCGAGGCGTGTTTTTGTTTAGCGACTAAAGGTCGACCATTTGGAGGGGGTAGCAGTAGGGTGCCAGCCAGGAGTGGGTAGGGCAGTAGGGTGCCAGCCAAAAGAGGGGGACAGTAAGGTGGCAGCTCGGAAGAGATAATTCTGCTGTAACTGAGTAACAGGACAAAAACCAGGGAGGGGAGGGAGGAGGGTAGACCAAACACCAAGAAGTGCGAGAAGGGCTGACCGAAGCGAGATCACAGTTTTTCAAATGAACCAACCGTACCAGTGGAGATCCCAGGAAACAGTGCAATACCAGGGAGACAGAGCCACAGGGGCCACTACTTCACCGATAGCCTGAGAGTATGACCGAACATTGATGATCATCGCTGGGTTGCCGACAGTGCAAAACCCTAAGCGAGGTGCAAAGGAAGTGCGGGCTAAGGGGGAGAACTGAACCTCATGAGCAGGAGTCAACGACGAACGAGAACAAGAACCCTATGGAGGGAGGGGGGAGGGGGGAGGGGGGAGGGCCCCAGAAGAGAGAGAAGTAGGTATGGCATCACTCCCCTAAGCGGAAGCCCTCAGGGGGGAGGAGAGGGAGCAGTAGAGGAGTTGACCATGATTTCTCTGGTGTTGAGATTTCAATCGCCGGAGGTGTAGAGGAGATGGTTCGTGTTGAAAATTTGTCAGCAGATACTTTGAAATATAGTGAATTAAGACATGTAATTACTCTTTCAAAATAATGAAATTCTCCTCCTGGATGGCAGTATTAAAACTGGTTAAGTGGAATTAATTACAATCGTTGTAGATAATCACAAAAGGTATGAGACAAATAAGAAGTGCTTTCATAAGTGAATAGGGGGATCACACAGGGCCTATACTTTAATACTTAAACATATTTTCCTTAATTTATTGCAATTTTTCAACATTATTTTCTTACATCAGTTGTATATAAACTGTATACAAATTTCACAAAATTTACAACCTGATATCTATTCATTAAGTTAACCAACCAATCAAATACTTCTGAATTTACTCTAACAGTATTATCTAAGTAAGTAGGCAGAATCTCAAGTTGTATGAATTTCATCTGCTCGCTTTGTGACCTGAAATATTGAATAATTTATCTTCTAAGAACTTACCTACTTTAGTCTTAACCTAACCAGCTCTTGTTATTTACAATGGCAATATTCTGTACTCTCTTATCTTATATTACTGGTGAAACTATCAGCAAAGTCACTGTTAGTACAGAAACCTAGTTCTTATAATTACATTCTTGAAAAGTATCTAAGAGACTTTGTCTGGCTTCTTGATATAATCAAACAACAGATGATAGAAAACATATCTGTATAACTTTAAAATTTGTATACTTACTTAGGTAGCTATAATTGAGTATGATGAGAAGTATTGAGTTGGTTGGAGAAAAGACTCAGTAGATATTAAGTTGTGAAATTTGTGAAATTTGAATACAGTTGATATACAACTTATTTATTACAATAATGTTGGAAAATTGATATATATTAAGTAAAATATACTTGAATATTAAAGTGTAGGCCCTGTGCAATCCCCTATTCACTTATCAAAGCACTTCTTGGTTGTCTCATGCCCTTTGTGATCATCTATGACAATTGTAATTTGATTCAACTTAACCAGTTTTATAACTACCATTCAGGAGGAGGATTTTGTTATTTTAAAAGAATAATTATATTTCCTAATCTTCTATATTTCAAAGTATGTGCTGAGAAATTTTCAAGGTTGTTTGTCTATTATTTATAAAGATAATCAAGGATAGGTTTCATTTTACACTGGTTGCCATGGCTGATCATTTATCCTGTGGTGATCACTTACTAGGTGAAAGATGTTAATCTTTATCATAGACTGAGATTGTCTAGGAAGGCTCTATTGCTAAAGTAGAGGTGGATAGAGTGATAAAAGATGTTCTAGTGTAAATGGTTTATATTGATAAGATCTCTTCTCCATTGCTGGATCATGTTCAAATAGGTGGGGAGGCATCTCAATATTTATATGCCACGTCTGGGTCGTCACGAGCTACATCTGGTTCTCATACTAACTAAGTATCTACTAACTATTTCTCCTCTTCTTCAAAAGTGCAAACACTATTTGACACTGACAATTCCGTTACCTCACTTGACTTCCGAATTGCCTCATCATGATTACTCCTGATGGTACACCGACACATCAGTCTATTCGTTACATTTCATCTTCGTCAACATGGAGTCTTGCTTACTACTGCCTACACAGAATGGTCTCTATAATTGAACCAACAAATGAGCGATCTTTGTTATCAAACCTCTCAGCATTGCAGATATATCCTTCACCAGACAGCTGTAAGGCATAAGTTAGACTTGTCCCAATAATCGCGCCAATGGCCATTATCTCTCTCTACAGTCATATCCTTATCTTATAGTTCCATCAGTATCCGAAGACTACTAATGAGGTATGTGAGTATGAGTATATCTGATTTCTCAAACTACCTCTTCCAAAAACAGCATTCACTTCTGTGACTTTCATCATGGGAGTGTGAAGTATAGAATGATGTTGCTTAATGATTGTCGGTAAAAAGGTCCCGTTACCTAGTGACCACTTTCGCGACTTCTGTATTTGGTATCTAGTAATGTTATGCGATATCGACCGATTTGGCTCAGACCACTTACATACGCTTGCCAAAGTTCTTCCCTCATATATCCCGCGAACAGGATCCGGTCAGATGGACGGCTGCGACGTATACCGGGTTATGAGGGGGGTTCCAAAGACCAGGCCTTTGGTGAGGGGATGCATCGATAGCGGCGTCTGCCGGTGAGCACTGTTTCAATGCTGGTACGGGAGGGGGGTGTTGGCTTGATACCTTTGTACTCAGAATCCTAAGGTAGGGTACCTATAGGTCTGTATTCACTAAAAGAAGGCTGAGCCTTCTGGTATGCCTAACAAGCTGCCCCAATAACCTCTTTTTACTAGCAAACAAGCAACTATCCAGCCGTCTGCCGATGATGCACTGTCCCAACGCTGGGGCCAGAGGGGTGTGTTAGGTAAACCCACCCAAGTTCAATAGCATGTTCAGGCCACCATTTCTCAGGCGTCGGACATCTCCGTGCAGATGCCTGTGGGCCTGTGAACATCTAAGAGCCTATAGAATTTGAGGCAATTGACCTCTAAGTTCTACAATGACTTTGCCGGTGAAGGTAGAGTAACCTGGATATCTCAGTAGGGTAACTGGGATCCATGGGCATAAAAGTCAAATCCCTAAGGTAGGGTAACTTTGCCCTCTTATGCCTTTAACCGCTTCAGATGTCCTTCTGTTGACACCTAATATTGTCTCGGAGGCCGGTGTCATATTCTCATATTTCTCTTGACTTTATGTGAACTTACTCCCAAAAGGTTACCCTGCCTTAAAGAGTACCCAAGGGTAATCCACTGTTCCCGAGGCCTTGCCCTAGGTTAACCAGCTATTTGTATACCAAGTATACAAGACCATACCACCTCTGATTACCACTTGGTATACCATTTGGGCTGAGATGATAGTCATTGTAGCTACCTATCCTAGGGTCGTTACAATAATTGTTCAATTTTAAAGTAGTTTATAGGGAGGGATGGTTAAATCAAAAGGCTGATGCTTTGTTGAGGACTACCACTTTGAAGGACGAGTAATCCTAACCCTTTTAGATTTTTTCGCCCAGGACGGTATATTGGACAGGAACCTGTCATCTTGCGACCTCATCTATTGCAGACTTGCCAAGATCTTCATTTGCAGACAACCTTTCTTGCGGCTTTTATGAAGGCAGCCGATAATAATCAAACATATTTAGCTACTCTAAAGGCAGTCCTCAAAGACGATAGTAAGGTCGATACAAATTTTAGTATCGAAATGATCTTGCTCCTGGGTAAGAACAAGTAGTATATCCCCAAGGATAAGGGATTAACGCCAACAATGATGGAGGCAGAACATGATTCAAAGATTGCCAGACACTTCTGAACATACAAGACCATTGGCAGGGTTAGGGCAAACCTCTATTGGCCAAAGATGGATGATAACATCACAAAGTATATTGGCTCATGTGATGTATGTCAGTGTAATAAAGTCATCTCGCATAAGAAGTATGGGCTGCTAGAACCTTTAGAGGTTTCTATACGACCATGGACAGCAATATCCATAGACTTCATTGTTGGGTTACCAAAGTCAGAAGGGTATATGTAGATATAGGTCATCGTAGACAGGTTCTCCAAGATGGCACACTTCATACTACTAAAGACTGAGGCATGTATTAAGAAACTAGCCCTGATGTTCATGAAAGAAATTTGGTACCTCTATGTGCTTCTTAAATCAATTGTCTCTGACAGTGATACGCGATTCATGTTTAGGTTTTGGACCAGCCTAATGAAACTACTGCAGGTAAAGTTGAATCTGTCCACTTCATTCCATCCTGAAAGCAATAGGCAAACTGAAAGGGTTAATCTGACACTGGAGCAAGACTTAAGGAGTTATTGCACCTATCAGCAAGACGATTGGGAATCACTGTTACCATTGGCTGAACATGCGTATAATACTTCAATGTTAGAATCCACAAAGGCTGGTCCTTATGAAATTAATAATGGATTTTCCTCATCAACCTTGTGGTAGGGGATGGTGTCAGATAATAAGAAAACACACCCAAAGAGTGAGCTTATGGTAAAGGATTGGGATGGCATATTGCAAGAAATCTAAGAGACACTACAGCGGGAACAGGAGAGCCAATAGAAGTGGTCTGATCAAAAAAGACATCCAGCTCCGGAATGTGTCACCTTAGCAGATGTCATGAAAGGCGGTTATAAGAATGAAAACCAGACAGGATTATGTTAAATCGCAAGAAGCTCGGCAATAAGAGGCCAATGGAAAAGCTAAACCACAAGATGTTTGGACAATTTGTTGTTACCCCAAAAGCTGGTTCTAGGACCAATGAGATTGAGCTGCGAGTGAGATGGAACATTCATCCTGTATTTCATATCAATCTGTTGCCACGCTATCACGAGGATCGTGTGAGCAAGCCTCCCAAGTTAATACTAAGACTTGAAATAGTAGACAATGAGCCCAGCTATGTGGTTGCGGAAGTGGTTGATCGCTGATGGTATGGGAACCCTAAGTCAAAATTCACCTACTGGTTTGTGCAGTACAAGCTGGCTTCAGAAGAGAATTCATGTGAAGCGTTCGAGAAGTTACAAGATACCAGATACAGGCATTGTAACCGTTCCATGAGATGTATCAGTCTAAACCAAGAGACCATAGAGTTATAGAAAATCGAAACAGTGAGACTAAATAACAACATTGATGGTCTGAGGGTAAAACAATAAAGAAGGGGAATAGTGTAACGACCCTACGATAGATAGCTACAATGACTACCACCTTAGCCCAAATGGTATACAAAGTGGTAACCAGAGGTGATATGGTCTGGTATATGTAGTATATAAAAAGGTGGTTAAGCTTAGATAAGGCTAGGAAAACGATAGAGTGGCCTTAGGTACTCTATTATGCAGGGTAACCTTTTGGAAGTACATTCGAATAAAGTCAAGAAAAGTATGGGAATGTTACATAGATCTCAAGGATAACATTGAGTATTGACGGGAGGACTTCGGAAGCAGTTAAAGGCATAAGAGGGCAAAGTTACTCTACCTTAGGAATTGGGCCATTCTGCCAATGGGACTCAGTTACCCTACTGAGGAACCCAAGTTACCTGACCTTTACCGGCAAAGTCATCCTAGAACATAGAGGGCAATTGCCTTATATTCCATGGGCTCTTAGATTTTCATGAGTGCACACGTACCTGCTGAGTGAGGTCAGATGCCTGAGCAGGGGTGGCCGAAATATGCGATTCAACTTGGGAGGGTTGGGCTAACACCCACCTGTGACGCCAGGATTGGTACGGCACTTCCTGGGCAGACGGCTGCATAGTTGCTCGTTTGCTAGTCAAAAGAGGTCATTGGAGTATCTGCTGTAACACTGTATAAGTCTTCCCCATCAGTCCAAACGAATGTCGTTGGCAGGATATATAAGGGGGCTATGGGTGGCTGCCAATATGTGGTCACACATAAGTGGTTTCTAAAACACCTAGTAGTCTATCTTTGCCTATGGGGAGTAGGGTAGTCTTCACAGAGGTATATAGGTAGTCCAAGGAGGCCAAGGTACCTTTGGGACAATTACCTAAGTAACCAGCAAGAACCTTCCCCACTTGATTTGTAGCATTACTATGAGTTGTCAGTGGACTCTAGAGATATGAGTCTTATCACGGTAGAATATGTCCCGAGAGGTTAGTTATGAGTAGTGCCCATTGAGCCAACTGTTGGTGACATCTGACTAGAGAAGCTTGCATGTCTGATTCTCGTATTGAGTAGTCACGTAGATTAAATAATAAAGTTAGACTGTATAGCTTGTATAGACGAAACTAGTACTAGGCAGGTGAGTCCACCACCTAGGTATTAACTTCAGTTGTTGTCATGGCCGTGAGCCACTGGCATGACTTTTATAGGAAGAGATTTTGCAGGTGTGGTGGTATTGGAGATGCATTGCAGAACCTAATACACTATTGACAGAGTTAAGCGTACCCAAGCCGATCTGATACTTTCGTGATGATAATTTCTGATAGAGGGTGGATCTCAGTGTAACAGGGGTACCCGATAGAGAGGTGAACTCTAAGGTTGCGACCGCACCAAAACTCAAAGCAGAAGATAAAGATAGCGAAAATAATTCACGAAGAATCAAAACGGTAAAACTTAATATAGTTAAGCTTGAAGCGTCACTCAATTAGTTCTCTCAAGGAGAAGTTGGTTGTCGAAGTACAATGCCAAACACTTAAACTTAAGTAGATATCAGATTTAAGCCTTTGACATTCACCATTACTCCGACCTTGTGTGAGCACCCTGTCCAGCTCAGGGCTTGTCAGAGGTCTACCCTCTATCAGGAAATATCCTGCCAGAAGAATCGGACCACCTCGCGTACTCTTAACTTCATCAATAGGATATGAGTTTCAGCAATGCATCTCCAATACAAGCACAGGTGGAAAAGCTCTTCCTATCAAAGTCTTACAAGTGGCTAACTGTTATGACAACAACCGGAGTCAATACCTAGGTGGTGGAATCACTGGCAAAGTGGTAGTTTCGACTATACAAGCTATGCAGTCCATCATTAAATCTACGCGACTATGCGATATGATAATCAGAGATGCAAGCTCCCCCGGTGAGATGTATCAGATCGTTGGCTGAATGGGCGCTACCCATAGCCAGCCTCTCGGAACATAATCTACCGTGATAAGACTCATACCTCTAGAGTCCATTGACAACCCATAGTAATGCTACAAATCAAAGGGAGAAGGTCCAGGCTGGTTACTATGATAATTGTCGCGAAAGCACCCTGGCCTCCGGGGATTGCCTAAGTACCTCTAGGAAGACTACCATACTACCTGTAGGCTAAGATAGACTTCTAGATGCCCGAGAGACCATTTATGTGCAACACCATATTTGGCGGTTACTCACACTCCCCTTTTATATCCTGCGAACGACATTCGGTCGGTCGGTCCGCGACAACTTATACAGTGTTATGGCAGCTGCTCCAATAACCTCTTTTTACTTGCAAACGAGCAACGGCGCAGCCGTCTACCAATGACGCGCTGTCCCAACGCTGGGGCCAGATGGGGGTGTGTGCTAAACCCGCCCAAGTTCAATAGCATGTTTTGGCCACCCTTACTCAGGCGTGGGACCTCCCCGCGCAGATGTGTGTGCGCCCATGAACCTCTAAAAGCCCATTTGTCTGGCAGGAGCCTATCTCAAAGTCTTTAGAGATAACTCAGGCTGATAATCTTAATCATAGACGGAGATTGTCTAGGAAGGCTCAACGTCTAAAGTAGAGGTAGGTAAAGAGATAAAAGATTTCTAGTGTAAATGTTTTATATTGATAAGATCTCTTCTCCGTTGCTTGATGATATCCAAATAGCTCGGGAGGCACCTTGATAATTATATGCCGCGTCTGGGTGGTCGCGGGCTACATCTGGTTCTCATACTAACAAAGTACCTGCTAAGAAACTCCAGCTTATTCTGAAAGTGCGAACAGCCTTTGACCCTGACAACTTTGTTATCTCACTTGACATCCGAATCGTGACACCATGAGGTTTCCCTGACGGTGCTCCCACACATCAGTCCATTCGTCATGATCCATCTTCATCATCATGGAGTCTTGCTTACTGCTGCATACGCAGAATGATCTGCATGATCAAACCAACAAAGGGGCCAGCTTTGTTATCAAACCTCTCAGCATTGCAGATGAATCCTGCACTAGACAGCTGGGAGGCATAAGATACACTTTTCCTGATAATCGGACCAATAGTGATTATCTCTTCATAGTCATATCGTTATTGTATGGTTCTGTCAGTATCCAAAGAATACTCGTGACGTAAGTGAGTACGGGTATGCTTGATTTCTCAAGCTACCTCATCCAACTCCACCATTCACCTCTGCGACTTTCATCGCGAGAGCCTGGAGTATAGAATGTGTTCCTTAACCATTGTCTGTAAAAACGTCCTGTTACATAATGACCACCTTTGCGACTTCCGTCTTTAGTGTTCAGTATCTTTATGCGACGTCGACCGATTTGGCTCAAACCACTTGCATAAGCTCGCCAAATGTCCTCTCGCTGGCGCCCTTGCTGGGTGACCCGATTGGTCGCTGGGTTAGGCGGCACCATCGGATGGAAGTTGTGCCGTCTTATCTTGGTCCGTTCAAAGGTAAAAGTATTGCGTAATAACTTTGCCGGTAATGAGAATCAAACACATGACCTTCGGCAATAATGCCTTTGTCACTTCCGCATATGCTACGAGAGGGGGGTGTTGGCTTGTCCTTTTGAACTCAGAATCCTAAGGTAAGGTAACTATAGCTCTTTATTCACTAAAGGAAGGCTAAGCCTTCCAGTATGCCTAGCACCATTGAATGTAAGACAATCAACCTCTAAGTTCTAGGATGACTTTGCCAATGAAGGTAGCGTAACTTGGATGCCTCAGTAGGTTAACTGGAATCCATGGGCAAAATGGTCAAATTCCCAAGGTAGGGTAACTTTGCCCTCTTATGCCTTTAACCGCTTCGGAACTCCTGCTGTCAACACCTCCTCTTTTCTCGAGGCCTGTGTAACATTCTCATAAATTCCTTGACTTTATACGAACTTAGTCCTGAAAGGTTACCGTGCCTTGTAGAGTACCGAAGGCTACTCTACTATTCCGTAGGCCTTGGCCTAGGTTTACCAGCTATTTGTATACTAAGTATACAAGACCATACCACCTCTAGTTACCACTTGGTATATCATTTGGGCTAAGGCCATAGTCATTGTAGCTACCTATTATAGGGTCGTTGCACTACTGTCCTCTTCCCTTAGTCTGTCCTCAGACAGTCAATGTCCTCTTTTAGTCCCACAGTTTGGATTGTCTATAACTCTAAGGTCTATAGGTTTAGACGGATACCTCACATGGAACTGCTGCAATGATTTCATTGCGGTATCTTCTAACATCTCAAACGGTTCTCAAGAATTTTCTTTTGGACCGTACCCTTGCCAAGCAACCATATACTATACAAACCGGGTAGGAAACCTCTTCTTAGGATGCCCAGACCACCGACTGTGGACTATGTCTGAGATAACATAACTAGGCTTATTGTCCAAAATATCAGGCTTTGGTATCTCCTTCTGAGGTCTTCCATTTGGATCCTCACTGTAAGGCTCCAACAACCCGACATGGAATACAGGATAAATTTCCCATCTTTCTTGCAGCTCAATCTCATAGGCCCTAGAACCAATCTTGGGTAGGACAACAAAAGGTCCAAGCATCTTATGGTCTAGTTTTTCGATAGGCCTTTTTGTGCAGAGGTTCTTGCAGTTTAGCATCAGGAACGACCCAATGATAGATAGCTACAATGACTATCACCTTAGCCCAAATGGTATACCAAGTGGTAGCCAGAGGTGGTATGGTCTCGTATACTTAGTGTACAAATAGCGTGTAAACCTAGGACAAGGCCTAGGGAATAGTTGAGTAGCCTTGGGTACTCTACAAGGCACGGTAACCTTTCAGGAGTAAGTTTACATAAAGTCAAGAAATTTATGCAAACGTTACGCAGGCCTCTGACACAACAGTTAGTGTTGATAGAAGGACTTCTGAAGCGTTTAAAGGCACAACAGGGCAAAGTTACCCTACCTTAGGGATATGACCATTAAGCCCATAGACCCCAGTTAGCCTACTGAGGAGTCCAGGTTACCCTACATTCACTGGCAAAGTCATCCGAGAACTTAGAGGTCGACTGCCTCACATTCTATGAGCTCTTAGATATTCAAGGGGGCACACGCATCTGCGCGGGAAGGCCCCAAGCCTGAGTAAAGGTGGCCTGAACATGCCACTGAACTTGGGCGGATTTTGCTAACACCCCCCTCTGGGCCTAGCGTTGGGACAGCTAGTCATAGGTAGATAGCTGCATATTTGCTCATTTGCTAGTAAAAAGATGTTATTGGAGCAGCTGCGGTAACACTGTATACATCGTCGCTGTCCGTCCGACTGAATTTTGTTCGCAGGATATATAAGGGGAGTATGGGTAACCGCCTATATGGGGGTCATCCATAAATAGTTCCTCTGGCACCTACAAGTCTATCTTAGCCTATGGGTAGTAGGGTAGTCTTCCTAGTGTTACTTAGGTAGTCCAAGAAGGCTAGGGTGCGTTCAGGACAAATATCTTAGTAACCATCCGGGACCTTCTCCCCCTTGATTTGTACCATTACTATGGGTTCTCAATGGACTCTAGAGGTGTAAGTCTTATCATGGTAGAGTATGTCCCGAGAGGCAGGCTATGGGTAGTGCCCACTTAGCCTACCATCGGCTACATCTTGCCGTGGAAGCTTGCATGTCAATTTATCACATTAGCTAGTCGCATAGATTAAATGATGGACTGCATAGCTTGTATAGACGAAACTACCACTGGGCCCGTGAGTCCACCACCTAGGTATTGACTCCGGTTGTTGTCATAACAGTTAGCCACTGGTATGACTTCGATAGGAAGAGTTTTTCCACCTCCGGTTGTATTAGAGATGCATTGCAGAAACTCATATCCTATTGACGGAGTTATGTGTATCCAAGTTGGTCCAATACTTCCAGCAGGATAATCCTTAATAGAGGGTAGACCTCGGACAAGCCCTGAGCAGGACAGGGCGCTCGCACAAGGTCAGAGTAGTGTTGAATGTCAAAGGCTTTAATCTGATATCTACTTAGGTTTAAGTGTTTGGCATTCTACTTCGACAACCAACTTTTCCTCGAGAGTACTTAATTGAGAGAACCTTCGAGCTTAACTATATTAAGTTTTACCGTTTTGATTCTTCCTGAATTTTACTCTATCTTGATCTTCTGCTTTGAGTTTTGGTGTGGTTCTAACCTTAGAGTTTACCTCTCTATAGGGTGCCCCTGTTACAGCATCACTCTGTCCGCTTTCTTAGCTCTGCCATGGCGGACATCTTCCAGCATGACATATTCCGGAGCTGGCTGTCTTTTCTGTTCATGCCATTTCCGTTGCCTTTCCTGTGCCCGTTGTACTGTCTCTCAGATTTCGTCCCAGGTGCCTTCCCAATCCTTCAGCGATCAGCTCACTGTCTGGGTGTATTCCCTTATTATCTAACACCTTTCCCCACCAGTCAGTCGGCGGGGAGAATCCGTAATTAATTTCGAAAGGACTAGCCTTTGTGGATCCAGACGTTCAAGTATTATACGCATGTTCCACAAATGGCAACAGCGATACCCAATCATCTTGCTGATAGGTTCAATAACTCCTCAAGTATTCCTCCAGTGTCTGATTAACCCTTTCAGTTTGCCCATTACTTTCAGGATGGAATGCCGTAGAAATATTCAACTTTAGTTGCAGTAGTTGCATTAGGATAGTCCAAAACTTGGACGTGACTCGGGTATCTTGGTCAGAGACGTTTCTCTCTGGAAGCCCATAGAGACGCCAGATCTCTCTCACAAACGTCCAGGCCAGTTCCTTAATATGTTCCTCAGTCTTTAGCAGAATGAAGTGTTCCATCTTGGAAAACCTGTCTACAATGACCCATATCTTCGTATAGCCTTCAGACTTTGGTAACCCAACAATGAAGTCTCTGGATATTGCCGTCCATTGTTTTTCGCCTTATAGGAACTTCTAAAGGTTCTAGTAGCCCATACTTCTTATGCCTGATAACTTTATCACATTGACATATATCGCAAGAGCGAACGTACGCAGTAATATGTTCATCCATTTTAGACAGGTAGAAGTTAGCCCTAACTCTACCAATTCTCTTGTATGTTCTGAAGTGTCAAGCACTCTTTGAATCATGTTCTGCCTCCATGATTGTTCACCATATACCTTCATCCTTTGGAATATACCACCTGTTTTTATACAGGAGCAAGTCCTTTTAAATACTGAAATTTGTATCGACCTTACGATTGCCTTTGAGGAGTGCCTTTAGCGTTGCTAAGTAGATTTGATCATTATCGGCTGCTTTTACAATAGCCTCAGGAAAGGTTGTTTGCAACCGAAAACCTTGGCCAGTCTGTAACACATGTGGTTGCAAGATGACAGGCTCCTCATGAACATACTGTCCAGAGCGAAAAAAGTAAAAGGTTTGGAATTACTTCCCCCTTCAGGGCGGTAGTCCCTACGTCTCGACAAAGCATCAGCTTTCTCATTTAACCGTTCTTCCCTTAAATAACCTTAAAATTGAACTGTTGTAGAAACACAGCCCAGCGATGTTGCCTTCGGTTCAGAGTCTTTGTCGTATTAAAGAACTCTAAATTCTTGTGATCAGTGTACACCAATATCTGATCATCAACCGACATCACAATATATGCCCATTCTTTAAAGGCTGCCACTATTGCGGCCATTTCCTTGTCATGGACATCATAATTTATCTCAGCTGGCAAGAACTTTCTACTATGAAAAGCTACCGGATGCCATTCCTCATCTTCACAGAGTTGAGACAATACGGCTCCTAATGCAAAGTCACTAGTGTCGGTTTTCAACTTAGTTGGACAAGTCTCATCAAAGTGTGTCAGAATTGGGCCTGTGGTAAACATTTCGTTTCATGTGTCAAATGCATCTTGACACAAAGAAGACCATGCCCATTTGATACCTTTCTTTGTCAAGTCAGTTAACAGTTTAGCTATCTTACTAAAGGCTTTGATGAACCGACGATAACAATTAGCAAAGCCCATGAAGTTTTGCACATCGATAACTTTCTAGGGCATTGACCAAGCCCGGATCTCTTTAACCTTAGTACTTGTCATAGAGATTCCTCTATCGGATATCTTATATCCCAGGAACTCTACTTCCCATTCATGGAAACTTGATTTCTTAATACTAATGCAAAGGCATGCCTTTCTTAGCCTTTCAATCACTCACCTTACAAGGGCGACATGTTCCTCTACAGTCTCAGCATAGATCAATATATCATCCATATAGGCGATGACTCCAACATCTAAGATGTAACGGAATACATTATTGATCATACTCTGGAACATTGATGGTGTGTCACATAACCCAAAGGGCATCACGGTATACTCATAAAGACCGTATCTGCTTTTAAAAGTGGTCTTCCATTCCTCTCCTTCCACCATGCGAATAATATAATAGCCATTCTTCAAATCCAATTTAGTGAAGATAGTGGCTTTACTGAGCCTACTTCTAAGCTTGCTCATCAAGGGCAACAGATACTTATTGTTAATAGTAATCTTGTTCAACCCTTGGTAATCAACACATAACCAAAGCGTACCATCAGGTTTCGGCACAAATAAAATAGGAGCGCGTATTGGCGAGGAAGATCTTTTAATCTTTCCGTAGTCTTCCATCTCCTTAATATAATCCCATAGCGCATCCAATTCTTTCTTGGATAAGTGATATATTGGCCCTTCAGGTAACTTAGCATCAGGGACTAGGTCAATACGATGATAGTATTTGGTATGCTCGGGTAGAGCATTTATCATTTCCTGACTGAATATATCTGCAGAGTCTTGATATTCTGAAAGGATTTTGACCTTAATATCATCCCCGTCTTCATCAGTATAGAGGGTCATTCCCATGACAAAGATGTTGTCTAGGTCGTAAGCTAAGAGTTCTTCCTCTGTTATGAACTCTAAACGCCTTTCCTTTCCAAGGCAGTGGGCTTTACAATAATCAGAATGCCACTTTAGACTGCCTCTTTCCCAGTTGATATCTGGGTTGTGGTCTTTCAACCATGACATTGGCAGGTAACCATTCACTTTGCCTGCCGGCATATCTGCGAATTCAAATCGCATTTTCTTCATATGGTCTCCTTAACCCAATCGCTACTTAGAACAGCCACAGTAGCGCCACCATCTAATAATAAGAGGGCTTCACTACTCAGCCTCTCTTGGTTGTGACTCCATTCCAATCTTACTCTCACATGAATGGATCTTGTATGTGGCGGCGGGCCTGCAATCCTCAACCGCTTTTCAGGTCTCTTGTCCCTAAACATTGCCGTTAGTATTTCTCAGAAGGATTTGGTATAGTTTACAGTAACTAGTCAATATCCCTTGCCTTTCAACACAAGAGCGGCCACAATAGGTCGTGAATAGTTTTATCACTTTATAAATTTACGGGGTTTCAATTGCTAGGGTGTTTACTCTCACGCCAGCATGATTTCGGGTATCCAATCCTCCTCAGCTAAACTTGCAAAATAACTTCAATTGCTAAGTCAAGTCCAGCCTGACGAAATCAAACTAAAACCCAACCAAATTCCTTCCAAAACATGGAAAACAGTATGAGATAAGGAAACAACACATTGTGCAATATCACATAAGAAATAAACAAAAGCTAAATAGAAAGAGCTGTAACCATCCCAACACGTCACAAAAGAAACCTTGCTCCATCGTGCATTTTCTAGCGTGATATATTAGTTGCTGTTTGCAGCGCTTAAGTCTGGGGAATATACAACCGTCCTTTACCTTCCCCCAGCATGCCCATCATTTGGCCTAGCGTGAAGTTTTAGCATCTTTCCATCCATGATTTCTTATCATTGGATAAAGCTTACCTAGTTATCCATGTCGCTATCAACCTCCAAGATATCCAAACCTGGGGGAGGTGATCCACACAGCTGGGCAACAACTCGTTTCACAGTAGGTTTAGGAGCTGCCGCAATGCGTGTCGCTTTTGGGACTTGGGTGGCTGCGTGTCCAGCCTCACCAGTACCTTGTTTTCGACTAAGTCATGAGGATACAAGAGCTGGGGCTGCAGATGGACACTTCGCCCTGTAGTGACCATCTTGTCCACAACGCAAATATTGATTCAGCCGTTTGCGCTTGTCAATCAGAGTCTGAGGCACATTCCGGTGCATCTGCGTATGCTCTATTTCTGTAGGTCTTGTAAACCCTGGTGCTCGGTTGTGGGACTTCTGCTGCCGTGGCCCAGTGGCCTTTTTCTCCTTCCTGTGCCTTTTTGCTTCTGAAGTATACCTAACATCACTCTTTGTACGCTTCGAAGGGTGAGTCTCCTTTTGTACCTGGGTACAAAAATTGGAGACATCTTCAAGCTGGTGCCCAGTTTGACGCAACAGGGCAAGGTAATCCATATACGCTACCGGATGGTGGGTTTTCATGGACCAGGCGGCATTGAGGACATCAGTCATGCCCATACATGCCTTGTCTTTCACAAACTCCCTGCTATACCCTAACACTACTGCCAGGCCGATAGGTTCGTTGATAAAGCGATCAACCTTTCCATCTTTCATATACCACTGACTCTATTCCTTCAGAGCACGATTCCTATCCGAGTGACCGCCAAAGCTTTCTTCCAAACGCTTGCGAAATCCTTCCCAGGTCCACAACTCATTTTTGGGGTCAAACTTGATCCCTCATCGTTTGGCCGCATCTTTGTTAATATGGGGATAGATAGCATTGTACCAATCTTTAACGGTATTATTTCAAGAGAGGGATGACAAGGCTGACTTTGTCGATTTCCTTCACGAAGGAATCGCAGAAGTAGTCCAGCTTACTCTCGATATTGTGTACAAAGCGTTGTCTGTCTTCGGGATCCCAGGTGAAGGGGTCAACTCCAAGTTTCTCTGGCTTCTTAGGCCGATGAGAAGACTTCTTAGCCTTATGACACTCCTGAATAAACTTATGCAGAGCCGCATATCATCTATCGTACTTGTCCTACTTTTCTCGACTCAAGTTGCACTTGTGACTGCCAAGGAAGTCGTGCAGATCGGGGCATGAGGGATCGGCTCCGTCACTATCGGATGAAGAAGAACTGGAATCACGCGGATCATCTCCTCCAGCAACATTTCCACCTCCAGCGCCTCTGGTGTTTCCACCTTGGGCTCCCCCAGGCATGTCATAGCCGTCAAACAGTTCTTTTTCTGGCTCGTCCTCATCCATCTGATCAGAAGGTGGGTGTGCGGGCGAACATGGTGGGAGTGGTTGAAGGACCCATTGTTGGGGTTGGGGTCTGAGGTAATCACGCTGAAAATCCCCACAGTTGGCTACCTTCTATCGGGTCGACTCACAATAGGTATGACAGCTTTTCAGGGTGACGTTTGGTTTTTCTTTCAGGGCCATTGCAATGGCTTGATCGATCCTTTTGACACAGTGTGGCCAATGCGAAATGTAAAACTCACTACTATCTCCCCCAACCATGTGACAACCTTCGTTACAAGACTTCGAAGCAAATTGTCCTGGTTGGTCTGAAGAACCTGACCATCCAGCTCTACCGGAAGGATTTGCCGGAGCCAGTGGTACCTGTGCCGAAGCAGAGGCTGCCGGATTGTGAGGTGTGGCGGGTATTGGCGTTGAGGCCACACCCGTGTAAGGCCATTCTGCTTCTACCCGTATCGCCGGTGCTGGTGTGACAGGTTCAACTACTGGTGGAGTTCGTACATTCGATGGAGCTCCAGCTGGTGGCTATGGCGAGGGTTGCCTCGAGCTTTGTCGAGAAGCTAGGTTTCTTGACTTTGAGATACCACTTCACTGAGCGGCTGACTGAAGGTTCCTGAGGGTCACAACCGGGCTGACGCCTCTGGATCTCATGGCTTCTTCAAATGCCAAAGTCAGCAGTAGTGGTTGTGCAATGACCAACACCTGTAATTGCTGTTCCCATTGCTTTACTCGCTCTTGCAATTCCAAGGCCGTCTGCACGACCTGAGTCAAAACCGGTGCCATCTTCTTGTGTAACATTACAGCTACTATCTCAGCTGCCTATTGTGGAGCGGGCTCAATTGCAAGGGGTAGCGGTGGTGCTGTGCGCATATTCACGTTGTTTTCGGAGTCTATTGAATACCCTCCCTGAACAGCAAACGCCAGAGCTATCAGGCATGCCCTGATCATCCGATCAGAAAGCCCTAGTTTACGGTATTCTGCCTGCTGTATTTTCATCCAGCGGTTTGCATTAACTACCATCTCGTTTTGCCATTCGAGTTGAGTAGCAGAAATAAAATCTCCCATCGAAGCCTTAGCTTCTTGGAACCTCTTGGTCACTGCTCTCATGATATAGTGTTCAAAGAGTTCCCTTGTGAAGTTAGCAAAGGTCATGGGTGTTCTTCTTTGTAGGGGTATTGTATCCCTCACAAAAGGGTCATGAGTAAGGCTATGAAGGAAAGTAACAGGGTTCAAAATTTCTAACTTGTGTACCTCCTGGGGTATCTCTGTGGGTTCAAGGTCTCCCATCTGCTCTTCGATGGACCGCCATCCTATTCCACGCAAATCCGCAATAGCATTATAAAGGGAAAGGTCATAGTCATATTCAACTAAATCCATATCTGAAGAGATTGTTCTTTCTACCCCATGCTTCTTGTACCAGACAAGCAACTCATACTCAAACAAATGTCATGATGATGAATTTTCAACAATTCTTAGAAGAGAGGTAAGCGATTGAGGTTAACTATAGACTGTTACAGGAGTACCCTATAGAGAGGTGAACTCTAAGGTTACGACCGCACCAAAACTCAACGCAGAAGATAATGATAGAGTAAATAATTCACGAAGAATCAAAACGGTAAAACTTAATATAGTTTAGCTCGAAGCTTCACTCAATTGGTTCTCTCGAGGAAAAGTTACATGTCGAAGTAGAATGACAAACGCTTCAACTTAAGTAGATATCAGATTTAAGCCTTTGACAGTCACCAATCCTCCGACCTTGTGTGAGCACCCTGTCCTGCTCAGGCCTTGTCTGAGGTCTACCCTGTATCAGGAATTATCCTGCCGGAAGTATCAGACCAACTCGGGTACTCTTAACTTTGTCCATAGGATATGAGTTTCTGCAATGCATCTCCAATACAACCACAGATGGAAAAACTCTTCCTATTGAAGTCATACCAGTGGTTAACTGTTATGACAACAACCGGAGTCAATAACTAGGTGGTGGACTCACTGGCCCAGTGGTAGTTTCGTCTATACAAGTTATGCAGTCTATCATTTAATCTACGCGACTATCCAATATGATAATCAGAGATGCAAGCTCCCCCGGTGAGATGTATCCGGCGGCTGGCTTAATGGGCGCTACCCATAGCTAGCCTCTCGGAACATACTCTACTGTGATAAGACTCATACCTCTAGAGTCCATTGACAACCCATAGTAATGCTACAAATCAAAGGGAGAAGGTCCCGGCTGGTTACTAAGATAATTGTCCAGAAAGCACCCTGGCCTCCTGGGACTACCTAAGTACCACTAGGAAGACTACCCTACTACCCGTAGGCTAAGATAGATTCCTAGATGCCCGAGGGACCATGTATGTGCAACCCCATATTCGGCGGTTACCCACACTCCCCTTATATATCCTGCGAACGACATTCGGTCGGACGGACAGCGACAACTTATACCTTGTTACAGCAGGTGCTCCAAATAACCTCTTTTTACTTGCAAACGAGCAACTATCCAGCCGTCTTCCTATAATGCGCCGTCCGAACGCTGGGGCCAGAGGGTGGTGTTAGCTAAACCCACCCAAGTTCAATAGCATGTTCAGGGCACCCTTACTCAGGTGTGGTGCCTCCGCGCACAGATGCGTGTCCGCCCATGACCATCTAAGTCCCTATAGAATGTGAGGCAATCGACCTCTAAGTTCTAGGATGACTTTGCCAGTGAAGGTAGGGTAACTTGGACTCCTCGGTAGGGTAACTGGTGTCCATGGGCATAATGGTCAAATTCCCAAGGTAGGGTAACTTTGCCCGCTTATACCTTTTCCTGCTTCGGAAGTCCTCCTGTCAACACCTAATATTATCTCGGAGACCTGTGTAACGTTCATATAAATTCCTTGACTTTATGCGAACTTCCTCCCGCAAGGTTACCCTGCCTTTCAGAGTACCCAAGGCTACTCAACTATTCCCTAGGCCTTGGCCTAGGTTTACCAGCTATTTGTATTCTAAGTATCCAAGACTATACCACCTCTAGTTACCACTTGGTATACCATTTGGGCTAAGGTGATAGTCATTGTAGCTACCTATCTTAGTGTCGTTACCCTCAGACACCCCTGAGCAGCACAGGGTGCTCACACAAGGTCAGAGTAGTTGTGAATGTCACAGGCTTAAATCTGACATCTACTTACAGTTTAAGTGTTTGGCATTCTACTTCGATAACCAACTTTCCTCGACAGAACTTATTGAGTAAAGCTTTCAACTTAACGATATTAAGTTTTACACATTGATTCTTCTTGAATTATCTTTATCCTCTACCTTGAGTTTTGGTGCAGTTGCAACCTTTTAGTTTTCCTCTCTATATGGTGTCCCCATTACAACCAATGGCTAACTGCTATGATAATAACTGGAGTCAATACCTTGGTGGTAGACTCACTGGCCCAGTGGTAGTTTCATCTATACAAGCTATGCCGTCAACTGTTTAATCTACTTGGCTATTCCATAGTATATTGCGACATGCAAGCTCCCCCGAAAAGATCTAACTGATGGTTCACTCAATTGGTGCTACCTACACCTACCCTTTTGGAATATACTCTATTAGAACAAGACTCACACCTCTAGAGTCCCCTGAGAACCTATAGTAATGCTCCAAATCACGAGGGGTAGGTTCTAGCTGTCTATTTAGGAAATTGTCCGGAAAGCACTCTGTCCTTCTTGCACTCCCTAAAGACCTTCCAGAAGACGATCATCGTGCCCTTAGGCAAAGATAGACATCTAGGTGCCAGAGCAACCATTTATGTGTAACCCCATATCTGGCGGCCACTTCATTCATTTTTTCCTTTTGTTTCACTTTTGTTTCTGCATCACATGTATTTGTTAAAATACAAAGACAGCATGCCGTGTATAGCTTTGGCCACAAAAAACTTTTCCTCCTCACCCCAGGAATTATCCAAACCTCCAAGCCCCTCTGGTATTAGACCAACTGCACATCTAGTCTATTGCCTAACAAAATTCTACGAAGAGACGCGTACATACGAAGGAAATAAAAAGGAAAGAAACTATGATGCAGGAGAGGAGAACTCATAGCAATATCACGAAGTATGAACAAACGGAATTAATAAACCCCTAACAAAGAAAACTTGCAACCAACATGTGTTGCAGATCAGCCTGAGCTAAAGAAATGATAGTAAGGGCCTGCTTGCCAGAGTTGTGTCAGTGTACAAACAGTGCCAGGGGCAGGCTAGGCACTGAAGATGGAGGGAAATTCAAGAGAGGTCTCCAAACGGAGTGCCAAGACAGCATTAGCGTTGGCCCAAAGGATAGGCATAACCAAAGTGTATTTTTGTATAGCGACCGAAGATCAACCATAGTGGGGTGGCAATAGGGTGCGAGCCCGGTGAGGATGGGGCAGTATGAGGCCAGCCGAGGGGGCAGTGAAGTGCCAGCTGAGGGAGTAAATATAGCTGTAACTGAGTAACAGGAGGAAGACCAGAAGGGGGAAAGAGGAGGGGTAGACCCAAATGCTAGAAATAACTGACTAGAGTGACCGCAGCCGATGCTATTCCGACAGTGGGAGCAGAGATGAGGCCATGATGTTACTAACCGCAGTGTTCCCCGACAGGGCGGACATAATCGAATGGTGAAGTACTTCTCAAATGGCTTAGAAACAGCTGCGCAGACTGTAAACGAAGCGAGAGGGGTTGCAGACTGTGCAAAATACTAAGGGAGATGCAATGGAAGTGCAAGGTAAGGGGGAGAACCAAACTTCATAAGCTGGGGTCAATGATGAACTGAAACAAGAACCCCATGGTGGAAGGGGCGAGAGCCTCCACAGGGAGAAAAGTGGTGATAGCATCACTCCCCTAGGCAGAAGCCATCAAGCAGGAGGAGAGGGGTAGTGGTAGATCCCGCCATTATTTCCCTGATGTTGAGATTTCAATCGCTGGAGGTGTAGGGGAGATGGTTTGTGATATCTGGCGGCTACTCATACCTCCATTATATATCCTGCGGACGGGATTCGCCTTTTTGAATGACTTTAATGTACTAGTATTTGGTGTTATGAGAGCATCCCCATAGATCACCTTTTACTAGTGTTTTAGCAAGTATATCCATATAACCAGTGACCATCAAAATTGGTGTTCAAATAGCTTTTACGCAAGCGATAGGCCTTCGCGTGTAACCTCACATGTGTCCATGAACATGTAAGTGCCTCTAGATTGTCAGACAATCCTTACTTAAGCTCCACATTTTCATTACTGGTGAAGGTAGGGTAACTGGGGTTCCTCAGTAGGGTAACTGGAACCCTTGGGCAGTATACTAAAGTTTCCAAGATAACGTAACTTTGCTCTCTCATGCCTTTAACCTCTGCAGAAGTCTGCCAGGTGACATCTGATGTCTCCTCAGAGTCTTGTCTAATATTCCTATAGTTTCCTTAACTTTATGCGAACTTACTCCCAAAATGTTACCCTGCCTAACAGAGTACCTAAGGCTACTCTGTCATCCCCTTGACCTTGCCTAAGGTTAACCAGTCCCTTGTATACTTAAGTCTACTCAACCATACCACCTCTTGTTACCACTTAGTAAACCATCTGGGCTAAGGTAGCAGTCATTGAAGTTACATATCGTCAAGTCATTACATATAGTCAGGATACAAGAGCAAGGCATCAGATGCAATGCTGATGCACCAGACTTAGGAGTCAATGCCGGGGTAGCATCAGGAGGTAGCCCATTGTCAAATACCTGATCAGAATATAATCTCATATCCATGTCACATCCTGATTGGCACGTGATGTTATGTGGGTCAGGTGTGTCAGATGCCTAGAACTCGCAGGACACAAGCTATCTTTTTTTGCTGATATGCTCTATTGGTATGATTCTCATCAGGCTCAACTTCGTTGATAGATAAGATCCACTATGGGTTGAATTCTTTCAATTGGTCAGACATTCTCTGCCTCCAAGGCCCAAAATTATTATCCTCTAGAAGAGGAAATGGAAATGGCTTCACTCCATAGATTCGTTGACTTCTGTCATCATGCAAAAGAGATAAGTAAAACCAGAAAGTTCATCAAGAAATCTTGACAAAACAAATGGTGAGAAAAATGATTCTAAAAAGCACACGGCGTCGACAGCCACCTAGCGAATAGACAATTTTTCATTCTAGGTTTAAGCTCTGTGGAACACCAAGGCTCATAACCTCTTGGATGCTGGGCATGGTGGATGTGTGAGCGAACTTGTTCCATTCTCAGATGTTCATCGCCACTAACTAAATAGAACTAACAAACATCTTTGCGCAACTAATTGTTTACCCTCAATGCCCTCCTATGCTCTCCACACGACAACTATGGTGGTTGCTGTACCCTACTACACTCAACACAAAATGGTGCAGTACTATGCTCTGCTATACTCTACTATACTATATGATGCTGCTCATACAACCAACTGTCGATTCCCGTTAATCGTCCCCGATTAGGGTTGCTGACTGGGCTCATTGGCTATGATAATAATATAATGGACTTCTTTATATTGCCGGGGTCTGGTTTTTTTATTGCTTTGGTAGGGTAGCTCGACTGGTTGGCGAAACTAGAGTAATTCCATCGCTCCAATTTCTCCTCATATCTATCTACCAGACCTCACGGGATCGATTGGTAGTACGGTACAGTAGGGTGGATCATTACTAAATTATTCCATTCCTAAAACGGATCTCGATCCGACCTACGCAAAGTAACGAATGCCACAAAATGGAAGTTACTCGAGTTCAAAAACAACAAGCACCTGGCACGGCGCTATCAAAGACGCGCACATCTCAAAATTCATATTTTCGGTTGGGTGGACAAAGGAATTCGGTTTCCCCTTTCTTGTTGCAAATATATTTTCCGCGGGAAAATGACAAAACATGGTAGAGTAGAATTACGCATAATAAATGATATCTGAGGGGGGGGAGAGGGAGAGGCAGAGAAAGAGAAAGAGGCGTAGTAGGGGCCCTGGGTTGTATTATCAGTCTTTGCTTCAGGAGGCTACTACTTAGGGAGAGGGGATTACTTATTTCCCTTCCTCCTAGTCTTTAGCCTTTTCCGCCTCAGCTTTATGTTCGGCTCCGGCGTCTGCCTCAGCCTCCTCTCCCTCCTTGTCATCTTTAGGTTCTATTGTTGTTAGCCATTGCGTACTGGGTGAAAACAAAGGTCAAAGGGGAGCGAGCAGCCTACCATCTCCCTTTTCCTCCTCTTCTTCAGCTTCCGCCTCGCCCTCAGCGTCCTTCTCCAATTTGCGCCTCTTTGGTTTTGAGGCTTCAGCAGTATCTTCCTCCTCCTCTTCATCGACCTCCTCAACTTCTTCTTCTTCTTCCTCCTCTTCTGCGCCGGAATCTTCGGGCTCGGAATCTACATACCTATCCTTATTTTTAGCATTGGGGAAAGGGTGAGTGTGGAATAAAGGAGATGGGGGAATTTACTCTTCCTCCTCATCCGATTCATCAGATGGGAGAGCTTGCAATTCCTCCTCCTCCTCGCCTTCTCCGGCAGCGGCTTCTTGCTTACGCTTTCTGGTGGACATTTTTTGGTATGAATAGATAGGAAGGGGATGAAGGTGTAGGTAGGGCTGGGGGATGGAGAAGGGGAAGTTCGCTGGCGAGGCTGAGAAAGGGTGGATGGGGATTTATTTATTTACTTCTGATATTTGCCGGATTAGGTACGCGAGGTTGGGTTTTTTTTGGGGGGGGGAGAAAAAGTGGACAAGAGGGATTATATCAACTGTGGAACTCTGTATTGTAGATACCGTACCCCGTATCGCTTGCGGGGTCTGAGGCAATATTTCTAATGGGGAAATCAAGGCAAGGGGATGATGGATGGATGGTTGGATGAGGTTTGGCGGAAGGGGGTTGTTTCTCTGTCGTATTCTTCTCGCAGTATTTCTGAGAACGTGTGTGACGTCTTTGCGGGAAGGGGAAGAGGGTCAATATGCAGAATGGATTTTATTGGCTGAGTTATGGTAGGAAAAGTAATTCTCGCTCATCTCTCTCTTTGAGGTGCAGGTAGTCTTGAAACACCGGGATGGGGATGGCGCTAGGCTGGGTCGGGGGGCCCTACGGTATCATATTTGGCATGATAATTGTTTTTCTTTTCCTGTCTTTTCCATTTGTCTTTTCTTTTCCGCTATTGTCACTATTTATGCGTCTTGGTTGTAGGAAAAGAAGGGAATGCGATGCAAGCAAGCCACTGGATGTGCATAAGACATTGTACTAGTACTAGTAGAATACTCAAGTGCTGTTTTTTTGTTTTTTTTGTTAAATCCTAGAATTTATTTGCTTAAAGGTGCAAACCTCAGTTATAAAGGCCGAAGCCCCCGATTTGGTCCTGAGACATGTTGGTCAAAAACCTCCCCCACAGGCCTAGGGAAACAACAAGCCAGCCCAAGTCCCTCTGGTATAGAACCAACCACACCTCTGCCCTCATAAAAGTCACTTCTACCAAAAACAAAAGAAACACAAAACAGGACCGGCAGGAGCCAACAAGAAAACCCACACCGTACTTCTATACAAATCAAATCATCCCACTCTCAAGCCAAAGCTCCCCCATAGTAGGCCACCCTCCTGAAAACTACCCATTAACAATAAAACCAAACAAAAGAAACCTCCTTGAAAGTGCCAAGCCTACTGGTTTTCTCAAACAACCTGAGCCTGAGGGGCGAAGTGGGGTCACCAGCAACCCAAGCTTCCCAGTTAAGGTGCGAGACACCATAAATCCTTAAGGAAGTGGTAGCCCAGGCAACCAGCTCCGGTTGAAATCATGAGGCCCAGCTGGCTGGACAGTAAGCAGCCCAAGGCAGTGTAATACTGACCGCAATTCGCCAATGAACCCAGCTGGGGGTGAGAGCATTATTACCGAATGGGGGAGAAGCATTCGGCAAAGGTAGAGTCTTACCCTCCTCCGCAAGGCTATGTATGCGAGGGTGCAACAAGGGGAGTGGAGTTGTAGTCTTGTGGCAGTTAGCTTCCAGCTACGTTTGTGTTTAAAGTCCCAAGATGAAAACAGGATCCCAAGCCTATGCAGCTCCAAAATATTCGGCAAGGGAGATCATGAGACTGGTGATAGTGTTTTACCCAGGATCCACCTTCCCAAATAGGAAGGTGAAAAGCAGGGTAGGAAAATCGGTGGGAAGGAGCTTGGTACTTGAGTACTGTACTAGTACAAGTATAGTACCAGTACTCGAGTATGATACCTAAGCCTACTGCTACCAAGCATATGACCAGCAGCGCTTCATTACTTTGTCGAAAATCACCATACCTGTTGATTACCTTGCACGATGTCCACACCCTACTCCTTCCTCATCATATAGCCTGCAGCCTGGCACTCTACTGCTAGTGCTGTCACACACCTATACCGGCCGGCCTCATTCTTAGGTCCGCCGTCCGGGCCTGTGCCAAAATGCACAAGACCCGCTCACTAACAACTCTCAATTCACCATTATTCACCACTTTTGAGGATTGGCCAGTGGTGTGAGTTGCCAAGTACTCCAGTACAGTGGGGAATTCAATCTGATAAGCTGGTTTTAGTGACATGATACCAGATGAATACATGAAGGTCTTTAATTGAGACATGTTAACTTTGATGCTATACCTTTTGGTATTATTGGTAATTGTTTTGCTTTAGTTTCTTTTGTTTTTGTTTTGATTTGGGTTTTTATTTGCCATGGGATTTTTCCCGAATGCAGCAGTTGTACCCTAGGAAGTGCTCGTCATGAACCTAAAATCATACCACAGATTAACCAAAAATAAAATAAAATAAAAAATGTTTGATACTCGAGCACAGGATGATAGATACCCTGCAAAACTTGGTGACCGAACCAATGTCTTTTTACTGGTTCGAGTATTTGTATAACTTATTTGAAAAATAAATGCTATATGAGTACAGTACAAGTACTTGTTCGGTACTGGTATCCCTCCACACACATCGGATTCCTGCCTTTAAATTCTTTACAACAATAGGGTATCTCACGCCAATAAACGAAACCGGAAACTGAGGTAACATGTTAGCGCTTTGGCGTGAGTTGGGAGAAGTCTTCATTCATTTTTCCGAGGAATTTAGGATGAGTAGTGGGGATGGTATTAGTGGTTGTGATAGACAATATGAAGTTAGCAAGCTGAACAAGATTTTCAAACTAATTGAAGAAGTCATCCGAGGCAGACAAGTAGCATTAGCAAATAGTAAGAGAGGGAAATTGTGAATAGGTCAACAACTTCGTTGATCATACACCCATCCAAGTTCATTTTATTCTATTGAGGTTTTTTGTTTAAGAGTTTCGCACATTTGATTCTATTTCAGTCAATCTCAAACTATGAGTTCAGATCCTATGAGTACCATTCAATGGTACCCAAAACCTAGAAAACCTCAAAAGGAAGCGAGTGTTCAATGGCCAAGCGTTGACTGGGAAGGGAATAATCAAGCGCTCACTTGGGCTTTGATTGAACTGATGTAACAAAAGGATAGATATCGGGCAGGGATTTGGTCTCGGCCAGGGGATAAGGTATTTGGAAAAAAGAAAATGCATATATGTAAGGAAATAGCAGAAGAACTGCTAGGCAAGGAGGAAAAATATGCAAAGTATGTTAGTACAGATCCGGCAAGGTATGGAGAATCAGTGAAACAGAAATTAGCCAGGTGAGTACTACTTATTATTGGAATACTCTGAGATAATAAATAGTGAATTTGGTAGACTCATAAAGCTGTATCCAGAGAAAAAGTCGGAGTTGGGACAGACAGGTGCAGAGTTTGTTGATGCAAAAGAAATTGAGGATACTTCAAGTATCAAGTTAAAGAATTTATGGGGTAAGTTTGATTATATGAAATTAAGTTCCACATACGTTATATCTAATTACTATTGCTATTAGACCAAGCTAAACAAAAGTGCCCATACTTTTACCACTTGCATGACTTCTTGGGAGAGCGGACAAATGTCGGAGAACATACACGTGCCAATAGTCAAACTGTCATCTGTAATCAGATACTGGAAACTGGCCAGCAGCACCAGCAATCAAAAATCGTACAGGCTGAGGAGGAAAAGATGGCCAAAATTGATTTAAGAGGGGAAACAAATTCTATTGCAATAGAAGATGAGATCAGAGAATCTTCACAGAGAAGAGAGGGTATGTTGGAAGTCGATGAGTGTGAGGGAGGAAATTCAGAGAGAGGGGGAGGGCATATGAGTGGAAAAGATTTTTCAGAGGAGGAATATGGTTCAAAAAATAACCAAATTGATTCAGACTACGACTACCAAGACTCCAGTATTGAGCAATTAGCCATTCCTCCTCCTACGTCCAAAGCTGAGTCTGACTCAAATATTTCTTTTAAAGGCACCTGTCCTCGGTTTCCAAGCTCGAGCATACTCAGTCAGATGCGTGCAATACATCCAACCTAAAGCGTATTCTACCAAGTCATATTCAACGGTTAAATGGTGGAAAGGACACTGAGCTGGTGGAGGCCTGGCTTACGGCCAATATAGCAAAGAATGAGAGAAAGAGAAAAAGAGATAAGTAGGAGCAGGAAAGATTGGATCAGAAGTCTCAGCAAGAATTGGAACTAAGAAGAATGGAAATAGCTCATCAGGAGCGAATGATGGAAAAAAAAATTGAGTTAGCACGATTGGTAAAGGGCTCGGGAAATGATTTCTTGGAGGAGTGAAATTTGTATATATCTTTAAGCATTCTCTCTAATATGAAGCCTTCTAGTAGGGAATATGCTTTGGCTAAAGGTTACCTATGTTCTAGATTCCATAATAAGCTGGAGGATGCAGTTTTATATACATATGTCTCTGTTTGGAAACTATTACGAAGGAAGATCTCCAACAGATCAAAATATTGACCTATCACTTGTCAGCGCAAATCAATATAGTGCTGAAGACCAAATGCAAACTGAGTATCTCTACAAATTGTCATTTTATAACTGTCCGGAATTGTGACTTCCGGCATTGTTAGCTCACTATAGATTATAACCTTTGCCTTATGGATCATCTGAAGTGTGGGTTATCTCTCTTTCAAAGTGAACGTCATTGTACTTATTCTCAACTACTAAACATTCAACAATCTTAGACTCCTTCTCAGTATTCCCTCTTCAGAAGTGGGAATCAGAGAGCAAGCTCTAACACATCTATGGAATCCAGATCTAAGCGCTCAGCAGCAAACCGTGGGTCGCTCAGCTCAATCCTCTTCACCAACTCAATCTTTTGAATAGGTTTCAAGTTCTTAAGGGTCTCCTTGTACCCAGGTACAAGGGTAAGTGAGATGCAGTTCCACGGTTTTTCTAGGTTTATTTCCTATTCTAGGGATGCACCTGACATTTGCCTGCCATACAAAACAAAGGTCACAAAACACATTTGTAATATGAAAACCCCAAGTTACCATATGTAAGATGCGCCCAACTTTTGCCTACCCCCTAGTACTTCAAGAGTGCCACATTAGAGATTTCCCTTTCGTAGTAGGCCATTGAAACCAAACAACAGTGGGCAGCTTTGGCTGGTCTTATTGAAACAATAGCTTTGCTCTTGTAAATACAATGATCTTTATGCTACTAATGTTCACACAATTTGAACGAATGGGTTGATGATTACTTGCAGGTCTGGGAAAAGGAGGGGGGTAGGCATTTATACCAATGGAGGACATTTAATAGGTATATTGAAGTTAAGTACAGGAAACAAGAGATGCAATAAGGAGTGACTTTAACTGTTCCCTAAATTCTCGTCCTCTCAACATATTCATATCCCGCTCTCCTCTTGTAAGAGTATTTATATTACACTCAGAGTCTATTACCTCTCTATTCAAATTCCTAGCTCTTAAGTCTGTTCTGGTTCTTCCGTTCTTAGGCTCCTCATTCATTTCCATAATTAAAAACTCATCTTGATATAGATCCAAGCTCTCTTCCAGATCAATCGCATATGAGTGTAATATAATACATACATGTAACCAAATTGCAAGCATCTCAAGATCTTCTTTGCATCTTATTAATAGCCTCAACTCTCTTAAGGACTGAAATCTACCTTTCAAGTATCCAATAGCATGCTCACTAACTATCCGGACACTAGAAAAGTACTAGTTGAAAGACTTGTTGTCGGGATTATTGCTTGAGGGTATGATATATGGTGTAATTAGCCATGACTCAATAGGATAGCCAGAGTCAGCCCAACACCACTCATCAGTGGCAAGTAGAGAAGCATGATCCCTCGCTAGTCAGGTATCAACCCAAGCAATCGGATTTTTAGTACTACCAACAAATCCAACAGAGTAATCAATAATCCGCAAATCAGGTGTATTGATAATCTAGCTAACAATATTAGATCTATAATTTAAATATCAAGAAAGTATAAAAAAGAAAGGAGGCTATAATATACCTATATGTTGACTGAGTAGTTACTTTTTCGGTCAAAGAACCACTCTCCAAAGTAGTAAGGTTTGGAATTCAATCGTACCAATGTACCATCAATCATACACCATCCTCCTCTCCATTCATCTATCACCTTTTCTGCAACCATCGCTTTTGTTTTTCTCTTCTCTTGGAACCTGGTGTAGGCCAAAACACATGCCTTTCCCTCAGCTTGCTCTCAATCACTGCTTCCAAGATCCTCCGTGTCACCTTATCAACCATTCCCTCCCCAACTCCACCCCACTGAGCTAAGTTGGCCAGTGATGCGTTATTTCCATAGCTTCCCAATCGCTTTAAGGTAAGCAGAAGTTGCTTTTCTAGCGCGAGTTGCGCTACGTGAGAATTGGTATTGGAGCATGACATTGGACGAAAGATTGAGAGAAGAGTGGTAAAGGCAAGAGGGGGGACATCCGTGCCTGCTGCCGAAAGAGGTCTGGCCGATGGTGTAGATAAAAGTTAAGACAGTTATCTATTAAGGCAGAGGACTTTGGAAGAGGAACTCTTTTTCAAAGATATCTTTGGGTTACCAATTTTTGAATTAACTCAAAAGTCAATGCATCTTGTTCTTCTGAATTCTCAGAATCTTCGCTTGAGGTACTGCTGCTGCTAGTGCTTTTGGTATCAGTAGATATATCCAAATCGTCCAACGCTTTAAATACCATAAGCGTTTGCACCATGAGACTTCTGATGTCTGACAGCATTTTCATCATTTGACTTCTTTGACGTTGCTCTAACCCCTCCTTCACGATGGCCCGATCTCCTTCTCCCTACCTAATTATATGTTAAAATCAGACACTCTTCTAACAGTAAGAACTAATGCTAGCAAGGTATAGATTTCTATCACTAGTTTCTAGGCAGATCGCTAGTCTCCACACTACATCTCTACAAAACCGAAAATGAAACCTGCAACCGCCTTTTTTCTCGGTTTGGGTTTTCCCAGTTTTTGCCACTTTAGCATTTTTAGTACTTCACAAAACCGACAAAAACGATCAAAACCGGTTGACGTGAGACCCCCTAATGCAAACTCTGGCAATCCAAGATTACAATAACAGGAATTCTCGCCAAGGGCCAAACAAAAATGTACTTATTAGCCCCTCCTCCAAGAACCTATGATACCGGTACGCCAAATAACACATGCACCTCATCCCATACTGGATCGATGCATGAAAATGCTCGGATAAACACAAAACAATTTATCTACTTGTACTGTACGAGTACATCGCCCTCGCTACCAATGAAAATGTTTCTGTCCCCACCACCTAGATTGCGCTATTCTGTTGCCCCAGCAACCAGCCACAGCTTGTACCTTCCTTGCACTCGTTATGTTTTGTTTGCTTCGTCCACCATCTCTGAACTCCCTGCCAATCATCAAATCCCCCACCAAAGTCCCCCCACCACTGAAATCTATATAAAAGTACAAATCACATCTAGCTCCCTCTGCATACCATACGACTCTACAATTTATTTCGCTCCATTCCCAGGGAAAGAGGAAAGAAGAAAAGAAAGAAAAGAAAGAAAGAAAAAGAAATAACCAAGAGCAGCGAACCAAAGCGATAAGTTATGGAGAGCACGAGAGCTCCCCCGCCTCCAACAGCACAGTTATTCCAAGTATTTCTAAGACTTCGTCCATCGTCGCCGCAATCCTCGGTTTCGGAAACACCCTTCCTGACTACGGCTACGGGTCAAAATTTTGTTTACGTGACGCCTCCACAGGAGAGAAATAGGTTCAGAGCTATAGAAAAGTTCGGATTCACGAGGATCTTCGACGAGCTCTCAGAGCAGAAGGATGTGTTTGCTGAGACGGTTATGCCGTTACTACAGCAAGCGATAAATGGACGGGATGGAACGCTGGCCACACTGGGCGTTACGGGAAGTGGGAAGGTGGGCTTGCTTACACCCTTGAATAATTGTATCGGAGCTAACATTCAGGGCTCAAACCGAACCGTAGACACATACAATACTTGGCAGTAAAGATCAGAAGGGCATGATACAAATGGCGCTGGATGTGCTCTTCTCAAGTATAGGGGATAGGATAGTGGATTACAGCAAAGTTGATATGGTGGCGAGCGATCATACGGAAGCTGTATTAATGGATGCAGTTACCTTTCATGAAAAGATGAATAGCGCTTTAGTAAAGACCCCCACTAAGCGGAGTAAGCTAGGGAAGTTGTTAGCTCACAGGCTTCAGGATGGACATACATCAAAACGCTCGTCGCTTGCCCACATTTCTACTCCAAAGGCGCCTGACGTCGATGATTTATCGGTAGATCTGGATAGCAAATCGAAATATGCCGTACTTATATCAATGTATGAGCTATACAACGATCGTGTGTTCGACTTGCTCGACGATTCGAGTATCAATAACCAAAATCGTCGCAAAGCTCTGATCTTTAAGAAGCCCTCAACTACTGCAGCTTGGGATACCTCCAAGGAATCTAAAAAGGTAGTATCGGGGCTTCGCAAAGTTTACACGAAAAACTTCCAAGAGGCACTTCAGATATTAGAACATGGACAGGCCTCTCGCAGAGCGTCGCCAACGCATAGTAACTCAGTAAGCTCTCGCAGTCACGCTTTCCTCCAAGTAGAGGTTAAGAGATTTTCGCCAAGAGGAAATGAGAAGGACGGAGCGAGCTTGCATATAGTCGATCTGGCTGGTTCAGAACGTGCCCGTACTGCGAAGACTGTGGGGGAAAGACTCGCCGAGGCGGGCTCCATTAATCGCTCATTAATGTGCTTGGGGCAATGTTTGCAGCTACAAACGCAAGTCAACGATAACGGAAAACCAGCTGTGGTTCCATGGCGTCAATCAAAACTCACTGAACTGTTGTTCTCTAACGCATTCTCGGGCGCTGGGGGTGGTGGACAGAGAGCCAGTATGATAGTTACTGCAGATGCCATGGGCGACTTTAACGCTACTACACAAATACTACGCTACTCCGCACTAGCCAGAGAAGTGACAGTCCCCCGAGCATCCAGCCGACACATGTCCGGGATGTCCGACTCCAGCGCCGCTTCCTCTTCCTTGGACGAATTGGCGGTGATCTCAGCCTCTATCGTCCAAGAAGACCGCAAAGATGCCCTAATAGCGCGCCTAATAGCACAATTAGAAGAGACCGAAGGCCGCTGGCGCGACGCTGAGGAACGCTGCCTAACAATCGAGCAGCAAGTGCGCGAAGAGGTGGCGGACGAGATGGAAGAGCGCCTGGAAGAAGTCCGCCGGGAGACACTAGAACACTTTGAAATGGAAGAGGAGTGGCGCGAGGGCTACGTCGATGGGAAACTGGAGATTCTGCGTAAGGGCATCGAAAGTATTATACCTGCTTGAAATCTCGTGCAGACGGTGCTAACCATGCTGCTGCTTGATTGATATTCTAGTTCGCGAAGATGCACCGCCAGGCGCAGTCGAGCGGATACAGGAACTCGAGAGTGAGAATGAGGCGCTGAGGCGGGAATTGTTGGCGCTTAGACGGGAGGCGCTGGGGAGGAGTCCCTCGAAGGGCCGTAGTGGCGGGAGGGGGTTCCCAAGCCCATTGAAAGGGATGGAGAACTTGGAGATTTATTAGTTAACTTGTGAGCAGGCGCTTTTATTTGCGGATTTTTTTCTTTTTTAGCGATCATACTTCTCTCCTATCATCTTGAGTTGGGTATATTGTAGGGTAATATGTGGCGTCTCGGGAAGGCATAGCGGATACGGTAGATTGTTAAATCGGCTGTCTGTTTCTCACTTTTTTTCTTCATTTGAACCCGTACCTTTTGCTTCCTTTCCCCTCTCTCTTACAAAGTTGATAACATGCATAACTTGGTGAAAGGGATTTTTGATGTTTTTGATGCTTTTGATGTTTTTTTATTTTAAAAAAAGAGAACTTGAGATCTATTATTATATTTAGACTATTCGACAAACAGAGTTAACTACGGTATTGCTGTTACGGAAACCAGTCTTGGCGATCATTGATCGTTCTTTTGCTTGTTTACTGGGTCCCCTGAGCGCTACAGTACCATGCGGTGTGGTACTCCTTGATTGAACTTACGACTAGTCGTATTCCAATACCCTTCCTTCCTTCCTCCCTTTGCTATGCGCAGAAACCTATAGATCGGGGATGTGGCGGACGAATGCCACCTCGTGGCCAGGAAAGATACCTTCTCCAATGTTCGAGATCTATTACTTAGTTAATTTACGGATTTCGTATGCATTTCGAACGCTCAGGTTAGTATACGACACCGCGGGTGAAAACCAGAGGTATAACGATAAATAATAGCGCATTACACCGAAACCACGCATCAACCAAGCCTGGGGAAAAAAGAAGAAGAGAAGACAAGAGAAAAAGAAAAAAAAAGAAAAAAAGGCTGCCAAGGCCACCAAATCTAGAGTGCGCGATATACCTAGGATCCCCCACATAGAAATCCATTTCTAGGAAAAAAGGAAAATAAACAAGGGGAGAAAGGTCTGGCAAAGAACCAGCGAGTTAATAATGGTAATAATAGTAGTAATACATTAACATGAATGAATAAAGAATAAATGAAAGAAAGGCCAGGAAAGAAAGGAAGATGAAAACGTTTTTAGGCCAACATTGCCAAACCTCCACTTAATCCTCCATCCTCGCCAAGACCCCACTTTTCCCTCCAGGCCTTTTGCCGTTTGATCTGCTCTCTAACAGCAGCCCGTTCCTCCTCCGTTTCCAGACTATCGATAGCGGTTTGGCTCCAGTCCGTGAAACCGAGGTGTGAGTCAAGGCCGAGGGTGATATTATTAGGAGGGGTCTCGAAGATGGTTTCGATGACGACGCCTCTAGCGTTCCCCTTTGAGACGTCATCGGTAGGGAGGTGTTGCCATTTGGCGCGCGTGGGTTGAGTGCCCTCCGGGAGGAAGATTAGATTAGTGTGAGGCTCGTAGACACCTTTGGAATAAGACTGTTGGCGTTGGGTAAGAAGGCGCGAGTTAAATTGGCTGGGAAGAGAGGTCAGTTGGGATACTGAGAAGTGACGCAAAGCTAATCAAGGAGGTATGACAAACCTTGCAGCTCGAGAATGTTCGAGCATCCAATTGGTATCTGTAACAACGACTTTCTTCTTCCGCGCCTGCTGGTTCCCCTGAGGCATAGGAACACTTGGTACGCCCGTGTGATATACACTGCTAGCGCCATGCCATGCGACATATTGATTTCTGTTATATTCCTCACCCTTTTGTGGAAGCCGGTCTTCAGGGTCCGCGAGCTGTCCATCGGTAGCCCCAGCAGAGATCTCCCGAGCTTCCCAGTAATCATCCGTAACCCTCCGACCACCAACGACTATCCTTGCCCCGAATTCGCGAAAAACCGAGCGCGCAGTCACAACACCAATTGCACGGCCTTTGTACGAGTGAGGGATAAGATCCCGTTTTATCATATCAAACTTTTCATCCTCGTCCATGATGATCTTGAATAGTTGTTTGTGTTTTTGGAAGAATAAGTACGAATCGCGGAAACCAATGCAACGCGCGGGCTCTGTAGAGAGCATGTAAAGCCGCTCTCCACGGCCAAGGATAGTAAATGTTCGGCACCTATATTCTCTGCCACCTTGTAGGTAGCCAAGCTTGTCCACCTTCTCTTCACCAGCGGGATCCTCGGGTAGAACAATCTCGTCGTCCTCCACCTCTTGAGGATTCCCATCCTTGTCAAGCGGTACAGAGGTAACATGAGACGGGCCGCCTCGACTGCGCATGGCTTTAGCCGAGGCTGGGGGGCGTCCGCGGCGTTTCTTAGACGAAAGACCGAAACCGTAGATTTGCGGGGTTGCACCAGCAGCGTTGGTAAGGGGTGTCCCCATGTCAGATGTGTCCTGCCCTGCATCATCGTCGTGAAGAGGTGTAGACAACCGACGAGCCTCGTCGAGTGACGCTTTGGAGGGTCGACCACGTTTGCGCTTGACAGTTATGTGGGTCGGAGCAGGAGTGGACGGTTCGGTCCCGGTTTCATTCACCGTCGACGGAGATCCCGAGTCGCCATCTTGCTGGGGAGTTTGGGTCGCTGTTCCAGGAGCGGAGTCATCGGCCGGCTCGGGGGAGGGAGGTTCGATAGGTGCTAGAGATAGGGAGAGGAGCAGGTTAGCGACAAGAGCACGAGAGAAGGGATGAAGCGGGTAGGTACTAACGGTGAACCCGGCGTGCGCGCGGCATGACAGAGGCAAGGATAAGGAAGAAATGAGCTAATAGGCGGTTGAGGTTATCAGCAGAATATTGGAAGAAGGTGGAGAGTGGGATGGTGAAAGTATTAGGGCACGGTTGATGTCAGTTATTCCGGGAAGACGCGACGACAAGGGAAAAGAAGGGGCATGGTCTATCACGCCAAGGCCGGGTAACCCCAAAAAAATCAATCGAGAGAAAGGTGTGTGCTGGCTGATGATTATGAGACCAGGGATGATGCTATCCCTTGGGCGGTCTGAAACAGTAAAATTCGCAGCAAGACACACAGCTGCTATCCCTTCGTTCGTTTCCAGGCACTCGCGCTAAGTCCGGGTTGTGGAAGTGATTGGGGTGAAGTAACTAAAGAGAGCAAAGTGAAGAATAATTGTGACAACTATGATGTAAGTATCATATGATGAACATGAAGGGTGGTACTGGTACTCGGGTGAGGGGGGAAATATTGGGACAAGCAGGGGGGGTGCGATGTCTGTGCGAAGAATAAAACAAGGGCCTATTTATTGGCTTGGCTACTAAAAAGAGTTGTTCCGGACAACATTTACAAGTGTATAATATGAAAGAACAACCCGGATCTCAAGAGAAACCAATATGCAATGAGAACAAAAAGAATAAAGGAGAGGAACGAGTGACTATCTGTGTATGGATATGTGAAGGAAAAAAGAAAAAGAGTGAAATGTTAAAAATGAGTGTGGCCACCTTGGGCAGCGAGAACAGCTTGAATGCGGAGAGGCATGGAATCAACAATTGCTTGAATTTCTGCATTGCCCAATTGACTCCAAATTGACCAAATAGCATCCTCCATAGCCTCTTTGCTGTTGGGTCGAGTTGGAAGAGAAGGAATCTCCTCTTTCATGCGACGCCAGACTTCCTCAATTGGGTTCAAGTCTGGCGATACAGCAGGCCAAGGGAGGCGATGGAGCAGGTGCATGCTGCGTGCTACTTCCATGAGACGGGCATTATGGACAGAGGTGTTGTCTTCCATAATCATAAGGGGATCACCCCAAAAGAGTCGTTCACGGCGATATATGGGAAGGAGATGAGGAAAAAAAATATGGTCGCGATACTTTTGTGCTGTAATTCTTCCCCAATTTTTCTTATCCCAAAATACCAAGCTAAGTCTACCCCCAATCCCCGATATCGCTCCCCAAACCATTAATAAGCTAAGCTTTTTAAATTTAGGAACGAGGCAGTCCTCGAAATACTCTTCGCCAGGCTGCCGAGTGACCCAAATGCGGCCATGAGCACCGCCGACATTAAATGTGGCCTCATCGGTCCATATTACTCGCCGCCACTCCTCCTCCCCCCAATGGGCATGCTCTAATGCCCAGTTAAACCGTTTGCTTTTTTGGGCAGGCGTGAGAAAAGGCTTTTGGCGGGCAATGCGGCGGTGGAATCCTTCTTCCTGAAGGGCGGTGCGAACAACGGCGGGAGACATTCGGACTCCAATGAGGGCGGAGAGAGAGGAGTAAGGTAAGCGGCGATTATGTGCACTTGTAGTGGCGACAGAAACCAATTTTTGACGGATGATAGGTGTTACGATACGAGGTCTTCCAGAGCGCTTCTTTGGTTTAAACCTTCCTTGCTGACTTTCATGGGATAGGCGATGAATTGTACTACGGGGAATATTGAGCTGTTGGGCAATTCGGCGAATTGTCCAACCTGCATGGGCCCTGAGGCTGTGGATAGCGTGCCAGCGTACTTGGGAAACCTCTCTTCCTCTTTGTTGGTTTTGGGGTAATGGGATATTGGGATTTGGCTCTAGGCTGAGATTTTCTAAAGACTCAGCTAGTAGGTACCCAAGACTGTCGCTCATTCGGACATCGAAAAAGGATATTAAAAAAAAAAAAAAGGTACTCTGTAGTTGGGAAAGGATCGACCACCGGGTTGGAGGAATACGAGTATAACGAAAGACTAAGGTGAGAACTTGCTCGTTTCCTGATTTCCTCTTCTACCATTTCTTTGACTTTATATATACATTTATCACTAACATCAACAACACCTCAAAGGCATCCGCCGTATCTAGAGTTCCGTCAATAACCACCTTAATCTGACTGAGTATGGGTTTAAACTCTATGATTCCCTAAGCTAGCCGTCATCAAGCAATTTGGCATCTAGCTATTGGTTCTTATGGCAAATGTGGGCTTTCTACGGCCTCGATTTATCATAAATACTGGTATTATTGCATATTCCGTTCCCATATGCATACTTAGCACCTTGGTCTGAGCACATACTACTACCTAGGAACACAGTAAGGCAGGAAATCGCTAAGATGAATTTACTCAAATCCGGAAATATTTTTTGCCTCTTTGGTTTACTTCTGAGGTTATGCACAGGCCTCCGCTACCCCTGCTTGCCCCAATATTTCCCCCCTACCCCTAGTACAGTGAAACCTCCGTTATCTCCAGATCTTCGGGAGTCTCGAGTTCATAGAAGTAAAAGATGGATAGAAAATAGGGAATAGGCTTGGTAGGAGTAAGGGCTGCCAGAAGGAAAACGAGTGATTGCTCATGATGGCGTACTTCTCTTATTTTCAACCATTCTATAGGAAAAACACCATATTTTTGCCCGCCGATTGATCCACTTCCCCTTGACCTCTATTCTAGATACAAATAAGTCTATTCAGAACTCTCTGTATACCACTTTGCTAAACTATTCAGATATCTAAATATAAGAAAATAAATATTCCGCCGGAGTAAAGTATGATAAAATACTTTGCTGAACTGTGGACTCGCGAAGTTTCTAAATTCTCAATACTTTCTCCAACTCCCTAAGGGCTCCAAGCGCCTTAAGCCCCACCTCTGAAACATCAGTGTCGATCAACAGCTTGTGAATTAAGCTTTGTGTTGTTTTCAAGGCTTCCGAAGTGGAGAGAAGAAGAATCTCCGCTGAGTCAGGCTCATAAGGCATACTGCCAGCTTCCCCAAGTTGACAAGTGCTCCTACTAGTCCCTTCAGCCTCCGCTTCTGCATGATTGATCATTCCAATGATTTCTCTATCTGTCAGCTCTCCTGTAATATCAACTTCAAGAGCTGGATTGAGAAAAGCCTCTACTGCCATGGGGTCACAGATTTGAAGCCTCTGAAAGTCTCCCGCTATCAAGGCTGCAAGGTCATCAGTTTTAGTGCAAGCTAAAAATCAGTAAATAGATTTCAAATATTATATAAATAGAAAAGAAATTAAAAAAGTACTAACTTCGGAACGGGTAGCATGAGAGACAAAAAAGAGGTCAGAATTTTGGTTTCTCTGCTCAGATGCATGACAGTAATGTTCGGCACCAGGCACAAATGTTGGAATAGGATCACTAGAAGGCTCGACCGGTAATTCAGGCCCAAATTTTCCTGTAAGACCAACATGCTTCCAGCAATTTGAAATAGCTAAGGCAGATATCTTATACCAGACTTCTTTTTCCAACTCCATGGCTTCAAGTTGGGAAATCTTAAAGGGGTTTTGTGTGACATCATCCTCATCTTATAAAATTGCGAGCCAGAGAAATCCTTGACAGTACTAGGCTTTAAAGGTTCGAATTATTCCGGTGTCAAGTGGTTGCAACTCTGCGGTAGTATTCAGGGGAGAAATTCAAGTTGAATAGCCTTCAGATCGTAATTGATAGGCTCAATATGAGTAGAGCAATTATCAACCAAGAGAATTATCTGACGGTTTTCTCTTTACATATTGTTATCAAATCTTTTAAGCCATTCTAGCCAAATAGTTCTTGTTATCCATGCCTTTTTATCGATGTAGTAGTCATAGCCTAAGCTACGTACACTTCTTTTACCAAAGCAGCAAGGCTGGAGTGTCGTGAATGTCCAATAATCAGAGGCTCATGCTTATCAGTTCCAGTTTCATTTACACAAAAGCCGTGAGTTAAGCCTGTTTGTTCCCACTTACGCCCATTTTTCTGTTCGGTAGCAAGGCCTACAGAAGGAGGCATTCGATCAAAGAGACCAGTTTCATTGAAATTGGCTCGGTCGTCATCTGCATAGTTGTCACAGGCTTCATATATTTGATCCATACCCTCAGCATAATGTGTGAGATTGACTGAACTCGGGTCTCCATAAAAGCGAAATTGGGGAAGAGCAGTCCGTATCTTGAACTTCGAGAGCCACCCATGACTCCACTTTGCCCGATTCGCCTCAGGGATATTTTCAAGCTTACAAAACCTTATAGTCTTAGCCCAAATACCTTCCTCGGTAAGGATGATTCCTATTGTATTACTTAGTTTTACAGTTTTTGTTTTTAAGAGTTAAGAGGGACAGAAATGGCTAAAAGAAAAAGACTCTTATTCCCTTACCTGGTCCTTTACACTGTTGAGCCCATAGCACAAGCATCAACTCGATTAGAGGCAACTTGACACTGCTTACTCTCCAGCGGGTGAGCTCTGCACTTGTTATGTTTGCCCACTAATCATATCCTTTTGCAAGAATATTCGTTACTGTCTTACTATCGACACCATAGTTAGCGGCAAGTGAGGCATTTGTGGGTGATTTTCCTCCATTTGGGTGGAACTTCTCCTTGTACAGCTCGAACTTTGCAAAATTGATGAGGTTGGTATATTTTGTTCAGGCTCGCTTTTCGTACGTAAGTAGAGAGTAAGTATGCTTTGTCGATATAATTGAACTATTCGGAGGCATTCTGATTGGAGCGGGTGTTTCTTTTTTTCTTGTATTTTTCTGGCGGAGGTGGAAAGTTTAGAATATTCTTTATCTTTTTCCTATCTTTTCTCTACTATTTATCTCCTGCAAACTGGTCAGCGTTTGTCTCTCCTGCAAGGGGTGATGTGGAAAAACTTTCCACACAAACAAACACTGGAATTTAGGTATATTTCCGGTCTAGAAAGTGAAACTAATAGAGTCCTACAACTTAGAAGGGGAAAGCTCATAGAACAAAACCGGTCTCCACATTGGAGATGGAAATATTGGAGTCCTGGAAACATCGGAGGGTGGAGTTATCAGAGGTTTCACTGTATCCTCTTCACTGCTGAGATAGCTTACTTGGGTAATTGTGATACGAAAAACTTCATGCTTAAGAAGTGGTGTTGTGCTCAGAATAGTGGTAAATAAGTACTTGTCAGCATGGTCATAATAGAAGCCAGGTTGTCTGTGTAGATTTGCTCCTGACAATAGTACAAGTATGAGTACTTCACCTGCTTTTTATTTATCTTGGTGGGTTGTCTATCGTTATGTTTCCTGTCCTTACTATTCTATTAGTACAACGTTAAAAGTGCATAAAACTCAGGAACAACGAAGGGATGATAAGTAACACTATTCCATAATGGGATAGGCCAAAAGGTGAAGGAGTAATGTCAACAATACAGGATAAAACTGAAGTTCACCAATCACGGCAATGTCACAAGTGAAGCAATCTAGAAAACATTTATCCACAATATCGCCCAATCATACAATTCAGAAAAAATCGTCACCCAGCAGTGCATGCATCTCAAAGTGCTCACAATCCACAAAGGTCTCCGCCAGCCAGCCAACCTATATACCTCTCGCTCCACACCAAGATCACATAGGTCAACCACTATTGCTATAGGGGGATGATGCAGGGAATGTAGATGTAGTATGGATATTTGAGTTGTTTTGGGATAATGAGGTGATTGATGTACAGGTTGAGGGGACAAACCGGTCTGCGGAAGTAAAGGGTACTGGGAAAATGTCTGCAAAGGGAAGAGTCTTTGGTCACCCATGGAACAAGGTGGCCGGAAGAGATATCAAGCTCTTTTGAGCTATACTCATGTATATGAGAGCAGAGAGAGGTGCTGGAATTGGGCTGGGAAGCTTTTGAAATTGAAGGGGAAATACCAGATCGATATTTCAAGCATTATGATTCAAGCACTTCAGTCAGATTAAAAGATATCTTCATATCTCCAACCCACAGCTACAGCTTGGCTGCACTGAGTGGTTTGAGAAACTAGAGCCTCTGAATTTAATGATATAGTTCAGCTGTAAGCAATACTAGCTACCAGCATCAAATGTAACAATTGATGAGATGATGATATGTTTTGGTAGCTGAAGCCATCACACCTACTGTATGCCTAGTATGCTCATCACCGAAGGCTATAAGGTATTTGTGCTATGCGATATTGGATATATATATAGCTGGATTTTCACCTACAAGTTAAATTCCAGCATAGGACTTATTATTCAAGAAGACCTTACCCCAACAGGCTCAATGGTATTCCAGCTTGCCTCTTCTCTTCCATCTACCTGTGAGCGGCATTTTAGTGTCTATATGAACAATTATTTTACTTTGTAGCAGCGTTTTACAAAACTTAACAGGAGGGGAATCGGGGTATGCAGGACGGCTTGGGTGAATTTGGGGGCTTTCCCAGAAGGGCAGCATGACAATCTCAAGAATATTCTATGAAATGAGATATCGGGTCGACTGGTTGGGCATGAGGGCATGGAACTTGGGGTTCAGTGGTAGGGTCACCAGGCACTACATTTTTTGATGATAATTCACATACTACATGAATGGGTTACAATAGAACAGAAAAAGCTGCAGATGTCTAGCAGCAATGGGCCAGCAATTCTGCTAGTTGTAGTGTAACGGAGACACCCAATAGAGAGGTGAACTCTAAGATTGCGACCGCACCAAAACTCAAAGTAGAAGATAAAGATAGAGTAAATAATTCACAAAGAATCAAAACAGTAAAACGTAATATCGTTAAACTGAAAGCTTCACTTACTAAAGTTCTCTTGCATCAGCAAAAATACTAGCCTGCGTCCTGGGTGTTCTGTGCGTCAGACGCACCTGACGCACAGAACGTCAATCGCCAATCAGGACGCACCGGGCCCACACCTAACACTCAGGACGCACCGGGCGCACCCCTAAGACTCAGGACGCAACCAGACGCAGCACCTAATCCTCAGGACGCAACCAGACGCAGCACCTAATTCTCAGGACGCAACCAGTCACAGTACCTAATCCTCAGGACGCAACCAGACGCAGTACCTACTCTTCCTGAGATAACTGAGATAACTGAAATAAGCGAAGGGTCCCCCCTTTACCTGTTTCTGACCTTGGTCACCCGGGTCACAATGTATTTTACATCATGAAAAGGTATTAAATTTACAACTAATAGTCTTCTATTCTTCTAATATACAGCTCATTGAATCCCCCCCCCCCCTCTTGCCTCCCCCGGGACCATATAGCTATATGGAAAATGGGCACCTCAGAACCCTCTTTATACCGGCGTGTAGCTAGCATCGAGCCCAACGACGTCCAAGTGACGGATTCAAAATCGGTTCAGCGGTTGTGGAGGAATCTGCCATCGAGTTCAGGATTAGTAGAGACAAAAGACCACTGTCAGAAGGGTGGGCGATCTCCATGGGTATTAATGTGATAGGGATGTACCTTATACCGGCGTGAAGCTGGCGTCGAGCCCAATGACGCCTAAGTGACAGATTCAAAATCGGTTGAGCGGTTGTGGATGAAACAGCCATCGAGTTCAGGATTGTTAGAGACAAAAGACCACTCTCAGAAGGGTGGCGAACTCCATGAATACTGATGCGCCAGAGACGTACCTTATACCGGCGTGTAGCTGGCGTAGAGCCCAATGACGCCCAAGTGACAGATCCAAAATCGGTCGACCGGTTGTGGAGGAACCTGCCATCGAGTTCAGGATTAGTAGAGACAAAGGACTACTCTCAGAAGGGTGGGCGATCTCTATGAATACAGATGCGCCAGAGACGTATCCTATACCGGCGTGTAGCTGGCGTCGTGCCCAACGACGGGAAAGTGACAGAATCAAAATCGGTTAAGTGGTTATGGAGGAATCTGCCATCGAGTTCAGGATTGTTAGAGACAAAAGACCACTCTCAGAAGGGTGGCGAACTCCATGAATACTGATGCGCCAGAGGCATACCTTATACCGTTGTGTAGCTGGCGTCGAGCCCAATGATGTCCAAGTTACAGAACCAAAATCGGTGAAGCGGTTGTGGAGGAATCTGCCATCGAGTCCTGGGATCGCCAGCATCCCCTCTCAGCCTTCCCAGGACCCCCCCCCCAGACTATGTAGCGACTTCATGAGTATTGATGCGACAGTGACGTCCCTTATACCGGCGTGTAGCTGGCGTCTAGCCAAACGACGCCCAGGTGACAGATCCAAAATCGGCTCAGCGGTTGTAGAGGAATCCGCCATTGAGTCCTGGGATCGCCAGCATCCCCTCTCAGCCTTCCCAGGACCCCCCCCCCAGACTATGTAGCGACCTCATGAGTATTGATGCGACAGTGACGTCCCTTATACCGGCGTGTAGCTGGCGTCGAGCCCAATGACGTCCAGGTGACAGATTGAAGATCGGTCAAGCGGTCGTGGAGGAATCTGTCATCGAGTTAAGGATCGCCAGAGTGTTAGGATTCCTAAAGACCACTGTCAGTAGGGTGGGCGATCTCCATGAGTATTGATGCGACAGGGACGTACCTTATACCATCGAGTAGCTGGCATCCAGCCCAAGGGCGCCCAGGTGACAGATTCAAAATTGGTGCAGCGGTTGTGGAGGAATCTGCCATCGAGTTCTGGGATCGCCAGCATCCCCTCTCAGCCTTCTCAGGACCCCCCCCCCTCAAGAGTAGATAGCGATTTCATGAGTATTGATGCGCCA
>Ga0307509_10001019_pt1 | contig 48204 bp, 44 predicted proteins | sample 10_EM_MG_FD_202245 | JGI IMG/M metagenome (GOLD analysis project Ga0307509, IMG submission 202245) | Populus trichocarpa ectomycorrhiza microbial communities from riparian zone in the Pacific Northwest, United States - 10_EM | ecosystem: Host-associated > Plants > Roots > Unclassified | place... | reverse complement strand
CCTTATCCTAGGTTTACCAGCTATTTGTATCAAGTATACGAGACCATACCACCTCTGGTTACCTCTAGGTATACCATTTGGGCTAAGGTGATAGTGATTGTAGCTACCTATCGTAGGGTCGTTACAGTATCCAAGATGAGGAGGAAAATCTTTTTCAAGGCTGATCCACATAATTCTGGTTCATTTTGCTCTTCTTTTATATTTTATATTTTTCCTTATTGAGATATTCGTCATAGAGATCATATTTGTGGTTATTACTAGATATGGTTGCAATCTCTCGTATGTACCATAACTTATTTTAAGCGCGAGTAGAATAATCCTATTATTCCAGTACTTTAGTCACATGACTCTGCAGATTAAGAAGAAAAACTACTATAGAATTATATAGCTTTATAGAAGAAGTTTAAATAGTATGCCAAATGATTTGCTAGATGGTTTACTATTTTTCTGTAAACATAGAACATTTTTAAACATTTTTTTCATAAAGCAATTATCAATTAAAGTTGAGTGAAATTTAAAACCTCATTAACGGAAAAAAAATTTTGTGGTTGCCAGACTTCAAACCCATTGTTCTTGCCTTGGCAAAAAAGACCCAAGTGTAGATTTTAAAAAAAACGCGGTCATATTATAATAAATGGATATTTGTATAACTCACAATTGTGAGTCATAATAATATAATGACTTTTACATATAGCTCAAATTATAAGTTATGAATCTTATTCATATAACATAATTAGCTCACATGACTTATTTTATAAGTTATAATAATTCACAGTATATTGCGTAGGGACTTATAGGAGTTAGCTGATGAATTATAGGCACAACTTGTTATGAATCATAGAAGTAATATGACTCATGGATATGAGTCATTATGGTTAGGGTTGTGTAGAAAGAGCCTATTTAAGAGAAACCTCAGACTCAGGAGAACAAGCTCTTCACCCAATCATCTAAGTACTTTCTTACACTATTCTTTCTATACAAATTCTTTACCTTTATTGCTTCTTACTTGTATGCAAGCACCTTAGGCCTTATAACGATAAGGACCAAGCTTTTCTTCACTTCACATCAGAGGAGTATACTATATGAAGGCTATAAGTGAGTCTAAGAAGAGGAGTAAGCAAGTTGTTATCTGTTGCATATTAATCTCTACCGGGGAGGACTGTTACAATAAACATGATCTAAGCAGTAACCTGAGAATGATCAAAGGAAATTACAAGTAAGTGTTATTGCTTGTTGGATAAAAATACTAATAGACAGGGATTGTAATATGAGGGCTTGAAAGACCCAGGGCTGCTCTAGCCAATGATCTAAAAGAAGAGCTAATGACACACCCACTCTGGCGGGGAGATCCATTCATTCAATGTAAGATTAGCGGATATTTAAAGTAGAGCAAGTTTCTTTTGTTTCAAGATTTGTAGTCCACAGTTTAGGGTAAAAGCAATAAATTTTCTATTATATAGCTAGCTATAAATAAACTATAGAACTTGAAAGAAAAAGAAAAAAAGTAAAAGTTTTATTTATTGCCGACTCGTATGGGTTTGAAACTGTGCCATACCGTATGATATTAGGAGATCCTCATGGGCATTGATGTTCTCCGAGAATATCAAAATGGATCCTAAGGATGCCGAAAGGCTATTGGACAGAACCTTTCTATCCTAGCTACTTTAAATTTAGTAACAGCCCTCAGTTGGAGTGCAAGCGTGAGAAAGGCACCTTGCTTGTAGAGACAATTAAAACGTCTTAGCACATTTCTCCTCTGTTTCAACAAAACATATTGGTGATGTCGCAACAACATCATAGTAGCAGTGCTTGGGGAGCTGACTCTTAGTAGAATAGATGGAATTTTTCGGGAGATTTGCTGAGATTAAATTGTGAATTTGAAGTGATTGAGCATATTGGTAGAAAAGATGTAACAATAAAACTCCATAGAGCCTTGTCAGGCCCAGTAAGCCGTCCCATCCCACCTCCGCGTACCCGAGTCGATTTATGGAGTGTAAAATGGACGGACTACCACTGGCCATCTGTCTGGCCCTACCTCTAAGACGAATGAACCAGACGGTTCGGAAAACTGGTTGCCACTGTTAGGCCCCCAGATAGTAGTTCAGAATACTAACCAGATATATAGGGTCGTTCAGAATATAAATGAAGCTAATCAAAGCACCAGTTGCGCTCATAGCGTGACCATGAAAGGTGGTGGTTGCGATCCTAGTTCGGGTTCTCGAGTGATGAGTAGGTATACAGCTGAAAGTGTCAATTTCTAACACTTATAGCTCAGGCTAATGGTTGATTTATGTGTAGTTTATCGCATTTTTTCCATGGTGGGAAGTGATAGTGTGGGCTACAACACAAAGCAATTATCACTTCAGGCCCTGAAAGCGATAAATGAGTTTCACCACATAAATACATCTATCATTTCCTGCTTGGTATTTGGTTGCCGAGCTGGTTGCCATACAGGCATTTTTGATGTTGGAATTTTGTTTCTTATGCCCCGCCGTATCATACCTAGTCTGTCTTTAACTAGCATCTCCATGGTCCATGGATAGTTTAACCCATTGCTTTTCTCTCGTTTAGCGTGCTTCGCCCAGGGTGATCTCACTCACACGGCTACGCCCTCTTGCCATTTCCCCAGGATTGCCCTTGCGCAAACTCAGTCTGTGAGAATGTGAGTTGTTTTTTCGTGAAATATCACCCATACCGATTATCCGCACCCAGTGCACTGCCTCCGTCTGAGGGTATAGGCAGGCACTAAACGCAGGAGTGCTAGTATCCACGACTTCCCCTCTTAGCCCATTGAACTCGACTTTCAAGCCAGCAGCATGGAGCCTTACGAGTGATATCTTGTGATAATAGAATATCGGAACCTACAGAGTGTTTTGGATTTCTACCAGATATTTTCAAATATCACACGAGCCCCTCCTAAGCATTGCGTAATGCTGTAGAGAGAGGGTCCCAAAGGGGATTCAATGGTGAAAGGGTGATTTGTCAAGTGATTGCTACGATTGATACCCCCGCAAATAATATCAACCATTTCCCTATTAGCAAGCCTGTACAGAATTTTGAGTGTTTCCTGCGGCTACCGAGATTGGAGGAGATAAAAGAAAAGGTCACCCTTTTCTCTCTTCCCCCCTCCCCTTCCATTATACATCTAGACTTGCCACACGAACGAGGAGGTCACAGAGCCACCTTCAGTGCCTGCCAACCGCGGACTTTACCTCTAGTTGTCTAGTTGTATGGCCTAGAGCCAGATCTTACCGCCCCGAAGCAGGCCCAATTTTCCTACTATAGCCTTATTGAGGAAAGCTAAGGTCTTCGTTTCCCCATAGAGCAGGATTTTCTGTTCCCCCCGCCCCACGTGATAGACTGCTCAACAATAACCCACCCTCGAGGAGCAATCAAACCTCCGGGCACATACCCACTGCGCAGGGGCTAATTCCTCCCCTTTTTTTTCATCTTAGCCACTGTGCTAGCTAGGTATTATATCATACATAATATGATACTTCACGTTATCATACATAATATGATACTTCACGCAAAGCCACCGTGGGGGGCAAATTCCTATTTTATTAGGAGGTATCATACAGCAAGTTAAGCTTCGATCATTCCCCCCTGGCCACCACCCCAAATATGATATTATCGAATCGTCGGACACCGAATACATTATCAGAGCAGATGCATTCCTCAAGAGAAATTTTGAAAATAGACCACTGATATCTAACAAAAAAAAAAAAAAAGCCGTGCGGAATAGCGACAGCTGGAATATTAACAATGAAAAAAGATGAGTATGGCTATGAACGGGACGAACTCAGAGGGTGTTAAAGATGTGCGGCCACACATACCGCCCTACACTGGCAAGCGTATAATAGAAGAGTATGGGGATACCCCATGATATAATATCCTCGACTGACGGCCACCTCGTTCAGGGCATCGCGCCCAACTTTCGAGTTGGTCCTCACTAGCACGACACAGCATTATTGCTATCATACATAAGTGGATCAGCAGTAGGCACAGGGTTCGCGGCAGGCTGTGACGGCGATCAACCAAATACAGTCACTGTAAGTCAAACAACCTACTCGAGTATGATACCAACAAGGAAATAAACAGACATCACAACACCGGTCTTTCCTCGAATCACCCACCTGTGCTAGCAATTATTATTCGTTAAATTTTTACCTCCCATACCCCTATATAAATGAAAACCTACACGCTCTAGCAAATACCATTCACCACAAGAATTGTGACTCTATCGATACCTCCAAAATATCCAGAAAAAATCTCCCCGTTCTCCCAATATATTCTTCAGCGCCCCACCGCCGTCCATCCTACCACCAAAGGCCAAAATGACCAGGACAATCTAATAGCCAAACAACTCCCCAACGCTCAAGAAGCTAACCCTAGTCCCCCACATAACCACTAACAGAACCACCGCATCAACAGCCAGCAACACCACCCCGCCTAACATAAACCTCGGACTGAAAATTCTATAAAGCATCAAATGCCTCCTCAAATGTCCAGCGCACGCGACCGCGCTAAGCGTAATCACAGAATGGTACAGCATATAAGTAGTCACGGCTTTAACCGTCTTGCCTAACGTCTCCATGCCTGTCGGGGGTGCTTTCCAGAGTACCACGAGTGGGACGGCCAAGGCGGTGAGCAACTGCGGGCCGATACTATTCGCTATAACAAGCATTGGTGACCAAGGGTATCTGATTGTCGAAAAAGGGATAAATGCGGATTCCCACTGAATAGCGGAGAGCGTGGCTTGGTGGCCCGTGGAGAAGAAGTGGGAGTTTCCCAGGATTCCGAGGATTACGGGACCGATGGCAGAGTCGGAGAGAGAAAGAGTGTGCAGGAGTTCTATCAGAGAGAGAATTTGCCACAAGAGGAGACCCATTGACGCACCACCCATGGGCTTTTGGAGGAGGATTAGGGCCAGGGACCAGGATATTAGCAGCATGAAGTAGCGGGAGCCGTGCAAGTTTGATGTGCCAAGGAGACGAACAATGGGCTTCGAGCTCTGGGGTGGGGGAGGTATGTCTTCGCCATCATCAGGGGAGATGGTGGGTTGGTTAGCGAGTGGATCTTCGAGACGGACATCTACGCATACGGAAGAGTATGCATATGCTAAGTTTCCAGCGAGGAGGCCCATCGCGATGACGATTTGGCCGACGGTGGTCTTTAGTGGCTTCAATACCCCCTCGGCAAGGTCTGGGATCCAGTTCCCGTTATCAGCAGAGTCGAGGGCCCAATACAGCGCGCTGAGGAGAAGCCCCAGACGGAAGCCAAAGCCGATGTATACTGGAGCCGGGCCGGAGTAGGAATTGGTATGGCGGTAATAAGAACCGACAATCGATGGTAATCCTAGTGCCATGACGAATAGGATGGCAAGCGTGCGGGGAGCTGAAACAGAGGAGGATGCAGAGGAGTAAAATGTCGATTCACAGAAAGGCATCTGTTCCTCCCGGCATAGTCGTGAGATCGACGACAATCGGACGAGGAGGAGGAAAACCATTGAGTGATATGTTCCCAACGCACGCTTTACGGGTTCAAGTCTCTGGGAGCTGAGCAATGCAACAAATCCGAAGGTGGCTAGGAAGAAGGTCAAGATTCTGTCCTCCCAGATTGTGAACGAGTTTGAACCGAAGATCAAAGAGTGAGCAAAGGTGAAGACCAGGCAGAGCACACCCCAGCTGGAGTTTGGTAGTAGGGATGCTAGCCGTCTCCGAGCGTAGTGAGTTGCTGAAAAGAAGCCGAGTATCGTGCCCAAACTGCCAGTCAACAGGAGCATTCGCAGAGGCGAAAGTCCAAGCAATCCACCAACACTAGGAACCCCAAATTGCGATACCCTAACGATAACCCCATCGACAACTGAAAGGACAGCTCCGACACCAAGCCCTTTAGTCATCCGAGTAAGCAACGTATCCGTGAGCTCAGTGTGATCGCCTGTGAAGACACGGGCATACACAGCCACAACAGCAACACTCCCGACTAGCACAGCAACACCTGCAGCCATGCTAGCCAGGTCGAATCTGGCCCAGACATGACGGCAGGCTCGGAGTGTTTCGGATTGATACCTTGAGAGCTCTATAAAGACATTCTGCCAATCTGCAGCTTGGTCTTTCCTCCCAAGCTTTTGGGCGTTGGTCAGCTTCCGGTGCGCAGTATCCCAGATGGAATTGATTTTTTCAATCCCCTCAACTTCTTCACCGTTCTTTCCGGAATATTCAGCTTGGTAGCGTTTGATCTGAGCTGCCGTTAGACGGGAGACATCGACCAAGTTTTTCCATCCAGGGACTCCACCCCCACCGTAAAATGCCTCCACTATCGGGGCCCCGAGATTGTTGAATGGAATCGGTAGTCCGAGCAGCAGTGAAAGTGTCGGAACGAGATCGATCTGGGCAACGGACCTAACGCCTGGAGGCCCGGAACAGTCTCCACCATTAGGGTCAAGACCTTGCGGAAACTCGCCAAAGACCGGTTTCTTAGAATACATCCACAGGGCAGCTTCCAATTCACCCTGCGACTCTCCTCCATGATCGCCCTTAGGATCCATTCCGTGATCGCCCATAACAACCAACAAAGTGTCATCGTCAATATTTCTAACCAGCTCTTCAATAACCCCGTTCATCTGGACCAATTTCTCCCTCATAGCGAAGTGGTCTGGTCCATATCGATGTCCCGCATGGTCCACACCAAGATAATGACCAATAAGCACATCCCACCGTGAGGCATTCTCAGGGTGCAACAGCGGGAAAATATGTTCGTTGACACCATTATCCACCGTATGCAAATCCCACACATTCAAAGATTCATACGGATACTCCATATCCTCCTCGAATAACCCCGGAAAAAGCGCCATCCAAGTATCGTCCCCCACAAACGCGGTCCTCTTCCCCGCAGACTTTAATTGAGAGATAAGGTTATCCTCATCGATGACCTGCCCAGCGAAATTGCTCCCAGCGTCAATAAAAGTCGGCAATGTACCCGTTGTCAACCCCTTCAGTCTCTGCAAAGTTGTGGTCGGTGGGTCTGCGATGAATGGTAGCAATATCGCATTGCGAGGGTGCCTTGAAGCGATAGCGTGGGGTGCCGTGAGAGCGTTATGGAACTGCCTCACATCCGTAGAATTGTCATCCTCCCGAGAGCCAAACGGAACCGTAAAGTCATATCGCAGTGCATCGATAACTATCACCACAGCTTTATTGAATGTTTTTGGATGCCAACATCCCTTAGATATGTCCCCTGCCTTCCAATCGGCCCCGCTGCCCAGCGGTGACACATCGCAGGAAGACTGCTCGTTGAGGACCAGCCGGGTCAGCAGAAACCCTTTCGTAAACAGAAACAATCCAACTCCGTGTAGGAATGCGAAGAATAACAGTAACAACACTAGTAGTGAGTGTGAGAGTTTGAACGCGCGCTGCTGGAATAAGTTGCGTTTTCGGACCTCCGGGTCTCTGGAGTGCGCAGACTTGAGCTTAATTTCTGGTTCCTCATTTCCCTGGCCCTCCCCCACTCCATGAGAAGCAGCAGTAGCAGTAGTAATAGTATTAAAACTTTGCGGCTGAGATTGCGCTCCTAAGGCGACCTGCCCGACAGAGTTGAGAGACCGACGAGTTCTCATGGTGTAGGTTTTCGGGTAGTGTGCTGGGTGGTGGTTGTGCCCACCATCTGCTGGGCTGGGATGGATTCGGGATTGTGCGTACAAGAATAGAATTGGAACCTTTGAAAACTTACAGAAATCAATGAGCTGCTGTCCAGTAGGTAATTTTTTCGACACGGTATCCTCGAGCCTGTCATAGGGGGTTTGTGGGAATGCACTCTTTCGCGTTGGCGCCCCAGAGAGCGAGTCACGTGATTTCTAACCTGATTAAGCGTTCGCGCTTCATCTGACCTGAACCACACCCCACTGCCAGAGACGAAATCCTCCTGTAGTTGCTAATACCGGTATCATAGAAGTACAGACAGTGCAATCATCCCAATCTTAGGCTTCGGCCACTAGCTGGTGGGATCCTACTGCCGTCCCAATCACATAGGAAACACACAAGTATGATAGCACAAGCTGGGAGGGAGAAAAGCCAACAATATCCATACCAACATCATTTAAGTAGACAGTTGTGCGAGCAGTAGCCCCCCCGGATGCGAAACCGATTCTGTATGTATGATATTATGCATAATATTATGATACCCAGCCTGGCCCTCTGCCCTGCCCCTACGAGTGATAATCTATGATACCTACCCGCGCGTTAGATTTCACAAATATTGCAATTAGGAGTTATTCAATGCAAACTCTAGTGAATTATCTCTACAAACGTTGGTTCAAAAGGAAAATAAAACACAAACCGCTGCTATACAGGAACTAGCCACAGCACCGGGCATGCTCTGAAGTATATGATCATAGGGAAGACAAACAACCACTGACATAGCTACTGAAGCAGGATATCCAAAGGTGGTATTAGAAGCGATAAGCATACCCCAATAAACAGAGCAGGGTTGTATCCCGATTAATCACATTCAAGGCCCGAGCCACTTCGGCACGCCCCCCCTAGGTTGTGGGGTATTAGCCTCTGATCGTCCCTCCTGCACTATGGGAGGCGTGTCTGTCCTGTGTTCGGCCAAGAGCCCCCTTAGTGGCGGCTTGAAACCGGTCTTCATTCCCTCTATCTGAATGTTGTTTAACATTGATTCTAGGACGCCGGCGTCGTTGTATTCGAGATACTTTTTGTAGAGTCGAAGTGCAGTGTACGAGTCTTCGATTGAGTCGTGGGTGTCAAGTTGGATTTCTTCCCTCAGAATTACCCATGCCAGGAAACGTAGAGATAGCTTCCTATTCAACATTTGTTAGGAGTATATAGAGGTTCGGGGTTGGGTGCCAGTTACCTCTGGGAGCTCCGTAAGACAAACAAATCAACCGTATCCACGACCTGTTCCTTTGGAACATGTATATCTGAGAGTCATGTTAGCGTTAACCTCCGTGCACGTCTCCGAGTTCAACATACTTATAATCCTGAAATCCTTCAACAGCCCGTGCCCCACAAATACACAACCCAAATTAAGCAATAGCCAAAGCCTCTTATACGCAACCTTCAGCGGAACCAAAGCATGTTTTGAAGTGCTCGGATCCAAATCGCCTGCATGAATTCCAGAAAACTCAGTTAAAAAGTCAACAACCGGTTCTCTCGTGATAATGTAATCATCTAAGAATGCTACACCCTCGTCTACACCCTCCCCCCTAAGTACAGATACTCTAGCTAGACCTAACCTGCTTGGCCTCACTACGGACCTTGAACCGTCGGCTTTTACCTCGGTTTCCTCGTTTTGCATGGATACAAACTCGGCATCTAAGGCGACTAGCGTTCCTGGTTTGGGCTCTTCGTGCTGTTCTAAGGATTTGCGTCTAGGCTCATTTAGAGATTTTCTGTGTTGGTACAATCTCGTCAGCCCCATCGCATACAATCTGACCCACTCGGGCTCTGAATAATCATACCCAAAGGAGTAGTCGATATATAACAAGGTAGTATCCAGGTGGTTTCTCCAAGAGTTGTCAATGGTATTTCTGGGATCTCTGGCCTGGAAACATATAACGGAAGGCATCTTCCATTTTGGTGCAAAGTCAAGCGCGTCCTCTTTCCCTACGGGTGTGACGAGGAAGTCATTAAATATATGCCAATTACTTTCTTCGGTCCTATGAGTCGAAGATAAGGCAACTAAAAAGAATCCTGATTAGTTCACTCGCAAGGAATCAAAGGGAAGAGCATACCATTAACGAACGATATTAGGTGCGTGTTTCTCTTCTCTTCTGGTTTTATCTCCGCCACGAAACCCACAAGGTCGAACGTCACCAAGTTTTCGCATCTTTCTTTCATGATCTTCAAGTCTTCGCCTTGATACACACTCAGTTGGCCATTGGCGACCAGTACACCGATTTCATCGGGCAGCCACCCGGATGTTGACCAATGCTCTCGAATATATGCCAGACTTTTCTCATTCGTAGTAGCATTAAACATCATTATCTTTGGTAACCTTCTCACCAATTTCCTCATTGCTTGTTGCTGATAACGCTGACACTTGTCGCACCATCCTTTTTGGACCGTGTCCATCTGTATGCTTTGTTTTACCAGGGCAGAAAATGACTGAAAGGGTTTGTTATGTTTTTGGGGGTATATTATATCTGTAACATTTGTGTCACCTAGAGGACGTGACTCTTTGCCGCAGATATTACAGCGTTGGCTTTTAGTGGCTCCAATTGTAATCGCCTCTTCAAGCGCTCTCGAATCATTTTGCCAGGTTCTCTGATCCATGGATATCTGATCCAAAAGGAATCGATTGAGGCTTTGTATCATAGAGCTCAGGAGTTCACCGTTTGACGAATCCTCTTCTAAAACACCATGCCTATCAGCAGTAGGAAGTGAGCTGAATGTTTTGAGAAAATTTGTAGCCTGGCAGTTTTGGCCATTGGCTTTATCCAACATGTCAAATAAGAAGCCCATTTGACATAGCATACAATCGTCTTTTGTGCATGCTGTAGCCGTATGATGGAGTGCTAAGTTCCGAAGCAGAGGTGTGAATTTATACATCTGCAATAAAGGATTCATGTACGAGTTCGATATGTGAGTCTCGAGTCCCGAAAATCTGGTTTTGTTATAAAATCTAGCATCGCGTTAGTTCTACTCTCACAGGAAATTGCTCTGTGATAAAAGTTAACTCACTCAAAGTCGAAATCATCAACACCAAATTTACTATATTTAATCTCCACTTTCCTAAACACCGGCGGGACTTCAAACTGCCTTCTAGCCTCGTCTCCATAGAGCAACTTTCCATCGTCAAAATCACCCGAGTTCCGAGAACCTTTGCCCTTTGCTTGCTGACTTAAGAATTTTGGAACTGCTCCGGGGGGGTCGGTATGCCCGGTCCTTTCTATGCAATATCGAGGAGTTCTCCTGTGATACGGGGCATACCCGGTTTTGGTAGCAGAGGCTGCTAAGATATCTGCGTCAATCTTCTGAGGCATTTTGTTGACGTTGAAGATCTCATGTGGAGGCCAGGCGGACAACAGCACATCACGATAATAAGGCATACCGATAGTGTTTAGAGGACTTTGAAAAAGAGAAATCATTAGCATATTCCAGTATATGAGTCTAAAGAAGTATGGATGCTAACGTGTCGTCCCTAATAGCGGCATTAGGAGGTATGGGGGGCTCCGGCCACTCCACTGGATTCATGAGTTCAGTGAACCTGAGCTTGTCCGGACACCCCCAGAGCTGGAGGTAGCCATCCGCATCCATCAGAGCCAAGGCATCCCCACTAGGGGCTAACTCCATCGCAGTAATGTAGCTCGTTACATTCGCGTGGTACAGCTTTATTGCTGCCGGGTTCTCGATGTCAACCACCTGAATCTGGCCAGCTTGTGAAGCAACAATTGCAGCAGCCGAGAGTTTGGGGTGCATGCGAGCAAAGGCAGCACCAGAAGGAAAGCCGACTGGGGCGAGCGCCCTGTTCGTCCGAAGGTCATAGACTTTGACGAGAGTGTCAAGGTGATACGTTCCCTGTCTATTTTCTGGCGGTTAGCCACAATTCGTTCCTCTTATAGTGGGTGGCCATGGAGGGATTAAGAACCTAGGCGAGTAGCCACATGTTAAGATGGTATTTCCTTGAGTATCCAAATCCGAGATTGTACTCCCGTGTGCCTGTGGGAATTCCTTGACTACCTTGAAAGTGTTCATATCCAACAGTTTTACATCACCTTTTCCAGTCCCGTACACAATGGCCCTAGGATTTCTCTTCATGACCTTAATGTCATCTTCTGTAGGATACTATCCTCCGAATCAGTCTTCCACAGCGGTTCCCTGGTATCACCTGGGAGCTGCTAGATAAATACCTCTCCTATCACAGTCCCTCGGTCTACATTCACCGTAAACATTGAATTCTGACTACCACCAACCAAGATCTCGGAGGTGCCTCTGTTGGTGTACGCAAAACCAGATAAATTGTGAAAACCTCCATGTCTAAGACTCGGGAATGCCGGATAATTCAGGGCCCGAAGTCAGTTTCAGAACCGATCCTTAATCTCGAGCTACGTACTTTATGTTCCACTGGGCCAACCCTCTTCGAATAGAAAAGTGCAGGCTCCTTGCTGCCAAAGATATGACACCTCGATCATTCACTTGGATATTTCGCACAGAATCATCGCCTGGAAGTAGCGGATGGTCATGGCCACGGTAACTGGTATATTTTCGAAGCTCGGGGCTGAAGTAAGAAGTAACTCGACCCTATAGCAATTATGACCATGTAAGCTGGGATTCAATCTACCGAGACCCGCGAAAAAAGGTTTGAGCTTACTTGCTCATTTCCAACCCATAAAAGCTCTTGGTTGGTGTCAAATGCCAAGGCAGGAGGAACAGTAGGATATCCTATCACCTGCGACGGGGGCACCGCCGGGATACGCACTACCTAAATCCATCACGAAGTGTTACTTTTCTGTGGCGGCATATGAAGGCAATTAAGAATGCAAACCTCCTGCCAGTCTGATTCCATGTGTACGTGGCGCTATCGTTCCATAGGAAGCGAGTAGATATGGAGGGGTTAGGAGGTGGGGGGGGTTTTGGAGGTTGGCGTTGAGGCTCCGGTAACAAGGGTTAGGGATGACTTGACGAATTCTTCATAATATCATACTATGAGAGTACCGTAAGCACTCGTGAAATCCACTATCTCCGTGCTGTCACGAATATCCCTGTAAATCGCGACATCAACCCAAGATAGGTTTAGCTGGCAAAGGTAACAAGATCCAACACAACCGAATGACCCAGGCTATACCGTGTCAGGAAAGCACTAATCCTTATTAAGAGCTTTTGACTTAGAATCTGGAGATTAGGGGCTGACGGAGATAGTGGATTTCACGAGTTTTTACGGTATGATATAATACCAGTGCCTACCGTACTCGTGCAGTACTCGTACTGTCTGTGCAGGGTAACTGCTTGAAATCGCAAGTGACCAGTGGGGGAAGGCACTCGCATACAGGTAAGATTGGATTGATGATCTCTGGTCCAGACTCCAGTGACCCTCCTTTCAAACTTTTATCCATTCGAAAACCAATGTCAAACAGTTGAACTACACACAGTCCCATGTTTAGCCTCCCAGTTTTTCGTCCCTGTGAAACTACCGGTAGGTTAAAAACCGCATTGATGCCAAGAACGTTCCTGCTTTCATGAGGGACAATCAATGTCTGCAGGATTCACAATTCTGCTTGTCCTTTTTAGTTTTCGGCCCGACATCCCTGCGTTTCGTTTGCATCTCGTTAAGGACTCCGAGAGGAGACCTAATTAGCTCCCGATCGGAAGCACCTTTTTAGGGCTTGCCAACCTTTAAAACACATATTGTACGAGTACAAGTACACTCGCAACCCTACTATCCAGGACGGCCAAAATCTGAAGAATTTGTCAGGCACAGCGAGCGATCCGGGACAACAGCCCAGGCTTTGGTGTAAAGGGTTCAGAACTCATAATACTAAGATTCATATCATACGAGACAGCGAGGTACCGGTATCCAGATTATCGAGATCCGGTATAGCGGGGTGTGAGTGTATCATAACCGATAAAATTACTCCCGGCTGCTAGACTCAGTCCCCCAATCCGGCCTCTTCCGGCGAGGGAAAAATTGGTAAACGGTCACTCTTTCTCCTTCCCCACCAATTACCATTGACAAACACAACACATCTTCCTCTTCTACCCATATGGCATCACGAGTCCTCGTACTCATATCTGGAAATGGCTCTAATCTCCAGGCCTTGATCGATGCCTCCAGAGCAAATCCTTCCACCCTCGATGCCTCGATAATTCATGTCATCTCAAACAAAAAAACAGCCTACGGTCTAAAACGGGCAGCCAACGCCGGCATCTCATCAACATACCACAACCTTCTTGCCTACAAAAAGGAAAATCCCAACAATCCTCAAGAAGCTCGACAAGCTTACGACGTCGACCTTGCCAAGCTGATCCTGGCCCAGACCCCCGATTTGGTGGTCTGTGCTGGCTGGATGCACATCCTCTCCCCTGCAGCCCTCGACCCGCTAAAAGAGGCTGGTGTCGACATCATAAATCTCCACCCTGCCCTACCGGGACAATTCGATGGCGCAAACGCAATCGAACGAGCTTACGAAGCGTTTCAGAGGGGGGAAATCACCAAGACAGGCATCATGATCCACTATGTCATCGCTGCCGTGGATAGGGGAACGCCGATCATCGTGAGGGAGATTGAGATGATTAAAGGGGAGAGCTTGGAGGATTTGGAGAATAGGATGCATGCTGTTGAGCATGTCGAAATCGCGAACGGTACAAGGATGGCGTTGGAGGAGCGGGAAAAAAATAAGCAGACGAGCGAATAATAAAACCATGTCCTACTTTCTTTTTCTGTTCAACAATATTTTGTCCCATACCCCAGAATGAGAAACGTGAACCAGTACAGTATTATTATTTTTTATCACACTCTGTAATATCAGAATCGGTCTCTTTGTGATCAAAACCCCTCCCCTACCTAAAGTCAAGCCTTCAGCCGACCAGAGTAAACCTCGGTTATCCGTAGGACGTGTAGGCCAATTCCTCCTGGTCTACCTACAAAGCGTCCAGAAGCTAGTAATTAGGCATTGTGGGGCCAATGCGGGCGAACTTGCCCAAGCCTGTGGGGTTTTGGGGGGGTCCACAAGACCCGTCACTCCTCTTTGCCTTTACCGCAGGCCAGCATTCACTCTACGAATCCCGGACAGGCACACACTTCTGCTAAACCAAATAATGCGGAAACTCATACAATCTAGCACAGTATCCCCTATCCCTGCTAGGCTAAACAAAATACCTCGGGCCATACTGGTAGAATATTTTCACAACCGGAAGCAACCACTGGTAAAAAGCCTGAAAGCACGTACTAGCACGAGTGATATATTATGACGGTAGTCCGATAAGCTCAGAATGCGATCCTCTAGGCCCACTGGCCTATCCCCTCTCATAATCCCACCCTTCAGCAAAACTCTGAAAACTAACCTGCCCCTCCCCAACACCTCCCGAAATCTCAAAATCCCATCCCACGATGGCTGCCGTGCACAATAATTCCGCAAACTCATTCTCGAGCCCGAAAAATGTGAACTTCCACCCACCAGTGCGGGCGGTAAACTGCCACCCGGATACCACCATATCTAGCCCTCAGAAATTGCGAGAGCAAGTGGCTTCTCAAGAAGGAGTTCCGGCATCCTTAGGACCCTCCTCTGAGCCCCTCCTACTCAAGCCCTCAAACCCCTCAGCCAACACCTCTCACCCCCCCTTCCTCCCCTCCCTCCTCGAGAACCGAATTCACAATGCTACATATCTAACCTAACCTCTGCTAACTTGAAGACACTCCACTGCGCAGATTCAGCACTTACCAACCTTCCACCCCATATAATCCATAGAGTGGATGGAAGGAGGGAAAACTGCGAGGTGTCACAGCAGTAAAATCCTCAAGAAGAAGCCAGCGGAGGCATTTCTCCGCAACGTACTTGGAAATCCGGCGGGAGAAGGAGGAGGAGGAGGAGGAGGAGGAAGGGATTGAGGTACTCTTTTGCTAGTGTTAGAGACCTGCGGCGTATGTATGTACATCTTGGCCCGTTGGGACCGTCGGTATCGGGGAGAGTGTGTGTGAAGCAGAATCCCCATGAGGGTGTGCGGGTTTCTGGCTCTTGGGCGCTAGGTGGAGGAGGGGTGGGGGGTGCGGGGGTGTGTGGGAGCGCCTTAGAGGAGCAGGGCAGGCTCTGCTCAATCGAGAGGAGTATGATACGATATCATATATGCTGTGGAACTGAGAAGGGGTTCGCACAGTTGGTGGTGGAGAGGGTAAGCGTACTGGAGGAGTAGATTGGGAGGCCTGAACGGAGGGCGCAGGAGGTTGGGGCTGACCTTGAGAAGGAGTTGAGTTCGGTAGGTATTGGGCTAGGGCTACGAGGGGTTAAGGCTTCTGGCGGTGAGTTTTTTGGTCTTGAGAGGAGTGACTGTTCATGATTCCTTGGTAGAGTTATTGCGGGTTGCTCTATTTTTTCCCCTTCTTCGAGTGGTTACCGGTTAGCTTAGGGGGGTTTCAACCATTTGGGTGTGGCATGGACGGGGATTTCGAGTCCTCGTTTTATACTTTTTTTATGGGATGTTGGGTAACTTGGAGTGGAGCTGGTGTTAGCACTTGACAGCATAGTGGTGGCACTGCGGGCGTTTGGAAAAACTTTAGCTGGGGTATAGAGTTTGGTCCCTAAGAGCTCGCATCATGTCCAGCAATAAACTGGGGGCACCCCGAAAGGCGGATAGATAGACTATCGGTTAGCTATGATAGGACATGGCTACTAAAAATTCAAGAGTTGAAAAGAAAAGTTGAGCATTGGCTAAATAAAAATCCATCGAATACAAGGAACCTCCCCATTCCACATCACTGTCTAACCTTCTGACACCCGGCTTCTTTTATGGAAAAAACAAGCAGACGGAAAGAAACCCACAACTATGATTACAAAGAACAAGGATTCTGGCAACAAAACGAATAAGTCAAAAGAAAAAGCCACCCCAGGCGCAATAATACAAATTCCGAATCAGAGACCCAACAACCGACCATCAATCCGTCCGTCGTTTACCAAATCTATCCAAACACCATCTACTCGAAATTGTCACTACGATCCACCCAGATATCCTCCAGCTCAGCAAAATTCTGGAAGTGCAACGGCCTGTGGATATCCGCGTAATACCCCACTGGGGTGTCGATCTTGACATGATATGCCTTCTTCTCCGCCTCAGTGCTGAAGTTCGCACCAAGGAAGGAATAATTCCAAACACCACTCTCGGGGACTAAGAAGAATCCCATAATCTTATCTGAGAGCAATAGCTGGCATTTTTCGCCCATGTTGGACTGGAACCCTGGGGGCATGTCATTTCCAAGATCTTTGTTCTGTGCACCCCATTCGTAGCCGGCAGGTGTGAGACCATATGCCGCAAGCGAGACCGATCCTGCTTTGAACGCGACAGTCATGGTGATGGTCTTTTTGTCCCACTCCTTGTGGGCCGACATGAGTCTTGCATGCTGGGTCGTGTCAAAGGCATTCAGGTATGGCGTCTCGTTTGGTTGAGCCCAAGTATGAATCCAACCAAGCGGTTCTAATCCGTTCTCTTTCGTGAGGTAGTCGTGTTGGGGTAGATGGTGAGGAAGCTGGACTGTGTTCAGACTTCCGATCTGGGGGACCATGGCAATACACCTGATTTCTTTGACTTGATCATTGTCTGGCGGCGATGAACCATACACATAACCGGATACTTGCATACGAAGATCGGCGATCATGATGAACCGTTTCAAGATGTTCTTCGGCATGATGTAAGTGTACTGGCCATTATCCGATATATCATCAGATGAGATAAAGATCTGATTCGACCGAGTCCGAAGGTTGCTAGCGGCAATAGCTCTACTGCGCCATTCCGTCTTGGAGGCAAATGCCTGCTGCTCATAATTGGAAGTTGTAGTAACAATCATTTCGTCTCCGTGAACATTCTGTGTTCTTGTAGTAACCGCGGTAAGTTGAGCCTGCTCTTGCTGCTGCTTCTCGATTTCGGCAGCCTGTTGGCGTTGCATTGACGGTGCGCTTATCTCCATACCAAGAATGATGTCTCTCACTTCGCTGCTGGTCAGACTTGAGACATTGACGTTATTCTTTTTCCCGTAGTCATTGAGGATAAGATCTCTGAGCTGTGTTTCAACCTTAATCCAATCATCATCGGACAAAGTAGGCCAAATATGATGCTCCTGTGTGATGACTGTCTTATCTGGTCTCAACAATAGCTTAGTTTTATCAGGATTAACGTGCAAAGCCCTGAGGATCAAGATCAAACGTGAGAAAGCCGTATACGAGGACACCGTCTTTGTCCAATCGTCGTAAAGATTGAACAGAACCATCTGCGGCTCCGTGGCACGCAGAATCATGTCACCTAACTTTTCAATCTTCATTGCAGCTTGGAAAGGGAGCTGCAGTTCCGATGCTCGGATAGAAATGTTAGGGAAATCGAGAAGGTGCACCTCCAATGGATCCAACAATCCCTTTCTTGTCACAATGAGCTGCTTCGGCTGTTCCTCAACAGGGAGTGAACGAATGAGGGCGGCTACTTCTTCTGCCGTTTTCCATTTTGCCAACTGGCCGAGACGCTTCTGACCAGCCCAGACTGAAGTGTGAATAATCTTCAAGAACAGCTGACCGGAGCGAGGGTTGAGGATGAATATAGCTCCATTGATCGGCTTGGTAGTCAAATTACCCTCGAAAGTCTTGTGGACTGTAACACGATATGTGTTGGTATCGTCAATGAACAATTGAATCTGATTACTAAACAGCTCGGAATAGTTCTGCGAATTAAGGAATTCCTGATTGCTCTCAGAAGCATAAAGTTGCAGTCCCTTTCTTATTCGCTCGCGCAAGACATACAACGCGGGATTTGCCTTCATAATCTTGGCCATCGCCTGTTGGACAAGTTGTTTTAAGCCAGGGAACCATTGACCATAAGCGTCATAGAGATTATAGGCGAGATCGATAGCAATCATTACACCGGTCGGAGACGGATAGATGGAGAGAGAATCGGTAGTGTAATCGAGGAACTTAGCTCTCACATATCTGCTGACATCGTGGCTGTCGTAATCTCCGTAGCGCAATTGAACGTCAATCCAGAATTTATTTGTGGCATTTTGTTCGATGACATCTTTCTGGTCATGGAGCAAACTGGGGCGGGTGACGTTCCACTTGTAGGCAGCAAAAAGTAAGATGTCCGCACAGGAGCTGTTCATCTTGTACGACTTCCTGGGATGAATGGTCTCCTTCTGCACTGTCTCGATACCGAGTGCCTCCAACTCTTGATCAAAAACTTGGCAAAGATCCTGTACTAAGTATTAGAACGCACTCTTCCATTAGACAAAACACAAAACTTACCATGGTCACACTTTCGTGTATCTTCTGCCACAAATGAGCTCGGAAGATCTGGATAAGGGAGATCTTTAGGGTCGGAATTTTTCCGTGGAGGAAGATGCCAGTCAAATCCAATTGAACTTGAAAACCAATCTAAGAAACATTAGCCTTTGAAACAGAGCTACAGAGTATTGGCCTTGCAAACTCACATAAACGTTGGCCCGATTGATAGTGGGTGACCACCACAGTGTAAATCGACGATTTGGGATCTGATTAAGACCGGACCTCTGGGCGTTGGTAAGCTTCTTAAATTTCATTGATTCTTCGAAACCGGATGCTTTCTCCCAAAACAGCCCTTCCCAAGAGGGGAATGCCGTTGCCTTAAAGAGGGTATGCTCGAGGATGGTCTCAACACCACCCAAGGCCTGGATGACGTCTGTTCGGTACGCGTTGAGGTTCCAAAGTTTACCATCGTGGCGTTGAGATGTCCACCAAAATGGATTGGATCTCTAAAGTCACAGTTAGCGCCGATGCGGCAAGCGGGGTAATTCGCGACGAAACATACCATCATGGAGTAAATTTTAAACTCAGTCCTAACTCTCCATCCTTTATCAAACGCCAAAGTACTCCGGTCCTTCTGGAATAAAGTATTGATTCTCGGAATACCCCTATCCCAAGAGTCCTCAAGATCTTCAAGCGTCAACCTCCGGTTTTGTTGATTGGCCTCAGCCCTCTTCTGTGCGTACTCGGACCACACACGAGCAGAATCAATGAACTCAGCTTCCCAAGGTTGAATGTATCGGAAGATATTCGGGATAAGCACATCATCATCGTGTGTCATTCCACTCCGGAAGTGAGTGATACCAGCATCAGTCTGCTTGCTCCACCTTCTGTCACTTGTAGGAATCAAAATATGGCTTCCTGAAATCATTCCCAGGCCGCCAAGTTCCTTGGGGGTGTAGAAAACAGCAGGCGGAAATCTCGAAGGCATTTTAGAATTGAGCCCGATCTTGACTCTAGTCTGAATCTTGGTCTCACATTTCACGATGGTATCTAGCAATGCCTCAGTAGAGATTGCAGCCTCGCGGTAGTAAGTAAACAAGGCAATAAGAGCCGAATTCCACTTGTTAGCGATCTTAGTAAAAGTGGTGGACCCAGAGCTCATCAGAATCTGACGGATACGGTTGTTGAATTTGGCAATATCATCTTCAGTAACCCTCAAGAAAGCATGGGCTGTTCTCTCCTTCGAATTGTTGTCCACCAACGACCAAACGGAATCCTTGACAGGGAACTCTTCATTTTGGTTACGGGTCTTTGGAAGAATTCTGACTTCAAATCCGGACATGGAGAAAAGGAGATTCGGGTTGTCCCTACTGTAGACACTGGCAAATGTATCTTCCCACTCGATAGTAGTCACGGATCTGGGAAGGCGATTCTTCAGGTCCCAGAAAACAGCTCTACCAAGGTTGACATCATGACGCATCAACCTCATCCTCGAGTCCCTAGGCCAACACTTTTTGTTTCGATAACCGATGACATTCTCGAAATTTGGGTCGGGTTGCTCTGTCAAGAACCTTTGGATGAGGTCCCGAGCATCGTCGGCGGAGAATCGGAAAAAGACCCAAATTCGATCGACATATCTGGTGTAAAGTCGAATAGGATGCTTGGTCTCGGTTTCCGAGTCCTGGAATTGAAGGAATTCATTGGGCCTCTGTGGGGGTCCGGCAATCTCAGAAGCCCTCTCCAACCCCAAGATCAATAAGTCCAAAATCAGACCGTAGTACTGGAAGACGAAAGCGGAGAACTGAAGACCGCGAATCAGCCCGTACATATTTGTATGGTTCATGTCCTTATAATTGAGGACGACATTGTTCTTGGCCGTGATGTAATCCGCAAGATTGTGATCCATGATCAAACGGAGAAGACGATTAAGGAAAGTGATATCGATCTTCTCGTAAACTTTAGACAATTGGGTTTCAAGAAGAACATTGCATTCGCCATCAGCGGTCTCCCAAACGTTGTGAAGATTATTGATTCCTTGAGCCCATTTATAAACAAGTAAGGGCGGGACTTCAGAGTCGGAGGGCTTGATCCAGGCGGGGAAAAGGTGGCGTTGATCAGCTTGGTACCAAAGATACGCATCCAAGTAAGCATCCGTAATCTTTTCTATCGGCTCCACATCGTAAACTGGGTTGATGGTGCTATAGTTATCGTTCATATCGATCCCGACCTCCTTAAACGCACGCCTAGTCAGGAGAGCGGTCTTTATCCTAGTGAGGGTGGTTCCAGGTGAATCGTAGGCCTGCTCAATCAAGGCTAACTCTTCTCTTTGACTTTGGTTAAGCCTGCCTTTGACCGAATATGCCTCCCTCAATCTTTCGAGTGCAAGGATCAGGATTTTCGTGTCATGTTTGTAGGAAACGCTAGGGAATGGGATGGGGGAAAACTTCCTAGCCTCCAGCCAATGGACTGCCGCAGTGTAGATTGCGACGGCTTCTTCTGAGGAGACATATGGCCCGTCCTTCATGTAATTGTGCTGTCTCTCTTGTTCGGCCTTCAACCAAAGACGTGTTAACCTCCCCAGATTCTTCTTTGCCACAGTTTTGTCGACAGTAGCACCTCTCCGGATGCGCTCCCTATTATAGTGGGCGACGCTTACCCACCAATCGGCTTTGCTCTTGACATATCGCAAAATAACGTTTTCAATTGGCGCGGGAAGACCGGGGACCTTCCATGGAATGTTGCTCTTCCAACATCTCCATGCTTCACTGAGATGTTGCAAAACAGTGTTGACCTTGTTCGATTTCATGCCAGCCGGCATCATATCCGTGATGTCATGAATGACAGCTGCCCTCAATTCCAAATCGAAATGGGATTCCACCCTCTGCTTCGTAACAGTTTTGGCAACTCCCTTGCTGTGACGCCCTTCGAATTGTCTTGCCAATAGGTTACCGAGCCATCTCTCCAATAATGGGAGAATACCTCGCATGAAGAAGAGCCATACCCTCCAAGCCGGTGCCCAAAATCCGCACCCAGGGCCTTTCCCGACAGGTCCCGAGTTGAAACGGTAGTAGATCAGATGCTTCAAATCCTTGCAAGCACGAATCTGGTGCATTAATTTGTACTTGTACCTGTACATACCCGTTAACTGCCCGACATGGTTGAATGCGTAAAGAATGCCGTCCGCTAATTGAAAAGCGTCAATATTTCCCAGCCGGTATTGCACTTGGGCATCGACGATAAGCTTGGTGAGGCGAAGGATCTCTCGCATAAGATGAAAAGCATTCCCAAATCGGGACTTCTTGCGCTCTTTAGTAGTAAGAGTCTTCACCGGCTTAAGATTAAAGTTGTAATCTAGATGAAGATAGGTCAAGTTCTTTCTATGAATCAACAAATTCAACATGTTGAACCCCTGTCTGCAGACCTGCAAACCCGCCTCTACCCAATCAATCGTGGTTGTCTGAAAAAATTTAGTCCCCTTCAGTGTCCGGAACAAGTCTTGTTTATTTTGCGCCTTGGGCGACCTTGTGTGAAGTGCATTAAGCACATAGGTTTTCAATAGCTTTTGGTACGAGACCCGGACCTTTACAGGCTGCCCCTGCGGACAATGTTCAAGATACCACTGTTTTACCAATGGAACATCCTCCGCTCTGACGGTCTTGCCAGAACGGCGATCGAAAGGGTATGGAGCCCACCAGAGGGCGATGGCCGACGTTGTGTTTTCGGTATATAACGCCTCTTCCTCCATGAAAGGCTCAACTTCGTCTGGAAGCTGAAAATCATCCTCGTCATTGCCGTAGCCAAAAACATCATCCTCATGAGATACCGTAAGATTTGTCGGGGCTACTGAACGAGATGAAATAGGATTTATTACAGGGTCGAAGTAAAAGGCTGGAAGCTCGGGATCCTCAGCCCGGACGTAGGTTATCTGTGGGGAGTGATACCACGACAGGTGCACCGATCTCGGAAGCGAATTATACAAAAACGGAAACGCCACTCGGTATTCGGTTCTGATGGGAGAACGGAAAATAATCCGGTCGATAGCATTAAACTCGCCAAAATCTTCGTCATTCGGGTCAATGTCCTTGTACAAAGGCTCGAATCGTGGTCCACCTGGTATCGCAACATTCAAGGCCTTTGCTGTGAAAAAACTCTTCCTATCAAACATATAGAAATAATTTTTGTCGACAAGGTCTGATAATAGCTGCTGGGACAGACGGTATAACGTAGCCATCTGCGAGAGATCAAGATTCCACCTCTTATATCCGGGACCATTGACATGTGGGGTGTCAAGCAGTGGCCTGTGGTCGTAAAACCATTCGACAACCGCAGCATCCTCATGTTCATCTAGCTCCATCTGAATTGGCTCCTGCGGCTCGACGTCTTCGATATTCTCACTCCAGGACCTAGACAGCGACCCTATTAGAAACATTCCGATGTCAACAAGCCACATGAAGAGTAAGAAAAACGAGGCAACTTACAGCGGAGGTTCCTCGTCGTCAAACGGCGGGAAGCGCATTCTTTTGAAATGCCTGCGATCCGACTTTTCTCTTCTCATACATACCCACATGGTTGCCCACTGCGCATGAAAGACCGGCTCGATAACGCGAGGAATCTCGTTGACTAAAGTCAAGCAACCATTGACATGGTATAAGACCTTAACCTCGCGAGCGCTCTCCCAAGGCATAGGCATATTCTCTAATAGCTTCAAGACGGCATGAGGCTAGAAATTCACGTTCAAATAAGCACGTGGAGACAGAAGGGCTAAACGTGATGGAACAAAAACTTACCATAAACTTCAAAGCCCCCAAATATGCCCTCTTATCCGCTGAAAATTTCTTCTGACTGACATCGCCAATATCCCTCACAATCTTTCGCAAATGCTCCGGAGGCATGTCGGCTTTATGAGTGTCGACAAATCCATTCTTCCTCTTCTCTCCGAACCTATTCTTTTGTATGCGTAGCCATTCCTTCTTTTTCTGATCAAACTTCGCCTGTTGTGGATCGGCCGGCGGTCTATATCCAGGTGGAGGGGGCTGAAGAGGAGCACCGGAACCAGAAACACCTTGCCAACCAGGAGGTGGTGGTGGCGGTAGAGAAGCCATGATTGCAGCACCGACTGACAAACCTCTCCGTTCGACCCGAAATTATTATTCCTATACGATTAGATTGAGGGTAGCTGTGAGGAAGGTAGAAGAGTCGATAATGAAAGGAAAGACGTGATGTGATGGTGCGGCGACGGCGCAACAACAGAATGCAAAGAAGAAGTGGATGACACGAGGGAAGCTTTGTGGAAATAACCCTCGCAAAACGAATATATAACATTATTATGTAATTGGATAGCGCCAAGACATACAGATGTGAGTTCCCCCAGAACAGTTGCCAAGCAAAAGTGTTGGTGAAACACATCAAAATTTGCCATACTTGATCAATATCATACCTATACCTACGGTAGTTTACACTAGGAATCCCTTCAAATAAGTAGTAGGCACAGTACCAGTATTGCGAGTTATCACTACTACCAATCCCAGCGCAACCTAAAAACCCCGCCCGCCCCAATCTACCAATCCTCCAGCCAAATGATGTTGGCATAGGCCCTATGGTCGCGTTTCGGCGCTTGACCGTGGTCATGTAGTCTCCTATGCTGATAGTGTTGCGTGCACAATCGCATGGTTGAGACTTTTCGGCCTGGCTTCACGCCCAGGACCCGTGCGAACATCATTTGGGTGAAAGCTACCTTAGTGCGCTCTGGTTGCCTTCTCCTGTTGGGTTGGCCTATAGGCTCCTAGATAGCTCGTTGGGTTGCTAGCCTCGTTGCTGGTCTCCTATGCTGATAGTGTTGGGTCGGGGCACAGTCGCATGGTTGAGAACCTCTCAACTTGATATCTAAGGGTCTACTGAAATTATTTACCGATTTATGTCTGGATGGGGCGCTGCGAAACGGGCCTGCCCGTGGCGGGTAGTGTTTTGATTGATTGTCGTGCTCTGGCCGGGTTCTCGGGAGTGAGAGGCTTCCTTTGCACAGGTGGTACTTTCCAGACGCACTGTGGGATAGGCGGGGCCTGCAATGGTTCTAATTCGGGGAAACGAATTCAATTCTTGACTGCCTCTCAAGGACTGAATATCGCAGTATCTTGGAACCATGTGATTGTCCTTCTTTAACACTAGTTATCTACTCGAGTATTAAGCATATATATGCCTTGAAGCTTACAACATTAATGTCCCATTTACTTCGCGATACTCTAAATAGATTGCCGCAAGTTTACACAGCCCTGCACGACACCTGTGGTTGTAATCCCAGAGCAATTAATCTTCTTAGCCAATGCCTGCGAGAGCAAGCCAAGAGCTTCAAGGCCAATAGAGGGTTTGCGCATGGGGACCTAGGTGGCGGTTAATAGGAAATGGACCTAGGTGCGAGAATGAGTTTGCCCAATACAGGTGGGTGTAGGTAGATTAGTATGATAGCTACTCGAGTAGATGGTGGATTGAGTAGGGTAATATCGCCTTGCCCTCAAATTCGTTCCCTGCTCAAATTTGGATTCCCAGCTGCTGCACAAGTTGGGTATATATGATATCATACTAACAATACTGGCTGCCATAGAACATGTGATAATCTGCTACTAAATGCCAAATATTATCATCACTAAAATCTTTTAAAGGGAGCTCTGTTGCTGCTGACTTATTGTTCTGCAGCGATCAGATTTCTCCAGGTCTGAAAAGTCTGATTTTACACTTGTTCCAGGTCTCGCTACCCACCTAGGTGTCCAAGACTTTTAGGTTAACAGCAAATAACCTGTTTTTCTGCCACCTAGGTCTCTTTGCGCAAACTCTCTAATAAATAGTGGATGATTGTTCATGGAGCGACCCTCGCCTCTGCCAGACAAGGTTGAATCAACTTCAAGAACGGAAAAAAAAATCAAGCGCTAGATTAGTGGTATGAAGTAAACTTTAAGCGTAAACCTCCAAATTCTGCAAGACAGATATCTACAGCTCTTTAAGAAGACCTTCAATAACTATCCTCAAATCGCTAAGTTCGACCTCCAACCTGACCTTCGTCTTTCTAACTTCAATCTCAACCTTTTTAGAATTTACCCATGATTTTCCCATGATGCACATGATTGGGTATCCAACAAGAACAGCATCTTTAAGCTTCCAAATAATATCTTTGTCCCGGTCATCTAGAATGACGTCTACATCAGTCCCACCCGAGCCCCGAGAAACCAGAACATCGTATACGGCTTCTATATCCTCTTTCGGCGGCACCGCTGCGTTTTTCTTCACGGATCCACAAACCAGAACAACATCGTACGGGGCGACGACCCGGGGCCAACAAAGCCCGTTATGATCGCTATAGGCTTCAGCGATGGCCGGGATCATTCTCGATACCCCAATGCCGTGACATCCCATTACCATTGGCTTCCATTCACCGGCCTCATTAAGAACGTCTGCTCGTAGGGGGACTGTATATCGTGTTCCAAGGTGGAAAGTATGGCCCAGCTCTATAGCCCCCGTAGTTTTGAGCTCTCCTTCTCCGCACCTCGGACATCCATCCCCATCTCGAATTTTTAACAGATTGAGTGAGGGGCCAAATTCGGGATTACCAGGAGTGATAGAGGTGGTTGGGATTGAGAAATCTTCCATGGATTTCTTCTCAATCATTTTACTGAAACGGTTTGGGGGAATGTCCTCGTAGAGCGAGGATGGAATGCGTGCATCAAAAATATTGATAACGCGGGAATAGGATATTTCCTCCGCCAGATGCGCGTAGCCGACGAAAGCGTCAAACCATAGATCCAATGCGTTCATAACACTAGGATCAAAATCGCTAATGATGTTCTTAACTTTGCCAGCATGGACCTCGTTTAATACGCCGTCACTAGTAGACTTCGTACATCGGGGGTAATGAATGTTAAGCAATGTCTTGCGGTTCTTGGTGATTCCATGAAATGTGGCGATTCCTGAGGCCGGGAGATCTGATATTGGCTTTGGGGGAGTTATTCGAGCAGTTTCTTCGTTGGCACTGTAGCCACAATTCGGGCACGAGATAACAGTATCCTCCCCCGAGACAGAGGGGAAATGGTACTCATGAGATAGCGAACCCCCCATGCTTCCGGAGTCGGCCTCTGCCTTTCTCAATTGTTAGAAAGTACCCTGAGGAGGAGGACAGTGGCACAGATCTCACGTGTATATAAGGAAGACCAATCTCCTCGAATAGCGCCTTATAGGCACTCTGCACCTCTCGATAGGTTTTGAGAGCGGCATCTTCTGTGGCATCAAAAGTGTAAAGATCCTTCATAGTAAACTCTCTTCCCCTAATGAGACCAAGTCGAGGGCGCCTCTCGTCTCGGTACTTCCGAGCTGCCCTCCCTCGAGTTAGACCAATATAGCATAGGTGAGGTAGGAACACCATACTTATTTGATAAAGCCTCAGTGGCAGTTGCTTGTGTGATTTCACTAGGGACGAAACCAAAGTGGTAATTTCTTCCTCATGAGTAGGAGAGAGCAAGTATTTAGACTCTTTACGATCTTCGAACCTAAATAACTAAAATGTGTTAGGGGTAGCACAATCCAATCCCCCCCCGCCTTTCGATATCCGTACCTCACTGAGGACATTCTCCAATCTGCCAGACCTTTGCCATAACTCCTCTGAAGAGATGGTAGAAAGGGCAAGTTTTGAGGCACCTATTTAGATATTAGCGGGCATCTATACTCTAGACGATTTAGCATCTTGTTAAGCTAACCGATGGTCCGCATGTGCTTATCGATCAGTCGCTCCACTTTCTCGTGAACTTTTTGACCAAGAGGTAGATAATGAAAAAAACCCGAATAAGGCTATGTGAAAACGTGTCAGCACACTAGATTTGCGACTAGGGGAGCAGCAAGATGCGGATCCAGGGTTCAGAACTAACCTGGCGGATATATCCAGCCCGAATTAATGTAGAATGAACGTCCACTATTTGCTGTCAGACAAAAATTGTTCGTCAGAAAGGCAACCGCAATGAATGGTCAATACTTTGGCTGTCTTTTCTATAGGTAATTCCTCCCGTGGGGACGAAGAAGTTTGATATCCGGTTCCTATGGTCAATCTTCGATTGAATGTCAGTATACTTTTTTTCTCTCTTCTTCTTTCCGGAGGACGATTTTGCAACTCACCACCAGAGATCTTTTTAATGAGGAAGGGTTGGATACGACTCTGTGGAGACATGGCAGGCAAATCCGGGATAAGCTAGTTTGGATAGACCTTGGAGGCATTTCTTCGACAGTAATGTTGATACCAATAACATTAAACTATTCAGATCATGCAACAACTCGCTACCGATGCAAAAGGTTTTCTTTTCTGCCTTACCGGGCTACCAGGCCAAACCCAATAGAAAAGAGCTACTCTGCAAGTATAGATATGCAGAATTCCTGCACGCCAAGGTATCTTCTCAATAGGAAATTCTGGGGGAAAACACCCTATCAACTACCGTATTCCCGAGCCGGACCAGTGTGGCTGGCTTCCTCCCTACCGTATTGTGGATGGTGTGTCGACCGAGCGGTGTTTTGGGTCAGAAAGATCGCTCTGTGACTGACTTGATAAACAAAAAAAGAAAGAAGAAACCGACTCAACGTGGCCCGCGCGCAACGCCGTCCACCGGATTGACGCGACAGACACGACAAGCGCTAGTTTGAAAGAAAGCAACCCTAACCCACAGGTTTCCACACCTCACTTAGATCTCTACTACATACATTGCATAGAAGAAAAAATAAAGCCTCGGAAACGCTGCTGAATATGATACCAGGACAACAATTGCGCATCATATCGCATACACGCCCCAACCTGCCCAGAGCGAGGTAAAAACCTTGTTTTCTCGCCCTTCTTCCTTCGAATAACGATGGCTAAGAAACACCAATCGAAACCAAAAGCGGGAGGGCTGGCCGCGCCTCCAGCAACACCGGATCCAAAGTTAAAGGGTAGTAAATTGGCAAGTTGATATTCCCCCGAATCACAGAACTCATATTTTCTAGCGCCTTGTGCTAATCTTCCGCCTCTAGAAAGTGGCGCCTCGCCCTGACTGGCATGCCTACAAACCACCCCCTCTAGCTTCTCCAGAGGTGGCACCATCAGCGGCGACTATTAAATCCCTTCACGATCACGCAAAGTCACTTCTCCAGACCGAGAATGCCGTTTACTCAGCTACTCATCTCACCAAATCCTCCGACCGCCAGTTCTTGAGCACGATTATGGCATCCGGAACACTCTCAGATAAGATATCCGCACTGACTTTGATATCTCAAGAATCCCCTCTTCACACCATGAAGTCGCTCGAGACTCTTCTGGGTTTAGCTCGCAAAAAGTCTCGTAGTCAGGCAGTATCTTCAATGGCTGCGATTAAGGATTTATTTGGTCCTGGGTCGGTTTTGCCCGAGGATAGGAAATTAAGATTATTTTCAAAGCAGCCCGAAATAGGAGCTAGGGAGGCAACTGCAGAGCATCTAATCATCTGGGCTTACGAGGATTGGCTCAAGAACTTTTACTTCGAAGTTTTGACAACCCTCGAGGGACTTTGCGCAGATCCACTGGTGTTCCCAAGGATAAATGCGATCGGATTCATTCACTCACTTTTGAATTCCAAACCTGAGCAAGAAGCCAATCTACTTAGATTGTTGGTTAATAAATTGGTAAGTCAACCAACCCTCATACTGGAAACCCATCGACTAATCTCGCGGAATAGGGTGATACTGACAAAAAGGTCGCCTCTAAAGTCTCTTATTTGTTGCTCCAGTTACAGACGACCCACCCTGCTATGAAAACCATCATTATTAGCGCTATTGAATCGGAGGTTCTATTTCGTCCCGGAAATGGGCTTAATGCCAAATATTACGCCATAATCACCCTTAACCAAACTATTTTGTCGACCAGAGACAAACACGAAGCTGCGAACAAGCTTCTTGGAGTATACTTCGCTACATTCACATCTCTCCTCCAAGACGAATCTACAACCACCGCTTCTTCAGAGGGCGCAAAGCACATAAAGTTCAACAACGCTCTCAAGCCACCCCAAAAGGGTGACAAGATGAACCGTAAGGCCAAGGCACGCGCTGAGGCAGAAGAGAAGAACAAGCAATTCCAATCCGATCTGATTGCAAAACTGTTGTCGGCAATCCTGACTGGTGTAAACCGTGCATTCCCATTTTCACAAGTGGACGACGATGTGCTCGAGAAGCACATAGATACGCTGTTCAAGATCACGCATTCCGGCAACTTCAATACTAGCATTCAGGCTATGATGCTAATTTTCCAGGTTTCAAATAGCAAACAGGTATAGCCCTCCGACTCCCTGAGGTTATCTTACGCTAACACTATCAAGGCTGTTTCGGATAGATTTTATAGGACACTATATGAATCGCTTTTGGATCAGCGGCTTGTGAATTCTTCGAAACAGGCCATGTATTTGAATCTACTGTTCAGAGCACTCAAAGCGGACACCCAGGTAAAGCGCACTAAGGCGTTCGTGAAGCGATTAGTTCAGATTGCTGTAACATTCCACCAACCTCCTTTCATCTGCGGCGTTCTGTATCTACTTAACGAGCTATGCGATAGTGTACCTTCCGGCCGCTCCCTGCTGGAGGAGCCCGAGCAGTTAGAGGATGATCAAGAAGAGGTTTTCAAGGACGTTCCTGAGGAAGGAGAAGAGCGAGCAGAGAGCACCACAAAAGAACCTTCTGCAAAACGCGTAGAATACGATGGGAGGAAAAGAGATCCATTGTTTACAAATGCTGACAGGACTTGCCTTTGGGAGCTGGTAAGACTGTCCTTCCGTGCATCAAAACCATAAGTCATTACTAACCAAAGCCGTAGATACCTCTCCTCCGCTGCTACCACCCTTCAGCCGCCCTCTTCGCCACCAGCTTCCTAGAGCACAAACCCATGCCTAGCAAGCCCGACTTAGGAATGCACACCCTAATACACTTCCTCGACCGCTTCGTCTATAGAAACGCAAAGTCAGCCCCCATCCAGAGTCGTGGCTCCTCAATCATGCAACCTCTTGGCGGCAGCGACACAAGAGGTGTAATCCTCTCCACCCGCGTCAGCAAAGCCCAAATCCCGGTCAACTCAGAAGCCTTTTGGAAGCGCAAAATCGAGGACGTGGACGTCGGCGAGGTATTTTTCCACAAATACTTCAACCAGATTGCGCCGAAAAAGTCCGCTTCCGAGAAGAAGAAAGCGAGGAAGGCTAGGAAGGATGAAGAGGACGAAGACGACGAGGGGGATTCCGAAGCCGAGAGTGAAATTTGGAAGGCCATGGTTGGTAGTCGGCCGGATATCGAAGAGGGCGATGTGAGCTTTGACGACGAGGACGACATTGCGGGGCTGTCTGATATCTCAGATGATAGCGATGAGGAAATGCAAGATATTGCGGAGGAGGATGATATCTGGGAGAGTGAGGATGAGGAAAACGAAGACAACGAGATGGAAGCATCGAGGAACCTTCAAAAGGCGTTTGAAGCAGAGTTGGAAACTGCGACCGGGAAGGACGAAGAGGAGGATGTGGCGGTGGAAGGAGAAAATAGGAAGAAGAAACGCAAGTTGAAGCACTTGCCGACGTTCGCAAGCGCTGAGGACTACGCCCATATGCTAGAGGATTAAGGTTAATCTTATGGGGCGAGGGGGTAGTGGTAGTAGTAAGGAAACTTGTATTATATCAGATATTTGTGGGATAGGTTGGGGATAAAACTATTTGTCAATTAAATTTCTTCCGGTGAGCAACTAAACTGCGCGCTGAACGGATGTATCAGTCGCTAGTGACATCACAATATCTCACTTGTTAGGTACTCCGGTTGAATCAATAATGGGAAAGGTTTGACTTGTGGAGAATTCACCAATAACAATCCAAACTCAAGGTAAATGCACAGTAAACCCGAGCCCACGTACCAACATCTATTCTAGTCTAGATTAAACTTCCTCCAAAACAAAATCTTGTGAGAAACCTCCTCCCCTCCCCAGAGACAGGAAAACTTTTAGACTGCATTATCGTTTATACTCTCAACTAGCAAAATACAAACGAGATATCGAACCTAAGTATTTTACAGCGAAACCGAGCGGGAAAAAAAAACGCCGAATTACTGATGATGCTATACATCCATCGCATCCTCCCCATTATCATCATCCTCTTCATCCCCACTCCTGTTCTGGGGTCTGCCCCCCTCCCCCATCCCCTCACAATCGGCATCATCGCCATCATCGTTCAGCAGCGGTGCCTTCGCAAAGAGCTGAAGAACCTGGTCGAATTTATGCTCTAGAGAACCGATGGCGTACGAAGGGGTAGAGTCTAGGATATTCTCAAGCGCTTCGCGGGAAACAACATGATCGACGATGCCGTCACCTTTGGCGTAGTCTAAGTCCATGGGATCTTCCGCACTCATGGTAGGGGTGGTGGTGGATAAGTATGCGCCTGAAAGGGTACCGATTGTGGGTTCATCTTCTTCTGCGACTACTGGTGCTTTTTGTTCCTCCTCCCTACCCTCGGCTGGGATGCGCTGCACTGGTCCGGCGAGGATGGGGGATAGGCAACGGACCCTGGCTTGGTTATCCAGCGCAACATAGCCCTTCCCCGTATCTGTTCCTATGAGCGCCATGATCTGGTACCCGGGTTCGAAGCGCTGGACGTGAACTGGCGTCGGATGGGGCGCTTCGAAGACTAATATATTGGGACATGGTGCGTTACGCTGGGCGATTGTGATGGCGAAAGTTTGGCTGACGTAGTCCACCGCGAGATGGGTGACTGGGTTATCGACGGATAATAAGGTCCTGAGATTGAATTCCCATTGCACAGTCCCATTAACCATGTTCCACACGAGCAGCTTCGATGATCCGAGTATGACGAGGTAGCGTTCCAGGATCGCGATACCTGCGGTCTTACCCACCTGCAGGCCGCTAAGGAAGTGCGCTATCGTGCCCGACGACGAGTCCGCTAGGTAGATTGCTGAGTCGCCGCCGAGGGAGTTGGGGACTGCCGCGGCAATTACTGAGTTGTCTTCTGAGAAGGCGGCACTGCCCCACCAGGCCTTCTGTGGGCTCATACCGCTGAGGAGGTTCTGTGCTAGGGTTTGCTGCCCTCTTTTGCCTTTGGAGAATTTAATGACCTTTCGGCAGGACCAGACAGTTATTTCACTATCCTCCCCTCGTGGTCTGATGCCGTCCCTTGCCTGCACTTTTGGCTTCCAGAGGCGGATACTTCCATCGCCAGCTAGGGTTGCGAACAAGTGGGCTTTCGGTGCAGCAACTAGATCTAGGACTTCTTCAGGCTCTGGGCCACTAGATGAAGGATGAGGAGACTTGACGATAGTGGCTAATTCCCATGATAGAGATTTCTCGCCCCATTTCCAAAACTTTAGAGACACTTCACTCTTATCACTGTCATCCTCCTGCGAAGAACGACCACCCTCATTAGAATAGAATGATTTTTTCTTCGAAGGCTTCCATTCGTCGATCGAAGCCAGCCATTTGCCATCCTTGGTGATAGCCAGGTGCGGTAGATCTGGCTCCTTAATTCTATACTCATCAGGGCCCTGGTTGACACTTGTGATGTTGCTCCTAGTCAACGTCTGGCTATATATTTGCCTAGTGGAGGAGATATCGAATGTTTGAAGAGAGGACGCGGAAGAATAGAGATCGGTCTGTGAAGAGGGGGATGCTAGCAGCAGACGGTTCGGCAATGTTGGATGCATAACACAGGTGAACCTTGGGTATTCGATGCCTTTCCCAAGATGGAATACTCGAGACTGAATACCGGTGACACTTGATGTAGGCTTGAACTCTGTTGTTGAAAGCACCATGGCGGAATTGTTGGCGAAGCCGATGCCATAAGAGGAACCTCTGGGAGAAATTGCAATGTTTTGGATTGTTGCTCCCAAATGTGGCAGGAATTGTTTGAAGCCTGTTTCCAGCTGCCAGATGACCAAGACAGTTTCCGAACCACCAGAGATTACATATTTTCCTATCAAGAAGTTAGTAAGTTGAATCAATGTTAGACGGATAGCATGACATTACCATCTAGGGCCCATTTGACGGCCTGAACTCTAGATCTATGCCAGTGCATCTTACTGATTACTGGTGATCCCTTTGGTGCCCCTTCCACCCTCAGCAGATTGTGAAACAAATGCAAGGCACCATTATTATCGCCAACTATAACATCTCCCAATTGATTTGCCCTACGCCCGCCCCCCCGGTTGGACCCCCCTCCCTTATGGTTTATGATATCAGGCTCACCAGGGAGGTAGGCATCCATACAGACCAGGTGGAATGACATCGGATAGTGGCGAAAAAACCCCCAAGGCTTCTTATCGGATGAATCCTCCTCCGTGTTCTTATTTCCTATTATCAAGGTGTTACCCGCTATCGCGGTAACAATATTTCCCCGATCAAGAACTTGCATACATTCTATCGGAGAAGGTTTTGGGACTACATAGACCCTATCCTCGATTGGCATTACCGACAGTGACAGCTTAACCCGCTGGATTATAGTAGATTGGCTTTTAGACCCAGGACCACCAACGTAAATGATTCCATGCGTCTCATCACCTTCCCTCTTTTCATCCACACAAATGGCGAGACGCTGAATGGTACGGATGTTACCCAATTGCCACGATTTAACGAGCTTTCCGGTTGTCCAATCCACAAAGTAAATTGTAGAAGCAGAAGTACCTATATATACCTTGCTTGAATCTAGTGGGTCCAACTTAAAGCACACGATCACTTCGGAGGGTTTGCTGTCTAAGCTGAACTCGCGAACTTGTAGTGAGGTCTTCGCAGAATAGATTTTCAGAGAACAGCTGTGCGCCAGTAGAAAGAATCTGTGATAAACCAATTAGCATTTACCCCTAAGAGTGGCATTGAGAGCACTACTTCTCATCCTCAGAAAACACCATGTCCAAAGGAAGGAATCTTCCTCCCAAAGTAGATGACATCCTCCAACCAGAAACACCAGAACCTCCATTGCCTTCAGCCGGAACTACAGCATTATGGGTGGCGGCTTTTGACTCCCCGGAATTTTGTTTCTTCGGAGTTTGTAGTTTCTTCGGCTGTTTACTAACGGCGACCTTGCCTATTCGACCTTCCTTCAGAGCCTCTTCAACTTCTTTTGTCTCAGTACCCCCCCCCCCAGCCAATTCTTCTCGAATAGCATGTTTACTCTCCCTTCTGCGCTTTCTCCTATCTTTATTCTTCTTGCGTCTGGCTTCCTCCGCCGTGAGAGTTGCAGGAGTGTCGGAATTCGCACCCAGTTCTTTCGCAGAAATCTCGGAATCCCTTTCCATAGGCTCACTGGGCTTTCCAATTTCCTTGGCCGCCTTAGGGGTCTTGGTAGAAGACATAGTGGTGATGTTAAAACGGCCCGTCTGACCGAACGGCGGGGAAATAGTGGTGGGTTGAAAGGTCTCAAAGCTCAGTCGGTTTCTTATTTTTCTTGGTTGCCTCAATCTTTTTTTTTTTCTGCAATAGGTCTGGAGTTGCGGCTGCAACGAAATCTTGGCGGGGTATCATCCACAGAACTAGTCCCTTTTAAGAAGCTATTTCTTTCACCAAACCTGCTGCTCCTCGCTTTCCCTTCTCTCTACTCACTTTCCTACCACCCTCGTCTCCATCACTAAATACCTTTCGCTGCCTCCACCAAATGATCATTCCAATTCGCTGTTTCTCATGTGGCAAGGTTTGGATACCCTTAAACCTCTTCCTATTTGTAGACCTAATTGAATGACCGATTTTGCCCAGGTTGTCGGTGATCTCTGGGAGCGGTACCTCAAGCTTCTCGAAGATGGGGTTCCGGAAGGGTATTTGTCCCGCCTTTCATCTGCACGAACAAACCTGACTTGTTTCTACAGTGATGCTATGGACCAACTTGGATGCAAGCGCTACTGCTGTCGGAGAATGTTGATGACTCATGTAGACCTCATTGAGAAGCTATTGCGGTAGAACTCCATAACTTTCTGCAAAGGGGTGACACCTATTGACGTTCCATAACTACTTAGATACAATCCACAAGAGCGCACCAGAATCGGCCGTGGTTAAATTACATTTGCCCTCCCTTGGGTTTGGCTCGAGCATGATCTCTTCATTCCCGCTCGCGCTCTCGCACACCGGTTGTTACGATCATCTCTTGCTAAATGCCTTCTATCAAGTCTCTCACGCTACCTAAGGGTGGAACGGATTACAGTAATAAGGGTGGAAGGGTAGGATGTACATTAGGCGAAAATGGAGTTTTTCCCGTTTACTTTTACCAACTACACTGGCAGCAGGCAGCTTCTGGTGGGGTAGATGGGTGTTCTGAAGAGAAAAAGATAAAATCACCAGTTTTAATATCAGTTACCTTACATAAATTTTCAAGAGTTTTCAGATTTCCTTCCCCGCTGAAGACAGGACGCCCCATTTATTTGCCAACCGTACGGCTGCTCCCACCTTCACTTCCGTTACGTTCTACTGTCAGTATCGCCTTTACCCTTCTATATGGGTTTTCAAGTGAACACTTCAGGTATAGCCGTTAACTAGCAAGCGCTCCTCTATCCTCCCCTGAAGGTCACCTCTTCGTCCAATTCGCGAAATGGAATATCAATGGTATTTAGACCTATCATAACTCCCTCACCAAAGCCCTACGGCCGCCACATGGCAATCCTGTGAATACGTTTAGGATCACCTGCGCGTTTATGCCCTTAGAATAGATAAACAACCGCTGGCATCTATAGGATATTGGAAACGTGCAGTAGTCCGTAAGGAAAGGTGTCGTAGATCATACTTACTCATTCGTGACCTACGGGTTGTGGCTTCGTCGCGAACCCCTAACCCTGCTTCTGCGTTTCTGCCCCATCGGTTGCTGTAGCTATATCATATGATAGAACCTAGCGAATCTCACAAGGGGAGAAGTAGACATTTTTTTTTTTTAACACTGTACGCCGCTGTAGGTTCTCCCGATAAAGCCATGCTTCGCGTTCGAGAGAGTCCCTGGTTTTCGTGTTGGTATAAGGTTTCTCAATCCTCTCAAATGCTTCTTTCAGCTCTCTGTATTGTTGTTCTGAATTCGGGTATAAGTTGAACTTCTTTATTATTCCTTTTGTCTCCATATACTTTCTTTGAATACCTTTGTTCTTTGTTACGGAATTCCGGAGGTGCAAGCAGGACTGTATCTCTTTACTATTTAATTGGTTCATATGTTTCCTTTTGTTCTAGTGTGTAGTTCAACGCAATCAATACTCTTAACCGTTATCTATTCTACTTCTTGGTCCAATTATCAAGCGTATATTGCAACATTTCGGTCTAAATAGGTCATGAGTGATTCTCGGTGATCCGATTAAAAGAAGTCTGCGGAGGATGCCGAAGAAGCATATTCGATACAATAGATTTATCCTAGCTGCACTGATCAAGTGAGACAGCATAATAAGTGGGGGGGGGGTGAGAGACCGGCACTGTAAAGCATGTACGATAATATTTAGAATTTATGGTTGAACAGAGCTTTGATAGTGTAGCCCTTAAGGGGACATTACCAGCAGGCTGGTGCCGGTAAAGCATCAACCATCATGCTGTGCACATACCGGACTGGTACGGCATGCCCAATTGCGAAGAGCACTGGTAGTCCCCTGGCACAGGGTCCGGCAATAGTTTATGGAGCAGTCGTTGAAGGTTATAATAACTAGCCAAATATATCCCTGTCTTCTCTGGTCAACAGTTCCTGCTCCGTGCCCCCCTAGTTTGATATTCGCTGCTGGAGTAGCTGCCTCCCATTGCAAACGGTTAAATTTGTTCTTCCGCGTGGTTGCCCCAGATCTTGCGCTGCTAAGTCCTGGAGCCGGGTAACTGACCGAATTAGGTAGGCTCTTGTTGACTTTTGAGCCTCAGTGGTTGTTTTCGGCAATCTAACCCGCCGGACCGCTCGAGCACATTGCCGGTACTATATTGTCGGTACTCGAGCATTGTCTCCTTTTCCCCTGGGCATTTAAACCCTCAACACCAACCCTTCGGCGTACAATGGATCTTCACGACGCATATGTTCTTCTCAACCGGTCAGCTGGAGAGCTGTCTAATCGGTTTCAACGTGTGCCTGGCTCACAAATTCTTTTACGCTATATCAAAAGCTCGTACCAAAACGATCCTGTTCGTAGTGTTGTTGAGCTGTGTCTATTTCTCTTCGCTGTCAGATACCTCCTGGCTCCCCGATACTCGACTACTCAGAAGGGGGCTGTTGAGCTCACTGAAGATGTAAGCTAAAGTACCCCCTCTCTTCCTAAAAATAAACGGAGATTCCATATCATTACACCAGAGCTGATTAAACCCAAATAGGAGATTGACGAACTTGTTGAGGATTGGACTCCCGAGCCACTTGTACCGGGTCTTACGGAGGTTGAGCAAGCTGAGAATGAGAAGCGTCCAGTAATCGTTGGGTTTGTTTTCATATTCCGGAGTAGTTTCAATGGTTTCTATACTAACTAGCTCCTGGTTACTAGACCTACAGGCCCTAAAGTTAAACTTTCTAATGGCCGTACCGTCAATAATTTCGCATCTTACAATTTCTTCAACTTTGTTTCCAATGAGCTTTTGAAAGACCGTGCCGTCCAGATTCTTCGCAACTATGGTGTCGGTGCTTGTGGCCCCCCAAATTTTTATGGCACCCAGGATGTTCACATGGACACGGAACGAGACATTGCTAAATTCCTCGGTATGCCAGCCTGCATTATTTATGCACAAGCATTCTCTACAATCTCTTCTGTTATTCCGGCTTTTTCCAAACGTGGCGATATTATTGTTGCCGACAAGGCGGTCAATTTTGCAATCCAGAAAGGACTACAGATCTCTCGAAGCACTATTAGGTGGTACAAGCACAACGACATGGAGGACTTGGAGAGGGTTCTTGAGCAGGTTAAGAAGGATATGGCTAGAAAGCCTTTGACAAGAAGATTTATCGTTACGGAGGGGCTTTTTGAGAATACCGGTGATATCGTTGATTTGCCGGCCATCGTGAGTTAATTTCTGCTGCTACGGTTTCATAAGGTGAGATAGTGTTAACCGCTGATTGTGGCAATCTAGATTGACCTCAAGCAACGTTACAAGTACCGTCTAATCCTTGATGAATCTTACTCCTTTGGCGTTCTCGGCCGAACTGGGCGTGGTGTCACTGAACATCAGAACGTTGACCCTCAATCCGTGGAGATGCTCGTTGGCTCACTCGCTCATGGTATCTGTTCTGGTGGAGGGTTCTGTGCTGGGAGTCCAGCAGTCGTTGATCACCAACGTATTTCCAGCTCCGCTTACGTATTTTCTGCCGCTCTTCCAGCTATGCTTGCTGTTACTACATCGGAGACTCTCAAGTTACTCGAGGGAAATCCTCAGGTTTTAACGGCCTTGAGAGAGAACATTAGAGTCTTTAGAACTCAGATGGATAGATGCGAATATGTTGAGTGCACTAGTGCTTTAGACAATCCAGTCTGTATATTCATCCTTAAACGTGATGGTCTCGAGGGAAGGGTATTTGATAATGAAGAAAAGATCTTGATGGACATTGTTGACGAGGTTCGTTTTTCTTCCGATCTGGCTGGCCTTGATCTTTCACCGGTTTATTGATAAAATGTTCTATAGGCTCTCGCAAATGGTGTCATGATCTCACGTGTCAAGCACATCCATGAAACTCAAGGGACTAAGCCTTTCGGCTGGCAGTGTGTACCATCTTTCAAGGCTTGCATAACCATTGGCCATACCAAGAAGGAAGTGGAGAAAGCCGGAAGTGTGGTTAGGCAAGCCGTTGGGAAAGTGATGGCACGGCTGAAGAAGTAGTAGCTGCACAGGGGGTCTCCCCAACAAATGGGTATGAGGTGATGATTCCGGTGTATCTGTTTTCTTTCTAGTTGTTTCAAGTGTATCCTTGCACAGGAGGACGTCGGCAATGGGGTTCCTTCTTCCTTCTAGCTTGGGAGGGCGAACTATATATTAGGAGTTGGGATAAGGGCTATCGCGGGAAATTTTTGTAATAATTATAGATAGATGATGGGTATGGCATGCTTCTGGCAGTTGGCGCTTGTCGATAGTTCAGTAGCTAGAATAATTGGTATCATATGAATAGGATGTTGCTAGTGAGCACCAGCCACAAAATTTCAAAAGGGTTCCATCGCCATATAAATGTTAGTGCCGGGCTACTCTCGGAGATTTAGAGTCTAAGATCCCCCAAACGATGCTATCTGTAACTACGGTCCTGAATCTCAATCCACCCATTGTTATTGGCAATGCTTTGCTCTCATACAACCGTAATGCAGCATTTGCTTGCCATACCGGTAATTTAATCATCGTCGTGGAATAACGGCGTATTGCATCTCCTCCTGATATATAATATTGTGAAGTTGCTGAACCTAAGACCAATGTATATATCATACAGAATATTTTGTTCCTTGGATATAGTCCTAGTTCCTTACAGGGTTGAGGGTTTAATGTTGCATGGTGCATGTTTTAAATGCAAGGCACCACCGAGAGATCAAGGAACTCGGGGAATGGGTTGGTGTTGGCCTTTCTTCATTTCGTCAGAAAGCCACCTCGAATCAAACCTAACCCTGACAGCAGCTCCCATTGGCCCTGGAGTGGCTTAGTTATTCAATGAACTTCCACCCCCCAGGGCCTCTGCTCCTGGAGCTCGGGAAAACAACTATTGTCTCCATTTTTTCTTCACCTTGTTTCAATAGCTTTAATATTCATTTATTCTTTACATACCTATTTCGCTCCTTGTTGCCGCAATATTTAGCCTGAAAGTCTCGGTTTGGGGATTGTGCCCCTTTTTGTGAGATAAATTTATACAGCAATACCCTCGCGCTTCAATGGATAACATCTCAGAGCTCATTGAGAGACTCTCGAACGATGAAGTATTCTAGTTCCTTCCTAGCTATGCCCCCCCCCCCAGCTCTCTAACTGACACTTTATTAGGATGCCGTTAAAAAAATGGCGGTCTTCAAGCTCCAATCTAATATCGGGGATCCGTCGTTTGCTGAGATATTCATAGCTCAAGGAGGACTCGCGAAGCTTCGGAAGCTAGCATTAACGGCCAGCGGGAATACACTTGCCTACTCTCTAACATCATTTTCGAGGCTTCTGGAACTCGACAAAGGGTGGGACTTTGTCAATTCAGAACTCATTTCACGGGTACCGCTGCTTTCCGGTGCTCTTGGTTCTTGCTACGCACAGGGGCTCATGCTGATGCTGCGCGATTGGTAAATTAGGTTGTGGAATTAATTGTCACGCATCCTCTCGTTAATATTCTTCGTGGCGCCATGTCGATACTCGTTTCGATTGTTTCTCACCCACATACTTCCTCGACCAGAGGTTCTTATAGCGGTCCTTTTGGGTTTCGAGCACTAAAGCCGGCTATTTCCATGCACCCGCAGTTTTTGGAGATGTTGGTTAGCAGGTTGTCGTCTGCAGACCATGCTCTATGCGCGAATTCATTACAACTCATAAATTCTCTTATGAGAGATGCTATCACCAATGATGTGGACGGTGAGTGGCCAAGGTTTATCAAGAGATTGCAGGATTTGGGTGTTATCAAGGCTGTCTTTGTACGATTCACTTTGTTATAGACTGAAGGCTCTATTTGCCAAATCGATTAGCTGACAACCTGGACTGCAGATTCTTATGCAAAGCTCAGCATTGCAGGATCTTGCGCATCCATTGTTGGAGTTCCAGGCATTGACTAAGGTTTTGCTGCGGAGGTGGAGGGATGTCAAAGTAGACTTAGAGGTCAAGGAACATCGGATAGCGTTGAAGGGTCTACACCTAGCAAGTGCACCAGAGAGGTCGGATCCCGGGGCGGACCCGAAGGCAGACTCGCCGGCGAGAAAAAAACATAATCCAGAAAAATGGAGGCGTTTGGGATTTGAGACTGAATCTCCGGCATGGGAATTTGGAGAGGTTGGGTTTCTAGGCATGATGGACTTGACAGACTTTGTCAGGAAAGATGAGGACGGATTCCGGAAAGTTCTCCTGGAGCAAAACGCGAAAGCAATCGAGTATAGATGCCCGGTTGCCCGTGCGAGCATCACTGTCACTTCGATCCTCTATCACCAATTCCGGGTGGACAAATCGGAGGTCGACGATATCAAGACTTACCAAGTCCTCGAATCACGAACGAATTATGAAAGGGCCTTTCGTCCGTTATTGCTTCAGTGGTCTAGACTCCATACAGGTGCTTTACTTGCATTTATACGTCTCTGGAGAGAGACTGGAGCTAGTCTGGAGGATTACGAAAAAGTTACAGAGTTGCTGAGGGTGCTGATCTACCATGTTATTGGTCAGGCCCCACGAACAAAAGAGGTCCAAGAGGTGGAAGAAGAGCTTGCGCTCTTCGAATACTTACGTTTACGAGACCTCCAAATGGAGATCCTAGAGAACACCTATGAGAGTGCATGGGGCAATCATCTGAAGTCTGTATCCCTTTTCAGTTTGAATTGTAGCTGAAACACTGGTCTAACTCATCTACCACTTATAGGCATGTGAGGGGGGAACTAAAAACCGAAGCTCTGCAGTTCGTTAAGGAGCAACGCATACGATGCCTGTTGCGTGGTGCGTGGTTTCCTGTATCGGCTCCTAGAACAGAGACGTCTGGGTTGAAGATACAAATGGATAAAAAGTCTACGGATGGGTGGAGATATGTCCGACTTTCCCACAACAGGAGGTATCTCCATTACTGCGACTATGAGAATGAAACAGTATATGAGCCCAAGCTAGAGGAGCTCCCTGAAAAGAGTAAGCTATTACACCATCGGCAATTGGGTGGAGAAACCTGATCTAACTTAATTAAACAGTCGACCTCTCAATTGTCTCTAGTGTTGTGTCAAATGTAGTACCTGCGAGTATTGATTCCAACTCGTCTCATGGTACTTTGACCCAAGGGGCCTCTAAGCTTGCTAGCACCAAAATAACGATTCACGGATACACCGATTCCAACCCACAGCGTGCGAAGGAGTCCGTGCTGCTAGCTCTCCACCCGCAAACCCATAGCGTTGCGTCAGAGTGGCTAGATGGGCTACTGATGCTTCTAAACCAACAGCCCATCACCTCAGAGACATCGAAACTGACTAATGTGGTGACAAATTATGGACTCAAGATCAGACTTCTTAACGTGAGGTATACGGACGATTTCCACACCAACCCCCCAGATCTTCCATCAAGAGATGGAGTAGATGATGATTATTACTATAGCTTGTTTGTTTAGTTACTTTTCTTTGCTCCTGAGTAGCTTTTTTCTCTTGAGGCTCATTCTTTTTTGATTCTTAGCTTTGGGTTCACTTTTTTACTCCGTGTTCTTTTGGGGGGCGGGGAGGAAAACAGGCGTGCTTTAATATATATATTTGGTTGCAGTAGGAGCAGAATATGCTAGTTTAATTGGGAAACCTGGTTCCTAGCTTCTATCATTTACTATCACTCGTCAGACTTTTGTTGCTCAGGCCCGTGATTACATCCACCCTATTCTTTTCTGCTTGGTAACGCGACAGAATTTAGCCTCCCATATAAAATGCCTTAATATGGGTGTTTCTCTGAAGTTCATAACTCCCTCCCGCGGTCCCACGTCAATAGGAACGCAACGGTCACGGCGATAAGGTCACCTTTTTTATGAGATACGTGACCCTTAATAGCTCCCATCCAGTCACAGCTCTCCCCTATGAAAAATCCATCTAAACCCAAACCTCCCCCTGGCCCTCCGCTCTGCTAACCATGTCGCGCTAAGAACACTTTCATTGTTTCTTACCCGAGTCGCAAAAAATGACCGCGAGTGAGATCGTGTGAACAAGATCTGAAAGCTTTGGCTAGGGTTCTTCCTAGGTCCTGCAGGGTTATAAAAAAAATAGAAAATAAGGAATATCTGCGAAGGGTAACTAACTCTTAGCCATACCATTATATAACTGAATAATACCTTACCATCTCCTGGGGGGCACAACACACCAAGGACTCTTTGCTCTACCAGCGACATCTACTACCTACTACTGCTTTCACCAACACAAAGCACATCACGGCAGATTGACACAACCAAAAAAGAAAAGAGAAAAAGACAAAAGCGGAAATAGAGACAAGTAGTTTAAGAAAGAGGTCGGACTGCTGGAGTTAATTATGTCCTCTCTGTTTACAAAAGATCCTTTGAATACCAGGATAAAAAAGAAGATGCCTGGAGATTATGTAAATAAAGGGTATTGTCCCTTTTCTTGTTTCCCCTTTCACGTATAAATATCAGTTTTGTGGGGAGGGAGCTTTACCAACAGCTAACTAACTATATGACACAGAGTCAGCGATTTGACGACTAGAGTGGTGCAAAATGGGGATCGGTCCGGGAAGGAATTCGACGGGCATGGTGATAACGGTTATAATGAGGATGGTGGAGACGGTGATATTGTCATACTTGATGCAGACGAAGAGGAGGAGGAGGATCAAGACGAAGATTTGGATATGGAACTTTTTGGTGATGGGTAAGATTCTCGTTCTTTGACGAAATGTTTTCCATGGGTGGTACAGGCTAACACTTTGGATTACCAGCCTTCGTGAACTAATCATTACCCCCGAGGCTAGTAGAGCCATGTCGTCCATTGAGCGGGACAATCAGGAATACATCTTCCTGGTAACCGTGATCCGCACTTACCCCAACTACGAGCCGTGCACCACACTCCACTCGATCCATAGCAGCGGGGCGCGCGCCACCGCTACCGCAAAGAGGCATTTCAAATCTCTCTATCCGAGCGCATTCGCCACCGATGACCCACTGCTGGAATACCTGCAGCCGAATGGGCACTTTATTGGACGGCAGTGCGTCCTTGAGGAATACGGTAGCAGTGATAGCAGTGACAGCAGCAAGGGCGATAATGACAGCGACAAGGACAGCCTCTACGACCCCCCAAAGCTCCTCCCGCAAATTGAGATAACGAGTGCCTCCCGTCTCCGCCTCATACAGCCAGAAATGCACGACCCCTGGGGCGACTCGGAGTACCTCCCCGACGAAGGCCACGTCTTCGTCGTCTTCGTGCAGGTCAGCAGTTCCACCTGTCCCGGACAGACCAGCCGCAAAATCTGTGGCGTGTACAAGTATCGCGACGATGCGAACGAGGAGGCGGAGGACCAGATGTCCGCGCTCGTCGGTGAGCTGCGCATCGGTGATTGGTTCGATGGGTGCTATCGTGGTGAGAGGGTGTACGTGAATTGTCAGACCTCACATGCGCTTGTGCCCCTTGAGGAGGTTGTGATTTCCACTGCATATGTGGAAATGGTTCGGGTTAGGGGGTGGGATGTTTGTGATCCTAGGGAGGGAGCCATTTGTGATGGGTATGAGGATGATGAGGACGAGGGTGTTGAGATGGAGGCGCAGGGGCTGAGCAAGGAGGAGGAGAAGGCGAGGGTCAAGGCAATTGCCAAGTATATGACTGAAAAGGCTATGTTGAATTTCAAGGAGAAGAGGGAGAGGGAGAGGGCGAGGAGGGAGAAGCGCAGGGAGATAAAGGAGAAGGAGACCAAGGAGGCTGAGCTTTATTACACACTTCCTGGTAGCGATAGCGATGAGAGTGAGGGTAGCGAGAGCGAGGGTAGTGAAGAGGGGTTCCAGTAACGGGAAGGTCGGGAAATGATTATGGTATTATACTCTGGATATTCATGTCTGGATTGGTTGTTTGAATACTCCGCTCGTATTTTTTATGTTGTATCTTTACCTCCAATATTTGTGCGCAATTCTAGCGGCTATGTGCTTAAGTTACTTGAAATAAATAAGCGGAGCTCTCTCTCATAGAAGACCTCGATTTCATGTCTAGGGAGCTGGGAAGGAGGAGCTACAACGGATGTATGATACCGATTTCGAGAACTGCACTCACAATGTATCACTCGCCGCCAAATTCTGCATCGCTCTTATTGTAAATTCTCTTCATTCACTAGTGAACTACTATTTAACTACACTACTATTTCCTGCGAGAGTGGAGGTCTAATATACTACAAGAATACAGCAGTCACAGAGGACTATGATGGTACTCAAGAGGACGTCATCTCAGCATCTATATACTAAAAGTATACGATGAGGTCAACTCTGGTAACCGGATCCTTAGAAGCCACAGTTTCCAATAGATCTAGAAGGAAGTTGCGAGAACGTTCGCTGTTTCTCTGGAATTCTGGCAGCGCTGCTGCGGGCTCAGTCGTCTACTGGCTACCTCTGGAACCTCCCACGCCCCCTCCAAAAAAAAAAAATATCATTTAAAGAAAAAGTAAAAGGTGTCGTAAATATTATTATCATAAGTTGTTGCTTTTGCAGCGACTCTATATCTCTGATTTCTCGGCTACCTTGTCAGAAAAACTCATTGTTCCAAAGAGGCACTATGAAGCCCGCTTACCTTCCTTTTATTCAAAGACATAGCTACGCATACGTGCGGAACTGGCCCTCACCGTTTCTATTATTATATCATACCACACCTGTCATACTTCCCACCATCCTCTCATCCTCAAGCTATCCTCCTTGATCCCCTTCCCCGCGACAGGATGGTACCCCTAGACCCCCCTCCTATGGGTTACCAATGTTTCTCTCTCACTATTTCTCTCCATTGCCCTTCCTAACCCCTTTGTACTTTCCTTACAAAACAGTAATTCGTTTGGCGGTAACTTCATTCATATCAATCATCAGTTTCCCATTGGAGCTTTTTTTCCGTTCTTCCCACCACCACTTTTATCTCACCCCGCTGTCTACTGTCTGTGGGTACCCCTCCCTACTCAATTCAGTGCGAGCTCAAGTGATTAATGATTACAAAGGATCTCCATTAAGCCTAACCGATTTCCTTTTTCCTAAGGGATTTTCGTCAGGTACGGCGCACGAGGAACCACCACCAGGGTCTCAACTTCTCTTTCCGCATCGTCTCTCCTCCCTCTTGTCCCAATCACGCGCCCCTCGAGCACGCACTCCTTATCCTGACCACACTTAATTATCACGCGACCGAGCTTCGCGAGAGGTTTTCATCTCGATTGCCACCTCCTACAGACTAATTTACTCTCAACAAGGACTCATCTCCGGTCCACAGGGAGCGTTTTTGGCACAATTCAATTTTGAAATATCTCCGAGTTAAGTAGGACTATCACTACTTCCTTCTCACCCCCCCTGTGATCATCCCCCATGAATATTCATCATTGCTTGTGAACTGACCTGGGCCTTGGAAGCCTGTAAACCCTCTAGAATCCCGTGAAAACACCGCCAAGATCAAGTTCGAGATCTTCCATTGTGCCAGATTATATATATTTTTACAAGCGGTACTGGCATTGGCTGCGAGTTGGACAAGATTCAGGCCCGGAGCTTGACAGGAACTGCTATTGGCTTCGGGGACGGTGCTACAGGCATTATTCCAGTTGCTGAGGGTTATGTCATTGGATCATCGATCAGGTCAATTCCTATTGCCGGGCATAATATCACGGAACTTGTCCAGTCGCTCCTCCGTAGCCGAAACGAACCTGACTCCAAATTGGAAACCGGTGGGCGAATTAGGAAGGAATTCTGCTACGTTTGTCCAAATTTCTGAGTGGGTTCGCATGATGTGACCGCGTGCCGAGGATGTTTCAGATATACGTTGTTGAGCAGCCTGAAGGCCAAAGATTTACCTTAGATGTGGGGTATGATATATTCTTGGCTCCTGGTATATTTTTTGATCCTGAAAATTTACTCTAGTTATTTCTTGACGCCCTTACTTACTGTGGTGGACCGCGTTATCCAAAGCTCCCCTACCGACCTCGGGAGAGATCTCTACAAGATATGGAAATGCATCCCTATGTTGGGCCCAGGACTAATTGCTCCTACATATTGGAACATTGTTCCTTATGGCGCTTCTACACTCAACAAGGGTTTGGTCAACGACTTCAGTGTCACATCCGCAATGTTGTCAAAGGTCGTTTTCTAAAGTGAGAAGAGAAATCAAGTGGCGTTAGGTCCGGTGAGGTGGAGGTAAAATTCATTACTCATAAGAGGCAAAAATATGGGATATGGTACGGAGGAATTTTGTTGTGTCAAACGCTGGAATTCAGAAGCTACTGCCATACTAAGGCTAAGCACGATGAGTATTGATTTGCAAGGGCTTTATATTGTCTAATCGTTGTAATGTGTAGTACTCGTACACTCCCGTTCGTAAAGTCCTTGCTCAACGAAAAGTACCGTGGTAAGGTCTTGGCGGCCACCGATGTACTAGTACAAGTGTTTGGATTTGGATTCGGCGATTACACTCTCATGACCAGTAATTCAGGCCTCCCAGGGGTCTAGTGATGGATAGGGGATATC
>Ga0307509_10001018_pt1 | contig 48218 bp, 44 predicted proteins | sample 10_EM_MG_FD_202245 | JGI IMG/M metagenome (GOLD analysis project Ga0307509, IMG submission 202245) | Populus trichocarpa ectomycorrhiza microbial communities from riparian zone in the Pacific Northwest, United States - 10_EM | ecosystem: Host-associated > Plants > Roots > Unclassified | place... | reverse complement strand
GAGCCACCGCATGATCATGTTCTAAGCCGAAACGCAGAAAGGCTCCACGCGAGTGGAGCCTTCCTCTAACTAGTTCAACGAATCAGCGAGCGAAATTACTTCGCCGAGCCAGCAGCCGAACCGGCCGCCTCAGCCGCCGAGCCAGCCGCAGCCGCCGCCGAGCCGGCCGCTTCCGCCGCCGAGCCAGCCGCAGCAGCCGCCGAGCCAGCAGCTTCCGCCGCCGAGCCAGCCGCCGCAGCCGCCGAGCCGGCCATGTCACCACCGCCGCCCATCGCCTTCTGCATGCACTTGCCCATGTCCTCGCCGATCTGCGTGAACTTCTTGGTCTCCTCCTCGGACATCTTCGGGGGCTCCTTGTTGTCCTTCGCCTGCTCCTGGCCCCACTTGGTCATCTCGTCCGAGACCTTCTGTGCGCATGCGCTGTCCTTGCAGCCGCACATCTTGTCCTTGAACTCGGTCATCTTCGTCATCGCCTCGGCCGAGCCGCCCTTCTTCTTGCAACCCACGGCGGCGAGCGAAAGCACGGCACAGAACGCGATCATGTAGTTCTTCATCGTCATCTCCTCTGCGGAGTACGTTGAAGCAGTGGGCGCGGCCAATCCAGCGATTCACCGCACTTCTTTGTCGTCGATCTTCGCGGAAGATCTACGATTGTCGCCAATTGTATCCGACTGTCAGGCTCTGCCGACTAGATGTCTACGAGGTAGCGCTCGTAGGCTTTGAAGTCGTATTCGCGGCCCAAGAAATTGCGGACAAGCTCCGCCGCGTCGCGACTGCCACCCGGCGCGAGCACGCGATCCCGGTAGGCGTAGGTCACGTCGGTCGCCATCAGGCCGAGCTTCTCGAACGGCGTGAGGAGGTCCTTCGCGATCACGAGGGACCATTGATACGTGTAGTACATCGCCGAGTAGCCGACGAGGTGGCCGAACGAGGCGTGGAACTTCGTTCCCGGCACGAACGCGAACGGCGTGTAGTGCTTCTGGAGGCGCTGGACCTCGGAGAGCTGATCGAGCTTCGCGGGATCCGCGCGGTGGAAACCGAGCGAGATCGCCGCGTAGAAGATCTGCTGGACCGTCGCGGTGCCGAGCCCGAACTTGTCGGCGCGCCGCATCTTCGCGACGAGCTCCTCGGGGATCACCTCGCCGGTCTCGTGGTGGCGCGAGAACCGCGCGAGCGTGTGCGCGTTCCACGCCCACTCCTCGAACATCTGCGACGGCGCCTCGACGAAGTCCCACTCGGTCGCGACCCCGCTCTGCGTGATCCACTGCTGGTGGCCGCCGAGCACGTGATGCATGAGGTGGCCGAACTCGTGGAACATCGTGACGACGTCGTCGTGCTCCATCAGCGCGGGCTGGTGGAGCGCGGGGTCGGTGAAGTTGCACACGAGCACGCCCTCGGGCAGCTGGACGCCGCGCACGCCATCCTTGAGCGGGAACTGCGCCGCGTGCTTGTACTTGCCCTCGCGCGGATGCATGTCGAGGTAGATCCGGCCGAGCTTGTCGCTACCGCGCACGACGTCGTAGACGAGCACGCTCGGGTGCCAGACCTCGGCATCGTCGCCATCCACCGCGACGTAGCGCAGATCGAAGATCTCCGACGTGATCTCGAGCAGGCCCGCGAGCACGCGCTCGTACGGGAAGTACTGGCGGACCGCGCTCGCATCGACCTCGTAGCGCGAGATCTTGACGAGGTGCTCGAGCCAGGTCTTCTGCCAGTCGGCGACCGCGGTCGCTTTTGGCTCGATCGTCTGGAGCTGGCGGAGGAGCTCTGCGTAGTCCTGCTCCGCGCGTGGGGCCGCGAGCCTCCAGACCTTCTCGATGAAGCTCGCCGCCTTATCGCCGCTGCCGATCATCTTGTCGGCGGTGACGTAGTCGGCCCAGTTCGCGTAACCGAGGAGGCCGGCCTTTTCGCCGCGCAGGGTCAAGATCTCCTGGAGCACGCGCTCGTTGTCCTGATCGCCGCGGCTGCGGAACTTGACGTAGAGCTCCTTGCGCAGCTCGTCGTCGACCGCGTAGGTCATGAACGGGTTGTAGTCGGGGTAGTCCGTCGTGATCCGGATCGTCCCGGCCTTGTCGGGCTTGTGCGAGGCGATGAAGTCCTCGGGCAGGCCGGCGAGCCGCGCGGGATCGGTGACCTCGATCGCGCGGACGTCCTCGGAGATGTGCTTCGAGAACGTCTGGCCGAGCTTCGTCAGCTGCTCGTCGATCTCTTTCAACCGCTCGCGCACGGATGGCGGCTTGTCGACGCCGGCGCGCCGGTAGTCGCGCAGGGTGTGCGCGAGGAACCGCCGGGTATCGGGATCCGCGGCGCTGACGTCGACCGCGGCGAGCGCGTCGTACATCTCGCGATCGAGCGCGAGGTCCGAGTAGAACCGCGAGACGTCCTGCTCGCACTCGCGTGCGGCATCGCGGATCGCCTCCTCGGGATGGACCTCCGACATCAAGCCGGCGAGCGCGTTCGACGAGCTCGCGCGCATCAGCAGCTCGTTGTACGGGACCAGCGTGCCGGCGACGGTGCGCTCGGTCGCCGCGACGATCTGAGGGCGGAGCTCCTTCGCGCGGTCGAGCCCGGTCAGACAGTGCGCGGCGAAGCTCTTCTTCGACTCCTTCTTCACCGCCGGCGATGGTACATCAACGCCGATGCCACTGCCGGCGATCGAACAGCTCGGAGCCGCGCTGCCGCTCGTGCCCAGCGATGCGCGCTGGATCGACGTCGCACTCGGCGATCTGGACGCGGTCCACGCCGACCATCTCCACTGCGAGCGCAAGGCGGCGCAGTCCGCGCTGTCGCTGATCCGCAGCTATCCCGAGCGCACCGATCTCGTGACCGAGATGGCGCGGCTCGCGCACGACGAGACCCGCCACGTCGTCCAGGTCGCGCAATTGATGAAGCGGCGCGAGCAACCGGCGGCCTACGACTTCGGCGACGACTACGCGGCCGCGCTGCGCGATCACATCCGCAAGCCGGAGCCGCTGCGCCTGCTCGATCGCCTGCTCGTGTTCGCGGTGATCGAAGGCCGCAGCGCCGAGCGGCTCGGCCTCCTCGCCGAGGCACTGGACGATCCGAAATCGCGCGAGCTCTACGCGTTCCTCGCCACCGCCGAGGTTCGCCACCGCGACATCTTCCTCGCGCTCGCCCGCGACACCGCGCCCGACGGGTGGCGGGCGCGCGCCGCCGAGCTCGCCACGATCGAGGCCGAGATCTTCGTCGACCGGCCGATCACCGCGCGGATCCACGGATGAGGCGCGTCGTTGCCGGCCTCGCGGTCCTCGCGGCCTGCGAAAAGGCCGAGCCGCCGCCGCAACCGAAGCCACCACCGCCGCCCGTGCCGGTCGCGCGCGACATCATGATCGTGCTCGATCTATCGAAGTCGATGGAAGAGCAAGACCTCGTCCGCGATCGCCTCGATGCCGCGAAGATCGGGCTCCACGACTTCATGAAGGCGAGCGTGCACGACCGCATCGGCATCGTGATCTTCGGCCAACAGGCGAAGGTGCTCGTCCCGTTGACGGCGAACCCGCCTTCGCTCGAGGAGACGATCGCGAAGATCGAGATCGGCGACGTGCCCCAGCTCGGCACCGCGCTCGGCGATGCGCTCGCGCTCGCCGTCGATCAGGTAAAGGGGTCGGCGCACAAGGCGATCGTGGTGCTCGGCGACGGCGAGAACAACTGGGTCACCAAGTACGATCCGCAGCAGGCGGGCGCTCTCGCGAAGCAGGCCGCGATTCCGGTCTACACCGTGCTCGTCGGCAGCGACGACACGTCGAGATACGGCGCGATGGTCGCGGACCCGACAGAGCTGACCGCGATCGCGGCGACCACCGGCGGCACGTTCGCGCGCGCGCGGAGTCGCGACGAGCTGTTGAGAGATGTGGGGCTGATCCGCGCGGCACTCGACCACCTTCCTTAGTGGGAAGGCGGCGTTCCGGCGCGGATGCGAAGCGGAACCTCGAGGTGCCGCTCGAGCCGCGCTGCGGGCCGTGTTGCAGCGGCACGCGAGTTGCTGTTGCACCGCACCATGCGCTGGCTCGCCCCGTTCCTGATCGCCGCGTGCGGCAACGACGCGTCGAATGTCCCCGATGCCGCCCCCGACGCGTTCGCGTGCGCGCCTCCTGCGGCCGGCCCTGCCGCCGAGCGCGTCCCGACGACGAGCGGGATGATCCACGGTGCGATGGCCGGCGCGACCTGGACCTATCTCGGGATCCCCTACGCCGCGCCGCCGGTCGGCGCGCTGCGGTTCGCGCCTCCCGCCGTGCCCGCTTGTTCGGGCGCCGATGTCGAGGCGACCGCATTCGGCCCGATGTGCCCGCAGCTCGACGACGCCGGCACGTTCATGGGCGACGAGGCGTGCCTGAGCTTGAACGTGTGGGCGCCGGCGGCGACCACGGCTGCGCGGCCCGTGATGGTGTTCATCCACGGCGGCGCGAACGCGGCCGGGACCGCCAGCGATCCGCTCTACACCGGACGCAAGCTCGCCGAGGCGGGCGACGTGATCGTCGTGACACTCGATTATCGGCTCGGCCAGCTCGGCTTCCTCGATCATACCGCGCTCGCCGCGGAGTCGACCGCCTCCGGCAACTACGGCCTCCTCGATCAGATGGCGGCCCTGCGCTGGGTCCAGACCAACATCGCGGCGTTCGGCGGCGATCCGGCGAACGTGCTGGTGTTCGGTGAATCGGCCGGCGCGCGCGACACGTGCAGCCTCGTCGCCGCGCCCGACGCGGCCGGCCTGTTCGCGCGCGCGTTGATCGAGAGCGGGAGCTGTCGCGCGCTGCCGACCCGCGCCACCGCGCAGCAGACCGGCGACATGTTCGCCGCCGCCGCGGGATGCACCGGTGATGTGCCCGCCTGCCTGCGTGCGCTCGGCACCGAGGCGCTGGTCCGCACGCTGCCGCCGGTCGCGTCGATCCTGGCGTCCGGCGCGTACCAGCCGACGATCGACGGCACGATCCAGCCCGCGCAGCCCGAGACCCGGATCGCGGCGGGGATGCACACCCACGTGCCGTTCATCGTCGGGTCGAACGCCGACGAGACCGGCGCAGCCGCGCCCGCGATGTTCGCGACCGACGAGGCCTACCAGCAGGCGCTCGCCGCGCAGTTCGGTCCGTTCGCCGATCGGGTCTACGCGCAGTATCCGCCGCCGTCCGTGACCGGCTCGCCGTATGCCACGCGGCGCGCCGCGTTCGTGCGCGCGACGACGGATGCGCGGTTCGTCTGCCCGTCGCGCTCGATCGCGCGCGACTTCACCGCCGGTCAGAGCGAACCGGTCTATCGCTACTTCTTCACGTATCCCGCGTCGCCGTACGGCGCGGTCCACGGCATCGAGCTCGCGTTCCTGTTCGGCAACTTCGACGCGATCGTCACCGCGAACGGGCCGTATCAACCGAACGCGACCGACCTCGCGGTGTCCGCCGCGATCCAGGCCGACTGGACCAGCTTCGCGCGCGGCGGCGCCCCGGCGGGGACACCCGCGTGGCCGCGCTACGACGCGACCGATCCGGCGCGCACGTTCGCGGCGACCACCGGCGCGACGACCGGCGTGCGCACGGCCGATTGCGACTTCTGGGACTCGCTACTCTAGCCGGGCGAGGTCCTGCATCAGCAGGGGCAGCCAGCCGTCCCAGTGGATGTAGAGGACGTCCGACCAGAACCGGATGTGACGGGCCTCGCCCTTCGTCGCGGCCGATCGCACGCCACCGGCGAGCCGATCCGCGAGGTCACAGCCCGCGACGATCATGTCGATGCCGAAGATCGAGAACACCGGGTTGCCGGCCGCGCACGGCTCGGCGGCCAGGTAGTGCTGACCGACGAGCGGGATCAAGCGCGGCGCGCCGCGCAGGAACGCGATCCGATCCTCGACCGCGTCCGGACGCGGCCCCCACGGCGGGAGCCAGTACTCGTAATTCTGGAAGTAGGGCGCGACGCCGGCGATCGGCTCCTCGAGGCGCATCTGGATCTCGTCGGGAGACGCGTCGCGCCAGTCGAACCAGCCGGCCGGGATCTCGGTCGCGAGCAGCGAGCGCAGATCCGGTGGAAACCCGAACCCGTACGTCGCCTCGACCGCGGCAAGCTCGTCCTCGCGCATCCCGGGCTTCGGTCTCATCCCGCCCGCGATGCTACACGTACGAGCCGTCGAGATCGCGCGCGTGTTGGTGCAGCCACTGCATCGCGGCGCCGTCGAGTGCGAACGTGTCGTGCATCCGGAAGATCCGGTCGCCGTCGAACTCGGCGACGAGCGTCGCGTGAAGGTCGATGGGTGGTGCGCCCTCACGTTCGTACGTGACGTAGCCATGCAGCGTGACCACGCCGTCGGTCTCGGTCGGCGGCGAGGTGGGGACGATCCGGCGCATGCTCATCTTGCGGTCGAAGCCGTCGATCGACTTCTTCATCCCCGCGAACATCGAGTCGCGGCCGTGGATCGTGCATGCGGCGGGCAGGCCGCTGACCTGGTAGGTCACGTCTTCGGTGAAGTACGGGGCGAGGCGCGTCCAGTCGTCGTCGACAAACGTCTGTTCGAAGGCCGCTGCGTACGCCATGAATCGTTCGAGCTTCGTCATCGGGTCCTCCTGCGGGTGGGTTTGGCCGCGGACCGTGCGCCCGCGACGAGAAGATCGATCGTCGGCTCGACCAGCGACGCGAGATCGCGTCCGCGCTGGAGCTTGCCGGCGAGGTGAAGGCTGACGAGGCCGTGGACCACGGCCCAGAACGCGTGCGCGAGGTCGGCGGGATCCCCGACGAAGCTCCCGGACTCGATCGCGGCGGTGATGTCGTCGTAGAGCGGTCCCCACGTCCGTCGGTCCTGCTTCGCGATCTCGACGGGCTCGCGCTTGCCATGGCGGTCGAGCTGGAACATCACGCGGTACTGGTCGGGATGCTCGATCGCGAACCCGACGTACGCGCGACCGCGCGCGCGCAAGCGATCGACCGGGTCCGGGATGGCGTCGCACGGTTGCTGCGCCGCGACGAACGCGTCCATCGCGGCGAGCCGGACCATCGTGAAGATCTCGTCGCGGTCCGCGAAGTACTTGTACGGCGTCATCGGACTGCAGCCGAGCTCCTCGGCGAGCCCGCGCATCGTGACACCCGCCTCGCCGTGCTCCGCGAACCGCCGCGTCGCGACCTCGCGCACGGCCTCGCGAAAGGCAGTGCGGTCCTCGGCCGAGAGCGCGGTGCGTCCCATGGCAAAGATATACGACGTAAATTTTACGTCGTCAACTCTATTCGGACGCTAGCCACCGCGGATGAAGACGCGCCGTACGTGGGCCTCGATCTGCTCCTCAGTCCAGTCGGGGTGCAACGATCGTTCGTGTGCGGAACGGAGGCGTCGCGCGGTCCAGTACATCGCCTCGGACTGGCGCCACCGCTCGGCGGGCGTCATCGCTCGATACCGAGCGATCTGCTCCGGGGACGGAGCATCTCTCGGTTTGTCCTCGTGGTCACTCACTTCTTGACGGGGGCCGGCGGCTCCCAGGGCTGGCCCTGGAACTTCTTGCCGTCCTCGAGATCGGCGATCAGCTGATCGAGCAGCTTCTGCTTCGCGGCCGTCCCGAACGCGTGCTCGATCCCCTTCAGGTAGTCGCGGCGCTGGTAGTCCGGGCGCGCGAGGAACGCGTCCATGAGATTTTTCTTGGAGAGCTCGCCGCGCACGTTGCCGGGCATCGGCGGCACGACTTCGTTGGGGTGACTGCTACGGGCCATGCCCGCAGTCTAGTCGGCTAGCGCTGCGAGGTCAGGTCGCGCGTGATGTTCTTCTGGTGCGCCTCGAGCGTGCCGCCACCGATCTCGATCAGCTTGGCATCGCGGAGGAACTGCTCGACCCGGTACTCGGTGCAGTAGCCATAGCCGCCGAGCACCTGGACCGCGGCGTCCGCGATCTCCTTCGCGGCGGTCGAGGCGAACAGCTTTGCGGCGTCGGTGCCCAGGCGATTGCGGTGGTGCGGCCCGACCGTGGCGGCGGTGTTGTAGGTCAGCGCGCGCATCGCCGCGAGCTTCGCGTAGCTATCGCCGATGTAGCGCTGGATCTGACCGTGCTCGGCGATCGGCTTGCCGAACGTGTGGCGCTCCGTCGCGTACTTGACCATCACGTCGAGGCAACGCCGTGCCATGCCGATCGACATCGCGGCGAGGCCGAGGCGTTCGATCTCGAGGTTGCGCATCATGTTCGTGATGCCGCCGCCCTCCGTCCCGACGAGGTTCTCGGCGGGGACAACGACGTCCTCGAAGATCAGCTCGCTCATCGACGACGCGCGCATTCCGAGCTTGGGGATCTTCGGCGACGTGGTGAAGCCGGCGAACGACCGCTCGACGAGGAACGTCGTGATCCGGCCGTCGAGCTTCGCGTAGATCAGCGCGAGGCCGCACTCGGGCCCGTTCGTGATGAACGTCTTGCGGCCGTTGAGGACGTAGCCGTCCCCGGTCTTGCGCGCGGTCGTGCCGAGCCCGAGGACATCGGTGCCGACCGACGGCTCGGTCATGCCCATGCAGCCGATCGTCTCGCCGGTGAGCACCTTCGGGAGGTACTTGCGGCGCTGGCTCGGATTGCCCGCCCAGTAGAAGTTGTTGACGAACAGCAGGGCGTGCGCGAGGTAGCCGAGCGCGAACCCGGGGTCCGAGTACGACAGCTCCTCGTGGACGATCACCGAGGCCATCGCGTCGAGGTTCGCGCCGCCGTCGCTCTCGGGGATCGTCACGCCGATCAGGCCGAGCTTGCCGAGCTCCAGCAACAGCGCGGTGTTGAACGTTCCCGACTCGTCGTGAGCCATCGCCTGCGGCTCGACGCGTGTCGCCGTGAACTGGCGAACTGTCTGCCGGAGTAACTCGTGTTCTTCGGTCTCCGGCACGGCGGCACCTTACCAAACCGCGTCGTCGCGCGGTACCGTCGGGGACTGATGATGCCCGGCGTCGCACGCTGGTTACAGGATCGTCCCGCCGTGCTGGTCGCGAACCCTACCGCTCAGTCGGGAAAGGCCGCGGACTGGATCCGGCACGCTCGCGCACTCCTCGACGAGGCCGGGGTCTCGCACCGGTTCGTGGCGACCGAGCCCGAGGGCGCGACCGTGGCGCGCGTCCGCGAGCAGATCGACGACGAGGGCGCGCGGGTCGTGGTCTACATGGGCGGTGACGGCACGTTCGCCGAGGTCGCGAAGGGCATCCTCGGCTCGGAGCACGCGCGCGAGGTCGCGATGGGCATGCTGCCGACCGGGACCGCGAACGATCAGGGAAAGTCGTTCGGCCTCGATGCCGGGCCGGCCGCGCTCGAGCGCAACATCCGGGTCGTCGCCGCGGGCCACACGGTGGGTTGCGATGTCGGGACGCTCGTGATCGAGCGCGGGACGAAGGAGATCCATCGCGATCTGTTCTTCGATTCGTTCTCGGTCGGGCTCGGTGCGGCGAGCCTGTCGACCCGCAACCGCGATCGCGAGCGGGTGCGCCGGATCCCCGGGCTCGGTGCGATCTATCGCGATCAGCTCGTCTACGCGGGCGCGATCGCGCAGCGCCTCGCAGAGAGCTACATCGTCGATACGAAGTTCGATCTCGACGTCGTGGTCGACGGCGTGGTGAAGAACTATCCGGGCCTCCTCGACGTCATCGTCAAGAATACGAAGATCTTCGGCGGCGAGTGGATCTTCGATCCCGCGTCGGAGTCCGACGACGGCAAGTTCGAGCTCGTCCCCGTCGCGGGCCGGCGCGACTTCTTCGCGAAGCTGTCCGGTGGCCTGCGCCACAGCCCGATCGGACCGGCCGAGCTCGAGCAGCTCGGGATCGAGAACGAGCCGGCGCTCGCGGGCAGCAGGATGGAGCTCAACGTCCGGACCCAGACCAACACCCTCCCGGCGGCGCAGATCGACGGCGAGGAGCTGCCGGCGGGCGATCGCTACGTGATCGAGGTCGCGACCCGCGCGCTGCGGCTGATCGTCCCGCGCGAGCACATCGACCCGTCGCACACCGATCACAGCGGCCCGGTGCGCTGAAGGTGGCACACGATTGGTTGCAGGTGGAGAGCCGAGGCCTCGGCGTGGCGCGTTCAGCTCCGCAGACCCTGCGCGGTTAGCGCACGGCCCGTCGCTTGCTGAGAGCGCGGTCGCGCGATTTCCGCCAGCGCACGTGCACGTACTCGCCTTTACCCTCATCATCAAACCGAGTGCGTGCACGTTCGCGGGCACCTTTTCTGATCGTCCTCGCGGCGTGCGGCCAGCCCAGCCCACCGCCAGCGCAACCGGCTGCGCCGATTCCCGTCGAGAATCTGACCCGGACGTGCGGCGAGGCCGCGGTCGGGATCGAGCAAGCGACCCGCGGGATCCGATCGCCGGATAGCTCGGTCGGCTCGGAGATGAAGGCGCGCTGCGCCGACGATCACTGGTCGGCCGCGGCGATCGAGTGCTTCGCGCAGATGAAGGAGGGCGAGCTCGGCACCTGCGCGAGCAAGCTTCCGGACGAGGCAAGGCGCGCGATGTTCGCGGCGCTCGGCGGGACCGACGAGACCGCGGTCGCGATCGCGAGGCTGCGGCTGGCGTCGATGCACGTCGGGGTCGAGGCGTGCGATCGGCTCTTCGCGACCGCCCACGCGTTCCTCGCTTGCGACCAGATCCCGCTCGAGACCCGCGCGCAGGTCGGCCCGCAGATCGCGGACTCGTGGAACCTGCCCGACAAGCTCCCCCCGGATGCCCAGGCGCGGATGGCGACGGTGTGTTCCAGCTCGCGCGAAACACTGCTGCAACAAGCAGTTGCGGTCGGCTGCGCGCTCCCTCCGTAGCCCTTTACGCGGCACGACTTTCAGCCCATCCTCCTCGGCATCAACAAGGAGTACGGCAATGGCTGATGTCTTCATTTACGACGCACTTCGCACCCCACGCGGTCGCGGCAAGGCCGGCAAGGGTGGGCTCTCGGGCATCCACCCGCAGGAGCTACTCGCGCAGACCCTCAACACGATGGCCGAGCGCCGCAAGCTCGACAAGAGCCTCGTCCAGGACGTCCAGATCGGCTGCGTCTCGCAGGTCAGCGAGCAGGGCGCGTGCATCGCGCGCGTCGCGCTGATCGCCGCGGACTGGCCGGACGACGTGACCGGCTCGACGACGAACCGGTTCTGCGGCTCGGGCCTCGAGGCGGTCAACGGGATCGCCGCGAAGATCGGGGCCGGCTTCCTCGACGCGGGCATCGGCGGCGGCGTGGAGTCGATGTCGCGCGTGCCGATGGGGTCGGACGTCCAGTTCCTCGACGCGAACAACGAGAAGCTGCGCCATCGCCTGTTCCTGGTGCCGCAGGGCATCTCGGCCGACCTGATCGCGACCCGCGAAGGGTTCTCGCGCCAGGACGTCGACAAGTTCGCCCTCGCGAGCCAGCAGAAGGCGGCGCGCGCGATCGAGGAGAAGCGGTTCGCCAACTCGATGTTCACCGTCAAGAACGACGACGGCTCCGCCGGCCTCGATCGCGACGAGCACCCGCGCGCCGACACCACGCTCGAGTCGCTCGGCGGCCTCAACGCCGCGTTCGAGAAGATGGGCGCGATGAAGGTCGGCTACGCCGGCGAGACCCTCGACGAGCTCGCGCTCAAGCGCTACCCCGAGACCAAGGCGATCCAGCACGTCCACACCGCGGGCAACAGCTCCGGCATCGTCGACGGTGCGGCGGTCGTCTTGATGGGCTCGAAGGAGTGGGGCGCGAAGGCCGGCCAGAAGCCGCGCGCGCGGATCCGCGCGTTCGCGACCGCGGGCGCCGAGCCCGTGATCATGCTGACCGCGCCGGCGCCGGCGTCGGAGCGCGCGCTGAAGCAGGCCGGGATGACCGTCAAGGACATCGACCTGTGGGAGATCAACGAGGCGTTCGCGACCGTGCCGCTGCAGACCGCGAAGGCGCTCGGCATCGACCTCGATCGCGTCAACGTCAACGGCGGCGCGATCGCGCTCGGTCACCCGCTCGGCGCGACCGGCGCGATCCTGCTCGGCACCGCGCTCGACGAGCTCGAGCGGTCGAACAAGTCGACCGCGCTCATCACGCTGTGCATCGGCGGCGGCATGGGCATCGCCACGATCATCGAGCGCGTCTGAATTCTGCTATACGTCACTAGGTGCCGGCAGTGTTCTGGCGGTGCGTAGCCCTCGCGCTGGTGGCCTGCGAGGCCCCGCCTCCGGACCCTGCGCCCGTCGTCGCGATGTTCGAGGTCGCGCCGGCGCCGTCGGTGTGGCCGCTCGGACGGCTCGCCGGCCGGATCGGTCGCGGCGTCGCCCCGCAGCCGGTCACGGCACGCGCGATCCTCGGCCGCGAGGTCCCGCTCGGTGCAGCCGCGGTCTGGGACATCGCCGGGCCGGGCGCGGCGATGGCGGTCGCGACGCGCGGCACCACGGTCGAGCTGATCGACGTCGACGGTGCGCGGCTGGTCTGGCGCGCGACGTGCGACGCGCCGGTCGTCGGCGCGAGCGCCGCGGGGATCGTGTGCGGCGACGACCGCGGTGTGACCGTCCTCGATCTCAACGGCCGGCCCAAGTGGCACCACGCGGGCGCGTTCGTCGCGCTCACCGGGGCGCGTGCGGTCGTGAAGGACGGCGATGCCGTGACGGTGCTCGATCTCGTGAAGGGGGCGGAGGTCGAGCACGCCACCGTCCCTCCCGGCGCGACCGTGCTCGCGAGCTGCGAGCACGTGCTCGTCGTGGTGCTCCCGGATCACCGCCTCGCGAAGGTCGTCGACGGGGTGCAGACCTGGGCGGTCGCGACCGCGCCGCTCGCACCTCCGAAACCACCGGTGAAGGCGGCCAAAGGCTCCCCGGTCAGCACCGACACGCTCGTCGGGGTCGACGGTTGCACGGCGGCGCTGATCGCGCGGGTCGAGGGCCTGCACGGCGCCGGGCTCGTCGCGATCGGCGAGACCGGCAAGCCGACCGGCCGGATCGACGAGGTCCGCGGTTGGTGGATCGCGCGCGACGATCCGCAGCGCGTCGAGGTCGCGACGGTCGCGGGGGTCACGAGCTGGGACCGTGCGCTCGGCGACGCGCGCGTGCTCGAGCTGCCGCCGCTCGGGCCGTTGCTCGCGTCGCGCGACGATCGCCGGCTCGTCCGGGTGTCGCCGCACGCCGCCGCGCTGATCGATCGCAAGGGGACGCGCGCGTACGTCGAGCTCGGCGAATCCACCGCCGCTCTCGGCGACGAGGCGATCCTCGCGGGCGGTGCAGCGCTGCGCTCGTTCTCGCTGCCGCGACCGTGGAACCACGCGGCGCCGCGCGTCCCCGTGACCACGCCGGTCCAGGTCGCGGCCGAGCTACGCGATCTGCCCGCCGCGATCCCGCTCGATCCCACCGGCGCACCGGAGCTCGCGAGCGCGGATCGCGAGATCACCGCGGTCGCGCTCGCCGGGCGCGCGCTGATCGTCGCGACCGACGGTGCGCTCGCGCGGGTCGACCTCGCACCGATCCGGTGGGGCTGGCGGATCGCGAGCGCGCCGATCGTCGCGCTCGCCGCGTCGGATCGGCTCGTGGTCTACGCGACCGCAGGCAAGATCACGGCGCTCGGGCTCGACGGCAAGGGTCGCTGGGAGCGCGCGCGGGTCGCCGACGGCGTCGAGGTCGCCCGCGACCTCACGCTCGTCCGCACCGGTGCGCGCTCGCTCTTGATCGATGGCGGCGGCTTCTCGCGCGGCGAGCTCGCGACGACCGTCGCGACGATGCTCGACGTCGGCGGCATGACCGTCGTGATCTCCGCCGAGCACGGCCGGATCGTCGCGCGGCTGCCCGACGCGTGGATGGTGCCGCTGTGGTCGGTCGAGGTCGCCGGGGTCGTCCGGTCGCTCGAGCGCACCGGCGACGGCGCGATCGTCGCGCTCGACGACGGCGACGCGTACCGGCTCGATGCGCGGACCGGTGCGGCGACCGCGCTCCCCGCGATCGGCCTCGCGTGGCACGCGCACGACGACCTCGTCGCCGGCGAGGCGCCGGGCGGCCCGATCCCACCGTCGCCGATCGTCCCGCCGGTTGCCAAGCCCGAGCTCTACAAGCCGACCGACCTCGAGGCCGCGCCCGCGATCGCGACACCGTGGCCACCGCCGCCGCCGATGCCGGCGAGCTGGCAGCTCACGCTGTTCGAGCCGAACGGTGCGCTGCGGGTCCGCGATGACTATCCGCTCACGGGCGCGATCACTCCCGCGGTGCGAAGCGCGGGTGCACCGCTCGTGGTTCGCGCCGGTCGCGAAGCGCTGGTGATCGACCCGCGCCGCGGCGATCCGCTGCGCCGCGTGACGCTACCCGACGACACCGGGCCGCTGTTCTCGACGGTGGTCGATGGCAAGCCCGTCGTCGGTACGATCCTCACCACCCCGCTCCGTGCGGTGGTGTTTTAGTGATACAGATCGAGGATGGCTCTTCCGCTCCGGGCTGCCCTGCGCTCCGCCGGTCGCTTCATGGTCAAGAATCCCACGACGATGCTGAGCATGGCTCGGCACGCGCTGGGGATGCGGATCGCCGTGCCGCTCGATGCGCTGCGCTGGTTCATCGCGAACACGCCGCCGTCGAAGAAGGCGCCGCAGGACATCACGATCACGCCGCGGCCGCCCGCGATCGGGCTCGGCGCGACGATCGATCTGATGGGGACCACGGTGCGCGCCGGCGCGTCGATGCGGATCGAGCAGATCGAGGTCTCCGATCACAAGTTCAAGGTCACGCTGCGCCTCACCGACGTGACGATGAAGGTGCTCGGCGAGTCGTTCACGCCGGTCGCGGGCCTCATCAAGAGCGGCGCGCTCGACCTGTCGAAGCCGGGAAACCTCGCGAAGTTCATGCCGAAGAGGCCCGCTGTGCTCGTCGAGGCGCACGACGACGTGATCGTGCTCGACCTCATGCAGAACCCGAAGTTCGCCGAGAACGACAAGGTCCGCGGTCTGCTCGGCACGCTGACGCCCGTCGTCCAGGTCTCGGGCCTGTCGACCGAGGGTGACTTCCTGATCCTCCAGCTGCGCGCGAGCCCGTTCGGGCTCCCGCGCGCGCTGAATGCGGCGCGCCAGCTCGCGGCAGGCTAGAACTGCGGCATGGCCGAGGCGATCGAGCTGGGAACGACCGACAAGTCGGCGCGCTACGCAGAGGTCCTCCCGCAGCTCGTCGCGCTGTGCGAGGGCGAGCCGGATCTGATCGCGAACCTCGCGAACCTGACCGCCGCACTGAAGACCACGCTGCCGATCGCGAGCTGGATCGGGTTCTACGTGCGGCGCGGCGACCAGCTCGTGCTCGGGCCGTTCCAGGGCAACGTCGCGTGCGTGCGGATCGGGTTCGGCAAGGGCGTGTGCGGCACCGCCGCGGCGGAGCGGCGCACGCTGATCGTGCCCGACGTCGACCAGTTCCCGGGCCACATCGCGTGCGATGCAGGCTCGCGCTCGGAGATCGTCGTGCCGATCGAGGTCGCCGGCCGGGTCGTCGCGGTGCTCGATCTCGACAGCTACGAGCTCGCCGCGTTCGACGACACCGATGCGCTGTGGCTCGCGAAGGTCGCGGCGCTGGCGGCGACGTTTGCATGGTGAAAGCCGAGCAGCCGTGGTGCGGCGACCGAGCGCCAGCGAGGGCCAGAGCCGCGCACACGGCGTTCGCGAGGCGTGTGGTGCCGGCGCTCGTCGTCCTCGTCGCCTGCCAGACGCCGTCGTCACCGGCGCGCACGGAGACCGGAAGCTCGACCCCGGTGCCGGCGACTGCGGACGCGAAGCAGAACCTGCCCGAGGAGCCGATCGCCGACGCGCGCGTCGAGGTCGATCAACCCGATCCGAAACCGGATCCCGGCAAGCAGCTCTACGATCTCGGGGCGGTGCCGGCGTGGCAAGCGGTCGTCGATCGCAACCTGTACCTCGAGCGGCGGACCCAGCACGGCGTGGTCTACGGCACGGTCGGCGAGCCGATCGTCGTGAAAGAAGCCGGCAGCGGCGATGCCGGCGCCACCGAGGTCGTCACCCCGTACACCTGGTTGATCGACGACACCGAGGGCAACGGTGCGCTCGCGATCCGCGTGGCCTTCACCGACAAGCCCAAGCTGGCCGATCGGGTCGCGGTCGCGGGCGCGTGGGCGCTCGATCCCGATCGCAAATGGTTCTGGAAGCCGTCGCTGGTCACGCCGCTCGCACCGGCACCGCCCGCCGCCGGCAGGCAAGGAAATGCCAAGGATCCGGCGGTCGCGCCGGGGCACGCGATCGTCAACGGCGACCTCCCGAACGGCGCGCGACCGATCGGCCTCGCGAAGGAAGGCGACGCCGCGTACTTCACCGTACTCGGCACGCCGCCGTTCGCCGACGGCGATGGCTGGCAGGTCGCCGACGAGCTCGGCAACCCGGTGTACGCGCTGCTCAACATGCCCGGCGAGCGCGCGAGCTACGGCGCTCAGGATCTGCGGACCAGCGACGAGCGCTGGACGCTGAAGCGCGCGCAGACCTACTGGGTCCGGATCGGACCGGTGCACAAGCACGGGCCGGACAAGCCCGTCACGATCAACGCGAAGACCGCGCCGGTCCGGGTGAAGTAGCTCAGCGCGAAGCGGTGCGACCCTTGATCGCGATCGCCTTGTCGATGAGGCCGACGAGCTCGCGGCGATCCTCGTTGTCACCGGTCGCGGCGTTGGCCAGCGCGCGGATCTGCGCGAGCGACCAGTGCTCGGCATCCTGACCACCGCGTAGCACGTCGGCGAACGCCGCCACCGCGAACGCGAACTGGAAGTCCTTCGACGCCTGCTGGAAGTCCGCGATCGGCCCGCCGACCATCGGGAACGCGGCCTCGATCGCCTCGGTCCCGCGCGGCTGCTTGTGCCGGATGTGGAGCGTCGCGAGCGGTGCCTTCGCCTGCATGCCGGTCGGTGTCAGCTCGAGCTCGTACAGCGCGGTGACCTGATGGCCGGGGCCGATCTCGCCGGCATCGACGCGGTCGTCGCGGAAGTCCTTGTCGGCGACGTCGCGGTTCTCGTAGCCGACGAGCCGGTAGCGCGCGACGATCGCGGGGTCGAAGTCGACCTGGAGCTTGACGTCCTTCGCGACGACCTCGAGGTTCGCGGCGAGGTTCTCGCCGAACACCTTCTGCGCCGCCTCCGGCGAGTCGATGTAGAAGTTGTTGCCGTTGCCCTTGTCGGCGAGCTGCTCCATCAGCTCGTCCTTGTAGTTGCCCATGCCGAAGCCGATCGTCGAGAGCGTCACGCCTTCCTTCGCGCGGCCCTCGATCAGCTTCAGGATCTCCTCGTGGGTGTGCGCGCCGACGTTCGCGTCGCCGTCGGTGCACACGATCACGCGCGAGGTCACGCCGGGCTGGAGGCCCTGCATCGCGAGCTTGTACGCGAGGTCGATTCCCGAGGCCATGCCCGTGGAGCCGCCGGACGACAGCTCGTCGATCGCGGAGAGGATCTGCTCCCGGTGCTCCATCCCGGTCGGCTGGAGCCGCACCGACGTGTCGCCGGCGTAGGTGACGAGCGAGACCGTGTCGCCCTCCTTCAGGTTGTTGGTGAGCGTGCGCAGCGCCTGCTTCGCGAGCCCGAGCTTGTCGGCGCTCTCCATCGAGCCGGAGACGTCGACGAGGAAGACCAGGTGCGCGGAGATGCGATCGGCGTTCGACTTGACCTGGGTCGCGACGCCGACACGCAGGACCGTGCGGCCGGGCTGGAGCGGCGACGCCGCGGCGTCCATCGCGACGGTGAACGGCGTGTCCTTGCCCGGTGCCCCGAACGTGTAGCGGAAGTAGTTGACGAACTCTTCGACCCGGACCGCGGCGGCCGGTGGCAGCGCCCCCTCGTTCAGCTTGCGACGCGCGATCGTGTACGACGCGGTATCGACATCGGCGGCGAACGTCGACAGGTGGTCCTTCGCCGTCTCGACCCACGGGTTGCGCCCGTAGTCGTGATAGGCCTCGGTGTTGTCGGTTGGTGCGGCGGAGCCGGCCGCTGCACCGGTGGGCGCCGGCATGCGCTCCTGCAGCGCGACCTCGCGGCGGGAATAATCGGCCTTCTTGCCGCATCCGGCGGTGAACAAAGACGTTCCGAGCAACACGGTCGCGAGGGTCTTGCGCATGCCTGGAACGACGCGCGAGCGGTCTCGATGTTTTGCAAAACAGCGTCAAGCGTTGTCGCGACGCGACGACAACTTCGCACCCAACGTGATGCCCTCGTCGGGCGTCGTGGTACCCGCGACGATCATCCGGCCGGCGCCGGGCCCGGTCGGTTGCGTCTTCTTCTCGGGGGGCTTGTGCGCCACCCACCACGCATGGGCGCGCGCGTCGGTCCACGCGTGCTCCGCCGGGATCGAAATCGCGCGCAGCGCGGCGATCACGGCGCGCGCGTCGCGCGGACGATCCGCGGGCGACTTCGCGAGCAGCGCGTGAACGAGCTCGTCGAGTGCGTCGGGCAACCAGCCGCGCACGCGGGGGCGTAGCGCGGGCACCGGCTCCTGTGCGTGCGATCGGATCGCCGCTTCCTCGTCGGGGCGCGGATAGACCTCGTTGCCGGCGAGCAGCCACCACGCGACGCAGCCGAGCGCGTAGAGATCCGCGCGCGCGTCGACCGCGACCCCGATCGCCTGCTCCGGTGCGATGTAACCGGGCGTGCCGACCGTCGAGCCCGCGGCGGTGAGCCGTCCCGAGTCGGTGCCCGCCGCCGGCAGCGCGACGAGCTCCTGGGCCTGCGCGAGCGGCTCGGTGATCGTGTGGACGATCCCGAAGTCGAGCAGCTTCACGACGTCGACCTCGTCGGCGGCGCGGCACATCATGAGGTTCGCCGGCTTGATGTCGCGATGAAGGAGACCCGCGTCGTGTGCCTCGGCGAGCGACTGGCACGCTTGCGCGAGCAGCTGGATCACGCGCGCCGCGGGCTGTGCGCCGTGATGGCGGACGAGCTTGTCGAGGTCGAGCCCGTCGAGCAGCTCCATCACGTAAAAGAACGTGCCGTCGTCGGTGACGCCGTAGTCGTACAGCGCGATCGTGTGGCGCGAGCGCATCGCGGCGAGCGTCTGGGCCTCGCGCCGGAACCGCTCGCGGATCCGCGGGGCGTAGCTCGGATCGCGCAACGCCTCGGCGCGCACGATCTTGATCGCGGCCTCGCGCGCGAGCAAACGGTGCTCCGCGCGCCAGACCTCCCCCATGCCACCGGTGCCGAGCTTGCCGACGAGCCGGTAGCTGCCGAGCTCCTTCGCACGCGCCTCGGCGGTTCGCGCCTGGGCCCGCGCCGTCGTCACCGCGCGCCGCATCCGGATCAGGTTCCACGCGAACATCAGGGCGACGCCGAGCGCGATGGCGAGCGCGCCGCCCGATGCGAGCAGCGACTGCTTCTCGAGCCGGTGGGTCGGGCCCAGCAGCACGCGCTCCGGCACCAGCGTCGCGAGGTGCCAGTCGAGCGGCGCGGCGATCCCCCCGCGCTTGCCACCGACGGGCGCGACCGACGCGAGGTAGTCGCCATCGGGCGCGTGGAGCTCGAAGAACGCGAGCTCGCCGATCGGCCCCTCGATCCGAGAGAACAGCGCCTCGAGGGCCGGATCCGCGAAGTCCTCGTGACGGAGCAACCGGTTCTCCTTCATCGCGGTCTCCGGCACCTGCGCGGCCGGGTACGCGAGGATCGTGCCGTCGGCGGCGAACATCAGCGTGCGCGCCCCTTCGAACGGTGCGCGCACGACGAACGCCGACAGCTCGGTGACGTCGAAGTCGACCGTCGTCACCGCGACGAGCTGGTCGCCGTTGTAGATCGGCTCGGCGACGGTCAGGCCCGTCTTGTGCGACGTGAAGAACGTGCGCGGCGGCATCCACACCCGCTGCTTCGCGCGGGTCGCCGCGAGCCAGTGCGGGCGCGTGCGCGGATCGTAGGTCGTGACCTCTTTTCCGACGACGTGGACGCCGCCGACGAACCCGTAGTTGGTGCGCTGGGTCTGCGCCGCCCCCGGCACGCTCTCCTGGAGCCGCAGCTCGCCGGTCGCCGGCTCGAGGAACGTCCCGCGCATGACGCCGTTCGGGAACGCGATGCTGACGTTCGCGACCCCGGGCCGGCCGACGCACAGGTCGTGGAGCTGCGCCGCGACCTGCTCGATCGGGACGGCCGGATCGGCGAACGCGCGCAGGCTCGCGAGCAACGGCTCGGCCTGGTCGAGCGCGAACGCGACGTCGTGCTGGACATCTGCCGCCTGCGCCGCGAGCTGGCGCCTCGCCATCGAGTTGCTCGCGTCGCGCGTCGCGCTGCGGCCGAGGAGCAACACGGTCACGCCGACCGCGAGCACGAGCAGCGGCAACAGGATCAACACGCCCGTCGGCGAGGCCAGCGCGCGCCCGATCCGCTCGGTTCCGGGCGCACCTGCGAGGCTCGGCTGCGAGGGGCGCACGGCGCCAGTCTACAAGCTACTGCGCGACGGTGGCGGCCTTGCCGCGCAGCTTCATCGCGAGGTCGATCAGGGCGACCAGCTCGCGGCGGTCGTTGTTCGTCGCGTTCGCGTCGGCGAGCGCGCGGATGTCCTCCAGCGGCCACGGCGCACCGCCGCGCATCACGTCGGCGAACGCGGCGACCGCGAACGCGAACTTGAGGTCCTGCGACGCATGCGCGAAGTCGGCGGCCGGCGGCTGCGGCATCGCGAACGCGGCCTCGGTCGCGCGGTCGGCATCGGGCGCCTTGTGCCGGATCCGGACCGAGCCGAGCGGCGCGCCCTGCCGCGCGAGCTCGACCTCGTAGAGCGCCGTGACCTGGTGACCCCAACCGACCTGACCGGCGCCGACCTCGTCCTTGCGGAAGTCGCTGTCCTTGAGGTCGCGGTTCTCGTAGCCGATCAGGCGATAGCGCGACACGACGCTCGGATCGAAGTCGACCTGGAGCTTCGTATCCTTCGCGGCGACCTCGAGCGTCGACGTCAGTTGCTCGGCGAACACGCGCTTCGCCGCCTCGAGCGAGTCGATGTAGTAGTTGTTGCCGTTGCCCTTGTCGGCGAGCTGCTCCATCAGCTGGTCCTTGTAGTTGCCCATGCCGAAGCCGATCGTCGACAGCGTGACGCCCGCCTTCGCGCGGGTCTCGATCAGCTTCAGCATCTCCTCGTGGGTGTGCGAGCCGATGTTCGCGTCACCGTCGGTGCACACGATCACGCGCGCGATCCGGCCGGGCGCGACGGTCTTGACCGCCTGCTCGTACGCGAGGTCGACGCCCGACGCCATCGCAGTCCCGCCGCCGGTGTTGAGCGAATCGATCGCCTGATCGATCACGCCGCGCCGATCGACGCTCGTCATCGGCAGGACGAGCCGAGAATCACCCGCGTAGGTCACGATCGCGACCGAGTCCTTGTCGGTCAGGTTCTGGGTCAGGATGTGGAGCGCCTGCTTCGCGAGCGGCAGCTTGTCGTTCGAGCTCATCGAGCCCGACACGTCGACGAGGAACACCAGGCTCGACGGCTCGCGCTCGCCCGGCGTCTTCTCCCTCGTCGCGACGCCGACCCGCAGCACGTAGCGCCCCGGCTCGAAGGGATGGACCGCCGCATCCATCACGACCGCGAACGGCGAGGTCTCCGCCGGCGCCGCCGGGAAGCCGTACTTGAAGTAGTTGACCCACTCCTCGACGCGCACCGACGCCGCCGGCGGCAGCTCGCCACCCTGGAGCTTCCTGCGCGCGATCGTGTACGACGCCGTGTCGACATCCGCCGCGAACGTCGAGAGGTGGTCCTTCGCGGCGGCGATCCACGGGTTCTTGCCGTAGTCCTTGTAGTCCTCGGCCGAGACCGGCTCGCCCGCGATCGCCTGCGGCGACGCTGCGACCGAGGTGGGGTAGGGCGCGCTTGCCTCTTTGGAGGAGACGCCAGCGCACGCGGCGAGGAGCGAGACCAGGACCAGACGGCGATTCGGCATGCTCTCCGAACGCAGGGGATCCGCCTGTTCTTACAATGTAAGTTTCGGGCGCGCCCGGCGTTTCAGTAGACCCCCGATGGCGGCGGGACGATCTCCGCCTTCGGGTTGCCGTTCTCCGTGGTCACCTCGAGCGTGAACGTCGCCTCGTTTCCGTCGCAGTCGGCATCGCCCTGCGCCTTGACCTCCACGGTCTTGCCATCGGAGTGATAGCGGTAGCGATAGAGGTTCGGCTCGGCGATCTCGAACTCGAGCTTCTGCCAGACGTCCTGCTTCCATCCGTCCGGGTCGACCGCGCACTTGTTGTTCGGCTGACCGCAGCACGGCTTCGTGGGCGTGAGCGATGCGTCGCCGACCGGGAACGTGGCGTTCTCCGCGTAGTACATCTTGAGCTGCTTGCCGAGCTTGTTGAGCTGGAGCGAGGCCTCGCTCTTCTTGCTCCTCTTCATGTAGTCCATGAACGCGGGGATCGCGATCGCGGAGAGCATCCCGATCCCCATCGTCGGCAGCATCAGGCCCATGTAGCCGGCCTTGACGTCCTGCGCGAGCGGCGAGCCCGGCGCGGCCGCGACGATCGGCTTCACGACATCGCCGCCCTTGCCGGCCATGATCTGATCGGGATCGATCGCGATCAGCTTCGCGACGACGTCGGGCGGGTTGCCGAACGCGGTGCGCACGCCGAACACGAACCGCAGGGTCTCGCCATCGATCTTCACCGCGGCGCCCATCTCGTTGATCAGGGCCATCGCCTTGAGGCCCATGCGGACGTAGCCCATCGCCTCGGGCGGGAGGGGCGGCATCGCGCCGGTGCCCTGGAAACCGCCGAGCAGCGAGCCGCGGCCGAAGAACGCGAACTGCCACGACCCGTCGGCGAGCTCCTTGCCGAGCGCGCTGTTCTCGACGCTGGCCGGCGAGCCGGAGGCCAGGGTCTTCACCACGAGCGCCTTGCCATCGATCGCGGCGCGCAGCTTGAACTCGGGCGGCATGTTCGGGAGCTGCATCTCGCAGCCGCCGTTGACGAGCTTCGCGCCCACCGACGCGAGCGGGCCGGCCTCGCAGTACTGCTCGATCAGCGCCTTGATCGGCGCCGGATCGGTGAGCGGCATGCGGACGTCGATCCCGGTCGAGGTCGACACGAGCGTCGCGGGATCCGCGAGCGAGTGGACGGCCTCGGTGAACGGACCGAAGTCCGGAATCTGCGAGTACATCCCCTTCAGGTTCAGGAGGGCGAAGCCGGTCGTGTGATCGCCGTCGGTGCGCGGCTTGTTCGGCGCGCCCGCGAGGTCGAGCGCGCGGCGCGGCACGCCGGTCAGCCCGCCGCGGATCACGACCGCGCCGGGCGCGAGCTGGGCAACGATCGCGAGCGACAGCGTGCTGGCATCACTCGCACCTGGCATCAGCTTGCCGGCCATCTCGAGGTCGCCGCGCGCGTTCGCGAGCGCCGGGCTCAGCGTGCCCTTGCCCATCCGGTCGAACGCCGCCGGATCGTCGCTGCACGCGTAGACGCCGTGGGTCTGCTGGCACTTCAGCTCGTCGGGATGCTTCTGCTTCGCGAGCAGCGCCTTCCACTTGGCCTCGTCGGTGACGGGCAGGACGAACAGGGACTTCTTGTTGCCGAGCTGGAACGCGGCGGCGCCCTTGGTGTCGGTCCAGCCGATCGCGGACCACTGGAGGTCGGCCGTACCGAGCTCCTTGGTCAGCTCGGCGCGGAGCTCGGCGAGCGCGGGAGCCAGATCCGGCGTCGCCGCCATGAACTTCACGACGTCGGTCCACGCGTGCTGCGACATCGCGAGCGCACGCGGCGACGCGACGACGCCGAACAGCACGTCGTCCGGCGCGAGCTTCCACAGCGCGTCGAGGTCGGCCGTGCTGGCCGGTCCACCGGGCGCCGCTTGCCCCGCGTCCTTCTTGCATCCCGCCGCCGCGAGTGCGACGGCGACCACCCACCATGCGGTTCTCATGGAACCGCTTGTACCACTCAGCCGAAGCGGCCGGTGATGTAGTTCTCGGTTCGGGTATCGCTCGGGTTCGAGAAGATCTTCGCCGTGACGTCGTACTCGACGAGCTGGCCGAACCGCTGGCCGGTCTTGTCGAGCTCCGCGGTGTAGAACGCGGTGCAGTCGCTCGTGCGGGCGGCCTGCTGCATGTTGTGGGTCACGATCACGATCGTGTACTTCTGCTTGAGCTCGCGCATGAGCTCCTCGATCCGCGCGGTCGCGATCGGATCGAGCGCGCTGCACGGCTCGTCCATCAGGACGACCTCGGGCTCGACCGCGATCGTGCGCGCGATGCAGAGCCGCTGCTGCTGGCCGCCCGACATGCCGAGCGCCGACGACTTCAAGCGGTCCTTGACCTCGTCCCACAGCGCCGCGCCGCGCAGCGACTTCTCGACGATCTCGTCGAGCTTCTTGCGATCGCGAACGCCGTTGATCCGCGGGCCGTAGGCGATGTTGTCGTAGATGCTCTTCGGGAACGGGTTCGGCTTCTGGAACACCATGCCGATCCGGCGGCGGACCTCGGTCGCCGACACGTCGGGGCCGTAGAGATCGACCCCGTGATAGACGACCTTGCCCTCGATCCGCGCGCCCGCGATGAGGTCGTTCATCCGGTTGAGGCAGCGCAGCACCGTCGTCTTGCCGCAGCCCGACGGGCCGATGAACGCGGTGATCTGGTTCTTGCGAATCGTCATGTTGACGCCGCGCACGGCCTTGTAGGCACCGTAGAACACGTCGAGGTTCGAGATCTCGTAGACCGTGGGTGCCGTCATCAACGCTTCCAGCATACTCGGGCGCATCTCCGGCACGTTCGGCTTCGCTGTCCGCGTGGGTGTCGCAGGCGGTTCGGAGGTCGGGAAAGGCTTTGCGGAGTCGACGACCATGCTGCCTACTTTCTCCGGGTCGCGAACGCCGTGATGACGCGCGCGACGACCGTCAGGGTGAACGTGAGCAGAACGAGTGCGAGTGCCGCGCCCCAGCCGCGCTCCTGCGCGTTCGCCACCGCCTCCTTGGCATTCTCGAAGATCCGCGCCGACAGCGCGGTGTCGTCGCCGTGGAACAGGCTCGTGTTGAGGACGCGGGTCGCACCGATCGTGAACAGGAGCGGCGCCGTCTCGCCTGCCGCGCGTGCGACCGCGAGCAGCGAGCCCGACACGATGCCCGAGGAAGCCGCAGGCAGCACGATCGTCAGCACCGTGCGCGCCTTGGTCGCGCCGAGCGCGTAGCTCGCCTCGCGCAATCCGTTCGGGACGAGCTTCAGCATCTGCTCGGACGCGTTGATCACGATCGGGAGCATCAGGCAGGCGAGGGCGAGCGCGCCGCCGAAGCCCTGGAGCTTGAAGTTGAGCGTCCACACGACGTAGATGAACAGGCCCATCACGATCGACGGCACGCCGGTCATCACCATCGCGAGGAACCGCACGAGCTGCGCGAACTTGCTCTGACCGCCGTACTCGTGGAGGTAGATCGCGCCCATCACGCCGAGCGGCACGGCGATCAGCGTCGCCATCCCGGTGATCATCAGCGTGCCGACGATCGCGGGGCCCATCCCGGGACCGGCGGCGCGGGTCGGCGGGATGTCCTTCGTGAGGAAGTCGGGGAAGCTCTTGAACAGGATCGAGCCGCCCTTCGCGAACACCGAGACCATCACGAGCACGAGCGGGATCGCGACGGCGACGACCGCGGCGCCGAGCAACACGGTCATGATCGTGTTCTTCGTCGTGCGCCAGGTCCGGCGCGGACGGAGATCGAGCGCGCTCACGAGCTGCTGCATCAGGTCCCCCGGCTCTTCCGCATCGACCGCTGGACGATTCGGCTGGCGATCAGGTTGACGATGATCGTCATCACGAACAGCGTGACCGCGAGGCCGATCAGCGCCGACTTCTGGAGGTCGCTCGCCTCGCCCCACTGGTTCGCGATCACGGCGGGCATCGAGTCACCGCTCTTGAACGGCGAGAGCACGATCTGCGCGGAGCTGCCGATCACGAGCGCGGCGGCGATCGTCTCGCCCATCGCGCGGCCGAGGCCGAGCATCACGGCGCCGACCAGGCCCCCCTTCGCGTGCGGGATCACGGCCGCGTTGATCATCTCCCAGCGCGTGGCGCCGAGCGCGTATGCCGCTTCCTTGTCGGCCTGCGCGGTCGTCTCGATCACCTCGCGCGCGAGCGACGTGATGATCGGAACGATCATGATCGCGAGGATGATCCCGGCGGTCAGAAACGAGCGATTGAGGTGCGGGGCGAGCATCAGCACGCCCCACAGGCCGAACACCACCGACGGGACCACCGCGAGGAGATCGATGAGATACACGAGCGGGCGCTTGAGCCACGGCGGCGCGATCTGCGTGATGAACAGCGCGACGCCGAGGCTGACCGGCACCGCGAGCACGACCGCGATCACCGACGTGTAGATCGTGCCCCAGATGAACGGCAGCGCGCCGAACTGGTTGTCGTGCTCCGACCAGACCGAGGACGTGAAGAAGTCGAGCCCCATGTGCCGGAGCACGGGCAGCGCGCGATTCGTCATCGTGATCGCGATCATCCCGAGGATCAGCAGGACCAGCGCGGCCGCGCCGATCGCGAGCGCGCCGAACGTCTTGTCGGCGAGCTGTCCCTTTCCGCGGAGGTCGAGCGGTCGCGACATCTACTGGATCTTTGCGAGCTGAGCGAGGGCCTTGTCCTGCAGGCTCTTCGGCAGCGGCGCGAAGTCGAGCGCGGCGAGCTCCTTCTGCGCGTCCTTGAGGAGGTACTCGAGGTAGGTCTTCACGGCCGCACCCTTGGCGGCGTCGCTCTGCTTCGCGTAGACGATGACCCAGCTCTGGTAGGTGATCGGGTACGCCGCATCGCCCTTCGCGTCGAGCGCGCTGAACGTCAGGTCGTCCTTGACCTCGATGCCGTCGCCGGCGGCCGAGGCGCTGTCCGCGGTCGGCTCGACGAACTTGCCGCCCTTGTTCTTGATGTTCGCGTAGTGCAGCTTCGCCGCCTTCGCGTCCGAGAGGTCGACGTAGCCGATCGCGCCCTTCGTCGAGCCGACGATCTGCGCCACGCCGCCGTTACCCTGTCCCGCCTTCTCGTCGGCCGGCCAGTTCACGGTCGAGCCGCTCTTGAGCTTCCACGCGCCGCCCGACGCCGCGTCGAGGTACTTCGTGAAGTTGTCGGTCGTGCCCGAGCCATCCGCGCGGTGGACGACGGTGATGTCCTCGGCGGGCAGCTTCGCGTCCTTGTTGTCCGCGACGATCGCCGGGTCGTTCCACTTCTTGATGTCGCCCTGGAAGATCTTCGCGAGCGTGTCCGGCGACAGGTTCAGGTGATCCGTGCCGTCGACGTTGTACGAGACCGAGATGGGGCCGAGGAGGATCGGGAAGTAGAGGACGTCGCCGCCCTTGATCTTCGCCTTGTCCTCGTCCTTGTACTTCGAGTCCGAGCCCGCGAAGTCGACGACCATGTCCGCGAGATCCTGGCGGCCCTTGCCGGAGCCACCACCGCCGTAGGTGATCTTGATGTTCGAGTGGTTCTTCATGAACGCGTCCATGGCCACCTCCTGGAACGCCTTCTGGAACGTCGAGCCGCTCGCGGAGAGGCTGACGTTGCCACCGGTGTCGGGCGCCTTCTTGCCACTCTCGGTGGTCTTGGCCGCGCCGCCGTTGTCATCGTTCTTCTTGCAGGACGAGAGCGTCGCCGTGCTTGCGGCGAGGAGAGCGATCCAGGTCTTCATGCCCCGCACCGTAGATCCTCGATACGGCGTCCTAACGGCGGCTCTGTGACGGGACGGTGACGTCGAGAACGCAACGATCCCGCATATTTCAGCTCAGTTCGCGGGGACGACGACCGGGCGGTGCCGCACGTCCTGCGCGCGGACCATGTAAACGACCTCTTCCGCGAGGTTCTTGACGTGATCGCCGATCCGCTCGAGGTAGCGGCAGACCGAGGTCAGGGGCAGGACGCGGGTCACGGTCGCGGGGTCGGTCGCGACGTGTGCGAGAAGCTCTGCGAACTGGCTCGCGTTGAGCGCGTCGATCTCGCGGTCCGCGGTGATCACGCTCGTCGCGCGATCCGCGTCACGCGCGACGAAGCTGTCGAGCGCCGCCTTGAGGTTCTTGTGGACCAGGCCGGCGAGCCGCTGGAGATCCGGGCTGTGACCGAGCGGCGGGAGATGGTTGATCTCGAGCGCGCGCTTCGCGATGCCGGCCGCGAGATCGCCGATCCGCTCGAGGTCGGTGACGAACTTCAGCGACATCGTGATGAACCGAAGATCCGACGCGACAGGCTGCCGCGTCGCGAGGATCTGGAGCGCGAGCTCGTCGACCTCGTTCTCGTCGCGATCGATCGCGGCGTCGTTGTCGATCACCTTGCGCGCGAGCTCGTCGTCGCGCTCCGCGAGCGACTGCATCGCGAGCGTGATCTGCTGTTCGCAGCGCCCGCCCATCGCGCACAACCGCTCGCGCAGCGTGCGCAGCTCGGTCTCGAAGTCTTTGCTGGTGTGGGAGCCGATCATGATGCGAGTGCCTCGTTTGGTTTGGTGGCGCGGGGGAGCTGGAGCCAGAAGATACTGCCACGCGGCGTGTTCGGCTCGACACCGACCTCACCGCCCATGCTCTCGACGAGATGCTTGACGATCGACAGGCCGAGTCCGGTGCCGCCTGCCTCGCGCGAGCGACTCGGATCGGCGCGATAGAACCGCTCGAACACGCGCGCGCGGTGCTTGTCGGAGATCCCGGGACCGTCGTCGCGGACCTCGATCCGGATCGTCTGGTCGAGCTCTTTCGCCTGGACCCACACGTGGCCCTCGGCCTGCGTGTACTTGACGCCGTTATCGATCAGGTTGACGAGGATCTGGTCGAGCGCCTTCGCATCGGCGCGGACCTCGAACCTCTCGGGGATGTCGACGACGACCTCGATCTTGCGGGCCTGCGCCTGCGGCTCGACCGCGGTCAGCGACTGCTCGGTCACCGCCTTGACCGACGTCGGCGCGAGCTCGAGCCGGTACTGGCCCGCATCGAGCCGCGACAGATCGAGGAGGTCGGCGAGGATGCGCGCGAGCCGCTCGGCGTTGCGATGCAGGCCGTCGATCAGCTTCGTCGCCATCTGCGGATCGTTCTTCGCGCCGGCGAGCAACGTCTCGGCGTTGGCGCGGATCACCGCGACCGGCGTGCGCAGCTCGTGCGAGACGTTCGCGACGAAGTCGCGCCGCACGGTCTCGAGCCGGCGCACCCGGGTGACATCCTCGAGGAGGAGCACCCGGCCGGCGCGGCCCCACGTGCGCGCGGCGCGGATCAGCGTGCGCGGGCCGTGCGGCAGCTGGACCTCGGCCGACGCGTCGTTCGTGTGATCGATCAGCTCGCGGAGCTCGGGGACGCGCACGAACTCGAGCAGCGGCTCGCCGACGAGCGAGCTCTGGACGCCGAGCATCCGGCGCGCGGCGTCGTTCAGCATCTCGATCTTGCGCTCGCCGTCGATCGCGATCACGCCCTGGGTCAAGCCGTCGGCGACCGACGCGAGCAGCGTGCGCTCGTGATGGAGCGCGTCGCGGCTGCGCTCGGAGTCCTCGGCGAGCGCGTTGATCCAGCGCGCGAGCTCGCGCATGTCGGCACTGCCGGTGATCGAGGGGATCCGGCGGCCCGGATCGCGGACGATCGTCTGGACGTCCTTGATCAGCGCGCGCTGCGGCCGGCGCATGATCGCGACCGTCACGATCGCCGTGACGGCGATACAGACGAGCGCGATCACGACCTCGGTCACGCCTCGGCTTCCTCGGGCTCGCCCTTGAACCGGTAGCCGACGCCGCGCAGCGTCTCGATGTACGCGCCGGCATCGCCGAGCTTCTCGCGCAGCCGCTTGACGTGGGTGTCGACGGTGCGGGTCGTGACGTCGGCGTCGATGCCCCACACGTCGGAGAGCAACGCGTCGCGGGTCTGGACCCGGCCGCGCCGCGACAGGAACGCGTGGAGCAGCCGGAACTCGAGCGCGGTCAACCCGATCTCGCCTTCGTCGACCCACGCACGGTGCGCGTCGCGATCGATCTTGAGGCGGCCGAACCGGATCAGCGAGGGCTCGCCCTCGGTGCGCTGGACCCGCCGCATCAGCGCGCGGATCCGGAGGATCAGCTCGCGCACGCTGAACGGCTTGACGAGGTAGTCGTCGGCGCCGACCTCGAAGCCGACGACGCGATCGATCTCCTCGCCCTTCGCCGTGCACATGATCACCGGGGTCTCGCGCGTGCGATCCTGCTCGCGCAGCCGCCGGCAGATCTCGGTGCCCGCGAGGTCGGGCAGCATCAGATCGAGCACGATCACGTCCGGTGTCGGATCGCTCGTCGCGGCGGCGAGACCTTGCCGTCCGCTGTGCGCGAGGCGCACCTGAAAACCTTCCGACCGCAGGTTGTACTCGAGGGTCGTCGCGAGATCGACTTCGTCCTCGATGACCAGGACCAATCCGCTCATGTCAGAGCCTTAGCATGGTCCCGGTGACAACTAGGTGACGACCTGGGGGCGGGACCTAGAAGATGAAGAAGAAGGATCCCTGCACGCGGTGGTCGGTCGCGCTGACGCTGTCGGCGTACGTCTGATTGAACCAGGAGTATTCGAGGCCTACGCGAACGGCGGGGGTGATGTCGGCCATCACGTTGCCGTCGGCCCAGTTCGACGAGTCCAGCACCTTGGAGTAGGCGTTGCCCGCGCCGAACAGCTTCGCGTTGCCCGAGCTCATGTGCGAGTAGTTCGCCGAGATCCAGACCATGTCGTTGATGTAGAACTGCGCGCCGCCGAGGATCGACGTCCACTGGATCGGGTGCAGCGTGCCGTCCGAGGCGAACTGCGCGAGGCCACCGTCGAGGACCGCCGTGTACGTGACCGGCGTCGTCGGGGGCGGCGTCGGCTGCGGGAGCGCCTGGTTGGCGACACCGCCGTTGAACCCCGAGTACTGATCCGCGAGCCCGAAGCCGTAGACGAAGTTGCCGCTCAGCGTGAGCGCGCCGGCATGGCTCTTCTTCGTTGCGGGGATCACGCCGATCAGCGCGTCGACCGAGACGCCGTAGCCGTTCGCCTTCGTCGTCGCCTTCGGCGTCGCCGAGAACTCCGGCGGCGTGAAGCGGCGGCCGATCACCGAGACGCCGATCGCGCTGCTATCGAGCGAGCTGCCGGTCGAGCCGGCCGTGTGCCACGCCTTCATGGTGGGCAGCATCAGCTTGACGCCCGCGACACCGTCGGGCGTCTGCGACGAGCGCTCGGCCGGGCGGTTCGCAGCGACCTGGATCTCGACGTCGACCGCGCCACCCTTGATCACCTTGCCGACCCGGAGCTGCTGGACGCGCGAATAGATCTGACCGGGGACACCCTGGATCGCCACGGTGTTCGGGTGGAACAGCGACTGGAAGCCGAACAGGCTCCAGTACTGACCCGCGAGGACGTCGACGTACGGCGTCTCGACCTTCAGGTTCATGTGGCGGACGCGGAACGTCGCGTTGTTGTAGAGCGACGCCTCCGAGATGCCCGGCGGCTGGTTGCCGAGGAAGTCCATCTCGAGCTGCGCGCTCGCCTTGATGTTGTTGACCTCCGGCGCGGCGACCTTGAAGCCGATGCGCGAGTTGCGCCCGGTGAACGTCGTCTGGCCGTTGTCACCGGCGAGCGAGCCCGAGCGCGCGATCAGCGAGCCACCGGCGAGCTCGCCGAAGCCCTGCGTCGAGTCCCAGATCGCGTCGAGCTCGGCGAAGCCGTAGAGCGTCGCGTCCCACTTCGCGTGGACCGGCGGCGGCGGCTTGTCGTCTTTCTTCGGCTCGACCTTCGGCGGCTCGGCGGGCTGTTCGCCCTGCGGCGTCGTCGGCGGGTTCGGCGGGTTCGTCACCGGCGGCGTGACGACCGGCGGGGCGTCGGTGGTGGGTGGCGGCACCGGCTGATCGCCGGACGGCGGCGGCGCCTGGTTCGGATCGGGAGGCGGCGTCTGCGCGAGGGCAGGCGACGCGATACAGAGCGCGAGCAACGAGACCAGGCGAGTTCGCTTTGACATGCCCGACACGTTTACCCCGCCGCGTGGCGTGAGTGTGACGAGCGAGAAACGATCGCCGTCAGTCGTCCGCGAGCCAGCGGTTCAAGGTCTTTGCATCGATGTCGAGACGCTCCGCGGTACGCGTCTTGTGACCGCCGAAACGATCAAGCGCCCAGCGTGCATAGCGCCGCTGGATCTCGTTCATCGTGGTCACGTCACCGCTGAACTGCATCGGGGGTGCGGCGCCGGGGTCGAGCCCGAGATCCTCGACCGAGATCTCCTGGCCGGTCGCGAGCAGGACCCCGCGCTCGACCACGTGCGCGAGCTCCCGGACGTTGCCGGGCCACGTGTGGTCGAACATCCGCTTGATCGCCGCGCGCGAGAAGCACCGCGCCGTCGAGCTCGGGTGGCGAGCCACGGCGTCGGCGAAGAAGTGATCGAGCATCGGAGGGATGTCATCGCGCCGGTCGCGCAGCGGCGGGATCTCGATCGCGAGCACGTTCAACCGGTACAGCAGATCTTCGCGGAGCGTGCCGGCCGCGACGGCGGCGCGCGGATCGCGATGCGTGGCGGCGATCACCCGGACATCGACATCGCGCTCCCGCGTGGCACCGACCGGGCGGAGCGTGCCGGTCTCGAGGACGCGGAGCAGCTTGGGCTGGAGCGCGATCGGCATCTCGGCGAGCTCGTCGAGGAGCAGGGTGCCGTGATCGGCCGCGACGAACAGTCCCGGATGATCGTGGGTCGCGCCCGTGAACGCGCCTTTGACGTGTCCGAACAGCTCGCTCTCGAGCAGCTGCTCGGGCAGGGCGGCGCAATTGAGCGCGATGAACGGTGCTGTGGCGCGCGCGCTCGCGGCATGCAACGCGCGCGCGACGGCGCCCTTTCCAGTTCCGGTCTCGCCGGTGATCAGGACCGGGACGCTCGCGGAGGCGACGCGCTCGACGATGCCGAGCACCCGCTGCATCGCCGCGCTGTGGGCGACCAGCCCGTGGTGCGCGCCGAGTTGCTTGCGCAGCACCGCGGCCTCGCGGCGCAGCGCGCGCTCGGCGACCGCGCGATTCACGAAGATCACCAGCTCGTCGAGCTTGAACGGTTTGGTGAGGTAGTGGTACGCGCCCTTGCGAATCGCCTCGACGGCCGAGTCGATCGCGCCGAACGCGGTCATCACGATGACCTGGATGTCGGGCTTGATCGCGTGGATCGCCTCGAGCAGCGCGAGCCCGTCGAGCTCGGGCATGCGCAGATCCGTCACGACCACATCGATGTCTCGCATGGCGACGAGATCGAGCGCGGCGCGGCCCGAGCCACACGCCGTGGCGTCGAGCTCGTGATCGCCGAGCCCGTCCGCGAGCGTCTCGGCCATCGCGAGCTTGTCGTCGACGACGAGGACCCGCGCCGTCACGCGAGCGCCTCGCTCGGCTCGAGGGGGATCCGGATGCAGGCGCGCGTGCCGTGCGGCGAGCGCCGGGCGAGATCGAGGGAGCCGCGATGGGTCTTCGCGATCTCGTTCGCGATCGCGAGGCCGAGCCCGGAGCCCTGGCCCTCCGGTTTGGTGGTGAAGAACGGCTCGGTCGCGCGGGCCGCATTCTGCGGCGTGATCCCGACGCCTTCATCGGTGACCACGAACGCGATCTCGGCGTGGTCCGCGGTGATGTCGACGTGGACCGTGCTTCTCGGCGGCGACGCGTCACACGCGTTCAACAACAGGTTGATCAACGCGTGCTTGAACAGGAGCGGCTCGCAGCGCACTTCCGGAAGGACGTGGTCGACCCGCGGCGAGAGGGTCACGTTCGCGCGGACGAAGCGATGGTGGACCAGTGCCGCCGCATCCCGGACCAGGGAGTTGGCCTCGACCGCCTGCAAGGCGATCGGCGCGCCGCGGGCGAGCCCGAGCAAGCCGCGCACGACCTGGTTGATATGATCCGTCTGTTCGAGGATGACCTGGATGTTCTTGACGGCGCGGTCGTCACCCGCGACGCGCACCAGCACCTGCTCGGCGCGTCCGACGATGACGCCCAACGGCGTCGAGAGCTCGTGCGCGACGCCGGAGCCCAGCGCCGCCATGGTGGCGGCTCGGTGCAACCGATCGAGCTCCGCGTCCCGCGCGCTCGCGGTCGCCGCGACCGCCAGCTCGCGTTCGAGCCGCGCCTCGTGACGCTGGCGCCGCCAGATCACCAGCGTGAACGCCGTCATCACACTCGCCGCGAGCACCATCGACAGGAGGACGCGGTTCCGGCCGGTGCGGTCGCGATCGCGCTGATGCGCCGCGCTGGTCGCGACGGCGAGCGTTCCTCCGTCGCGCGTGCGCGCGAGCCCGACCATCGCGGTCCGTGCGGGAAGCCCGAGCAAGGCGGCGCGGTCCGGGGACAGGCGCACGATGCCGGTCGACCCGCGCAGCTCGGGCAGATCGATCGGCACGAACGCCCGGCCCGGCGGCGCGAGCTCGATCACCGAGTCGGCGAGCTGCATCTGCGCCGGGCTCGGATCGAGGGCCACGACCCGCGCGAGCTCGACCTGGCGCTCGCCGAGGTCATCGAGCGCGGCGTCGGATCTCCGGATCTCGTCGAAGTAGACGAGGGTCCCGATCGCTCCGACCACCGCGATCGTGATCGCTACGAACCAGCGGGTATGGATCATGAACCGGGCACCCTGATCGGGTGATTGAGGCAATTGCCGCGCCACAGCCATGTGATTGAAACGAACGTAGCGCTGTTTGCCCCGCCGGGAGAATTTCCCGGACGATCCGGAGAACTTCCGGGTCGTGGCGTCTCGTGAATGCGATCATCGGCAGTTGGCGGTGGCATACGGCGTGCTGACGGGCTTGCCGCACGCATGAAGTGGCCACCGTTTCTGGCAGTGGGCCTGATTGCCTCGTCCGCGTTCGCAGATCCGCCCGTGCTCACGCTGCGCGAGGCACTCGCCTACGCGCGGGACCATCAGCCCTCCTTGATCGCGGCGCGCGCCCAGGTCGAGGTCGCGCGCGCGCAGGCGGAGATCCCGCAAGCTGCAAAGGCGATCCGGGTCGGTGCCGCGATGGAGCTGCTCGGCGGCACGAACAACAACACGACGGCGTCGTACGCGACGCTCGGCTTTCTCGACGTCGCACGGATCGGCGGAACGCCGGCGAATGCCCCGGTGTCGTGGACCCCCGAGGCATCGACGATCGCCGGGATCTCGATCCACAAGGAGCTCTACGACTTCGGTCGGCTCGACCTCCTCGGCGACGCGTTCGAGGCGCAGGCGCGCGCGGCGGGCGAGACGGCACAGGCGTCCGCCCTCGACATCGACCTCCTCGTCGAGGAGAGCTTCTATGCGGTGCTCGGCGCACGCGCCGTGCTCGCGGCATCGGAGGCCGCGGTGACCCGGTCCACCACCCACCGCGACTTCGCGAAGGCACGGGTCACGGCGCAGCTCATGCCGCCCATCGAGCTCACCCGAGCGGAGGCGGATCTCGCCCGCTACGAGGTCGACCGCGTGCGCGCCGGCGGTGCGCTCGCGGCCGCCCGTGCCACGCTGGCTGCCGCGGTCGGGTCGACCGCGCCGGTGATCGATGCCGGTGCCGACGATCTCGTGCTCGGCGACCCGGCGCGCGAGGCCTTGCACGACGTCGAGCTTCGCTCGCCCGAGTTGTGTGCTGCGCGCGCACAGCTCGATGCCCAGCAACTGTTCACGCGATCGATCCGCGCCGAGATGCGCCCCGACCTCGGGATGTCGGCAGAGCTCACCGGGCGCGCCGGCGGTGCCGACGTGGCTACGAACGCCGGCCCCGCCGGGAACGGCTGGCTCCCCGACGTTCCGAACTGGGATGCGCTCCTGGTCTTCACCGTGCCGCTCTACGACCGGGTCGTGACGGCGCGCGCCGAAACCTCGGCGCGGCTCGAGACCGTGCGCGCCGCGGAGCTCGAGCAAGTGACCGAGCAGCTCCGCTCGGTCGCTGAACGCTCGTTCGTCGAGCTCGATGTCGGGCGCGCGGCGGTGCCTGCGCTCGAGCGCGCGGTCGAGGCCGCACAGGCCAATCACGCCCAGGCCGAGGCCCGATTCAACGGAGGTCTCGGCACCGCGGTCGAGCTCTCCGATGCCGAGGACTTGCTCACGCAGGCGGAGATCCAGCTGGCGGTCGGCAAGTTTCAACTGTCTCGCGCACGGGCTCTGCTCGCGCGCGTGCTCGCGGAGTCCAAGAAATGATCGAACCCATCGCCTCCTCCTCCTCACCTCCTCGTCGCGGGCGCGTCGTCGCCACCCTGGGCGCGGGCGTCGCCACGGTCCTCGTCGCCGGCGCGGTCCTCTATCATCGTGCGACCGCGGGGACCAACCTCACGACCCTCGCCGGGCTCCCGAAAGGGGTCACGATGGTGAAGACCGTCGCGGCGCCGTTCCAGGAGCGGCGTCGCTATGTGGGGACGGTCGAGCCCTGGGTCCAGGCGCGGATCGGCCCGCAGATGGTGTCCGCCTATGTCGACACCGTGCTCGTCCGGCCGGGCGCGAAGGTCAAGCGCGGCGAGATCGTCGCCACGCTCGATTGCCGCAACTCGTCGGCCGCGAACCAGGCGATCGCGGCGCAGGCGCGTGCGCTCGATGCGATGAGGACGGCATCGGCATCGGAGGCGTCGCGGGTCGCGAGCCTCCTCGACGGCAAGTACGTGTCGCAGAACGAGGTCGACCTCAAGAACGCCGACGCGGCGAGCAAGTCGGCGCAGGTCGCGGCGCTCCAGGCCCAGATGGTGAGCTCGTCGCTGCAGGTGAACGACTGCGTGCTGCGCGCGCCGTTCGACGGCGAGATCGCAGAACGCACCGGGGACCCCGGGATGTTCGCGCGGCCGGGGACGTCGATCGCGACGATCGTCGACCGCCACATCGTGCGCGTCACCGCGGACGTCCCCGAGGACGACTTCGCGAACGTCTCGCCCGAGACGGAGGTCCGCGTCCATCTGATCGCGACCGGCAAGGACTTCACGGCGAAGATCGCCCGGCGTGCGCCATCGGCCGATGCGGATACGCGCACGGTCCACATCGAGCTCGACGTCGACGATCCCGAGCGCACGATCCCGACGCACACGACCGCGGAGCTCTCGCTCGATGTCGGCGCGCCGGTGCCCGCGACGGCGATCCCACTGATCGCCGCGACCGTCCACGGCTCGAAGACCCAGGTGTTCACCGTCGCCGAGGGCGCCGTGCACGCGGTGCGGGCGAAGCTGATCGGCGAGCGCGAAGGTGTCTACTACGTCGAGCCGTCGCTCGCCCCGGGCACGGAGGTCGCGACCGAGGGACGAGGCCTGCTCGACGATGGCGACAAGGTCACCGGCAAGCTGGAGCCCTGGCAGCCATGACCGGGATGGCGCTCAAGAACCCGATCGCGATCGCGATGGCGTGTATCGCGGTGATCGTGTTCGCCGCGGTGGTGACACCCCGGATGCCGGTGGACACGTTTCCCGAGCTCACCCCGCCGGTGCTCGTGATCGGGACGCTGGCACCGGGCCTCGGCCCGAAGGACGTCGAGAAGACCCTGACGTGGCGGATCGAGAAGTACGTGAGTGCGACGCCGGGCGTCGACCACGTCGAGAGCACGTCACGCAACAACCTGTCCGTCGTGTTCGTGTGGATGAAGTGGGGGACCAATCTCGACGCGGCCCAGTCCTTGGTCCAGCAACAGGTGAGCTTCGCGATGGCCGCGGTGCCGAAGTCGCTCGGCGTGCTGCCGCCGTTCGTGCTGCAGTACGATCCATCGAACGCGCCGGTCGTCCAGGTCGCGGTCTACGGTGGCGGGCTCTCGGGTGCCCAGCTCTACGACTACGCGCTCAACAACATCGAGCCGAAGCTCGAGGGCATCTCCGGCGTGGCGAGCGCATCGCTGAACGGCGGGCGGCAGCGGCGGATCAACGTCGTCGTCGACCCGACCAAGGCCCAGGCGCGCGGCGTGACGAGCGCCGATATCGCACAGACCGTCGCGAGTGCGAATCCGCTGCTGCCATCGGGCGAGCTCATCACGAAGAGGTTCGACGCGAACCTCTACACGAACGCGGTCGCGGAGCGGATCGCGGACATCGGCGACGCGATCATCAAGCGGCCGAATGACAAGCCGGTCCGGGTCAAGGACGTCGCGCGGGTCGAGGATGGTGCCTCGCCGCAGACCCAGGCGGTGTCGATCAACGGCCAGGATGGCGTGTACCTCAACGTGCTGCGGATCCCGGGCGGCAACACGATCGAGATCGTCGACGCGGTCGTGGACACGATCGCGGGCCTGAAGAATCTGCCGCCCGGGATGGTCGTCAAGCCGATCTTCGATCAGTCGACGTTCGTGCGCAGCTCGTACGCGGGGCTGAGGAAGGAGATCGTCCAGGCGCTCGTCCTCGTCGCGCTGGTCATCCTGGTGTTCCTCCAGTCGATCCGCGGGACGCTCGTCGTGTCGTTCGCGATCCCGCTGTCGTTCGCGATCACGCTGATCGTCCTGAACGCGACGGGCCAGACGCTCAACGCCTTCACGCTCGGCGGACTCACGCTCGTGATGGGTCGGCTGGTCGACGACGCGGTCGTCGTGCTGGAGTCGATCCATCGCCATCGCAAGGAAGGCGTCTCGGCAGCGCGCGCCGCGTTCGAGGGAACCAAGGCGGTCGTCCTGCCGGTGCTCGCTTCGACGCTGACCACGATGGCGGTGCTGCTCCCGGTGCTGCTGTTCGCCGGCCTCGCGCAGAAGCTGTTCGTCCCGCTCGCGATCACGGTCGCGGTCGCGATGGCGGCTTCGTTCTTCGTCAGCGTGACGGTGACGCCCGTGGCCTGTCGCTACCTGCTCGGACACACCGAGCCGGGCCGGCTCGCGCGCAGGGTCGAGCACCGGATCACGAGCATCGCGACCGGCTACGCGCGGGTCCTCGATCGGACGCTCCATGCGGGCTGGGCGATCGTCGTGGGCTCGATCGTGCTCGTGATCGCGAGCGGGTGGGTCGCGTCGCACCTCCCGAGCGTGTTCTTCCCCGAGATCGACGAGTCGATGGAGCGGATCTACGTGCGGCTCGCGCCCGGCACCTCGATCCAGGAGTCGTCGAGAAAGATGCAGGAGATGGGGGCGCGGCTCCAGAAGGAGTTGCCAGGGATCGACATGGTGCTCACCAACGTCGGCTCTCCAAAGGCGGCGCGAAGCGCGATGAACTCTCCGAACTGGGGACCGCACATGGGGTTCATCCGGCTCGGTCTCTCGGATCCGGAGGAGCGCTCGGTCTCGCAGCACGACCTCGCCGTTCGTGCGCGCGCGATCCTCGTCCGGGACTATCCGGGCGTCGACTTCTTGCAGTGGCCGGGTGGCCTCGTGGCGAGCGTGTTCTCGAACGGCTACGCCGCGCCGCTCGTGGTCGAGGTCCGCGCCGACTCGCTCGACTCGCTCGAGGCCGAATCGCGCGCGGTCGCCGAGGTCGCGCGCACCGTCGGCGGCGTGCGCGACGTCTGGCAGACGTTCGAGAGCGACTACCCGGAGGTCCACGTCGATACCGATCGCGAACGGGCCGGCACCGTCGGCGTGAGCGCGCGCGCGGCGGCCCAGGCAACGCTGGATGCGACGGTCGGCAACATCAACACACCCTCCGTGTGGGTCGACGCGGGCAACGGTGAGGCCTACTACCTGGTCACCCAGTACGACGACAAGAAGATCGATGACACCGCCGTGTTGCGGACGATCCCGCTGCGCATCGCACCGGGCGGGGCGACCGTCGCGCTCGGCTCGTACGGTTCGATCCGGCGCTCGACCGGGCCGATCGCGATCGAGCGAAATCAGCTCCAGCGCGCGTCGCACGTGATGATGCAGACCGAGGGGCGCGACCTCGGCACGGCGGCGGCCGAGCTCGAGGCGAAGCTGAAGTCCGACCCGCGCACGGCGAACATCAAGTTCGACTTCGTCGGTCAGGTCAAGCTGATGCGGACGACGTTCTCGGGCCTCGGGCTCGGCATCGGGCTCGCGATCATGGTCGTGTTCATGATCATGGCGTCGCAGTTCAAGTCGCTGCGCATGCCGTTCATCATGCTGTTCACCATCCCGTGCACGCTGATCGGGATCGTGCTCGCGCTCCTCGCCGGCGGGCTCGGGTTCTCGATCACCGCGCTGATGGGCGTGCTGATGGTCGTCGGCATCGCGGTCTCGAACGGCATCCTCTTGATCGACCACGCGCGGATCAAGCTCGATGAAGGGCTGAGCAAGCGCGAGTCGATCCTCGACGCCGCACGGGTCCGCTTCGTCCCGATCGCGATGACCTCGCTCGCGACGGTGATCGGCCTCGTCCCGACCGCGATCGGCCTCGACCGCGGCGCGGAGGCGAACCGGCCGCTCGCGCTCGCGGTCGTCGGCGGGCTGACCTCGTCGACCCTGCTCTCGCTGTTTCTGGTTCCCGTCATCTTCATGGCGATCGCCCGGCGCTCGGCACCGTTGTCGCTCGAGTGAGTGTGATCGTCACGAGCGCATCAGGCGCGCGCTCGAAAAATCGAGATGCCTTCCGCGCAGGAACAGGCACCAGATCAGCGAGCACACCGCGACGAGCGACAACCAGCCGATGATCACGCTGGTCGCTAGCACGGCGGTCTCACCGGGCAGCGTATTGGACCCGCCGAAGGCCTCGTCGACGGCGCGCCAGACACCCGAGTGGACGAACGACTCGTAGATCGCCGTCCACAGCCACGCGATCCCGAGGAGCGCGGCGATGTCGACCAGCGTGCGTGTGGACCTCGACATCATGCTCCAAGCGTCCTGGACGGATCGCAGGAGAAGAAGTGCTGCTGAAGACGGTGCGCGGCGGTGGGTACATGCTCGTCGAATGAGCCGTCGCTCGTGCTACAAGCCGGATGATGTTGACCGGTAAGCAGCGCCACCACCTCCGCGGTCTGGGCCACAAGCTCGACGCGATCGTCCAGGTCGGAAAAGGCGGGCTCGACGAGGGTCTGATCAAGGCGGTCGACCAGGCCCTCGCCGATCACGAGCTGATCAAGGTGAAGGTCGGCGACAGCGCCGAGCTCGACCGCCACGAGGCGGCCGAGGAGATCGCCGCCCAGACCCGCAGCGAGGTCGCGCAGGTGATCGGCAACGTCGTCTTGCTCTATCGCGCGAATCCCGAAGACCCGGCGATCACGCTGCCCTGAGCGGAAGTTTTTCCGCGCGCACGTGGAAATATTCCGGATCGATGGACTCCGGGCGGGCCAGGGCGAGGGCGCGCGCGGTGCTCGCGTGGCCGAGCTCTCGGTCGCGAGCGAGCTCCTGGTCGCCACTGAACGGTTGCATGGACACATCCTCGATGCACTCTCGGTTCGGAGTGATGACACCGGCGTGCGGGTCGAGCACGCAGCGTTCTTGCAGCTCGCGCATCGCGTCGCGACGAAGCTCCGCCGCCACGCGGACGTGACGGCGATCGAGCGTGACGCCAGCGCGTTCTCCCACGAGCTCGATCGCGCGCTCGCCGGCGATGATCGGATCCATGCGGTGGAGAACCTGGTGGACCCGCGCGATGCGCTCGAGCACGATCTCGATCGCGCGATCGCCGAAGATCGCGACGCGCTCGCGGATGCAAGCGCGAGCGCACGGACCGCTCTACGCCGCGTTCGTACCGCTCTGGCACTCTTCGTGGCATTCGGCGCGGCCGCCGTTGCGGTGGTCATGATGTCGGGACCACGGCCTCGCCCGGCGGTCGAGCTGATCGAGACACCCGATACTGCTCCGACTCCGGGCCGGCCCAAGATGCTGCAATAGTCGACGATCCGGTGCTTCACGGCATCCTGCCGGTTTGACTGAACGGTCGCGCTGGAATGAATCCCACCTCGGCGGCGTATCACTACACGATGCGACACAGCTGGATCGCGGTGGCGATCGCCTGCACCACTGCCACCGCCTACGCCGACGCGCTCCAGGTCACCCTGGCGAGCGAGACGTCGAACATCCGCGTCGTGATGGTCGACCATCCCGCGGACCCGTCCGGAACCACCGTCCTGGTCGCGTGGGATCATCTACCGGGTGCGCAGGAGTCGGGCGCGCTGGTGTTTCGGCGCGAGCAGGGCACGAGCGAGACGCGCTACTTCGCGATCGGCGGCCACGGTCCTTTCTCGGTCGTCGATCGCGGGCGTCAGGCGCTCAGCGCGGGGACGTCCGTACCGGTGTTCGAGCTGGTGACGGACGATCGGCAACATCCGGCGAAGCTGCGTGTCGTTCAGGACAAGATCGACGTCGCGAACCTGACGTCGCGCTACGAAGCGTTCGAGCACCTGGTCTCGACCGGCGGGCGCACCGCGGTCGATGCCTCGATCTCCGTGCAGGTCGCGAAGACGACGAAGGCCTGCGGCCATGCGCCGGCGGTCGACGTCGCGTGGGATCCGTTCAAGAAGGCGAACAAGCTCGAGGTCGCGAGCCAGGCGGCGGCGATCTACGAGGCGATGGAGCTCCTGTGCGCGGACGCCGACTACAAGAAGGCGGTCGCGAAGCTCGCGAAGCTCCACGTCGCGTATCGCGGTGACGGCAAGCTCGATCTGGCGCTGAGCGGGACCACGGTGAACGCGACGGTCTCGCCGACGAGCTTCGACCCGCGCGAGGTCGCGCGCACCTGGCTCCACGACAACCTGTAACGGAGGCTGACATGCGGCACTGGCAGTGGATCGCGATCATCGCGCTGGGGACTTCGTCTGCGCGCGCCGACGAGCTCTCGATGCAAGATCTCAAGGCACTCGAGACGCAGAAGCAGTGGTCCGAGCTCCTCGATCGCGCTGATCAGGTGAAGCCCGCCGCGCGCGACGCGACGTGGAAGAAGCTCGTCACCACCGCGGCGACCCATGTCGTCGAGGGCACGAGTAGCACGACGACCTTGTCGACCGCGCGCGCTCTGATCGAGCGCGTCCCACCCGCCGAGCGCAAGTATCCGTTCGTGCGCGACGACGCCGGCTATCGCGCGGCGAAGGCCAAATCGATCGACGGCGTGCTCGTGATGTGCAAACACGACGACCCGAGCGGCTGCGGGATCCTGATCGAAGCGCTCGCGAGCGGTGTCGATAAATTTTCCAAGGGCACCGCACGTCAGATCGCGACCATGGTCGGCAACGACATCGGACCCGCCGACGCGATACACTACTGGGCGCTCGCGGTCGTCGATGACGCGGCGACCTGCAAGGACATCTGGCTCGAGCGCTCCGTGATCGCGACGCTGGCCGCCGGTGGCGACCACGTCGCCGAGGCGCAGAAGACCGCGACGACCTGCTTCGCCAGTCTGGAGAGTGGACTCACGCAGGCGCTGATCGACGCCGAAGATAAATCGCCTTACACGCAGAATGCGTGCCCCGTGTTGAAACCACGAGGCGCGATGACGGTCTTGAAGAAGAAGAAGTGCAGCTGACCCCTTACCAGGAGATTCCATGAAGAAAGTGTTGCTCGTTGCCGTCCTCACCGCGTTCGCGGTTCCCGCACTCGCCGGTAGTGTTGCCGAGAAGAAGAAGCACGACGCCGTCGAGGAGTCGCTCGCGAAGTCCGCCGCGAAGGTGAAGGACTGCGGCAAGACCTTCAAGTTCGTCTACGACTGGAAGGCGTTCGACGCCCTCCCGTTCAAGGAGCCGAAGGAGAAGGAGAGGGACTCCCGGTTCGGCAGCGAGATCTCGAACGTCGAGCACATCGGCGACGGCTTGAACAAGCTGTGCGAAGACAAGGACTACAAGGCCGCGATGTCGAAGATCGATACGGTCATCTACAAGCCGGTCGGCGACGACAAGATCAAGGTCAAGGCCACGATCTCGGGCTCGACGCTGACGTACGAGAACTACACGTTCGGCAGCACGCGCGATCGCGACGACTACATGAAGGCAGCGAAGGCCGCTTTGTAAGCGATCCCGCGGGTTTGCGCCTGCGGTCGATTTCATTGAACGGTCCGCGCGGCAGCGGGCACCATGCCTGGTGAACGTGCTCCCGCTGACCCTGCCGATGATGGCGGCACCCGATCGCGACGACGACGTGGTCGGTCGGTTGCGCGAGGGCGATCGCGAAGCGGTCGAGCAGGCGTACGTCGCGCACCACGCCGCGATCCGCGCGTTCGCGCGCCGGCTGGTCGGCGAGACGGCGACCGCCGAGGACCTGGTCCACGACACCTTCGTCGCGCTGCCCCGCGCGATCCGGAAGTTTCGCGGCGAGGCGAGCCTGCGCTCGTTCCTGATCGGTGTCGCGATCAACCACGCGAAGCGCCACATCCGGACCGCCGTGCGCCGGCGCCGCGCGACCGAGCGGCTCGCGGCCGTGCAGGAGCTCGGCGAGCACACCGTTCACGCGGACCAGACGCTCGAACGCAAGCGCCTCGCCGATCGGTTGAGCGCGGCGCTCGACGAGCTGCCGCTCGATCAGCGCGTCGTGTTCGTGCTGTGCGAGGCCGAGCAGCGGACCTCGGTCGAGGTCGCCGCGATCGTCGGCGCGCCGGAAGGCACGGTGCGCACCCGCTTGATGCACGCCAAACGCAAGCTGCGCGTGCAGCTCGAGGATGTGCGATGACGAAGCTCGACGATCATGTCTCGGCGTTGCGCGATCTCGGCGGCGAGGTCGGCGACGGTTCCACCACCAGGTTGCGCGTGCGCCGCTCGCTCGAGCAGGGCCACGGGATGCGGCGGCACGCCGGGATCCTCGTCGCGCTGATGGTGCTGCTCGTCGCGAGCGCGTCGTGGGGGTTCGCGACCGGGAAGATCCAGAAGCTGTTCGCGCACGAGCCCGCGGCGGTGCCGGGTGCCGTGATCGAGCCGAACGCGCCCGCGAAGATCGCGACCGCGCCGACGCCTGCACCGGTGCCCGCACCGGTGATCGAACCGACACCCGCGCCACCGCCAGTGATCGAGCCCGCGCCGGCGCCGGTCCTCGACGCGCCCGCACCTCCGGCGCCGCCCGCGCCTGTCGCCAGGCCCGCGCGGATCGCGAAGTCGGCGCCCGTCGTCGTGACCGCGCTCGCCGCACCGACGATGTCGCCGCTCTACGCGCATGCGCACGAGCTCTACTTCCACGGCGGTGACTACGCGAAGGCGCTCGACGCGCTCGACGACTATCTCGTGAAGGAGCCGACCGGCCAGTTCGTCGTCGAGGCGAAGTACAACCGCGCGCTGTGCCTCATCCATCTCGGCCAGCTGACCGACGCGAAGCTCGCGCTCCTGCCGTTCGCGCAGGGCGAAGTCACGCCGGCCGGTTACCGCCAGAGCGAGGCGAAGACGCTGATCGAGAAGATCGATCGCCGTACGAATGCTGTGAACGGAACCAAGTGATGCGGGGACGACCCAGCATGCGAAAGACATCACTGGCCGCCGTGCTCCTCTCCGCCGCGACCGCGCAAGCGGAGCCCGCGCAGTCGCTCAACCTCGCCGTGATCGGCTCGGTGGATGCCGGCATCGTCGCGACGAGCATCGCGACCGAGCTCGCGCGTCCCGTCACGCCGCTCGCGGCGAACGAAGCGTGTCAGGCGCCGTGTCTCGCGGTCGCCGTCAGCGGCACGGCGGCAACCGTGACGTTCACGACCGCGACCGGTGGCACGCGCCAGCGCACGATCGAGCTCGGCGCGGATCGCGCGCAGTGGACCCAGGTGCTGACGCTGCTCGCCGGCAACCTGGTGCGCGACGAGGCGTCGGATCTGTTGTCGGATCCGGTGCCGGCCGAGCCCGTCGCGGCGCCGCCGCCGGTGCCTCCGCCGGTCGTCGCACCGGCGATCATCCTCGCACCGCCGAGTGCGGTGGTGCCGGAGCGGGTCTCGCCGATCGGGTTCGGTCTCGTGCCCGGCGCATCGACGGACCTCCTCGATCTCGATCGCTCGCACTGGATCTCGATCGGGATCGTCGCGAGCGTGTCGGGCAACGTCCATGGCTTCGCGCTGTCGGGCGCGGTCGACGTCGCGCACGGCGTGTCGGGCCTTCAACTTTCGGGTGCCGTGGCGGTGGCCGGTAATCTCACGGGCGTGCAGATTGCCGGCGCCGCCACGGTCGCCGATCACTCCGACGGCGCGCAGATCGCGGGCGCGGTGTCGATCGCGACGCTCTCTCACGTCCAGATCGCCGGTGCAGTCACGACCGCGCGCCGCGCCGATCTCCAGATCGCGGGTGCGGTCACCGCGGCCGACGCGGTGCACACGCAGGTCGCGGGTGCGGTCGCGGTCGCGCGCGACTCCGACTTCCAGATCGCGGGTGCGGTCAGCGCGTCGCGCCTCGCGAACACGCAGGTCGCGGGTGCGGTCAACGTCACGAACCACCTCGCCGGGTTCCAGCTCGCGCCGATCAACATCGCGCGCCGCAACGACGGCGTGCAGCTCGGCGTGATCAACATCGGCGGCGGCCCGAACGGCGACTCGTTCGGCCTCATCAACATCGTCCCCGGTGGCCGCACCGATCTCGAGGCCACCGTCGACAGCGACGCGATCGGTACGCTCATGCTGCGCCACGGCGGTCGCCACTGGCACAACGTCTATGGCTTCGGCGGTCAGAAGGTCAGCGAGACCGCCGGCGCGCCGAACAACGACGTGTGGATGTACGGCCTCGGCTTCGGTCCCTCGTTTCACGTCGCGGGGCTACCCGCGGATCTCGAGGCCGTCGCGTGGCACGTCAGCCACGGCAAGCACCACGAGGATCAGCTCAGCCTCCTCAACCAGCTTCGCCTGACGATCGGGATCCCCGTCGGGCCGGTCACGCTCGTCGCGGGCGGCGCGATCAACGCGTACGTCTCGACCGATCACAGCTCGCCGTTCATCACCGCGCGGACGACCACGCCCGATCCGATGAACACCGACGTGACCGTGAAGCTGTGGCCGTCGCTGTTCGTCGGCGCGCGCCTCTGATGCTGGCGCTCGTCCTGCTCGCGGCGGGACTCGCCGCGTGGGTCCGAGCCTATCGGGTGAGCGCCTCCAGCTCGGCAATCTGCTTCGGGCACGACGAGGTCAGCACCTCGGGTGCGCCGGCGGTGATCGCGACGTCGTCCTCGATCCGCACGCCGATCCCGCGCAGCGCATCGGGCACGTCGGGCGCGTCCGCGCCGATATAGAGCCCCGGCTCGACGGTGATCACCATCCCGGGCGCGAGCGGCCGCGACTTGCCTTCCTGGGTGTACGCGCCGGCATCGTGGACGTCGAGGCCGAGCCAGTGCGACGTCCCGTGCATGTAGAACTTGCGATAGCTGTGGTCGGCGATCAGCTCGTCGACGCTCCCTTTCAACAGCCCGAGCCTCACCATCCCCTCGGTCAGCGAGCGCACGCAGTATTCGTGGATCTGCTCGAGTGTCGCTCCTGGCTGCGCCATCTCGATCGCGCGGATCTGGGTCGCGAGCACGATCTGATAGACGTCGCGCTGCGCCGGCGAGAACGTGCCGTTCGCGGGCCACGTCCGCGTGATGTCGGCCGTGTAGTGGTCGTACTCGCAGCCCGCGTCGACAAGCACCAGATCACCCTCCGCGATCGCGCAGCGGTTCTCGATGTAGTGGAGGATCGTCGCATTCTCCCCGGCGCCGACGATCGTCGCGTAGCCGGGCCCGCCACCGCCCTGCTTCCGGAACGTGTAGTTGATCACCGCCTCGAGCTCGTGCTCGAACACGCCCGGCCGGCCCAGCTTCATCGCCGCGACGTGCGCGTCGGCCGTGATCTTCGACGCCTTGCGCAGCGCCGCCAGCTCCTCGGGCCGCTTGATCAGACGCAGCTCGTGCAGCGCGACCCGCGGATCGACGATCGCCCGCGGCGGCCGCTTGCCCTTCTTCTCGGTCCGCCGCAGCCGCGCGACCGTGCGCGCCACGAGCTGATCCAGATCCTCGTCGATGCCGAGCCCCACGTGCCACTCGTCGACGTTCGCGACCAGCTCCGGCAACTTCGCCTCGAGCTCGCTCGCCGCGAACGCCGCGTCCGCGCCGTACCGCTCCTTCGCTCCCTCGAGCCCCGCGCGCCGCCCATCCCAGGTCTCCATCTCCGGGTCGCGCGGTCGGACGAACATCACGACCCGATCCGTCTCCGCACCGGGCCGCAGCACGAGCGTGGTATCCGGCTCGACGAACCCGGTCAGGTAGACGACGTCCGAGTGCTGGCGGAACCGATGAAACGCATCGCCGTTGCGCAGCCGCTCCGGCAACGACCTCACGATCGCGACCGCGTTCGGCCCGATCGCCTTCATCAGCTCTGCACGTCGCGCGGCAAACACCGCCGGGTCGAACATCCCCGGACCGTAGCTCAGTTCATCGCGGACTTGATCGCCCACACGACGGCGAGGACGACCGCCAGCGCGACACTGACTTTCACCAGGCCGACCCACTTCGCGCCGCCGAGCCCGCCGATCGCCGCGAGCTCCTGCGCCTGCTGCCGCTCCATCCCGACCCAGTCGACGTCCGGCCTCAGCCGCCGCAGCACGTCGCGCGCCGCGATCGCGCGGTGCAGCCCGCCGACATCCCACGCCACGGTCTTGACGACCTCTCGCTTCCCGTCCCACCGGAGCTTCTCTTTCACGTCGATGTCGGTGCT
>Ga0307509_10001017_pt1 | contig 48243 bp, 31 predicted proteins | sample 10_EM_MG_FD_202245 | JGI IMG/M metagenome (GOLD analysis project Ga0307509, IMG submission 202245) | Populus trichocarpa ectomycorrhiza microbial communities from riparian zone in the Pacific Northwest, United States - 10_EM | ecosystem: Host-associated > Plants > Roots > Unclassified | place... | reverse complement strand
GACGGATTGACCAAGGGTCTGGAGAGTGGGAAACACCAGGGATTTACGAGGATGTTGTCTATGATGAGCTGAGCGCTATCATAATACCTGTTTGTGTTTCATTTTTGTTCTAACAAAAGTTTTTTTTCGTGCTGTTTAGCACAATCATACCATGTGTTTGTCACTGCATGGGATTCAGGGGAGTGATAGCTGGAATCCCATAGTTGTTAGGGTATGATAGTTAGTTTGGGGTATGACCGGTTTAGGGTCGTGACTGCCACTTGGGGGTTTTTCCTGTTGTGTGGGTTTTTCCTGTTTTTGTGTGTTTGTGCGCTCTCTTCTGTATTTAGTCTGAGCTACCAGTAGAGAGCTTCCTTGATTGTACATCGAACATCCACATCGTTATCATCACATACCGGAACCACCACCTACGTGCTTTTCTCCGTGCTTCGCGCCGTTACCTATGCTACCCCAGTTATCATTGGGTTGTGAGCGAGCTGCCATCAGAGTGTCGCTATCAGTGATTAGGATCTGAAATGATGGATATGCGTGTTTTACCGTGACTCTATTTACGTCTATGACTTGTAGTTAGCCATCTAGTATCCAGAGATTTCAATGCCGGCAACGTCGTTTCAATGTCGACAGTGGTGGACTGCTACCAAGGGTCGATGACCTTAGACAAGGGAGAAATGAGTGTGCCACGGTGATCCACTTTACTCTGCAATCTGCAAGAGTATCTTCCCTCCAACCTCATCCCGATATTTCGGTAGCCTTGACATAGTAATGGTGGAAACCTTCTTGCTCTTCTCCGCGTTCTGTGCAGGGCAGAAGACCCCTCTCGTAACACCCTTGACACATCCTTTCTAGAATCTCGCTCTTTATGCAACTGGAGTCCGTGTGAAACGTGAGTCGGGGAGAATAGTTTTCCCCGTTAGAATAACACAGCCTCGCTCGTTTCCGCCCCCTTCGATTTGAGCGATCCCCAGGCAACCCCTGACCTGACTATACTACGTTTATACTAGAGACCCGGATTCTGGGGTCTGGGGGTTAGGGAATGCAAAAGGGATCGGAGGGCATACCGGTATTCCAATCACGGCGCTGCTTGGGCGACCGAGGGGCTAACGCTGTACTCGAGTAGTAGTAGTAAGCAGGAACCTGAGCTTCAATGCATGAATGGCAGATCCAATCCATGTGCATCCGGAGGACGGAACTTTAGCTTTCTATTCTATACTACCCTTCGAACATGCTATTTATACTCCCGAACGATTATACGGCAGCTTTAATAATATCTCCCATTATGCATTCTCGCACACCTGAAATCTCCCCCCCACCACCGAGTGACCTTGTACATGGGAATGGTTATAAGGTTTGTCAGATCTATACCCCGAGAGGGTTCTCCACACCCCTCATGAGGCACTGGGCCCTATAATATCTTTCACTATTAAGCAGCCCACAATTAAGACGTAGATTGGATAGGCGGAGGTGGACAAGTGTGCAATTGTCAAGAAAATCTTTATTCCAGCAGAGGGGCATAACCCCGACGATATCGAAAAACCGGATGACCTTGAGCCTTCAGAAATTGAGCCGAATAATCTTAGGTGCCGGAATGAGCGGGATGTTATGCATGGAAAACCAACCAGCGCTTTCGGGGGCTAGGAACACCACCGAAGATTTGGTACGGTTGTGTTTGTCAAATTTGTTCAGGAATTTGATTTAGATTAGGAGTCTGTGGGTAGTGTAGTCCCCAAGGGGCCAATTGGGAGGCCGGAGGGTGTGGCTGGGGGGTTGGTCATTGGCACGTTCCCAGGAGCCAATGTTGCAACGAATGGGGGGGTTCGATCAAAAATGATCGAAGGACTGGTAATGCGCTTTTTCGAACTGGGGGGTTATAAGATAGAACTCCTTCTAACAAAATGGTAGGCAATGATATTTGAAGTCAGTTAAAAGCACAGAAGTTAATAAAATGATAGGGAAAGAAAGCAAATGTAGCAGAACCAAATAAACTGACACCAACGCTCCACTTCCCCTGCTTCTGAGCAATAAATACTTACACAGCTGGGTGGAAGGTAGAAATTCCCTTAAGAGTTCCTACCATTTTTGCTTACTAAGACATTAAAGAACTCCTCCTTCAATCTTTATTTTCAGAAGCCTTGATTCAAACCCTGATAGCTGGAATCCCATAGTTGTTAGGGTATGATGGTTTGTTTGGGGTACGACCGGTTTAGGGTCGTGACTGCCACTTGGGGGTTTTTCCTGTTTTGTGTGTTTGTGCGCTCTCTTCTGCACCTAGTCTGAGCTACCTGTAGAGAGCTTTCTGTATGGTACATCGAACATCTACATTGTTATCATCACATACAGGAACCACCACCAACGTGCTCTTCTCCGTGCTTCGCGCCGTTACCTACGCTACCCCAGTTATCATTGGGTTATGAGCGAGCTGCCATCAGAGTGTCGCTATCAAACCCCTCCCCTTCTAACCCCCCGGGTTCGATTATCGAAGGCCTTCTTTGCAACACTGCCAGGAGGTAATGGCTGATTATTTGCTAACTCGAGTAGATCTTATCAAGCTGTGTAGCTCCAAGATTGCTCCTGGTGGGTTCAGGGTTCCGAATAGTCCGACCGGTCAGGTCCTGAACAGGAGACCGACCAGTAAGTCGAGAATGGAGGAGGAGACTAGACTTGACCGAAATATTTGGTCAGGTCAAGTCCAGTCCAGTCGGGGACCAGTCTAATATGGGATCCCTGTTGAATCAAAGTGGCCGTTGCTATGATATGTTTTATACTACATGTGATAGATAGTCCTACTCTTTCGAGTTCGCCTGGCAGTTATAACAAACAACCTACCGTAGAAAAATTATCCTACGCTCGCTTGATCCTCCACTAAAAGTAAAACTCTGTCAGATGGATCCCATATTGGTTCTTAGTCGTTTTCGTCTAACTGAAATTCCAACATCGGATATCACTCGACTTACTGAGTCTGATCCTGTCTAGTCTAGTCGGTTGTCTTACCATCCACTGCTCGGTCGGTCAAATTTCTATCCTTTGACCAGACTTGACTTTCACCTGAGCATGTAGTTCAGCCTAGTCCAGCTCCGGACGATGGGGAATCTTGGCCAAAGGCTGGGCACATTTTATCACTCGGTCCGCCCAGTCCGACCAGGTCCGGCCCAGTCAGTTCCAACAATCAAGACTGTCCAGTCGGTCTAATTTCCACCTTCAGACTAGACTTGACTTTGACTGTACTGGCTAAGTCCAGTCCAGTCCTCCGCCGACCATTCGGAACCCTGGGTGGGTTCTAGGAAATTCGACCTCACTAGTTTACTTAGGAGAGAGAGTCGTACACTCAAGCACTAGATCAACAATTGATTAGAGAATGTTTGGCATTCCCCCTAATTTCACCTGAATTGTTTTTGCTAAAGCACTTTAGATACAATAAAAGTGCTCTCATCCGTGTTCAGGTCGATCTCACATTCGGATGTCGAGAAGCCCACCTCCACAACTCCTCCGTTGCCCACCCAAGGTATCCTTCTCCCTACCCCTGTCAGAAAGTTGTGCCTTAATGTCTAGTCAACCCCCGCCTTCTCCCTCTGGCGTTGCCATTCCCTGCCACTCCCGCGTTTCCCTACTTTGGCGGAGAATGAACACTTCAAGCCCCATCCCAAAGCACAGGGCCCCATCAAGGGAAAATATCGTAATATCTCATCGGTACTTTTATCCGATAAATCTCCAAATCTCTTGATTAACTGTAGCTTAACAGACAAAAAAAAACCTTAATTAGTTGTACCGGGGGGAAGCTAACTGAACTTGAAGTATTCCTTCTCCACCAGGGAAAGAACAGTGGCATAAAAAGCTTACAAGTGGGGCCTTTGCAGGAATGTAAATGTCAAACAAGTGCACTTTCAGACACTACGTTCCGTCTTTGCTCACAATCTTTAGATTGTCGACCGGCGAAAGGTTAGCTCCTCAGCGCCTGCCGCTTCTGCCACATAGTTTACTTAGACGCGGAAATGGCGGAAGGGAATGGGGGGCCCTATGTCACGTTGGCAGAGACAAGGTGGATCGATAGAAGGGCTTTGTTTAGACAGCATGCCGTGAACCTGGCGCTCGATATCAGGTCTGGAGTGCCAAGGATGGGGGTTAGGGATGTTTTTCCACTCACTGCCCGGTTCCCTGGAATAGATAAGGTGATACTGAATTTCCATTAACTTAGTCCTTATCATAAATATTATCCCGTTTCCCTTTTTTTTTTGGTATCATACCCGATAATCGCAGCAGCTGTTTGTGGGGAACCGAATGATAGAGGTGGTATTAGTAATGCGAGAACTCATGTGCATATATCATGTCATAAGATCCAGAGGACCAAATCTACTTTGGGGCGCCTGAGTTGCCTTGCTGGTAAGGTCGAGGGCTTTCTTGTTTCTATTGTCTTGAGCTAGGGCTGGGGGGTCAGTTCTCACACTGCTTCCGTAGTGCTTTCGCCTCCCCACCCGGGGGGCCGAATTTTACATATCTTATCCAGAGGTTCAATTATTCCTGCTGTTACGGCGTGGAAGGGCGAACATTTGTAAAATACCGCGTCAACGCCGAAGCGATCTTGTATGCTTGTTCCACCCATCCCCACATCCCCAGTTTTAGCACGGAAACGGACTTTGTAAAGCAAACCTCCGCAAAATCACCCTGCATCTGCTGCCAAGTATTATACAATACCCTATTGAACCTTCAGTATCATACACCCGCCTCTTGTCAGCTATACTCCCCGCACCCTCGTACTCTAATTCCCCAAGTGAAATAGCGCAAGCACCGTAACTACCGCTTCCTTCTCTGGCTGGTTTTAACAAGTTATTTTGTGCCCCACTGTGTCCAGCTTTTCAGTGGTAAGCCCAAGGTTCCATTATTCGCCGTGCTGGATGGAGGGGTGGAGAGCTAGATACGGCATGAAAATTTCTCTTGGACCGATGGGGTGTGATAGAGCATCGGCATGAGGCCGAAAAGTGCTCTTCACACATTTAACCCACTACTCGGGCATGGTATTGTAGATATCGAAGGTTGGATTTCAAGGCAATAGGCTAAGTGGAGTAGCCCCCGTTGGAAGAAATCGGTACCCAGAAGCTGCGACACCGTCTATGAATGGCATACCTACTCAGCAATTCGGACGCGGCGCCGGTAAAAAATCAATCGAGCGAGCTGCTCGTACACGGGGCCGAGATTTGTTGACCGTGAGGGCAGATGAGAGTTCAACCCTCATGCAAGCATCTAACTTATGTCTCAGGATCATTATTGTGGTCTGCAATTGGTCAGCCTGATCGCACAGCCCAGATATCCTAGGCTCATGCATGTATTGGGACAACCTATGCATGAATCAACACGTAACTCATTCTTAAAAGTTCAACTCAAATACCATTCTCTTCCCCCTCCCTCTTTTTATAAAATTTTGCGCTTCTTCTATCCTTTCTTCCAGTCATAGCTGTCTACACTGAGATACAGTTATACCAAAAAGATGAACTCGTGAGTACCGCATCCACTGATCTATTTTGCTGACTCCTTCCCAGCATGTGTTACTTGCAATCCAATTATCCCTTAGTCTGTCAGAGCGCCCAAGAAATCGGTGGTAACAAGTCTCAGTTTGAAACCCTTGTAATTTATTTCCAGTTAAGGAAGGATACTTCCCAGAACCCGTTATTTTCTTGGTCGGATTTGAAATCTCCCTAACCAGATTTCTTGGGCGCAGCACCCGACAGACTAAGGGATAGAGTGGAATTATGCTTTAGGTGGCGCAGTCCAAAATCTGGAGCAATACGATATCTTACTGGACAGGAAATAACACATGCTAGGAGGGGGTTATCAATCTATCTCGGTCTATGATGCGGTACTGTCCTACTCAAGTATACAGCCAAACGCACTTTACCATCTCCTTTTTTTTCTTTTTCTTTTTTTCTTTTTAACCCTGGACGTTTGGGTTTCATGCTAGATTTTTACGTCATCGAGCCAACAGCAATGGCAACTTCTCACTGGTGGATCACGATGAACTAGGCCACCGGGTCAGATTACCTCTAGGAGTCGGCAATCTTCCGCTACATCCAGAACAGGATGGGTGGTATTCAGTTCTCGGTTCCTGGAATGGTACCGGTGTGGGGTGGTTCGTCACGCTTCCCCTTGTCGGATGGTGGTTTCGACCGAGCAGTATCCACCCGTGTGATTGTAGTCGTGACCTTCTACTAAACCGGAAGAAAAGTCTATGGTGAATTGACCTGGCGACTTGCTGCCTAATCGAATGAACAGGGGTGGGATAGACGGAGAAGATCTTAGACAAATTAAAAGGGCAAGAGAACGTCGTCTATTGGGTGTTGATACCCCCGGAGGCTGCTGCTGTCTAAACTATGATACACAAAGGCGGCTTATATGTAGAGAAATGTGTGCGCGCCAAGGCTAACTAACAGGGTGTTTTGTTGGGTGAAAAAGTGTCCTCCGACCCACTAGTTTACCCCATCAATCCGGCCCTCAGCACACCGGTAATCCCAATCCGACGGATCACGTAATCGAAGTAAACTCGGGGAATAGGCTTGTTATCCTTGCCCTCGCCATGGACGCTGCGGGGAATGCGCGCCCCAGCCTCCCGAGTGTCGTCTGCCAATACTACAGGTGCTCCGGCAACAGGTTAGCTGTCCCTCCCCACTTATCACTCAGTCCCATATATCCTATCACACTAACATATACTGTACCATGATTCCCACAGCGGTCCCCATACTTGTGCCCCAGGCCGATTTACTTGCGAGGCCCCTGATTGCTTCTTCCCTGGAACCTTCAAGACGAAACAGGCCTTTAATAGGCACTACCAGGCAATGCACCTCAATGACCGTGTGGATTGTCCAGTTGAAGGGTGTGTGCGCATCGGAGCTCACGGGATCAAGCGGGCGGATAATCTTGCGACTCACATGTGGAACAAGCACGGTATTTCTCAAGCAAAGCTCCCATCCGAGTCCGGGAAGTAGGTCGGCCAGTACCAGGACCGTTCATACTTCTGGGGATGCTGTCTTCTTATATCTGCTTGGCGGAATAGTTCTTCTCTTTTAACCTTCGTTATTTTCCTTTGAGTTTATCCGTTTTCCTATCTGGTCTGCCCTTAATTCCACCCTCATACCCACCCGACTATTGTATGCCTTCAAATATTTTTGTCACCTCATACCATGTAAGCTCTAATATTTGTTTCACAAGATCGACACCCCATTTTCGCTCCTTTTTCTTGCCCCTTTTTTTGTCTCTCGCTCCTCTTTCCCTTAGGTTCACAAAAATCACTTAGCTCTCTACTTTCCTTGACTCCACCCCCTGCCTCTTTCTACATCCAGATATATGTCCAGTATGAAATCTGAAATTGACTTTAAACTTCTTCTATGGCAACTTCTACACACGTATTGATACTTTCTATTTTTTGCGGTTGATCATATAATACCGGGTAAAAGCAAGCGCAACGCAAAGCGAGTATGACCTGAAAATAGGGAAACAATGAGAATTACCGAAAAAAAACATCTAACACCCACCACCTGAGGCCACGCCCCTGGTCTTGTAATGCGAAACAAAGCATGCCCAGATGAAACAACATTTTCCGGAATGGGGATTGCTCATCTATGTCAGGCATGTTAAATCTCAATAATTGGTATCGCTAACTTGTCAGTCTACTCTGTTAACCCTATTACAGTTTTGTACAGCGATTTCCATTACACAGTCTGGGCATGGATTTACCAGGAGCATTATTCAATTAAACTCTACAAATCGAGCTTACCAAAGTCGTCCTAAGAGTTACATGTTCCGTTGCATTTTGGGGGTAGCGCATCTCAACGAGTGAGAGTTTGGCTCTTGGGATGAGAAGAGCAACGAACGAACACTCATAATATTTGCACCAACATCAACCAACAAAAAATAATTAAAAAATGATCAAATACATCTGAGTCATTGGCATTGGTAATAATAAAGAGCAGAAGAAATTAGGTTAATATGTATCAGCTGTGCAGTTATTTTTTTGGGAGGGTTTGTTGTGGGGAGCTATGTGAAGGCTATGGGTTAGCTTGGTCGCGCAGGCGTTCGGTTAATTCTGTCTACGCACAATACACTAGAGCATGTATGGGGGAAACAACAGTTCTCATACGGTAGTAGAAGCTGCTTGGATGCCGCCGAATGCCTGCCACACTAATAATATACCTCAGGCGACATGAGAGAAACAAGATCCGGGTACCTTCTTGCGGAAAGGTTACTCGATAAGAGAGTGCCCCTTAATCACTAATTGAATGTATCAAAAAAACTCAGTGCTGGATCTTCCAACTCCGGCCCAGGGGATACTCCATCTAGGTTGAAAGTAGGGGGACCGGAAAGCCGAAAGCGCTTGGGTGTTCCAGGTACTAATAAGAGTAAGCGAAATTATTAACTATAAATTCACGTTAAAAACGCTGTTGAAAAAAACGGAGATCGCCAGCGCAGATCGAAAGCTAACAAGAGCTATTATAATAGCTCGCTTCTAACCTCCGGTTAAGCGTTCATGATTCCAGCTGCATCCCTAACACCGTTTTTGGCATCATACCAGACATTATTGTCTCTCCTCTGCCATGTCTTATAAGGCACATAGTAGGAGCTTCGATTTTGACGGATTTGCCCTCCCTACGGGTGTATAGAGATGTGGTGGATGATTTCCCCAAGGTGGCCTATTATATCGTGGGGCTCCTGTCGCGCGCCCACGTGTTAGGCTGTGTCGATAATGGTCGGAAAAAACCGGATCCTCAAAGTGCCTTTATAAAACGTTCCATTAGAGTAAGAAACAACTCTCCCGTCATTCGAGACGTCATGTAAATCTTTTCCGCAGTGGACCGAGTTACCGGCCGTGTCAGTCCTGTCGCTTCCCATGACGGAAATGGTTTATTATGACAGGGCATGCTACCGAGGAGAAAAATCTTTGGAAGAGCCCACCCCACCCTGGGCGATTTAAAAAGGATATCGGTGCAAGATAAGCGCTTGGAGGTGGAATATTTGGTAGGCATCACCGAGGAATTTCTTGTGTGCCCATTTTGAGGACTATCACAATCTCCGAACAGGATATATCATCATCGTTGGCTTTATGTAATGTGCTTCGGATTGAAAGTTACCTAGGACACCGGGCTTTCGAGGGAGGGGGAGGGTTTCGTTGGCAACCGTAGTGGCTAGGTATATAAATTTAGTTCAAGTGCGGGTCATAGATGTTATATTTGTGTTGCGACCGTGAGTTTTGCTAGTCACCCGGCTCCAACATTAATTCTCCCCCTGACATCCCGCCTTCTTTTTTCCTGGGTCCTTCATCCTGCGTATTTTCCAGCTGTCAACAAAAGTCTCAAGGACCGGAGGGCAGGAAAAATCTTGCCGCTATAACTTTAAATATCCCTTTCCGTTAGTACAGATCAGTGACAGCGATCCCTTAAACCGTTTTCAAGCACTCGCACTAAGTCCGGATACACCTGGTTGTGGAAGCGATCGGGGGTGAAGTAACTGAAGAGAGCAAAGTTAAGAATAATTGTGACAACTAACTTTATGATGTAAGTATTATGATGAACGTAAAGGGTGTTGGCTATCATTACTTTTCTTGTGTCAAGCGTCTTATTAGTGCGACGCTAAAAGTGAGCGAAATTCGGTACAGACGAAGAGATCGGATGCGAATTTCCCGACGTCAAACCTTATCTAGACGTCATGCCCTCCGTTCCATTATTCAAATGACTACCCGCACCCTTCGCAAAATTTAACTACGCCACAGTGGCTTGGCAGTGGGGAGAGTGGCACATGGTCGATAAGCCACTCGGCTACAGTATCTCTTAGGGCGCCTACAGAGCCTCCCCACAGGATCCGCCACTTTCTCCAACTTTTGATAAAAGGATTCCGTTGGACTCCAATCTCGTTTCGCGGGCACCCTTACCCACGGTACTCATCTCGCATCTCGGCGATTTTCCGGGGGTCTCATTTGAAGCGAGCTATCGCTAATGAGTACGATATAACTCTTTGGCGGGAGGACTAAGAGCTACTAGGTATCCACAACTAAAAAGGTACCTATTCTCTCTCGAGTTGAGCACCGGCATTCCGGGACGGATCGCTTAAACGTTCATTTAGAAATAACATACTACATCTCGATCAGGCTGCGACAACTCAGAACGCGACGTCGCTAATACATCCTTTTTTCCAAGGACCCCCGCCCAAACCTACAGGCCAACCTCACTCTTGGTCTCCCCCATCTCCGCAAGTCACCAAATGAATAGATGGTATCCAGAACCGCTTACTCCACCTTCCTCACGCGAATCCTGACCAGTTGGACGTCTTCTGTGCAAACACCACTGCAGGAATAAAGCCTGTACTCAAAGCACTCCCGGCTCAAGGCTGATTTAAGTACGGATAGCATGTTGATGCCCATGCGACTATCACTGGGTTGCAGAAACTAACGAGCAACACCACCTGTTTCCCTTTGACACTAAGATAGCAATTTGGTTACGGGGGCAATGTGAGGAGGATTCGCCAGGTCGGTTGGATGGGCGGCACGGTCAAACTTCTCCGAATTAGGCTGCGAGACTGAGACAATTGGACAGGTTGGTATTCCTGCTAGAGCCCGCAGCATCTGTCTCCCCCCCCCTCCTTGACTTGAGTGATTCTTAGGCAGTGCCGGGCTTTACAGTACTAAATTCCTGCGGTATGCCTGGATTCCCAGAAATAGGAGAATGAATCATACGAGAAGGCTCGGCTAGCGCGCTTCAGCAACGGCGCTAAAGTTCTTTGGTGGAGGAGAGGTTGATGAGGTAGTAAATTAAGTTGGAACCGGATCTTTTATACACTAAAAACAGATACAATCTACGCGCATTTGGAGGAAGAGGCTTTGCCTTTCCGCTCGATACCTACTTTAGATCCCGCCATTTCGGCTCACGGACGATTATACAATAGCCTTAATAATAATACATTTCGTCACGCTTTCTCATTCGTCTAGGTTATTCTTGTATATTGGGTGAACTTACGAATGGGGCGTAAAATTTGTTAAGTCTATCGCCCTAGAGGGTGCATGTGTTATGTAACACAGAAATTCTATAATACACCGTAATTCAATTTGCAGCCCGCGGACGAGTCGTTGATTTGATATGCGGAGGTGGAGAAGTGGCATCTCTTATCATGGTTATTTGGAGGAGTAGAATGTGTAATCCCCGCGCTATCCAAATGTCGGCCGGTCTTGAACCTTAGGAAATTGGGCAGAATTAACTCGCCGGGCACAGGTGTTGGGATGAGCAGGATAATATAAATGGGGGAACAATTGGCGCTATTAGGAGCATGGGTACCACCCACAATTTGGTAATGTTTGTCTTATCTCCGTAAGAATTTTGTCTTGATAGAGTCGGCTAGCAGTTTGGATCCCCAGGAGCCCTGAGGCTGTGGTCGGGAGTTTAACCACCCGTAAGTTTCAGGAGGTGATAACCGATTACCTCCTAATCTAGGGCAGATCCTATCAAGCCCTGCTGAGGCCGCAAAATTCCTCCCGGCCAGTGCTGGGAGATTCGGCCTCACGGGTTTGCTTGCGATAGAAAGTGACACACTTGAGCACTAGATTAGCGATTGATCAGAAAAAGTTTGGCATCCCCCACCATTGCACAGGGGTTGTTTTGCTCAACTATTTTATCTACAGCAGGATGGTTTGCATCCCGTCCCGGATTAATCTCACATTCGGATACTTAGAAGTCTGCTTCTCTAACTCCCCCATTTCCCCGCTTAGTTGCCTAACTCTAGGTACCCCTTTCTCTAGCCCCGGTAAGAAGTTGTATCCATACCTTAAACCTTGGTCAATCACCGCCTTCTTCACCTCTACATTTGGCATTCCCTGCGCTCTCACGATTCCCTGCTGTGTCCGAGAGCCCGCACTACAAGCGGCATCACAAAGCGCAGCTCCACCTCCGAGAGTGGGGGCAGAATCGCACAAATGCTTTACCAAATGAATTGCCAACCCTCCTAATTAACCGTAGCTTTATAGACAAACTAACCGAAGCGATCAGCCATGCCGGCGGGAAGCCAGCGAAACCGGAACTATTCCGCGGGAGCGTCCTCATCCGTGAAACAACTGTGGCGAAGAGAGCTCACACGTAGGACTTTTGAAACCATGTAAAGCTTGGGCAAGGGCGCTTTCAGATGCCGCATCCTCGAGCCCTTTGCAAGCACTAGACCAGTCTACAGGTAATGGCATCTCAGCTTCCCTGCCCTGTCACTGCCACATAGTCTGGGTGGGCCAAGAAACAGTGGGAAGGAATGAAAGCCTTTGTGTCACGTTGGAAAATACGAGGAGGATCGATGGAAGAGTTTTGTTCGGACAGTGTGATATGCACTTGCTACTCGGGGTCTGGTCTGGGTGCCAAAGGTTAGGACCGGGGATGTTGCTCGGGTTTTGCATCCCGGGATGGGAGGGGGGGATAAGGGCTGATTGGTGGGTCAGGCAAGGGTCGCTTAGAGATTTCAAGGGCATTATAGATTTCTTCCACTCGCTATCATGCCCTTCCCACACCCCGGGAAAGCATGAATCTACCCTGACATTATATATAATACTTAGCTCGGGTAAGAACTTATGAAACAGTTATTCAAGGTGAACTATTAACGAGCCAAATGTATCTCCTATTTGTTCCGGTTAATGGGTCCTATCCTCGCGCTTCTTATCTCCATGTTTACCCATTCTTGGCATCCTCGTAGCGGTCGCTTGCGTCAAACTGAACGATCGAGGAGGTAATAGTAGTGCTGGGCCAGTGTCCGTATACCGTAAGTGCCGGAATAATTGAACCCGCCCCAAGGCAGGATGCCAGGGTCTCTCCAACAAGGTCCGTCACTTCCTTGCTTCCCTTGTCTTTGAACAAGGGCCGGGGCAGTCAGTTTTTTTGTAGTGTTCCCCCCCCATATCCAGGACAGGGACTTCCGGACGTCCTAGTGAGAGGTTCGATTATTCGAGCTCTTACACTATGGCAAGGCGAATTTCTCTACCGGGAAACTTTGTAAAATATCGGTAGTGAGCGTTAAACCAACTTCGTACCAGTAAGCAACCCTTATCTATCCCCGCATCTCTTGTTTTAGAGTCGAAATGAGCTTCGGCAAACAGACCTCCGCAAAATCGGTACCCTGCATGTCCATCTAAGGATATTGCAACAACTCAACCTCTTGTATCATATCATACATATGCTTCCTCGTAACCATACTCCCCGCACCCCCTACGGTAATTCGCCAAGTTAAAGCCCACATGCAACTACTACCTCTTCCGTCTCCCACTCTTTTTAGCTAGTTGTTTTTTTTTGTCCTCCTTGCACAGTGTCTCCACTATAAGCACGCTATTATCTCATTGGTGATGCTACTAAACGGGGGAGACGAGGATGGGATAGGGCGGTATAGTGGGGGGTGTCTTTTGGGAAATGGACAGGTAGATTGATACGGAACATAGAATTGACTTTTTGCTGACATGGTGTCATAGAGTGCTACCAGAAGGCTGGAAAGTGCGACTCCCACTTTGGTCTCCTGCTAATAGTTGATACCGAAGGTTGTATTTCAAGGTAATAGGCTAAATAAAGTAGCTCCCAGGGGGATGGAACAGCAACCTAGACTAGTAGCACCTTGAAAGGAATGCGAAAATGGGGGGCATATGGCAGCTTAGCCATTCGGAAGGCCTAGCGGTGGTAAAAGTTATCTCTAAGGCCAGCTGCCGGCATGGGAGAGGGTGAGTACTCGTACTGGTATTTGTTTGTTGAGAGATGGTGCAGGAATCCTACAGTACATACATGCATGTCTCAGGATCAGTATAATGGCCTGCAATTGGCAGCCTCATTACTCGAGTCGACAGGGCAGATTTTTCGGTTTTCAGGCTCATGCATATCATCGAATAACCTGTGTATGAATCCATGCGTAACTCATTTTTGGAATATTGAACTCAAATACTACCTTTCCCCCCCTCCCCCATCTTCACCAATTTTTGCGTGTCTGCTATCCTCCTTTCTTCAGTTATAGCTGCTCACATTAAGTTACGGTTACACCGAAAAGATGTAAGCGCTGGTTTGCTTTTTTTTTTAACATTTAGGTCGTATAGGCAGGCGCTGCACACCCTTTCCGGATTTTCGATCCCCCGCACTAGTTTTTCACTGGTTGGCCACGATGAACTAGGCCGCCCTATCAGATTACACCCCCGACTTAGCAATCTTCCGCTGCACCTAGACAACGATGGGTGGTATTCAGTCCTCGGTTCCTGGGATGGGAGAGTAGATAATCCTGATCCACCCAATCGGGGAACCGAAGCAAACCCGAAAAACGACAATGTCATCCCTGCCCCTTCCATGAATCCTCCGAGGAATAACCATCTCAGCCTCCGGAGAATTTTTTGCCAATACCACAGGTGCTCTGGCAACAGGTTAGCCGTCCCCTTTTAATCAGCCCTATTGCCCTACCTACTTATTGTATCGCTCTAACATGCACCCATAATTCCTACAGTGGCCCTCATACTTGCGCACCTGGCAGATTTACCTGTGAGGCCCCGGATTGCTCTTGGACTGGAACCTTCAAGACAAGGCAAGCCTTCAACAGACACTACCGCGCAATGCACCTCAGTGACCGTGTGGATTGCCCAGTTGAAGGGTGCTTGCGCGTTGGAGCTCAGGGCATCAAACGGGCAGATAATCTTGCTGCTTATATGTGGAACAAGCACGGAATTTCTCACGCTGAGCTGCCACCAATGAATTAGATTCCTAGGACTTGGGTCGTTTATGTGAGTGGAGCGGTCTCCATCTTGTGTCTTTGCTTCGTCTGATAGTCCTTCTCTTATAACCTTCGTTGTCTTTCCTTGGTGTTATTCTATTCCCTATCTGCTCTACTCTCAGCTGCCCACCCATATCCACTCAGTTGCGGTGTTCCCTTGGATCTTTTTGTCATCTCATTTCATATAGCCCCCAACACCTGTTTGTTTCACATGATCAGCACCCGATTTTTCTTCTTCTATCTCCCCTCACTCGTTCTTTGCTCTGTCTTCAACCGATTGTTAGCCTCTTCTGTCTGCCCAACCTTATCTCGATTCTTCTCTTGTGCTCAGATAGTCGTCTAGTATCCAATTTGAAACTGCTCCCTTCACAACTTCAACAATCATATTGATACTCTCCCTTATTAAAGAAGTGATCATTATTCAATAGCTCCTTCTCACCTTACTCACAGCCAGGAAAAGCATGTATGTGCCAGTAATGGGGAAATGACAATTATTATTATAAAAATATGTTGCACCCATCACATCAGGCAGACTTCTTGCCTTCCCATATTGAGCAAGAAGCGCCAAGGAACGGCCTTTCCAACACACAGTACCGTATAGCTTATCCAAGTTCGGCCGGTCGTACCAAACTGATAGGTAAGCAGATTCTAGAAGGTTACTAAACTCTGTGGGACAGGGTTATTAAAGAAATCCCTGGAATGCAGTGTTTTATTACACTTCCCGGGGTGGCGCATTTGTGTTGGAGGGAGGGTTGGAACCGGGGATGCGTGCGTTAGTGGTAGCAACCATTCCCTGCTCTTGTCCCGTCTTCCATTGCTCTCTTGAACAGCCTTTCCTTTCCAATCAGTTGAACGGTAATGTTACTGGCGTCTTGATTGTCAACCCTGCCTTTTGGATATTTGTAGATTCCAAAAGGTTTAATTAAGACCTAGAATACTGGATTAGTATCATAACTATGAATGATTTGGCCTAATGACCCCTGGTATAGAGGCTTGAATAGAGGGTAAGGGTGCCAGGCAGGCCGGCTTGTTAGGTCACGATTAGTCTCACTCCCAATCAGCCTCTCATACCAGAGAAACAGAAAGATACACTGCAACATGTATGGGGGAAACAACTGTTCTCTGATCGTAGAAGCCATTTAAATCCTGCCTAATGCCCACCGGACTAATAATGTACCTCAGCAGACCTGAGGGAAGCAACATCCTGGTTGTCTTTTGCAGAAAGGCTACTCGGCAATATAGCGTCCCTTAATCACTATCTGAAAGTATCAGAAACCCCCCCCCCCAAGGCTGGCTCTTCCAACTCCCGCCAAGGGGGATACCCCATCTAGGCTGAAAGTAGGGGGACCGGAAAGCCGAAAGTTCCTTGGTGTTCCAGGTATCAATAAGGGTAAGCGAAGTTACAAATTATATATTTATGTTACAAACACCGTTCGAAAATGAAGTTCGCCAGCGCAGGTTGAAAGCTAACAAGAGCCATAATGGCTCGCCTGGGACCTCAAGTTAAGGGTTCAAAATTCCCACGGCAATCCCGAACCTCGTTTCCGACCTCATACCGGACATTATTACCTCTCCTCTACAACGTCTTATAAGACATGTGATGGCGGTTTGGGTCCTGACAGATTTACCTTCCCTACGGGTTTATAGGGATGTGGTAGGTCATTTCCGCCGCGGTAGCTGATTATATCGTACCGTGGGGCTCTCCTGTTCCGTGCACACGTGTTCGGCTGTGTCGATAATCATCGGAAAACCGGATCCCCAAAGTGCCTTTATAAAATGTTCGATTGGTGTAAGAAACAGCTCTCCCGTCATTCGAGACGTCATGCAAATCTTCTCCGCAGTGGACCGAGTTACCGGCCGTGTTAGTCCTGTGGCTTCCCATGCCGGAAATAATTTATCATGGCAGGGCAGGCTGCCGAGGGGACAAAAGTCTTTGGAAGAGTCCACCCTACCCTGGGCGGTTTAAAAAGGATATCGGTACAAGATACACGCTTGCAGGTGGAATATTGGGTAGGCATCCTTGTAATTTCTTGTGTCCATTGTGAGAACTATCATAATCTCTTAATAGGATATATCATCATCGTTCGCTTTATGCCATGCACTTGGGATTTACCTGGGACACCGGGCTCTCGAGAAAGGGTGTGTCTTTCGCTTGCTCCCGCAGTGGCAGTGTGTGTAAATTTGTTTTTCTGTTGCAGCAGCATGCGTTTTGTTTGTCACGCAGATCAACCATTAATTTTCCCCAAAACTTCTCAGCCCCTTTTTTCCTTGGCCCTTCGTCCTACGCATTTTCCAGCTCCCGACAAAAAACCTCGCGTACCGGAGGGCAGGAAAATTATTTTTCTACCGTAACTTTCAATCCCCCTTCCCGCTAGTACGGATCGGTGATGGCAAACGGAAGCTAATTTCCCGACGTCAAACCTTATCTGGACGTCACATCCTGTGTTCCAATTATTCAAGTCACCACACCCTTCAAGGATTTTAGCCGAGCTATAATGGCTTGGCAGTGGCGGAGTAGCACGTTGTCGATAAGCCACTCGGCTATCTCTTATCATGCCTACCCAGCCTCCCTCATAATAGGATCCGCAACCTCCCCCCACTTTTCATAGAAGGATTCCGTTGGACTCCAATCTTTTTCGTAGATACTAGTATACACGGTGCACATCGTGGCGATTCGCCGGGGGTCTCCTTTGAAGGGAACTATCGCTAATGGGTATAACTCGTTTGCGGGAGAACCAAGAGCTATTGGATATCCACAGCTAAAAGGTGCTTGTTCTCTCTTGAGTTGAGTACCGGCAACCTGGCATTGATTTCCCAAACGTCCATTTTGAAATAACATATCTCGATCTAGCTAGAACCGCCCGCTACGCCACGCCGTTAATGCACCCTTTTTCCAAAAGCCTGGCACAAATCCACAGGGTAACCCCACCACCATATCAGCAACCAATCGAACGGATCGATGACACCCAGAACCTCGCACTTCACCTTCCCCACGCTGATCCTAAACAGTTCAACATTGTCTTCTGTTATTCCCGAAGCATTCACGGCTCAAGGCGACTTTAAGTACGGATACCGTGCCAATCTTCATACGGCTCTCATTGGGGTGCAGGAACTAGCGAGCGATACCATCGGTTTCCTTTTGACACAAAGGTGGAAATTTGGTTGGGGGGACATGCGAGGAGCATTCGCCGAGCCTGCCTGATAGGCCGCATAATCCAACTTCTCCGACGGGCGGCTGCAGGAGGATTAATCTGCGAGACTATGAGGAAATTGGTCAGGATAGTATTCCCTCCTAGACGCCTCAGCATTAGTCACTTACGCCCTGCTTGACTTAAGTGATTCATAGATAGCACCGGTCTTCATGGTATTAAATTCCTACCGTATATTTGGATTCTCAGATCTAGCAGCATGAATCATACGAGAAGGCTCGGCTAGTGCGTTTCAGCAACGGCATTAAAGTGCTTTGGTGGCAGAGCAGTTGATGAGGTAGTAAATTAAGTTGGAACTGGAACTTTCATACACTAAAAACAGATCCAATCCACGCGCATTTGGAAGAAGAGGCTTTGGCTTTCCGCTCGATACGTGCTTTGGATACCGCCACTTCGGCTCACGAACAATTATACGATAGGTATAATAAACCTTTCGTCATGCTTTCCCACTCGTCTAGGTTATTCTCGCCCACCGTGCGAACCTACGAATGGGCGTAAACTTTGTTAAATATGTGGCCCTGGAGGGTGCATCTATTCCATATCACAGAAATTCTATAATATCATTCAATTTGCAACACGCGGACGAGTCGTTTATTTGATGTGCGGAGGTGGAGAAGTGGCATCTCTGATCATGGATATTCAGAGGAGTGGAATGTGTAATTCCCGCGCTATCCAAATTTTGGTCGGCCTTGAGCCTTGGAGGATTGTGCAGAATTACCCCACCAGGCATAACTTAGGTGTTGGGATGAACAGGATAATGTACATGGGGGGACCAATTGGCGCTATTAGGACCATGAGCACCACCCACGATTTGGTAATGTTTGTTTTATCTCCAGAAGAATTTGTCTTGATAGAGTCGGCTAGTATTTTGGCTCCCCGGGAGTCGGTTGGGAATCCTGAGGCTGTGGTCTGGAGTTTAACCACTAGTACGTTTTAGGAGGTGATAACCGACTACCTCCTAATCCAGGGTGGATCCTATCAAATCGTGCGGAGACGATAAGATGCCTCCCGGTGAGTTGCTGGGAAATTCAGCCTCAGGGTTCGCTTGGGATAGAAAGTGACACACTTGAGCACTAGATCAGCGATTAACTAGAAAAGGTCTGGCATCTCCCTCCATTTCACCGGGTCTGTTTTGCCAAACTATTTTGTATATAGCAGGATTGTTTGCATCCGCTCCCGGATTCATCTCACATTCGGATACATAGAAGTCTACCTCTCAAACCCCTCCGTTGCCCCGCTCCGTTGCCCCACTTAAGGTACCCCTCTCTCTGGCTCCGTTAAGAAGTTGTATACATACCTTAAACCCTAGTCAATCACCGCCTTCTTCACCTCCACATTTGGGATTCCCTGCGATCTCACGATTCCCCGCCGTATTCGGGAGCCGGTACCTCAATCCGCTTCCCAAAGCGCAGCACCACCCGGGGGAGCGGCGACCCAGGAGACTGACGGTAGAATCGCACAAATACTTTTACCAAATGAATCCCAAACCCTCTTAAGCGAGTCTTTTCTATCCCCCCATCTCTTCTTTTAGCGCCGAAATGAACTTAGGCAAACAGACCTCGGCAAAATTATTACCCTGCGTGTCCATCTAAGGATGTGGCAACAACTCATCCAACCTCTTGTATCATATCATACATGTGCTTCCTCGTAGCCGAACTCCCCGTACCCCCTACGTTAATTCGCCAAGTGCACAAGCAACAGCTACTTCTTCCATCTCACACTGCTTACACCTAGTTGTTCTTTTGTCCTCCTCGCTCAGCGTCTCTGCTATAAGCACGCGATTATCTCATTGGTGGTGCTACTAAACGGGGGAGACTAAGATGGGATAGGGCGGTAGAGTGAGGCGATGTCTTTTGAGAAATGGATAGGTGGGTTGATACGGAACATAGAATTGACTTTTGCACTCACGTGGTGTGAGAGGCGCCTTCTATAAAACCGGGAAGTGCGGCTCGCACTTCGGTTTCCTAGCAGTACTCCAGGAGGTGATACTGAAGGTTGAATTCCAAGGTAATAGGCTAAATAGAGTACCGAGTCCTTCCCTCAGGGAAAAAAACCGAAACCAAGAGCCGCAACACCATCTGAGAAATGCGAAAATGGGGCATATGCCAGCTTCGCCATCCAGAATTGCGAAAGCTGGAAGAGGTATCGCGAGGGTAAGTTGTAGGTATGGGAGGGAGAGTACTGGATTTTTGTTGGTTGAGAGCCACATATGCAAGTGCCTTACTCGAGAACGAGTACCGTACTCCAGGACAAGCATGTATGTCTCAGGATCAGCATAATGGTCTGCCATTGGCAGCTTTATTGGACAGCGCAGAATTTTCAGGCTCATGCATGTGCTCGAGTAACATATGCATTAATCCCTGCGTAACTCATTTTTGGAATATTGAACTCAAATACCACCGTTTCCCCCCTCCCCCTTCTTCACCAAATTTTGCGTGTCTGCTATCCTCTTTTCTTCAGTTATAGCTGCTCACATTAAGTTACGGTTACACGGAAAAGATGTAAGCGCCAGTTTTTTTTTTTTTTAACACTGCTCGACATGTAGGCTCACTGCTCCCCTCTCTCCCCTCTCTTCTGATTCGGCGATTGCCACCCACACGAGCTTTTCACTAGTTGGCCACGATGAACTAGGCCGCCCTATCGGATTACACCCCCGACTTGGTAATCTTCCGCTGCATCTAGACAATGATGGGTGGCATTCAGTTCTTGGCCTCTGGAATGGGAGAGCACATAATCCCAATCCAGCCAATCGGGCAAGCGAAGCAAACACGGAAAACAACAATGTCATCCCTGCCCCCGCCATGAATCCTCCGAGGCAGAAATATCTCAGCCTCCCGATGATTTTTTGCCAATACGACAAGTGCTCTGGCAATAGGTTAACTATCCCCTTTTATTTAGCACTATAGCCCTGCTTACCGTGCTGCTCTAACGTGTACCTATAATTCCTCCAGTGGCCCTCATACTTGCGCGCCAGGCAGATTTACCTGTGAGTCCCCGGATTGCTCTTGGATTGGAACCTTCAAGACAAAGCAAGCCTTTAACAGACACTACCACGCAATGCACCTCAGTGACCGTGTGGATTGTCCAGTCGAAGGGTGTTTTCGCGTCGGAGATCGGGGGATCAAACGGGCGGATAATCTTGCTGCTCACATGTGGAACAAGCACGGTATTTCTCATGATATGCTGCCATATACGAATTAGGTTACTAGGACAGGTTGGTTTATCTTAACCGAGAGGTTGCCATCTTGTGTCTTTTCTTTATGGGATAGTTCTTTTCTTATCACTTTCGTTGTCTTTGCTTGGGTTTATTCTATTCCGTGTCTGCCCTACTCTCTATTGCACACTCGTTCTTGCTCAACTGCAGTTTGTTTTTGGATCTTTTTGTCATCTCATCTTATATAGCCTCTAACGCCTGTTTCTTTCGCAGAATCACACTCCTTTCTTCTTATTTTTCTCTCTTCCGTCACTCTTTCTTTGCTCTGTCTTCAACCAATTGTTAGCCTCCTGTTTGCCTAACCCTCTCTCGATTTTCCTTACGTGCCCAGATAGTTGTCTGCTATGCAATCAATTTGAAACTTCTCCGCTCACTACTTCAACAACCATATTGATACTCTCTCTTATTGATGAATTGATCATCCTTCAATATCCGGTTTCCCTTCAGGTCACCTTACTCATAGCCGGTAAAAGCATGTATGTGCTAGTAATGGGGCAATGATAAATATTATTATGAAAATATGTCGCACCCATCACCATCAGGAAGGCTCCTAGCCATCATATAGCGAGCAAAACACGCCCAGAAGGAACAGTATTTCCCAGACACAGCATGGCTTATCTAAGTTCGGGGTCATACCGCGTTTACCAAAGTGATAAGTAAGCCGATTCTAAAAGGTGACCAAATCCTATGGGATAGGGTTATTTAAAAATCCCCGGAATTCAGCGCTTTCCGGGTTGGCTCATTTGGTTTGGAGGGTTGGAATCCAGGGATGCATGCGGTAGTGGTTGCAACCATTCTCCGCTCTTCTCGTCTTCCATTGCTCTGTTGAACCGCCTTTCCATTCCAATCATTTGATCGGTAGTGTAACTGGCCCTTGATTGTCAACCCTGCGTTTATGATAGGTTGTACAGTCGATTCCAAAAACGTTAGGTCTTAGAATAGTGGATTAGCAACTAACTAGAATGATTTCGTGTAATGACCCCCGATATAGAGGCTTGTATAGAGGGTAAGGGGGCCGGGAAGGCCGGCTTGTTAGGTCACCATTAGTCTCTCACGCAATCAGCTTCGCATATCAGAGAAACAAGCAGAAAGATACACTGCAGCATGTGTGGGGGAAATAACTGTTCTCTGATCATAGAAGCCGTTTAAATCCCGCCTGATGCCCCCCATATTAACAATATACCTCAGCCGACCAGAGGGAAACAACATCCTGGTGGTCTTTTGCAGAAAGGCTACCTAACAATATTGTTCCCCTTGATCACTACTTGGAAGTATTATATATAAAAAAAAGACCCAATGCTGGTTCTTCCGAGCCCCGTCGAGGAAATAACTTTACCCCATCAAGGTCGAAAGTAGGGGTACTGGAAAGCCGAAGGCACCTCGGTGTTCCAGGTATTAATAAGGGCAAGCGAAGTTATCAACTATAAATTTATGCTGAAAACGCCGTTGGAAAAAACGGAGTTCGCTGGCGTAGGTGAGAAGCGAACAAGAGCTATAATACCGCACTTCGGGCGTCCAGTTGGGGGTTCGCGATTGGAGCAGCGATCCCGAACCCCGTTTTCGACCTCATACCCGACATTATTACCTCTCCTCTACAAAATCTTAGAAGACATGTGATAGGGGTGTGGTTTTTGACGGATTTACCTTCCCTACGGGTTTATAGAGATGTGGATGATTTCCGCCGCGGTGGCTTATTAGACCGTGGGGCTCTCTTGCCAAGCATGCATAGTGTTCGGCTGTGTCGATAATGGCCGGGGGGTTGCATCCCTGAAGTACCTTTATAAAACGTTCTATCGGTGTGAGAAACAGCTCTCCCGTCATGCGAGACGTCATGTAAATCTTCTCTGCAATGGTCCGAGTCACATGACATGTTAGTCCGCAGCTCTTCCCATGCCGGAAATGCTTTATTTTGGCAGGCCAGGCGGCCGAGAGTTCAAAAAATCATTGTAAAAGCCCACCCACCCTGGGCGATTTAAGAAGGATGTCGGTACAAGATACATGGTTCCCGATGGAATCTTGGGTAGGCATCACTAGGAAATCTATTGTGTGCCCCCCGTGAGGACTATCATGATCTCTTAATAGGATATATCACCACCGCTCGCTTTATGTCATGCGCTTGGGATTTACCTGGGACGCCAGGGTCTCGAGAGGGAGAGTATCTTTCGCTGGCGGCCCCGCTGGCAATGCATGTAGATTAAGTTTTTCTGTTGCAGCAGCATGCGTTTTGTTTGTCCGCAGTTCAACCATTAATTTTCCCCCAAACATCTCAACCCTCTTTATCTTGGGCTTTTAGTCCTATGCATTTTCCAGCTCCCAACGGAAAAAACTCGCGTACCTACTGGAGGGCAGGAAAAATTGTTTCTACGATACTGTAACTTTCAATCCCCCTTACCGCTAATACGGATCGGTGGTAACATTCGGAAGCTAATTTCCCGGCGTCAAACCTTATCTAGACGTCACATCCTGTGTTTCATTTATTCAAGTCACCACACCTTCAAAAATTTTAACCGGGCTACAATGGCTTGGCAGCGGTAGAGGGTAGCACAAGGCCGATAAGCCACTCGGCTATCTCTTATCGCCCCTACCAAGCCACCCCACAAGATGCCCCACCTTCCCACTTTTTACGGAAGGATTCCCTTAGACTCCAATATTTTTCGCGGATACCCGTATATGCGGTACACATCATAGCGATCCACTAGGGGTCTCCTTTGAAGGGAGCTATCGCTAAAGGGTAAAATTCGTTGGCGGGAGGACCAAGATCTACCGGATATCCACCGCTAATATGTACCTGTTCTCTCTTCTATCGGCATTCCGGGACTGATTACTGAAACGTTTGTCCAGAAATAACCATATCTCGACCAGGTTGAGACCCCCAAAGCGATCACGCTACGCTAATACACCATTTTTCCAAATGGTCCCCATCTCCGCAAGCAACCAAATAAATACTGGAGGAGATAACATCCCCCGAACCGGGTACTCCACCTTCCCTACGCGAATCCTGAACAGTTCGGCGTCTTCTGTGCAAACACCGCTGCAGGAATAAAGCTTGTACTCGAAGCACTCCCTCTTCAAGGCGGATTTAAGTACGGATACCATGCTGATGCCCATGAGACTCGCATCGGATTGCAGAGACTAGTGAGCAAGACCCCTTGTTTCCCTTTCACACAAAGGTGGAAATTTGGTTAAGGGGGCAATGTGAGGAGGATTCGCCAGGCCCGTTGGATGGGCGACACGGTCAAACTTCTCCGGATTAGGCTGCGAGACAGCGAGACAATTGGACAGGATGGCATTCCTGCTGGAGCCCGCAGCATTTGTTGAAGATCTATGTTTTCATGTGCTGCTCACCATCATCGGAAACCGACATCACTCTACACTACCTACTAGCAACCTGTTTCACTAGCAACTACTACAACACTTGAGACTCTTCCGTCGCACTATCAACTACCTCGAACAGACTATCAACTGCAACGTCTCACTACAACTAGTTTGATACAATATGCAACTCTGAAGCCGCACTACAAATTAGCCTCAGACACCTACGAACTCCTATGTCGCATCATCACAGAATCCCAAACACCTAACACCTTCTATGCGACACCACTACACCACTTTATCGAATAAAATATGCAAGCAGGTTCTTGTCTATTCGTACGAGAGAATATGGGTAACAAGTCAGTGGGAGAATCAGGAAGGGCTGTTTCGTAGATAAAAGGAGGAGTATCCTCCGCTGTTGTTTTCTGTTGTTAACTATCATCCATCGCTCTTTGTCTCTGCTGCTTGTCATTTTCTTATTATCTGTCTTCGCCGTCTTCAACTACTTCACTCTTTATTGTTCTTTTGATATTCTTTATATACAATTGATTGCACTGCCTTCGCATCAGAAATCCGAATCTGCTATACCTCTGAACTCTGAATCCGCTGTGCCAGAACCTTGTTGGTAAAAGCATTCGTCTCCTCTACCCTGCTTGACTTGAGTGATTCTTGGGTAGTGCCGGGCTTATAGCACTAAATTCCTGCGGTAACTTATGCCTGGATTCCCAGATCTAGGTGCATGAATCATACAAGAAAGCTCGGCTAGCGCGGTTCAGCAACGGCTTTAAAGTGCTTTGGTGGCAGAGCGGTTGATGATAGAGTTCGTTACGGGGCGGGGCGGGGCGGGTTTTCACTCGCCAGGCCCGCCGTTACACGGGGCCGGGGGGGATATTTTTGGGGTGATCCCCGCCCCGCCCCCGTTTGAGGCGAGTCCCCGCTCATTCCCTGGACGGGGCCCCGTTTCTCCCCACCTATTTTAACGGGGGCCCGTCTGGGGAATGGGCGGGGCGGGGGGCAGGGGCAGGGAACCCCAAAAAAACACGCCCCGGGAGCCCCGTAACGAACGCTAGTTGATGAGGTGGTATGTTGGAACAAGAAGTTTCATACACTAAAAACAGATCCAACCCACGCCCATTTGGAGGAAGATGCTTTGGCTTTCCGCTCGATACCTACTTTGGGTACCGCCATTTTGGCTCACGAACGATTATACGATAGCTTTAAATAATACATTTCGTCACGCTTTCTCACTCGGGTAGGTTATTCTTGTGTATTTGAACTTACGAATGGGCGTAAACTTTGTTAAATATATGGCCCTAGAGGATGCATCTCTTGTGTAGCACAGAGACTCTATAACATTATTCAATTTACAAAGCGCGGGCGAGTCGTTGATTTGATATGCGGGGGTGGAGAAGTGGCATCTCTTATCATTGATATTCGGAGGAGTGGAATGTGTAATCCCCGCGGTATCCAAATGTCGGTCGGCCTTGAGCCTTGGGAAATTGGGTAAAATTACCTCGCCAGGCATAGATGTTGGGATGAGTAGGATAATATAGCAAAATTGGGGCGGGGTGTAGGCAGTGTTTGACAAAGAGGGGCACAATGAGGACAGAGCAGAAATGGTATCAAAGACAGACTATTTTTTTCGGTGACCTGCATCTCCTTAAACTATGGAAAAACGGAGCCTTTAAGTACAAAAACGATGGAGGTTCTTCCGGGGGTCTCCCTACTACGATCACACCATTTCCGCCGGTTCTCGCGCCATCTCTTTTACTTCTTCCACTTTCCTTCACTACTTTCCTTCATCGGTTTTCTTCATTGCTTTCCACACTTGGTGAAAGGAGTTTGGCCCCACTCCTCGCATGCTTCACCGAGCAGCGGGAGGCTCTATGGTGACCATCTGAGATATTTTTTGAATCTTTTAGCATGCTATGACGGCTGGTGACCACGGAGTGAGTGCCGGTGATTCCCTTCACAATATGCTATACATGGGGGACTAATTGGCGCTATTAGGATCATGAGTGCCACCCACGACTTGGCAACGTCTGTCTTATCTCAGGAAGAATTTAATTGTCTTGATACAGTCGGCGGGTAGCCTTGCTCCCTAGGAGTCGGTTGGGAACCCTGAGGCTGTGGTCCGGAGTTTGAACACCAGTACATTTCAGGAGGTGATAACCGACCACCTCCTAATAAAGGGTGGATCCAATCAAGCCGTACAGAGACCTCAAAATGCATCCCGGTGAGTACTAGGAAATTCGGCCTCACAGGTTTGCTTTGGATAGAAAATGGCACACTTGGGCACTAACTAGATCAGCGATTAACTAGAAAAGGTTTGGCATTCTCCTCCATTTCACTGGGACTGTTTTGCTAAACTATTTTATATACAGCAGGATGGTGTTGCATCAGTTGCCGGATTAATCTCACATTCGGATACCTCGAAGTCTACTTCTCTAACTCCTCCGTTGCCTCGCTCCTTTGCCCCACTCAACGCACCCTTCTCTCTGGCCCCGTTCCGAAGTTGTATCCATACCTTAAAGCCTAGTCAATCACCACCTTGTTCACCTCTGTATTTAGCATTCCCTGCGCCCTCACGATTCCCTGCTGTGTCCGGGAGCCGGCATCTCAAGCCGCATCCCAAAGGGCAGCTCCACCCCGGAGAGCTGGGGCAGAATCACACAAATACTTTTACAAATGAATCCCCAACCCTCCTGTTTGGCCGGGGTTTCATAGACAAACTAATCGAAGCGATCGGCCGTGCCGACGGGAAGCCAGCGAAACCTGAAGTATTCCGCGGGAGAGTCGTCATCCGCGAAACAACTGTAGCAAAGAGAGCTCACGCGTAGGGCCTTTGGAACAATGTAAAGATTGTAAAAGAGGTCTTTTAAGTGCGGGATCCTCGTACTCTTTGCAAGCACTAGACTAGTCAAACGGTAGGTCAGCTTCCCGGCCCCTGCCGCCGCCACATAGTCTGGGTAGACCAGGAAATAGTGGGAAGGAATGAAAACCTTGGTGTCACGTTGGGAAATACGAGGAGGATCGATGGAAGGGTTTTGTTCGGACAGCGTGATATGCACTTGCTACTCGTAGGCAGGTCTGGGGTGCCAAGGGTTAGGGCTGGGGACTTCGCTCGGGTATAGTACATATGCTGAGATGGGAGGGGATGGATAAGGGATAATTGGTTGGTCAGGCAGGGGTCACTTAGAGATTTTAAAAACATCATAGATTTCTCCTACTCACCATCACGCCTTTCCCACACGCCGGACAAGTATGAACCCACCTTGACAGTATATACCTGGCTCTGGTAAGAACTTATGAAACAGTTATTCAAGGTGAATCATTAACGAGCCAAATCTATTCCTATATGTTCCGGTTAATGAGTCCTATTCTCGCGCTTCTCACCTCCATGTTTATCCATTCTTGGCATCCTCGGAGCCCCGCTTGCGCCGAACTGAACGATCGAGGAGGTACTAGTAGTGCTGGGCCCGTGTCCATATATCGGAAATGTCGGAATAATTGAACCCGCCCGTCATTAGGCAGGATGTTGGGGTTGCCTCTTCTGATAAGGTCAGGCGCTTGCTTGCTTCCCTATCCAGGACCAGAAATTCCTAAGGTCCTAGCTCGAGCTCTTACACTATGGTAGGGCAAATTTCTCCACGGCGAAAACTTGTAAAATATCGGTATTGAGCGTTAAACTAACCCCGTACCGGTAAACAAATCTTTTCTATCTTCGTATCTCTTGTTTTAGCGCCCAAATGAACCCAGGCAAACAGACCTCGGCAAAATCATTACCCTGCATATCCATCTAAGGATAATGCAACTGATAGCGACACTCTGATTGCAGCTCGCTCACAACCCAATGATAACTGGGGGTAGCGTAGGTAACAGCGCAAAGCACGGGGGAAAGCACGTTAGTGGTGGTTCCGGTATGTGATGGTAACGATGTGGATGTTCGATGTACGATACAGGAAGCTCTCTACTGGTAGCTCAGACTAGATACAGAAGAGAGCGCACAAACACACAAAACAGGAAAAACCCACACAACGAGAAAAACCCCCAAGTGGCAGTCACGACCCTAAACCGGTCGTACCCCAAACTAACTATCATACCCTAACAACTATGGGATTCCAGCTATCAGCAACAACTCATCCAACCTCTTGTATCATATCATACATGTGCTTCCTCGTAACCAAACTCCCCGCACCCCCTACGGTAATTAGCCAAGTTAAAGTGCACATGCAATTACTACCTCTTCCTTCTCCCACTACTTACACCTGGTTGTTTTGCGTCCTCCGTGCCCAGCTTTCCCGCTGCAAGCGCGCGATTCTGTTATTGGTTTGAACGAAATCGGAGAGAGTGACCTGGGATGGGGTAGTAGAGGGAAGTAGGGTCTTGTGAGAACTGAATAGGTGGATTGATATAGAACATTGAATTGACGTTTGCACCAACACAGTGTGATAGGCCCCTTCTATAAAACCGGGAAGTGCGGCTCACACTTTGGGCTCCTAGCAGTACTTGAGTTGGTGATACCGAACGTTGAACTCCAAGGTAATAGGCTGAATGGAGTACCGAGTGCTTCCCGCGAGAAAAAAACGAAAACCAAGAGCCTCAACACTATCTAAGAAATGCGAAAATGGGGCATATGTCAGCTTAACCATCCAAAAATGAGGCAGCTGGAAGAGATATGACGAGCGTAAGCTGCAGGCATAGGAGAGCGAGTACTAGATTTTTGTTGGTTGAGAGCACCTATGCAAGTGCCGTAAAAGTACTGAAGTAAAATGTGCCGCACAAGCATATGTCTCAGTATTAGCATAATGGTCTGCGATTGGCAGCCTTATTGCAGAGCACAGATTTTTCAAGCTCATGCATATCTTCGAAAAACCTATATATGAATCCATGCGTAACTTCTTTTTTGAAGGCACAACTCAAATACTACCGTTTCCCCCCTCCCCCTTCTTCACCAAATTTTGCCTGTCTGCTATCCTCTCTTTTTTTCAGTTATAGCTGCTCACATTAAGTTACAGTTACACAGACAAGATGTAAGCACTGGTTTGCTTTTTTTTTTAACACTTTTAGGTCCTACTCATTCCCGGAGCCGTGCACTCCCTTCCCCTCCACAAGTTTTTCACTCGTTGGCCGCGATGAACTAGGCCACCCTATCAGATTACACCCTGGACTAGGCGATCTCCCGCTGCACCTGGACAATAATGGGTGGTATTCAGTTCTCGGTTCCTGGAATGGTAGATCAGATAATCCCGATCCCGCCAATCGGACAAGCCAAGAAAGCGCGGAAAACAACAATGCAATCCCTGCCCCCCCCATAAACCCTCCGAGAAATCACCACCTCGGCTTCCCGAGCATCTTCTGCCAATACCGCAAGTGCTCTGGCAACAGGTTAGCTATCCCCTTTACCCCGCACTATATCCCTACTTAGTATATCGCACTAACATGTACTGTACTGGTACTGCTTAACTCCAACAGTGGCCCTCATACTTGCGCCCCAGGCAGATTTACCTGCGAGGCCCTAAACTGCTCTTGGTCGGGAACATTCAAGACTAAGCAGGCCCTTAACCGACACTACTTAGCAATGCACCAGGATGACCGTATTTATTGTCCAGTTGAAGGGTGCATGCGTGTTGGAGCTCAGGGGATCAAGCGGGCAGACAATCTTGCTCCTCACATGTGGAACAAGCATGGAATTTCTCGCGCTAGGCTTCCGGATATGAATTAGGCTCGCAAGTGCCAGGATGATTTGTGTCGCTTGGGGGCTTTGTCATTCTCTGTCTTTGCTTGACGGGAGAGCCTTTCTCTTATAACCTCGGTTGCTTTCCCTTTGGTTAATCTTATTTCCTATCTTCTCTAAGTCACTCTCAATTCCACACCCATGCTTGATCAATCACGGTATGGCTTCAAACCTTTTTCTTATCTTATATCATATCATGTAGCCTGGAACATTTGTTTCTTCCACGAGATCAGCACCCGTGTTGCTCTTTTTTCTTCTCTTTCGTCACTCCCTTACTTTTTCTCTATGTTTCCCTATATTCACCCAAATCACTCGGCTTTCCGCTTTTCCTTTTCATTTCTCAATTCCCTTATGCACCCAGATAGGGTCCAGTATCCAATCAACTTGGCTTCTCCTTACACCACTTCTGCATACTTATTGGTATTTTTCCTTATTCAATGTCTGTCGCTATTCAATAGCTGGTTCCCTTCTTCGGTCAGTTTACTCATGACCAGTAAAGCATATGTGATACAAACGCAAGTGTATTCCGAAATGTGAGCATCAACAATCTTACCATAAAAATACATTAAACCCACTATCGTCGATCGGGCCCCTAGCCTTAGCAATGTAAGACAAGTGGGCTCCCCAGAAAAGGCATAGCTTAATTATGTTTGAAAGGTTGGATCTCCGTAACTTGAATCTGCAATTTCGTTAGCGTACTCGGTTGAGCATATTGCGGCTATCTGCAACATCCTTTACGCAATCCAATGATCGCTTAAACCAGTTTTGACGTTACCGTACTGCATGTTTTACCAGATGTCACGCCAGTTGTACAAAAGTGGTTAACTAAGCGGAAGCCAAGATGGGCGATACCCAGGGAAAAACTGGGAGATGTACCTCTCGCCACACCCATCCGTGATGCAAATAGTTTATCACACAAAATTCTATAAGCAAAACGAAAGGTACACACTACCTGCAGGCGTAATAACACAAGAACTGCAGGGAAAGTAAGTATATCCCTCCACCAGCTTTTTCCCCATTGGTTCTCCCCCTTACCCGGCAAATCGCGGAGATCACTATTATCCCAGGGGGGGATACTGTAGAGTTTAACTCTACCACCTGGTAGTAGCAGTCCCAGCCTGCTCTACAGCCTCATTGAGGGAGACCAAGATCTTCAGTCTCCAGGTTCGCATAGGGCGAGATTTCCTAATTCTCCTGTCCAGAATGATGGACTTCTCAAGGATGACTCGTGATGAGGGGAATTGAACTCCTGGGTTCCTTCTCATTGAACGCTCCTGGGCTCCTTCTCATTGAACCGGGGCCAATTGGTTGCTGATATCTGAGTCACTGTCCCAGCAGGGTGTTTCGCATAGTGCTGCTGTGAGAACAAAGACTTCTCCCACTAGAAAATCAATTGGAATCGTTTCGCCCGAGGTAAAATATCTCATTGTCAAAATTGAATCGATTATCGAAGAAGATATCATACATCCTCAAGAGAAGAGAGATTGCAGGATCGATCAATAATATCTAAGGATAGAGTCCCTTGGTCTGGAATTGCAACACCCAAAATATAAGTGTAGGTTTGAGCTCAAGGAAATATTCAGAGGTGTTCAGATCATAGACATATGGCCTAAGATGCTTAGGCACCCGTATGTTAGCGGGCGCGTAACAGAAGATAATATTAAAATAAGGAATCAGTATAGTACTCAGAATTTGCTGTCGCTTCCCCCACCCTCCCCCAACTAGAGGATTCTAACCAGCTTCTTTAAAAATCAAAAAATCAAAAGAAGAGAATATTTTCATTTTTTGTTCCGCTACCCCGCCGATCGCCAACCCTACCCTTACAGGTAGGGCCTAGAGTCGGATTCTACCACCTCGCAGCAGGTCTGAGTTACGCTACGCTCCCATTGAAGGGGGCTAAGGTCTTCAGTCTCTCAGTTCCAGTAGGGCAGGACTGTCCACATCCCCTACGTGACGGATTGTTCAGTAATAACTCAATTTGAGCCGAATCGAACGCCTGAGCTCCCGCTAATTGCACAGGAGGTTATTGGTTTCTTGACATGTTAACCACTGCGCCAGCTAGGTATTTTCACATCATATCGCCACCGGAACTAATACTTATCCAGTCGGCTTTGATTTTTTTTCCCCTCGCCTGACGTTACGCCTTCAGCGCAACAATACACAGCTCCAGACAGCTTGTAGGTTCCATTTTTCTCCTCTTGTATATTTACTTTCCTTTCTTCTATCAGGCTTTCTAATGCATTATTTCTGCCCGGTGTACAGTAGGTGTTCGGATAGGAGGGTGAAGGAAATCCGGAGTGGCGGATCATCTGGAGATCAGATCAGACTCTTCCGTGGGTCGCACAACACATAGGTAGACAAATAGGAACATTCTACATTATCGTATTCACTAAAACTTTGCGAAATTAGCTTATTAAAGGCATCCCGGAATTGGGCATTTTATTACACTTTTCGGGGTTGGCACACAGGACTGAGGTGCGTTGGGCTCTAGGGATGTATACGACAATAGCTGCATCGCGTTCAGCTATTCCTTCATCTCCATTTCTCGGTCGAAAGGCCTTTTCATCGCGATCATTTCCCTAATGGCAGGCATCCTGATTATCAACCTAGTGTTTTTAATACGTTGCAGAGTTCTGAAAGTATAATACCTATTTTAGGAGACTGGCTGCCATAAGTGGTAAGGCCTACTAATGAATAGTAAGGCACAGCACCTGGTAGATACTTGCTAACCACCCCGAATTGAGAGAGGGAGAGGGGGTAGAAGATTGGCATTGCATGCCGCTCGTTAATTTCAGTTGTCTCGCAATCAAATTTATAGCGTGAAACATCCTAGTAGAGAATTAGGAAGACACACTGAGGCAGGTGTTTAGAGACTGCCCTCTCCCGGTAGAAGCCACGTTCTTGCCAAAGAATGATCATCACGCCACCACACTAATAGCGCGCGCCACGAGACACTAGCCCGGCTATTGTAATAAATATATTAGTCACGTGCCAAATCTACCGCAGGCGCATAGCAGCCAGAATGATCACCAAACTTTTCTCATCCGACCCACGCGACTAATATCTGCATGGGCAGAGCTACAATGGAAAGAACATCCCGGAGCCATTTTCGAAAAAGCTGCTCGGCAATGTGCAGCACTAGGGCAAAAAGATTCGTCCGATGCCCTTTTTACACTAAAAGTGCCCATCCTCACCACCTCGGTCGCTGTCATTCCCTGCACACTGTCACTATTCCCTACTTTGGCGGAGAATCAACACTTCAAGCCATCCCAAGACACAGAGCTCCATCAAAGAAAAGATATGGTAAAATCGCACCGGTACTTTTATCCGATAAATCACCAAACCTCCTGATCAGCCGCAGCTTAAAGGACAAAAAAAAATCCAATTAGTTGTACCGGGAGGAAGCTAACTGTGCTCGAAGTATTCCTTCCTCACGAGGGAAACAACTATGGCATAAAAGGTTTATGCATAGCGCCTTTGCAGGAATGTAAAGATCAAACAAGCCCACTCTCGGGCACTACATTCCCCCTTTCTTCACAATCTTTAGATTGTAGACCGGCGGAAGGTTAGCCCCCTGGCTCCTGCCGCTGCTGACACATGGTTTAATTACATCCGGAATTGGGGGAAATGAGTGAAGGCGCAGTATGTCACGTTGGCAAAGATGGGGAGGGTCGTTAGAAGGTTTTTGTTCGACATGCTGTGAACTTGGCGCTCGATATCGGGTCTGGAGTGCCAAGGATCGAGGTTGGAGATGTTTTCAGGGTTTGGCAGGGCGGGGGTAGGGAGGAGGAGGATGATGGGACTGTTTGGTGGGTAAAGCAAGGATTGTCTGAAGAGAATTGTAGTGCGTTTTTCCACTCATTGCCCGGTTCCCTGGAATAGATAAGGTGATACTGAATTTCCATTAACTTGGTCCTGATCATAAATATTATCTTTTTGTTTTCTTTCTGTTTTTTTTTGGTATCATACCCGATAATCGCAGCAGCTGTTTGTGCGGAACGGAATCATAAAGGTGGTACTAGTAATACTAAAACCCATGTGCATATATCATACCATAAGATCCAGAAGGACCAAATCTACTTTGGGGCGCCTGAGTTGCCTTGCTGGTAAGGTCGGGGGCTTTCTTGTTTCTATTGTCTTGAGCTAGGGCCGAGGGGTCAGCTCTCACACTGCTTCAGTAGTGCTTTCCCCTTCCTATCCAAGAGGCCGACTTTACATGTCTTAGTCTGAGGTTCAACTATTCCAGCTCTTGCGGTGTGGAAGGGCGAACGTTTGTAGAATACCAGGTCAACCCCGAAGCGATCTTGTATGCTTGTCCCACCCATTCCCAGATCCCCAGTTTTAGCGCGACAACTGACTTAGCAGAGCAAACCTCCGCAAAATCACCCTGCATCTGCTGCCAAGTATTATACAATAATCTATTTGTAACGGAATCTGCCTATTGTTCTCGCTACTGTACCTACCTGATGTTGGATGTTTCCTATTTAGGTTCTACAATAGTAGCGCTGTTCTTTTATCTTGTACTTTCCTTATTTGTTATAGTTTCCTATTGGGTTATTTATTCCTAAGTTCGCTTATAGCTTTCGCTACCCTTGTACCCTTTAGGCAACCTTATGCTTTCCTACTAGTACTACTGGATTAGTACATTAGTAGCGATCCCTTATTGTTTGATTCCATTACTTGTTTTGTTAAGTTACATCCTGTCGCCTGTATACCTATGTTCTAGGACTTAGTTGTTTGCTTCAATACTATCTCAGCATAGTAAGTGTTTGCGTAAGGCACAGGATATTTGGTTATGTTTTATTTGTATTTAAAGAGCCTGCTATCCCATAAGGATTCAGTCTCTCAAGCCTCACAGGAACGCTCTTCTTTAATATACTACAAGTTGAACGGTCACTCTATTTGTCCCTCATCTATCTTATATCTCTTGAAGATATTCCACCGAGACTTTCCCTCCTATCCTATTAGCATCTCCAGAGTTCCACTTGGGATTCTCGAGATACTTAGGAGTAGGTTACACTATTGAACCTTCACTATCATACACCCGCCTCTTGTCAGCTATACTCTCCGCACCCTCGTACTCTAATTCCCCAAGCTAAATAGCACAAGCACCGTAACTGCCGCTTCCTTCTCTGGCCGGTTTTAACTGGTTATTTTGTGCCCCACTGTGTCCAGCTTTTCAGTGCTAAGCCCAAGGTTCCATTATTCGCCGTGCTGGATGGAGGGGTGGAGAGCTAGATACGGGCGGTGGAGTAAGATGCTACGGTGAAAAATGGAGGAGGATTGGTATACGCATGAAATTTTCTCTTGGACCGATAGGGTGTGATAGAGCACCGACATTAGGCCGGAAAGTGCTCTTCACTTATTTAACCCACTACTCAGCTATGGTAGATATCGAAGGTTGGATTTCAAGGCAATAGGCTAAATTGAGTAGCCTCCGTTAGAAGAAACCGGAACCTGGAAGCTGCGGCACCGTCAGTGAATGGCGTATAAGTTATCTATCTACTCAGCAATTCAGACGCGACGCCAGTAAAAAATCAATCAAGCGAGCTGCTTGTATGCGAGGCTGAGATTTGTTGGCCGAGAGGGCAGATGAGAGTTCAATCCTCATGCAAGCATCTAACTTATGTCTCAGGATCATTATTGTGGTCTACTATTGGTCAGCCTGATTGCACAGCCCAGATATCCCAGGCTTATGCATGTATTCGGACAACCTATGTATGAATCAACGCGCAACTCATTCTTAGAAGTTCAACTCAAATACCATCCTCTTCCCCCTCCCTCTTTTTATAAAATTTTGCGCTTCTGCTATCCTTTTTTCTAGTCATAGCTGTCTACACTGAGATACAGTTATACCAGAAAGATGAACTCGTGAGTACCGCATCCTCTGACCAAATTCACTAATTCCTTCCCAGCGCGTGTTACTTCCACTGTTCCCAAGCGTCCCGTCCGCCCTGTAGGCACCTAAAGGACTCCTGTCCCGGGCGTCCTGGGTGTGTCTCAATCTTTAGGGCAAGAGCGTCAATCCTTTGGGAAAGACTACCGTCTAAGAGGGTGACTGTTGGTCCCTACAGTCCTCTACCGATCGGCAACTCCCGAAGGGTACCTAAGGTCCTCGCCCGTCATCTACAGTCCTCACCAGTCATCGGCAGTCTTCGCCAATTACCTATAGGGCCCGTCAATTACCTGCAGGGCCCACCGGTTACGCACAGGCCCCGCCCGTCACCCGTACTGCTCGCCAGCCACCTCACCCGGAGCTATCGGGCGAATTGCGCCACCCGACACCTACAGTCCCCGTCCGTCCCTCCCGGGCAGTCATCCGCACGGACGCCAAGATACCCGTCCATCCCAGGCACCCTCTCAGGTACCGTCGCCCGTTCCCTCCTGACCCGAAGACGAATGGACTCGACGCTTGTGTTCACTGGCTACTTTCTATCCAATTATAGAGTGGAATTATGCTTCGGATGGCATTTCTCATTGGCGCACTTTAGACCAACTTGAACTATCCAACCACAATCCATTGTTTAAGCCAAAATCTGGAACAATACAGTATCTTACTCGACCGGAAGTAACACATGCTAGGTGGGATGCCGTTGATTTGCCAAAGGATTCCGGTACCGCTTTAGCCTTCTTTTTTCTTTTCTTCCCTAACCCTGGGAGTGTAGGTTTCATGCTAGATTTTTACGTTATCGAATCTACAGCAATGGCGACTTCTCACTCGTGGACCTCGATGAACAAGGCTACCCGGTCAGATTACCTCTAGGACTCGGCAATCTTCCGCTACATCCAGAACAGGATGGGTGGTATTCACTTCTCGGTTCCTGGGGTGGCGCCAGGGATAATCCCAATCCAGACAATCAGGCAAGCGAAGCAAATCAGGAAAATGACTATGCTATTCCCCCTCCCGCCATGAATCCTCCCAGGAATGACCGTCCCAGCCCCCCAAACATCTTCTGTCAATACCACAAGTGCTCTGGCAACAGGTTAGCTATCCCCTTTTACTCAGCACTATATGCCTACCAACTGTATCACACTAACATGTACTCGGTAACACCCTCAGTGGCCCTCATACTTGTGCCCCAGGCAGATTTACCTGCGAGGCCCCAAATTGCTCTTGGCCAGGAACATTCAAGACTAAGCAGGCCCTTAGCCGACACTACTTAGCAATCCACCACAACGACCATATCGATTGTCCAGTTCGAGGGTGCATGCGCCTTGGAGCTCAGGGGATCAAGCGGGCAGACAATCTTGCTGCTCACATGTGGAACAAACATGGAATTTCTCACGCTAGGCTGCCAGCTATGAATTTGGCTCGCAAGTGCCAGGATAGTCTGTGTTGCTTTGGGGCTTTGTCATTCTCTGTTTTTGCTTGACGGGATAGTCCTTCTCTTATAAGCTCTGTTGCTTTCCTTTGGGTTCATCCTATTTCCTATCTTCCCCAACTTAATCTCAATTCCACTCCCATACTTAATCAATCACGGTATGGCTTCAAACCTTTTTCTTATCTCATGTCGTATCATGTAGCGTCGAACACTTATTTCTTCCACGGGATCAACACCTGTGTTGCCCTTTTTTCTTCTTCTTCTCTTTTGTCACCCGCTCCCTTCTTCTCTATGTTCACCCATATTACTCGGTCTTCCACTTTTCCTAACCATTTCTCGATTCCCCTTATTCACCCAAATAAGGGTCCAGTATCCAATCAGCTTGGCTTCTCCTTACACCACTTCTACATTCTTATTAGTATTTTCCCTTATTCAATGTCTATCGCTATTCAATAGCCAATCCCCTTCTTCGATTGGGTTTACTCATGACCAGTAAAGCATATGTGATACAGACGCAAGTGTATTCCAAAATGAGGACATGAACAATCTTACTATAAGAAATACAGTAAACCGACTATCATCGATGGGGCCCCTAGCCTTAGGAATGCGGGGCAAGTGGGCTCCCCAGACAAGGCATAGATTAATTACGTTTGAACGATTGGATCTCCTTAACTTGCATCTGTAATTTCGTTAGCGCGCTCGGTTAAGCATATTGCGGCTATGTGTAGAGACCTCCTTCACCCCATCCAATGATCGCTTAAACCAGTTTCGACATTACCGTACTGCCTGTTTTACCAGATGTCATACCAGTGGTACAAAAGTGACCGACTAAGCAGAAGCCCGGATGGGCACCCACAAGCGATACCCAGAGAAAAATCCACCCGTGATGAGAATAGCTTACCACACTCAAAAATCTGTGAACAAAATGAAAGGTATACATCACTTGTAGGCGTGAGTTAGAGAGGATCGGAGGAAAAGTAGGTCTTTCTCCTCCCCCGTCTTTTCCCCCTCTGCTTCTCCTGATTACCTTTCGAATCGAGGAGGTTACCCATACCAGAGAGGGGGGAGGAGTGTGTAGAGTTGAACTCTGCTGCCTGGTAGCGGCAGGCCTAGCCTGCGCTAGAGCCTCATTGCGGAAGACTAAGATCTTCGGTCTCCAAGTTCCAATAAGGCGGGCTTCCAATTCTCCTGTCCTGCATGATGGATTTCTCAAAAATGACTCGCGATGAGGGAATTGAACCCCTGGATTCCTTCTCACCAAACGGGAGCTAATTGGTTCCAGATATCTTAGCCACTGCCCCAGCAGGGTCTTTCCCATAGTGCTGCTGTGAGAACAAAGACTTCTCCTACTAACAAATAAATTGGGATCTTTTCACCTGAGGTAAAATATCCCATTATCAATATTGAATGCATTATCGAAGAAGATATCATACATCCTCAAGGGGGGAGAGATTGCAGGATTGATCACTAATATCTAAGGATACAGTCCCTTGGGGTGGCATTGCCACACCTGAAATATAAGTGTAGGTTTAAGCTCAAGGAAATATTCGGAGATGCCCAGACAATGGACGTATGGTCTAAGATCCTGAAGCACCCGTATGTTAGCTAACGCGTAGCAGAAGATAATATTAAAATAGGGAATGAGTATAGCATTTAGAATTAGCTGTCGCTTCACCCACGCCCACCCCCGCCCTCCCCCAACCAGAAGATGCAAATCGGCTTCTTTAAAAAGGAAACTTTAAAAGGGAAAAAGAATCAAAAAAAAAAGTATTTTTTTCATTTTTGTTCTGCTACCCCGCCGATAGCCAACCCTACCCTTAGAGGTAGAGCCTAGAGCCCGATTCTACCACCTCACAGCAGGTCTGAGTTACGCTACACTCCCATTGAAGGGGGCTAAGGTCTTCAGTCTCTCAGTTCCAGTAGGGCAGGACTGTCCACATCCCCTACGTGACGGATTGTTCAGTAATAACTCAATTTGAGCCGAATCGAACACCTGAGCTCCCGCTAATTGCACAGGAGGTTATTGGTTTCTTGACATGTTAACCACTGCGCCAGCTAGGTATTTTCGCATCGTATCACTACCGGAACTAGTACTTATATAGTCGCCTGAGATTTTTTTCTTCCGCCTGATGTTACACCTTCAGCGCGACACAGAACTCCAGACACCTGCAGGTTCCATTTTTCTCCGCTTGTATATTTACTTTCTTCTCTTCTGCCAGGCTTGCTAGGGATGCATTATTGTGGCTGGGTGTAGGTGTTCGGATAGGAGGATGAAGGAAATCTGGTTTGACGGATTCAGGGTTCCGAATGGTCCGAGCAAGACTGGACTGGACTAGCCAGTCTGGTCGAAAGTCAAGTCTAGTCTAATGGTGGAAATTAGACCGATGGGATGGTCAGGATTAGCAGACTGGATTTAGCCAGGATTGGTCCGACCAGTCCTTCCAAGCAATAGGATATGCACGGCCCTTTGACAGAATCAGCCTCCCTTTTTGCATTTTGTTACTTTTATCACAATATATTATGTTCAAATAAAACCTTTCTTAAATATACTCAATGTTTCCATCAATTATACAGTGGAATCTCAGGAGAGTTGGAGTGATGATAGTGCTTCGCTTAGATTCGAGGCAGCAAAAATAGATTCATGAGCACCAAATTCTTTTCGGACGGCAAAGTGAGTGATATTACATGAATACGCAACCTTGTATAAAGACTGGTCTGGGACTAGTCTAGACCAGACCGGACCACCGAGTTAGTCAGGTCCAGTCATTGACATCAACCTGGACTGAGAAGTCTAGTCCTGCCGCCAAGACTTGACCGGTCGGACCATTCGGAACCCTGGACGGATTATCAGAGGATCAGAATAGACTTTTCGGTGGGTTACACAGTACATAGGTAGACAAATACCGTAGGAGCATTCTACATTACATATTCACTTAAACTTTGCAAAATCAGCTTATTAAAAACATCCTGAAAGTGAGTGCTTTATTATTACACTTTTTGGGGTTGGCACACTGGAATGAGGAGCGTTGGGCTCTAGGGATGTATACAACGATAGCTGCCATCACCTTCAGCTATCGCTCCAGCTTCTCCATTTCTCGGTCGAAAGGCCTTTTCATCGGGATCATTTCCCTAGTGGCAGGTATCTTGATTATCAACCAAGTGTTTTTAATACGTTGCGGAGTTCTGAAAGTATAATACCTATTTTAGGAGACTGGCTACCATAAGTGGTCAGGCCCATGGCTTAATGAATCGCAAGGCAGAGCACCTGATAGATACTTAGTAACTACCCCGGATTGAGGGTGGGAGAGGGGTAGAAGACTCGGATTGCATGCCACTCGTTAATCTCAGTTTGTCTCGCGAACAAATTTATAGCGTGAAACATACTAGTGGAGAATTAGGAAGACAGACCGGGGCAGGCGTTTAGAGACTGCCCGCTCCTGGTAGAAGCCACATTTTTGCCACCGAATGACAACCGCACCACCACACTAATAGCGTGCGCCCCCAGACATGAAGGCGGCCGATAAATTTATTAATCACCTTCCCAATCTAGGCGAATAACATGCTAAGATATCTTTCACATAAAATTTGCAGCACTATGAGAATATTATGTATTGTTTTTATTTTTAAATATTTTTTTAGTTGTGGTTTTGGTAGTTATATGTTGAGAAGTCGTGTATTGCAAAGGTGCACAGGGTGGCATCGCGATGTTCGGTATTGATGCAGGCGGACAATGAGTTGTTGGCCAAATTGCAGAGCGCCAAGCCGAGACCAGCAGCTCATGCATGGCCCTAGCCTAGAGCCCTCAAGTCAGAGCAAGCTTTGAACAGGCGCTACCACAATAACTGAGGCTTAAACTGATGATTTCTTTCGTTACTCCCCACCTCCTCCGAACGAGAAAGAGGCAGGGAAGCCGTGCCAAAGTGTTGTACTGTAGAGTAAGGTACCCGTAGTGATTAGGAATTGAGGCGACTCATATGTGTGCTTCACCCGGCTTGATTACTTCTCAGTTGCGGCTGATGTTCTAGAGCAACGCCTCTGATTCGGTATTCTTAACCCGTCTCATTCCTACCGTAAGAACCGGAATAATTGAACTTCGTGCGAAGACGTCCGAAATTCCCTCTCTTGGATAGGGGGTCGAGCGCACAGCGAAAATTGACTCCCTCGGGCCGTGCTTAAGACAGAAGAAAAAGAAAAAAGAGCCAGACCTTACCAGCAAAGGCAACTCCAACATCCTAGCGTGAGGTTCAATTATTCTAGTTCTTACGGTATTGCATCCAGCTATCGCTAAAAGTAAGCTAAACCTTTAAACCCACTAGCTTTTATTCGAATTACGGAGGTACAGCGCCTAAGTGTTGTATATTTCACTAGCAGGGGGGCGATCGGCTAGCAGGGGAGGAGGAGTAAATGGGGCATAGTGGCATAGGCGAGTTGTGGCCAGGAAATCTGAACGGTGGTGTCAACGGTAATCTGAACGGTAGTCTGAACGGACGTAATATCAAAATGTATTTTGTAGTAACGGGCGTAGCTGACAATCACGGCGCTGATCTCGAGTCAACTCGGATTTCTTCAAAGGAGGCATCTTGTCAATCAGGACATGAAGAAAAAGTCTACAAAAAATTTTCTACTTGGCTTGTGAACTTCCAAACCGCTATCCCCAATTTGCTCCCCGCTATCCCCCATTTACTTCCCCGCCCCTGCTAGTTTACCACTCCCTTGCTAGCGGAATATACAACACTTAGGCGCTGTACCTCCGTAGTGGTGCAGCAAAGCGCCTCATTTCCTTTGCGACTACTCTCTTCCATGCTCTAATCATCAGTAGGCCTACAGCATGGCCTGCCGCCAACATTGGTATTTCTAAAAACAGTGGAAAATGCATTGTAATAGTAAGGTTTTCAAAATAGTGGATATTGAGTTTCCGCTACTTATTCAGCACTTGAAGTCTTTATCATAGGGCGATGAAGGTTCCGGGACTTTCCGGCAGAGCATGCTAGTGTTCATGAGGCTCAATTACGACTTCGGCTATTTCCACACATGCAGATTTTTCTTTACCGGCGCACTTTGTTTTGTCCTGAGCCTCTAGAAAACTGGATAACTTTACTATTAGCCTTTTATGAGATTAGTATTCTGCAGGATTCTACTTTTTCAGTTACTGATCTTGAATTATTCAAGCCAGTTAATGAGGCTTTCCGGGACAGATTGTATCTTACTCTTTTATGCATACAATCATATACACTTCATTACACTAATTTCTTACTGTTTTTCACATTCTTGTAAGGTTTGTTACTCTAGACGAAGCGACCGACCATAGAAAAGCCTGTATGGGAGGTCAAGTGGACCGAGGGAGACCTGAAAAGAATAGCGTTATCAGTGCACGATTCATCATCCATGGGGGAATATTGGGTGGGCATCACCGGAGAACCCGTTGTGTCCATTGCGGCGATTATCACGATTCCCTAACCCAGTAAATTACCTTTGTTCGCTTTATGTAAGGAACTTATGATTTGCCTGGGATACTTGTCTTTGGGCAGAGGAGTTGTGATTTCACTCGCGACCCAAGTGACAGTGTGCACTGTACAAGTAGCGGGGGAGGTTCAGTCCTCCAGGTGTTGAGGAGGAAATCTTGGCATACCTTTACCTCAAACTAACGATATTTATCACTGCTAATGGCGATTCTGATTTCCGCTGAAAAATGATTTTGTAGTGTCGGCGACAAAAGATGCAGTAATTTATAGATCTAGCTGTGCTTATTCTGCTGCCGGAAATGGTATGATACATAGGAGATTTTGTGGGTAGTTAATGCGATCGTACTTAGCCTGTGTAATAACCTAGGGGCGGAAACCAGTACTCATCATGCCTCATCCTGGTGTATTGATAATAGCCGTCAGGATGAGAGTAGTTTCATAAATTTTTTTGGATCGCTTAATCGGGACGTTCTTTGGCGCCATAAGTGTATTTATGTAACTCCACTGTACCACCAGCAGACCCCCGCTAAGCCAATCCCCTCTTTTCTTCCGCTCCCGGGGATACCATCAGCCAACAATACTCACCAACTCCTTGTCTTCAACCAAACAAACAATAAAGACTTGAAGATGTCTCAATATACCATCAACGATAGCAACAACTGCCTCAATACAACGAACTCTTTTAATAAAGTGTGGAACAATTGTACCTTCGCCGATGATCGGTCTCTACTCCTTGAGTGGTTGTCACCCCTAGAGCCCAGCTTAAGGCATCGGGACGTTCGCGAGCGCCGGGTCGACGATGTTGGGGAATGGTTCACACAAACTGAGGAATTCAGAAGATGGTGCGGCTTAGATGGGGAGGGTGGAGGTGGAGGCGATAACGCTGTTCTGTTTTGCTACGGAGATCCGGGGGTCGGGAAGACGTTTATCAGGTAACAAGGATTATTCTCCGGGGGAAGAAGGAAATGAGCCTTCGCTAATAAGTCGGGATGGCAGCTCGCTAGTGGTAGACTGGCTGCGCAATCAGGCCAGAGAACAAAATATCGCGGTTACATGCTTTTACTTTGACTTCGCAGCGCGAAAAGAGCAGTCTGCGACCAGTATGCTGGGTTCCTTGGTAAAACAGATGGTTAGCGGGATGGAAAGGATTCCGGAGGAAATATCGCGCATCTTCCAAGAACAGAAAAAGACCATTGGTGGATGCGGGCCGCAACTGGTTAATATCGTCAAGATGCTACAGGCAATCACATCCTCACAGCCCACCTTTATGTGCATTGACGCCCTTGACGAATGCGTCGGAGTGCAACGGCTCAAAGTCCTTGATTCGCTCAAACAAATCCTTGCGAAATCCCCAGAAACTCGAGTATTTATAACCGGAAGGCCCCATATCCAAGCCGATATCGGGAAACGTCTTGCCGGGAGAGTGTCAAGTCTATCTGTTGGCCCCAGCAAAAACGATATTATCACATACCTCCACGCTAGACTAGGGGAGGATGAAACGCCAGATGCCATGGATGAGAGTCTAGAAGCAGAAATTCTGCAGAAGATTCCCGAGCATATATCGGAAATGTACGTAAGAGCAATTATACAGAGGATCCCATCTCACATCACCCGCTAATAGGCATTATTAGGTTTCTACTCGTTTCCTTGAATATCGGCGCAATATTGCAAGAATCGACAATATATCGCAGACGGGAGGGGCTTAGAAGAATGACACATGGATTGGGAGATGCCTACGGTGCAACAATCGAACGGATAAAGATGCAGGGTGGGGGTAAAGCGAGACTGGGGATGGAAGCTTTGATGTGGGTCAGTCATGCTGAACGGCCGTTGAAGGCGGATGAGCTCTGTCACGCTCTCGCAGTCGAGCTAGGATCCACGACTTTCAATAGCTCAAACGTCCCTTCGATGTCGACATTAGTGAGCTGCTGCCAAGGGCTGATTACCGTGGATAAGGAGGCATCAACTGTGCGACTGGCGCATATTACTCTCCAAGAGTATCTTTCGGCCCGTGCCAATATTCTCAGTAGACCTCACTGCACAATAGCAGAAACTTGCCTAACCTATCTGAATTCCAAACAAGTCAAGATCATTCCAACTGATTCCTACCCCAACCTCTTTGACACACCCTTTCTAAAATATTCTTCTTTATACTGGGGAGTGCATGCAAAAAGAGAACTCTCAGACCGCATAATATCACTTGCGCTGAATCTGTTTCAGGGATGCGAATCCGATGGTCACGTATCCACCCGCTTGCTTTTAGGCCGGGTAGAGAATCTGTCTTTTCTTAAGGATCCTGAGCAAGAGGATCTAGATCTCGAGGATTCTGACCAGGAAGAGGATCTCGATTTTGAGGATTCTGACCAAGAGAATCCGGAGCTTGAGGATGCTGACCGAGAAGAGGGTCTTGATCTTAAGGATTCTCGCCAAGACCTGAATACGGATCTTGAGGATTCTGAGCAAGAAGAGGATACTGATCTTGAGGATACAGATCTTGAGGACACGGATCTTGAGGGTTCTGATCAAGAAGAGGATCTGGATCTTGAAGATTCTGACCAAGAGGATCTGGAACTTGAGGATTTTGACCAAGAAGAGGACCTGGAGCCCGAGGATTCTAGCCAAGAAGATCTCGATCTTGAGGATTTTGACAACGAAGAGGATCCGGAGCTTGGGGGTTCTGGCACAAATTTCGGGTTCACTGGACTACACTGCGCATCGTTCTTCGGGATCATTGAAGTTGTAGTTGCTCTGATAGATACGGAACGTTATGACATCAACAAAGAAGATTTTTGGGGGTATACACCATTGACATGGGCTGCTCGGAATGGGCATGGGAAAGTAGTGGAAATACTACTTGGGCAGAAGGAGGCCAATCCGGATAAGCTAGATGGGGATGGCAGAACACCGCTCTCTCATGCCGCGAGTCGCGGACATGAGGAAGCGGTGAGAGAGCTGCTCGGGCGGGAAGATGCCAACCCTGACACGTCAGGTCAGGATGGCCGAACGCCCCTCTTATATGCCGCTCGGGGTGGCTATGGGGGAGTGGTGAAAATGCTACTCGAGCGGGAAGAAGTCAACCCCAATAAGCCAGATTGTTACGGCCGAACACCGTTCTCACATGCTGCTGGGGGAGGACATGAAGGAGTAGCGAAAATACTACTCGAGCGAGAAGAGGTCAACCCCGACCAACCAGATAAAGATGGCCGAACACCTCTCTCGCATGCCTCTTGGGTCGGCTATGAGGGGATAGTGAAAATACTACTCAGCCGAGCAGAGGTCAGCCCTGACAAACCAGCTAATAATGGGCGAACACCGCTCTCGTATGCCGCTTGGATGGGCTATACGCGGGTGGTGAAAATCCTACTCGGCCGGGAAGAGGTCAACCCCGATAAGCCAGACAATAACAGCCGAACGCCGCTCTCGGTTGCTGCTGAGAGCGGCTACGAAGAGGCGGCGGAAATTCTCCTCGAGCGAAATGAGGTTAACCCAGATAATCCAAACAATAAAGGCCTAACGCCGCTAGCGTATGCTGCTCGGAGTGGCTCCGAAGGGGTTGTGAAATTACTGCTCGGGCGCGAAGAGGTTAACCCCGACAAGCCGTGTGATGCTGGCCAAACACCGCTCTCGTATGCTGCTGACTATGGGCATGAGGGAGTGGTGAAACTTCTACTCGAGCGGGAAGAGGTCAACCCGGACAAGCCAGATAATCTCGGTCAAACACCCCTCTTACTTGCCGCTCGTGATGGGCACCAAGGAGTGGTGAAATTGCTACTCGGGCGGAGAGAGGTTGACGCCAACAAGGAGGATAATGATGGCGAAACACCGCTCATGTACGCAGTCAGTGGTGGCCATAAGGCTGTGATAGCCCTGCTACAGTCTCATGAATTCGTAACCCCCGACGCAGCTTGATGCCTAGGAGAAACCTCTTCGTGAAATCACCCCATTTCTCTCCTTTAGGACCATGTTGACTACGGAAGATCACCATGGACTTCACCCTTTTCACGCGAAGGAAATCCCATGAGACGGGAACGCACATACATATTGCCACACCGTCTACCACCCGCAGTCTAACTTAGTCGAGTGAGGATTTATGGGTTTCTGTTTACGATGTAGAATTGAGTCCGGTTGGTGAGGTGGAACCATTCTATCACCGTGAGAAGGTCTAGTTTATAGCTTTTAGTTTTCATCCCGTTATATTCAATTTCCCTCCAGCCGCAAACCCTTGCCTGCGCCCTTTTTTTTCTTTCTTTTTTCGAGGCACTACTTCTTTGTTTTTTCCCTCTTTTTCTCTCCCACTCTCCTCCCCTTACCATAGATAACTCGCATCTAGAGCGCCTCTTTCTTCTTCTCCTTCTTTTTGATAGAGGAAAAGCGGCGTGTAATAGCGCAAACATTCTCGCGGCTGTTGCGAACAACTCAGACTATACCTATTATACTTTACCATAGAAGGCTGGTTACCACAAACGACATGCCTTCATGAATAGTACTGTATTGCGCTTGGCTGATACCTACAAGCTCTTTGCTGCAGACACTAGTACGGGGGGTGGGGACCTAGTAGATACGCTTGTCACGCCTCTCATTAGTCTTGCTCGTCTCAGAATCGACTCGATAGCATTACACTCGAGTACAAGCAGGGAAGCCACCGGCAAGATACAGCATAGAATGTATTTTTCCCTAAAGAATACTGTCCTCTCCCGGTAAAAGCTAGGCTAAGACCCCCGAACCCCTAATACCCTAATCGTACCGGCCGCCCGGGGAGGGCGCTAAGGGGCCGCTTGCAGAAAGACTACCCAACAACACAGGGCCCTTTCCAAATCACTGTAAGGAAGTGCCGAGGAAACGCAATACCAGCTCTCCCGACTCCTGTACCCGGAATTCTCCAATCTACGGTAGGTTGAAAATAAAAATTCCAAAAAGTCTACCACATATGGTGCCGGCAGCTCAAAAAGGGAACCTGGCTGTGCAATGGATGTTATATGTGGCTTTGCAAAATTTGATTAGTAAGATACTCTTTTGTCAATAGCCAATTTTCCAAAGCCAGGCGAGTATATTAAGAGTAACTAGGTGAAAAACAAGAAGGAAATAAATAAGAGAACCCAAGAAGAACAACGCCAAAGGAAATCCTGCACCGAACTTGATATCCTGCAATGATCCATCAGTTTGCTGTCGGAAGTGTTGGAGAAGTTGCCGCAGCCCTTGCCATGGGAGATCGTTACCGCCGATGTGGCCCAGCGCAAGGCAGGTGAAGTGACTGATC
>Ga0307509_10001016_pt1 | contig 48257 bp, 48 predicted proteins | sample 10_EM_MG_FD_202245 | JGI IMG/M metagenome (GOLD analysis project Ga0307509, IMG submission 202245) | Populus trichocarpa ectomycorrhiza microbial communities from riparian zone in the Pacific Northwest, United States - 10_EM | ecosystem: Host-associated > Plants > Roots > Unclassified | place... | reverse complement strand
GGGATGACTTGTTTTTCCCTTGGCTGGAGGGGGTAGGGTTTCTTTGCCATGGGATACTTCCCGAATGCAGCGGATGTACCTTAGGTAGCACCTAAAAACAATCCACGGAATTAACAAAAAAAAAAAATCTGCTGAGGGGGGGGGCAAAGAATTGTTAACAGCCTAGGTGCCGGGTTTGGTGCCTATTTTTGTGGAATGGGAGATTTGAGGACAGGTTACACGTTGGATTGGGGTTTAGCATCTTGATGGGATATCGTGAAACCTTCGGCTGGCACTATGAGGGGTTGTTATTGGGCCTTGTTGTGCTTTGTGGTTTAGTAAGAGTAATAAATTCCTCTGCAAGGGGTTCCTTTTTCGGGAACTGTAGGAGACCAGATTTTTCTCTAAACACGATTTCCTTTTCTTCCGGCACTTCCATTCTCCGGCTTGGTGTTTTATTGTATCTCTGGATCTCTGAGTGCTTCAAGTTATCAAGCTCCTTACAGCTGATAGGCGAGTGATCGCCAGCGGTTGACACAAAATCTACCAACCCAAAGTGCCTCAATTCCGCGTCTCTCTTTAGCTTTCCTCTCGTCCGCCTTTTTCCGGCATATTTATCCTGTACCGCTATCCTCCTAGGCTCTGCGGGCGAGTTAGACACAAGTACAGTAGTATCACATTTGTAGTCAAAGTTAGCCATCCATCGATCATGGGAGCAGACATCGGTCAACCCAGGAGCTACAAGGGCATGATTCGCCCACCCAACGGGGGTTTAGCGGCTACGCGACAAGCACAACACGTTGTACAGCACTCGGGTATTAGCTAACAACTACCCAGGGGTTGTCCCTCAGGTGCAGTAACGAGGTAACCTACTGATTTGGCTCATCATGGAATTGCCTAGATCGAGCCGATGAGGCGAGGACAAGTCGGGTGCGATGCCGCCCCTAAGTTTCTGGGAATCGCTTATGGACATTTGGGCCGGTGGCTTCTTGGAGAATTATTTTTTTCTCTTTTGTTGGGCCCTTTAGCTAGCTAGGGGTGCGATACTGTGCCGGAACCGTAAGGTTATAGCGCAAGAACCCAAATCCCATAAGAAACATAACCGAAAGCATAAACAACTAATAACAAGCTAAAACAAATGGCGCCTCTCAGCGTCCCAGAATGGGGCTCTCCCATTCTTAAAGTAACTACCGAACTCTCGTGAAGGGGATTCTTCTTTGCCTGAGGCTATTAGTGGAACAAAATCAACGGAAACATTCATCAGCTTCACTCCCGTCTCGGTAAGCTTAGAGATCTTTGCATCAGGGTCCGAAATCCCTCACCCTAAGGTCATACATGTTCTAGTGTAGCACAGGGCAACCCTTAAATACGTCTTTGTCTCTTCCTCTAGGCCGCAGCGGGGGACGTATAGGCCCCCTGTCCTTGCTCTCCTAATCCTACTTCCTCCTCCCGTTTGGTGCATCCCCCCAGCTAGGAATTTAGGTCGGCCATGGATGCCCAGCGCGTTCGGAGCGGTGGCCTCTGACTATCATACGCAGGGCAGCTTTCATTCACCCTCATCTCATAAACAAATCTTCTAACCCGCTCTATCATAGGGCTTCCAGATGTGCTTGAGTAGATGTTATATACAAGCAATAGTGTTTTTACAGCAGATGTGATGGTATAATAATCCCCGTAGTAGGGTGTTGCATTGGGAGCAGAGAGGGGCACGGGCAAAGGGAAGCTGACATGGTATGGAGGAACACTGAATTGCGGATGAGTGAGCGTTCTAGGACATGAACGGATGCATAGGGTTATACATGTAGAGTTTTCACTATTAGCTAGCAATCTCCATAGAGAAGAGGCACTACGATATCATTCTCCTATCACTATTCCTACACTATTGTGCCACCTCCTTCATCAAGATGGTCGTATATGAGGTTCGGGGGAGGTGTGCTTTTTGACAGGTGCGTTAGGTTAGCTATAGCGCTGGCAGGTGCTAGGCATGAGGATGAAAGTAGATCTGCTATAGTCTCTGCATTGCGGTTGGAGATAAGATAGACATACTTAGTATGGGTTTAAGGGTATTTGGAATGCACAATATTGGTAAGGGATCCTCTACTAGCCCACCGGGGGTCGGAGTGCCTGGTTCTGCTCCTGAGGGGGCTTCTTCGGGAGTATGCATTTGGCACCCACCCACTGATTCCATAGGAATAAAATGCACGGTTTTCTCCATCCCCTGTCTCCATAAGGTTTATCGTGAAGATATGCGGAATATCATGTCGGCCTATATGGATCCAGATTCCTCAAAAGCAGAATTGGCTGTACAAAAAAGGTCTCTCCACCCGAGCCAGGACCTCCAGAGTGGGCACGGTGTGTCACCATGTCAAACCTTTAACAAATAACCCCTCCCCACCTTTGTTAAGAGTTTCCCGAGCAGCCCCACTCGAGCGAGATAAGAGCTAGTGGTGTCGCTGCTATTGCTCACCCTGCTATTAACTGCCCAAATCCCATGTACTAAAGCCGCTCCAGAAGGAAACAGCCTTTGGGAGTGTGTCATGCGTCTCTCTGGAATAAGCCTGTTCTGTCAGCTTGGGGCCCTTCGGGATCACCGAAGATCACTCGAAATATTGAAGAGAGCCCTGTTATAATATGCGATCGGAATATGTGCACGGAACTCGGACGAAGAAGTGATAACAGAAAGTAGTGAAGATCTCTTATCGTAACAACGCTCGTTAATTCCATAATAAGAAAGCCATAGCTCAGCTATATAATACAGCAATTGAGTTCAGCCATTACCACCGCCTTCCCCTAATAAGGAAAAACAAAGACTATCAAAGAAGTATTCTGAGAGGAACAAAAGGAACAATGAAAGAACACACAATAGGCTTTCAAGTCAACCAGTAACGAGTATGAAAACAGAAAGGGCTGAAAGAAACATTTGAGAGGAGAAAGGAACCATATTTGAGAGGAGCAGAAAACCATATACCAACAAGCCCAACTTTGCACGTAGGAGCTATATTGGAAGTAAGGTATTAAAAAGCCTGAAATTTGGCATACCATCCACGCCTGCCCCTACCCGGTCGCTTATCAGGATATTTAGTATCTGTTTGTTCATATATTCACGATTAAATTCTTGATTTGTACCTAGAAAGAAGAAGGAAAGATGAGAAAGGATAAGGCGGCTAACGATTATAGCATGAGGTGCCTGAGGTTTTTATCAAGGCCTCATAAGGCCCGGACTAAACTTCCACCTTCGTCAGCTCCCCCACCACAAGTGCCTGAGAGGTGTGGGAAGGTGAATTGGGGTGAACAGAAACCCGCAAGAGGGGCCTATCCCATTTTTATCGCAATCTAATTTACGACCCCTTCTATAGTATAGTGCTGCATCTTTTTCTGTTCCATTGCGGGCAGTTGCTTTCACTCTCATTTTCTCATTGTGGATACATTCACTGCGGCTGATAGGCCTGAAATCATGAGTGATTACTCTCGGTGACGAGCTCTTCCCCAAACACAACTCTCCTTCAAGTGCTGATTTTCCTAGGTGTTGGTCTGCAGCGCTCTCGAAACCTGCTTGATAAAGAGGGCAAAAGATAAACAGTCCTCAGCTTCGGTACTTACACGCCTCAAACGACTCGGACCTCTCCGAGGAAAGACTATGTACCTCGATTCAATTATTCCACTTGTATATACTACGAGAGCGGCGCTTCATCACCAGCTCCTCCCGGACACATAACCCAAGTCTACAACGGTTGATCTTAGTTCAAAAGCCCCAGCACCACGTCAAGGTGTCAACCACGCTGGGGTCCCACGAGCAATCCGCTGGTTAACCAACCCACATTGGACGGATGATAGCCGGATCCATGATATTATTTCATGGTCCTCTAAAGTATCCTTCCTATCAGGCACCCTCCGTACGAGGCGTGTTACCGTGCTTGTTAGAGCCTGTTTGTATACAATGGTTCTGTTCCGTTCCCCCATATGAATGGCCCTCTCTCTTCCGTTTCAAAAGTGAGAGAAGGCCATTTTCATGGGAGGAACGGTAGCCCAGTGGAATGGTCCATTTTTTACCAAAAAGGCTCTTAGTAGGCAGCGGTAAATACTGCTCGTGGGAGCCGGGACACTCCCGGCAGGCAGGCGCCCTGGCTGTCGTCACAGTCGCAGAGCTCCTCCGCAACAGTGATGCAAATTCCATGGAGAGAAAAGAAGAGGATTTGGTGAGGGGAAGTGGTATTTATAGGGAGTGCCAAGAAGTTCTTTGCTCTGGGGTTTTTGTGTGGAGGGTGGATGGGAGGTTCAGGTCTCTAGTTAGATAGAATTCATGAAAGTTTTGGTATTTTAGGGTACCGCGTGATATATTCATAAATCCCCCCTCGACATGACGGCTTTCGGAGGCGTCGGCGTGTTCTTGCACTCACGCCAGATGTTGGCCTCAATAGATTAGACGCTCAAGTAGGTGGTCTAAATCGGGGCTCCGATCTTCAGGCTGCAATCCCTACAATTACTGTGCCATTAACGCGAAGTGGGATTATGCTCCCATTGACTCATCTAGTTACTCTTCTCCCTCTGGGTTTTGATTCTTTGCATTGATGGCAACTGGGTTCTACGAGGGGCTATTCTAGCTAATTAGATAATTCGGCTGGTAGTTTTTACGCCGGAGGGCTTTTTTTTTAAACGTTATCGGAACAATTATTAATGGGATGATCCCAGGATTTTCTGGCATAAGAGATTGGGATTTTTGGGCCGATAGCTATCCATTAGGTTCTACTACCTTTAAACCAACTACGAATCTGTTAAAGGTCTTCACCTACTATGACAGGAGTAGAAATGTCCCCAGCTTTACTGTGAAAGTCCTACAAATCCTATCATTACCGAGCCAATAACCAAGCGTATATCACCCAGCCAGGACACTGGTAGTAGCGGGAGACATGATCTCAAATTTTGGAAAATACCCGTAGGTAATCTGGATAGGCTGGGCATTCCCCTAAGAATCGCATTGTTGACAATGCTGGATGTGGAAACCTCGGTCCTGGAATGGTCACTATATGACAATCTCCCCAGAAACTTGTTCCGTACTTCTCTTCCCACCAATGAAATACGCGGTCCATGCAGAGGCATCAAACGGAAATGGTGCTTTTGGTATAGGGAGGCTTTCCTTCCACAGAGATTTCGGGCAGTTTTTTGGATTGGTGGTTGGAAGCTTGGTATTCTAGGACACATCGGTACCTCAATTCAGCACAATACATGTGATGCTACCAGCCCCTGACCGACCGGCCAAGCTTGGAGTCAATGTTGAAGTATAATAGATGATGAAAGCACTGTTAGAAAAGGTAGCAAATTTGGTCTCGGCTATTATATTCATCTCCAATACTTGGGAGAAGCAAACTTCGTGGGTTATATGTGTAAAATACAGGTGTGATCTCTTCTAGTCCAAGCAATTATTTCACCACTTCCTGATATCCATGCCTAGCGACACGCAACAGGAAATTCGACCACGATTATCTGGCTTGTCAGGGTCAACCGCTTTCAGTCCGAATTGAATTTACACTCTCCCTCATCTGCACCCCAGCATCCAAGAGGGGTGTTCGGCGGCAATCATCTGGCTTTATATCGATCTCCCAATCCACGAGCTATCTTTCCCAGTTTTTCTCTTTCCCGGGAAATTGTTAGTTTGTGTAAAATTGCATCAATACCTAAGATAGCCTATAAAATCGTAGATGAATAGCTATTAGTGGATTGTCATGCATTTCCGAATAGCATTGCCCATACCTACCAGTTCCAATTTGAAGTCTATGCTGCGTACACTTTGTTCGTTCAGATATCCCATTGCTGCGATTTTGGCTAGTTTTCCGGTCGATAGATCAACCTTCTGGTTCTATTGGTCTCCCTCTTGCTCTGTCGTTACTTCCAGAAGAGTGTGTCTGTTGCAAGGACATACTCGCTGAGTCCCGTATCATGCGAACCCGACTACTGCTCGGCGACTACTGGGATGACTTCTTTGCCTTCGAGATCTGAGGCAAGTCTTGGCGCCCTGAGTGTTTTGATCATGGAGAGGGCTTGTAAAATGTCCCGTTGGTTCATCGGGGTAGCAAGCCGGTAGTTTTGTTCATTGTTATATTCGAATTAGTACCGGACTTGTCAAGTCTGTATAATTTGACAGAGCAGACTCGGACTCGGAAATCCCATGCCTTCATCAATGCAGCAAGGGCAATATCATTGGCCTCAGTATCAATTTTGGCCATCGTTACTCTTTCGTATCGACCCTTGCTTGTTTTTTCTCCCATTGCATGCTTGGCCTTCGAGATCAGATCTTCAATAGATCTTATGTATCGCAGAAACCAGGTTCTGATAGGGTCACCACCGCCCATATCGTTGTCAGAGGATGATAATTCAAGGACGATAACCTTAAGGGCTCCTTCCTTGCCTACTTGAGTGTGAAGGTGATGGGTTTCTGGCACGGTCCGGACTGCACGAGCGGCATGGCACTTCTTTGCACCAGTGAGGAGGAGCCACATTGTTTTCCTGGAGAGTGGAGGGAAGGTGGCTCGGAGGTGTTCGGCGACTGCGCGGAGATGAGCTGCACAGAAGGAAAGGTCGGTGTTGAGTAATGGAAGGACTGTCGGGAGGTATTCTTGAAGTTGAGAATAAGATTTCCTGGTTGATCTATAATGCTGCCTCTTCTAACTCTTGTACTCCATACTGGATTTCTTTTCGTCCTTTCAAATGTAATGAATTCCGTGGATTCGTTAGCAGTTGCTTCTGGGGATTCCTAGGGTCATAGCCGCGGGATAGCCAAAATTGATAATTCCCGCATCAGCTTTGATAACCATCCTAAATATCACGGAGTTTCCTCCCCCTCTGGCCTCCCCTACTTCAAGAAGCAATCCTCCCGGACCGACAGCTGCCTTCACTCCAACCGCCATTGAGTTCCGTCGTGCATGACTATTAACGAAGCTCAGTTTGTAGACTCTGGCATTCGGGCCCGATGTGAGTGAATACGTAATTAGGTATCCGGGTGCGGTTTGCAGTACGAATATTTGTGAATCCGGTCTTATGAGGAGATGGGCGCATGGAACTGGAGTGCTGCGGGTTCAGACCGAGCCGCGGAAGTTTTTTGAAACACTCGACTCGGGTTGTACTGAGATATTTTGTACTTTTTGGCTGATTTGAGTGACTCGATTGTTGGGTGACTTTGTCCGGTGAATTCAGTTAAATTAATTCAGGAGGGGTGAAGAGAGCCTGAATGTTAAGAGGGTGTATAAAGAGTGTGAGGGAGAAAGGCGACGATGTGTGTGTGGGTCTCATAGTGAAAACAGTCAAACAAGAAATTTTAATAACCTAATTAGAAGATCTACAGGTATTATCAAACGATCAGATCCTAGATGTAGATCAGAAGGGAGATAAAGTTGTACAGTACAATATAGATCATATTTGGCCGGGGGGTATCCCCTGCAGTGTTAATAGTGCCGAATTTTTCTACATCACACTAAAATGCGAACTAAAAAATTAGCCTCGTACTTTATTAAAAGGCGCACTAAATCTGATATGAGAGTGATGTTGCCAGTAGCTGTGAGGTAGATTGGGAGGGGGGTCAACGAACAATACACTAAAAGTGCATTTGCCAACAGTGATTTTTCCTGGTGTGTTCGTTGAACCCCCGTGTTCGTTGACCCCTCCTAGTCTAATTCACCTGTCAATATTTACTAACAAACATCCAGAATCATGTGATAGCATTACACCTCTTTAAGGTTGAATCTGCCAATCAAAGAAAGGCCCTAATCTCACTGTTCTCTCTAGCATGGTGCAGGGAAATTCGGCACTATCAACACCACAGGGGATACAGAAAATATAGCGGTCTTATACATCTAATAAAGATATCCGACCCGGCGCGGACGGGAGAGCAGGATTTATCCGCGGCTATGTTGACTCTCTAAAAGCCAACTGAAGGGTGCTTTAGTTCTCACTAGATCCGGATCCCTAGCGAATTTATCGGCGGGGGGCTGGGCTTCGATGGACCTTTAGAGGCAGAAGAGGGGATCCAGTCTATCAAAGGAACCAGATCTAACAGGCCTGCTGGGATTTAATCCGGAAGTAGCGTAAGCAGTCGATGAGATCCACAGTTTCCATAGGCGCACCTATTCTTGGACCAGAGAAGCACGGTTTCTCCTTCTCGGACTTCCCAAAAGGTACTTGTTCTGAAGAGTCTGTCCGGTTCGCCAGCGAGGGAAATAGGAAAATGCAAGCCATATATACAGGCTCAACCCCCCCCCCCCCCCCGATGGGCCTATACAGATCTATCCTAGGCCAATAGAACAGTATGGATGCATAGCTATGGAATTTGAAAAGGTGGGATCAAACACCCATGCAAAATCACATAGGATTCCAAGCCCACACTTGCCAGCAGATAAATGCATTCGCACTAGCTCTAGACGCAGCCCAGTACAAAGGCCCATACCAAGGGTTTTCAGGATCCGGCACCGTTTTCACACCGTGGGCAGTTGGATGGGGAGGTATGTCTGGGGTTTTTAAGTAAGCCTTGGACGCCCTAGAGAGCAACATGCTTATTCTGAGGTTTCACACTTATTCAACCCACCAAGTACACATCCCAATGTCACCATTTCGTAGCGCGGTCGAAAGGGATAGAAACGTGCCTATGGTATCATATAGGGAGGGTTTTGTGTGCTGCTCTGGTTTTCATAGAGTCTTATAAGTTAGAGTTTTTGTAGATTATGCTGCTAGAGTATGTAAAATGAGCTGCTACGGCATACCCGGCCCCTCCGTATAACAAGAGATTTGAGAAAGTGAGAGCGAGTTTTATAAATTACCTACTTTTTTACCCCTCCCTTTCCAAGACAACGTCCTTCTATACTAGTATACGTCATGTGTCGATCCCCTGGTGGAATGAGTATCAAATTCCGGAGAATCAAGAATGCCCCCCAATTGGAAACCTAGCTCCAACCCCAAGAAGCAGCTATGTCTTCATTAAAAACCCGAATACGAATTCTTGTGGCAGGTCTTCACTTGCAAGCTTAAAGTAAAACCCCCCTTTCCCAGCAAAAGTCCTGTTCCGGGCCTACAGACTTATTTGTAGTTCCAGGGTATTCATCTATCTCCAAGAGATTGAATTTCACACCCCGGCCAGTTGATTCCAAAATCAAGAGGAGAAAATACTGTAGTATCATAGACCTGCCGAGGAAGGAGAGGAGTAGTGTACTCTATGTTTCGCCAGGCATGAAGTAATTTTTGGCTGCACCGCATGCCCTGGCAAATTGTTAATTTACTTGTAAAACCCCTTATAGTTTTTGCTACCTGGGCTTAAGATGATATCGTATCGTACGAGAGTAGCAACTACTAGCAAGCACAAAGCACTGATTCTGTTTTAACCCACGGAGAATCTCTCATTAAACACCTAAGGAGTAAGAAACACCTCTGTTGAAATCTACCAGCAACTCGGGAAGAGACAAACTGCCCACCCATTAAAATCCCAAAATCGGGCTCCCAGTAGGATAAATATTAGTTCCCAAGTTGACATTTCATGAAATACCTAGCTGGCGCAGTGGTTAATACTCCTGTCGCAATAGCGGGAGCTCAGGAGTTCAATCCATGCTGACAATCAGTTATTATTGAACGATCCGTCATGTAGGGCAGGATAATTTAAAAATCCTGGCCTATGGGGACTGGGAGATTGGAGAACTTAGCCCTCATCAATAGGACTGTGGGGTTTAACAATCCTGCTACGAGGAGGTAGAATCCGACTCTAGACCTTAAAGGTTGGCGATCGGCGGGTAGCAGAAGCAAATGGGAGGTTTGCAGGGAAAGAAATATGAAAAAAAATGAAAAAAAACATAAAGGTATGATACTAATAGAAAATAATAATAAAAATATAAAATAATTGCTTCCTTTATGATACCTTAGGAAGGCAGCTCAAGTACTGTACTAGTTAGAGCCTCTACACCAAGTCCCCTGTAGGGAACCTGTAGGCTCGGCAATTTAAGGCACCTACTGACATCGGTAACCCCCCGACAATTATCTAGGCGAGCGACAGGATGCTCGTCCATCCCGGCCATCTCTCAGGCACAGTGCCATTGTCTGTCCAGTCACGGCCCCGAAGGGGGACTAGGTGGGCGATTGACCTCGACCGCCCTCTAACAGTGCCCCTGAACCCGGTCGGTACGTAAGGAAGGATATATTAGGTAAAAATAAACCTGACAAAGCAAAGGAGATAAGCTATGATAGATTATTCTCTTCGGGGCTTTGCCCTAGATGAAATATTTATAACTGTCCTAACACTCCTAGAGCTGTGCATAGGGTGAGTCTAGTGAACCCATACCGTCATGCTATGATATCATACCCATGATCTAATCCATAAGTCAGGTTGCCAATCCGGCAGCAATCTAGAGGGCCTAGGCCACTCCAGTCAAGATCGTATCCGCCTGCCAAACCCCGACGCCCCCCCATGTGGCCGCCCAGTCAGTATTACACCTAAGATAGTAGGTCATTCTAACGATTGCTTGCAATAGGTAAATAAATAAAATGGACAAGAGTTCACTCCTCCTACATACACTTGCCACCACGAATCGACCCACCCAGACTGTGTCCGGAATAGATTTTAGAAGGCCGCCCTCCCGTAGTCCGGATGTTCCCAGAGCTGGACGGGCCAGACCCTCGTTGCCAGCTCCAGACTCTTCACGCCATCCAGGAAAGGGCTAGAATCCGAATGTTAAAGTAGAAAATTTTAACAAGAGGCTCACTTATAGCTTAACTCATTACTAGTTGTCATCCTCCATGCTCGGGGTGCCCGGCTGAAGGTCGCATCAAAATTAGTCCGATACCAACAACGGCTCGAGTAAACGAGATAATCAGAATTGACACTACTAAGAAATTTCACTTCCTACTACTACCGCAACATCTACGTGCACAAGTGGCCAAGCTGCACTATAGCCCGCGCAGCTCCCACCTGCTTCGGTGATAAAGCCCCCAGGCGCTTAATCCGGAGTGAACCACAATAATCCGGTACTCAATCCCCAAACCCCCACTAGCCGGATGCCCAAGAACCAGGCCCCACTTCACCCCAATCAGGTTTACATGAACGCCGCTTCGGAGCTCCTCGGCTATTTCATAGCAAAGCTTTGCAGAGCTTTGTTTCTTTCACCACTGGCTAGGATAATTTCCAAAGAACCCTGAGAAAATTGCCCCCCCCCAGGGCCTATCTTATAGGAATATATTATTATACACCATGATACACACTATATACCCCTCTTGGCCCCTGCCTCACAGCGGCACGGGAAATATGAGCGACAAGGAATGTCCCCTTTCAATATTGAATGGTGCTGGGAGGTTGAGGGGCTAAATATGAGATACCAAGCATGTTTGCCCCCTCTACCCCAGTCTCGTAGCTGCACTCCAGGCCTTCTTGTCATGTAGATTCTGGGCTAGTGTTTTAATTAAGTCCTAATAGAGGGGTGATAACCTAGGTGGCGACCTGAGGCCATCCTCCTGTGGCCAAATAAGAAGACTCCTGGCGAGAACAACCCTACAGTGCTGCATCGAAGCTTTGGCCCCTATTCTCTATGCAGCCAATGAGGCGACCCGATGGTTTTTACAGAGGGCCTTCTTGGCTTCAAAAACGATCTCTTCGCTTCCGGCTTATGCTCCCTTGAAGCGCGTATATTCACATGTCACCAGTCGCCATCCCCCATCCTCCCCAGGTGAGAAGTGATTCTACCATAATCCGAACTCATATTCTTAAATTCCGAGCTGCCCAAGGCAGCGGGGCCCTAATATCGCTACATCTCCCCGCTATGTACACTCTCCTGTTTTATCCATCAACAAGCAGACAAAAAAAAAGAAACCAGAATGCAGGAGAACGATCGCTGGGTATACGGTCACAAAGTGTATTCCAAAAACCCAGGCCCACACACCCTGTGGAGGGTGGCAAAGCGGGACGAGTGATATTCTATGATATTCCGCCAAAACATCTAAAGCAATAAAATAGTCTTATGCAAGTTGCATGGCATTTTTCAGAGAACGACTTTATTCTTCACATGCACATCCGCTGTGAATAGACGACTAAAGGCTTAATCCTAGTCCTTATACCACACCCAGGACGCCACCTCGAGTCGATGGTCAACTTCTGGTGTGAAGCTAACACGCGTTGCGCATACTGTGGGGATATAAACCCCGCCACCAACACCGTGCCGCAAGCTGGGACCGTGCTTCAAACCCACCTGATAAATCAATAGTGAAAGCTTGGGTTCTCGTAGAGCTTATACTTGGTGGCAAGCGCCAAGGTACCATCAGTTACGCAGGTAGCGACATGGGGGCTACTTCCCCACCACTTCTCCACTGGGAAATTTGATGCGGCGCGGCTCCTGCATATATCCTACGGTACCCTCGATACCGTTATCCACTCTAGAAATTCCCGATGAGGAGCTGAAAAGGAGCGGTATAGTGATCCGATGACAGCCATACGTCATACTTTCGCTAGGGGTATAGCCAATCCTGGGGGCAAATAAGAGAGATCATCTCCGAAAACTTCTGGGTTAGGTGGTAATTGCAAAAGGTCATGCTAAGGATTTTCAGATCTTACGAGCAAAAATTGGATAATACTATAGTGAAGAGGTTTACGGACGAAATAGAGAACGATGGTTCGTCGGGGGCCAGCAATTTTGAATGGAATGCATAAGCTATCAACCGCCGGGAGAAAAACTCCCCCCAACGAACTACGCCACAAACAGAAAGGCTGTTGTCTAGAACACCGGAGCTGAGCTCAAACTGCCCTACAATAGCCCAGAATAGGAGTCTGTTGGAGAGTCCGCACACGCTCTTACCCCACCCACACCTCCGAAAATGCCATGCACCACCGAAGCCAATGATATATCCCGTGCCTTTTTCAACGCACATACACAAAGACTCCACCCCCGCCACTGCACGGAGAAGACCGAGAGAAAACAATAATTAGAGAGGACGTCCCATCACGAGCCCATGGAAACCACCCTGGATGGCAGTAGGGGTAATAGAAACCACGGTGACGCCTCGTGACCATGCAAGAGGACCCCCACGAAGGGAGGTCAAGGCAATTGCAAATCTCTGCCATGAACCGGACCGAACAAACCCGCCTTTTGTCGATTGATTGATTGATTGAGCCTAGTCCCCAGCCCTCCATCGACCGATCCCTCAAGATACTAGCATTCCTCCCGGTCGTGGGGAGCAAACAATTGATGTGGAGTGTATGTGAAAAGCACGTAACACATGACCCCACGCCCGCGGAGCAACCTGACAGCAGTAACGCAAATTAAAGCAAGGCAGCAGGACAGCAGCAGGAAGGAAAGGAAAGGGGAGGAAAGGGAGGGAAAAAAACAAGAAAATGCACAAGCACAACTGACAGATGTTTCATTTCGCATATGCAGGAAACCCCCCCCTCTCTCTCTCCAATCCGAGGAGAGTTACGAAGCCCTGCTCAAATTGGCTTTCTCTCCCCTATGGACGAATGAATGGATTGGCGAATGGGTGGATGAATTCCAACGCGAGTGAGAACCCGTGAGATGACCGCATAAGACTAGCGTGGGGGTGGAAATCCTCGCTTTCGCTCATCATCAGGCCAGGTTAACGAACACACGAGCACATGCGGTGTTTCCCCACCTTTATTCTCCCCCAACGTCGTACGGAAGACCGCTTCTATCCATCCATCCCTCACAGATCTCGATGATGTGCGTACATACAGTCCATTGGGGAGAACATGTTCGGGGGCTGTCGTATCGTACTAGCGGGTGGTGGTGATGACGGTGGTTGTGGTGCACCGCCTCTCTCCATCCCCTCGCTCCTCCTCGCCGGCCCGGATGCAACTCGTCTTCCGGAAAATGGAAATTCCGGTTGCCATCGCCAAGACATGTTGAGCGGGGATGGCTGGAGGGAGGAATTCAATTTTGTTTCAACCTCACCCGACAAAACTACTACTAGCAACATTGGTCCAATGCACGAGGGGGATACAGAATAATGAAACTGTGCGATTTACAGTGCAGAGAATAGCATTGTGAAACCGAGCAGTCTCACTAGACCTCGAAAAACTATTCGTATACTACCATATCACACCGGCACGCGCTCCCATCTAAATATGGCTTGCGGGAGCTCCTCTCCAATCTCTCTCTTCGTAACCTAAGTACTCTACGTGTACACAGGTCTGCCATCCCGTGGCCCGTAAAGTACAATGTCGGTACATCCGAGTATACATACGAGTAATCACGAATAAAGTATATGCACATATCATAGATGCCGTGATAGAGACCTGTGGGGAAATATAGGAAATAAGGGCGGCTGGCGAATTGAATAGAGAACATATCCCTTAAAAGACCAGACTCAGTGCTCGAGCAACTCCTCATAGAACCTCCAATCCCACCCTACCCCCTCCCCCCTTCTTCCTCCCCAAGGGAGAAGAAAAGAATATATCAGGAAGGTATCGGAAAGAAAAAGGAAAGAAAGGAAGAAAAAAGAAAAAGAACAAATAAAGTGCCGAACCAAAGTGCTCCAAAAAAAAAGCAACTCCAAGTGAGCCCGTAAGACCACGTCCGAACGAGACTCTCCCATTTACCCCCATGGCACCGGTACCGTGGTATAATTGGTTGAGGGGAAAGGGAAGTCCCAAGTTCAGGCCACATCTTCGTGATCCACAATCAGTCTGTCCCACCAGTCCTCACCTTAAAATGGCGATCCATCTGTAAGCCCTATCTCAGAAAGATAAGCTGGAGAGCTCAAAGGTTACTTTCTTTTTGAAAAACACCTGTGTGCATTTGGTTTAGGAATGAGTATCCAGCCCAGGCGTGATTCAAAGGCTTGCCAACGCCAAGGGGCTGTACTGCGGAGCCGGGAGGACAGCCCACTGCAATTGACTATCATACCACGCTACCTCTCGAGAATGTGCACCACGATACAAGCACGGTAACACCACCACGCCACACGAAACAAAGAGCTGTTCTTCCTATGCATACCGGTCGGCGGTCATCTTACCAAAACGGAAACAGGCCCACCAACCGCTCGTGAAATACGGTACACCACGGCTGGCTGGCTAAAGACACGTTATGATGGCGGAGCTCTAACAACACATGAAAGATTTATCTGCTCTAAATTATGATATCCCTCCTTTCCTCCACAAGGCATATTGTGAAGGATCATTGCAGGGAGGGAAAAAAACAAAAACATGACTTGTCTACCGCTCCTCCTCTCTCTGTCTCGGGGGAGCGAAACTCACATGGAGAAGTCAACATTGCTAGTTACAGAAAGCACCCGATGCAATTACCAGCCAATACAAAACAAAAACGCACCATATACCTTTCAATACCTGCACCCACATCTCAAATATCAAAGTGCAAACCACCGGTAACATACCCTGAAGCGGATCGTATTCGCCAATCTCATCCACCCATCCATCCAAATGCTCGAGCACACGGCCCTATCCCCAACACACAACACCTCACATCATCACATCCCCCGCAGCCCCATCAAAAGGTACAGTACAGCAGCACAATACACTCAAATCCAAAAAACCGAAGCCCGGAAATTAAGAGAGTGTCTGCTCTACTATCCATAAACTTACTCCACAACCCACAGCTCACATGCCCTAACCTCCAACCTCAAAACAAAACCCTCACCGCGGGGTTGTTCTCCACGCCATCCCGGCCATCTCATCCAAAGCCATAGGAGTAAAAGGCAAACCAACCAACCATTGACCCAACATAAAGCAATCCAATAAGAAGCTGTGGGGTATTCCCTCCCTCCCTCCCTTCCTTCATCCCTTCTTTCCTTCTGGTCCCCCCATCCTCCAGCCAAGATTCGGCGCGTTTCACTCCGGCGCAACGAGCGAACGAGGGGAACTTTGAATTAACTTGCGCTAATGGAAATGACACCGGCAGCTAAGATGTGAATGATGTGATTGGAGTACCCCATACTTTGGCGGCGCAGCGAGTACATAGAAAGTAGGAGGTGTTTATGTACGCATGTGTGTGTGTGTATGTGATGCTTGCGTGCTTTGGTAGGGGGTGATGGTGCTTCACAATAGACTACCGGTACCACGATGCTATCCTCTTTTCGTCTGTATTTTGTAGTACCGGCACTACTACTAGTAGTAGTAGTAGCAGTAGTAGTAAGCTCAACAAAGCTATTCCTCATACTAAAGGGATTCTTCTCTCTCTCTCGCTCTCCCTCCCTCCCCCCTTCAAACCTAAGTACGGTACGTCCCGTAAACCAACTACATCCGCAAACAGGATACAAACGGATGGATAAATGGTCCCCAGACCGAACCGTCAGCCTGAGCCGCCAACTTATACCAATCCCGTATCACACAATGTGCAAATGCGTAGAGCACAGTAACAGTACACCACATACACGCAGTACACACTCCTACCATACCAGTATCTACAATTGCGCGACCCCGCAACCGGCGAAATCCCTCCCTCCCTCTCTCCCCTCCCTCCCCTCCATCCTTCCCTCATCCTCCATCCTCTTCCCCTTCCTCCTTCCCCCTTCCCTCTTCTCCACATATAACTTACCACTTGTACACCCCCTGAACAAAAAAAAGGGGTGAGAGAAAAAAAAGTAAAAAGCAATGGAATAATAATAATAATAGTAATAGTAATAGTAATAATAGATAGCATAAGTATTAATTGTCGATAAAAGCGCAAGTCATGCTTCGGATGGGGTATCCCCGTTATAGTAGCTTACGATGGTCTAGTCGATTCATCAACTCAACTCAACTCAACCAAACCATGGATAGATGGATGGAGGATGACCAAGCTGACTGGCCGCCTAGGAATAGAATGTCATATATACCTGAGTACATATGGGTATCTGATTCCCTGCCAATGATACCCAACTTGCCCATCGAGCTAGCGGGGGAGGAGAGGGGGGGAGAGGTGATGGACCTTGTCAGCACTTGGTTGCGTGGCGTACTGTTGACACCCTTGCTATGATACTGTAACTCCACTGGCTTATCGATAAGGCGGGGAGCGGGGTTTCAAGTTTCAAATTTCAAATTTCAAATTTCAACTGAAGAATGGGGAAGGAAGATGACCGGCATTGTGATATGATGGGCCAAGAAATCAATGCTCGAGATGGGAGATGTAGATTGCGCGAGTAATCACGGATATGATACTGTAAATATAACTATAAGGAGAAAGAGAAGAATCATGACATGATCAATCAATTAGGCCCCTTGCCTGCTTTTCCAATTCCCCCCCCCCCCTTCCTCTTGTGAGCCCAATCTACATAAGGAAAAAAGTGACAAGCAGATAATATGAAAACAAGAGCAAACATTAGAAAGAAGAGCGGATGCCAAGAATAGAAAAAGCATAGCTTAAACGACAATGAAAACCCCAAAAAAAGTACTCCAAGTTGCGATCTCTACCGGCTTTTCCCCGTAACATTTTGAAGCATCCTAGATATCCAGCCCCAGGCGCATGCAACCCCCAGCCCCAATCCGATATAAAAAAACCCAAGGGGTATAAGCAACAAACGATCAAACAAATGTTATGATATCATACGAAAACAAAAAAACGGTCTGCTAAGGTGGTTTTAAAGGGTAGGGCAAGGGAATTATACAAGCATATGCTCGAGCTCGACAAGTTGTGGAAATTCCTTTATTCTGTCAGAGTGGATACCGGAACTACGGCATCCATTCACCAAAAACTCCTCCAAAAGCAACAGTTCTTGGAAATCCTCCTTGTAGACTGCGTCTTGAGCAGGGGTTGGCCGGGGGAGCGGCCGCCTTCCAAAACCTCCATATCCGAAATAGGTCTGCAGACAGCTCTTAGTTCCGACAACACCCCCCTTAATCGCACCCCAGTCACCGCGAGCAACAACCGCTTGCATCCTCTCAGCCTCTTCGCTTCTTCCCTCAACGTAGAGGTTGAAAACCTCAGCACACGCTTTCGGAGCGATGTTCGCAAGTCCGCCAATGACGCCCTTGCCGCCTGCAATCAGGGATTGTAAAGTAAAGTCCGAGGATCCGCCCATTGTCATAAAACCACTTGGCGCGGCATTCGCGACTCTGGCGAGCTTCCCGGTATTGCCGCAGGTGAGTTTGCAGCCAACGATGTTGGGATGTTTGGAGAGCTTGGTGATGGTGTCCGAATCAAGATCAATTCCCGCTACGGCACCGGGGTAATTATAGATAAGAATGGGAATAGGCGATTGATTGGCGATATCGCTGAAAAACTCATATTGAGACTCCCCGTTGTACAAGGCGCGATAGTAAGCCGGGGGAAGTACCATGGCATAATCCCCTCCAGAAAGCATTGCGTCGTGGCATAATTCGATCGACTCACGAGTGGATTGAGCCCCACAACCGACAATCACCGGAACACGGCCAAAGCCAGCATCATCCAGAGCTGTTCGTGTTGCAGCGGTGACAGACCGGCGCTCGGATTGGCTTAGATGGACAGCTTCTCCATTTGAACCTTGGGTGACAAGACCAACGATACCAGCTTTCACCAGGCGTACCGAATGACTTTTAATTGTGGGGAGATCAAGGTCCTCAGTGTCAGGATCGAAAAATGCAGGCGTCGGGGCATAAATCCCGGGACGAAGGGGACGAAGGGTTTCGCCAAATGAATTTCCATTATGGGTGTTCAGATACGAGTCTGTAAGGATATTCCTCCTACCCTTTTTCCCGCTCGAAGCACAATGATTGCTACCGAGGTGTGGAGCACCAGCTTCGCTATGTAAAGCAAGACCGCTGAGGGTAAGAGTGAGGTCGCTATCGCTGTGTCCGGAATGTTCGTTTGTGTGAGGAGGCATAGTTGCAGAGGACCTGGAGAGGTTTAAGATTCGCGATAGTGCTAAGGCAATACTCGGTGATGGCGGAGAGGGAGGTCAGATATGAGAGACCTAGGCAAAATGGAGGAATATGTAGCTGAACAGTAAAACAGGAGAAGGGAGGTGGGGCCAACGATAGTACTGAAGGTGCTAGTAGTTCTGATGAGCAAACAAAGGGGGCGCAGGTAGTCCTTAAATACAGCAGTGTCTGAGAATATATAGCTGATCTCATCCTAAGCAAGAAGATACTTGGATAGGTTTAGGGAGGGACGCAGCATGAGGTCTGGCGTAAGCCTTGATGGGGCGTGCTATGATAAATCAAAAGTTGTACCTACCACTACACCATAACCTATACTCCCTCCCCCTCCCCCCAATTCCCCATGTCAAAACACTCCCGCAGGAACCAATTGAGCAGCAACTTGGAGAGCCCAGTCCCCACTGGGTAATCCCATGAGGCCCTCCGCCGAGACAAGCCGGAGGCTCTGAGCCAGCAACATCCAAGGCGGCCAATCTCCATGGTGACAGTTTGGCGTATACTGTAGCGTCACAAGAAAATACACGAACCGAGAATGGCTAGGGCGACAGCAAAAGAGAAAATTAAGGTAAATTGTGAGTGGACGGAGTCGTGAGCCCTGCCCTAAAGACGGGGCAATAGCTACCATCGAGCGGGCAAGCAATCAGCAAGAAATAGCACCGACTCCCAATGCGAGTGGATTTTTTTCCCTTCTTTCAACATTTCCATTTGATCCTTCTTTTTCCCCTTTCCTATCTATATCCGTAGGAATAATCATATCTACATCAGCATCAAAAAAACGCAGTGGGCAGGCTAGCGACCATAGGTGGGCAGGCAAACGAGGGGGGGAGGCGGCGACACCGATGGCAGGACGCGGGTGCGTGTGGCCGCGAGGTACTCGAGTACAGTGAGTACAGCAAGAGTAGAGTGGGGCACGGCGGGAGCAGAAGTAAGAGGAGCAAAGGGGAACGATAGTGCGCGTGAGCGAGTGTGAGCGTAAGGGTGTGAATGTGTAAGTGTGTGAATTCGTGAATCCGTGTGAGCACAGGTACTGGTACGTGAGACTGAAACTGTGAGTGTGAGCGAAAGTGGCTTCCAGGGAAAGCTTCTGTCCTCCCATCCCACAGCTACGGGTGGTAGCAGCGTGGGGGTTCCTCACAACACCTCCGCCCGTCAGCCTACTATCCATCGTGGGGCTACAACTTACAACAAAGAAAGGCACAAAATAGAAAAATGGAGAAAGGGAAAAAAAAAAGAAAAAAAAAAGGACAAGCCCGAACTAAAGGTAGAATCAGGTTACCGAACTCTTCATCAGGCTTGTAAGCCATTCCAAGGCCTATGACAGCTTCAAGCAGTAGAGTGGCCAAAAAGCACTTTGATAAGTACTATTTGGACAGCCTTCCCGAGTATCTCACCATCCTCGATTGACAGAGGGGGTGAGAGACGAAGCCGCTCGAGTGCAGCAGGGGTCAAATTTTGTTATGAAGGTACAGTAACATACCGTAGATTTCTGTCAATGCCGTTCCCGTTCCTCTCCTATACCGGTAATCCATGGTATTATGAAGTCTCAGTCGTTAAAGTACCGGTACCTGGCTGATTCGAAAGACTGTTGGCCGTCAAGCATTTACCATCTTGAACCACGGGACGAGGAAAGAAAAGAAAAAGAAAAGAAAGACTTTGCCGGTATGTAGCGGCGACTTTAATCGCGAGCGTCAATCAGAGACAATCTTGGACACTGATATGACCGCCCCCCTGCTCTCTACTTCCCTACCAGCTGCGGCGGATTGGTCTGGGCGCTCTCTTTGCTTTTGCTTTTCTTTTCCCAACAGCTTCAGTTGTACTCGTACTCGTGGCTTGCCACCAGAAGTTTTCACTACTGTAGTGGCAATTAGAAAACCTGTGTAAAGCATAGAGCTTCCTTGAGAGCCTATTTTGGCGGTTGTGGAGATGATCCGGAGGAGTAGGAGTCTACTGGAAGAACACCAGTCGAACGTACCGCCGCAAGGTGAGCAGTGACGCCGAGTACCACCGCAGCAGTTCCCAGTAAAGGAACGACAGCAACACACCCCGCACAAGTGCGCCCACTGGCTCGGAGGACATACGACAGCCAGCAGAAAGCCTCGCCCATAGCTGGCCGGACCTACTGTTTGCTCTATTACTCGAGCATGCAATCCGAGTACCATAGCGCACACCTTTTTTGCAAACTCTTCTACTCGAGTACACGAAGACTCTACTGTACGGTACTCAGTGAGGGACCCGCCAATGAGCTTCCAGAGTTCATCCAATTCCAATCCTTTTACCGGCAGGTGAAACGACTTCATTCGAACGACAAACCCCATTCAATAATAAATATAAATAAATAAATATGCTTATATTAAGTAAACTTTATCAACCTATGTAGGTAACCATCTCACACACTCTCCGCGGCGGCAGCTGCCCCAAGGGAGAAAGCTACGAACAATCCTTGTGTCCTTCCAAAGCGCATACTGGCACAGTCTTCGAGTACTGCCCTCTGTGACACTGTGGCCCGCTCCGGTTCGTCACCCAATCCCCTTCCCAAATCCCTCAACTTTAATTAAATTTCGGAACAGTTGTGATTCCATTCGAGCACTTTCATATTAGATTGATTGACAACTGGCATATATCGTATGGGGTAAGGGTGCTGCCCTAGCCATCTTATTTCTGTGGACATAGTGCAACGGGGTGTTGGTGTTGTAGATTGGCGATATATGGCTATAATACCGTACAGTACTCTGGAAATGTATGCGTAAGGCCGTATCTGCAGCTTTTCAATTGTACCGTACTACAATTGGGGCTCTACCTCCCGCTTTTTCGCTTTTTCTTTTTCCCTTTTTTCAGCTGGAAAGGAGGTCACTGTGCGCTGATATCGGCATCACAGCGCCCAGCTCCGAGATATCGGGGCAAGAAACTCTGTGGGAAGTTCGGAAATGTACCTACAAGGCAAACTCACATGATCGATGACATGGCGGTAAGGGGGACCCTTAGAAGGCTCTTGAGAGGTTTTTCCGATCTTTCACCTTAAGTCTGATTTGTTCTCATGAGGCTGTCTCTATTTTATTGGTATCCAATTGCTTTTCCCTCCTTGTAACACCTTTTTTTTCCTGCATGGAAGGCTAAGTTACCCCCACGCGCCGTTAATAGTACGGTACCGTACCGCACTCGAACGTTTCGCTTCCAAGTTTCCGGTTCCTGAATTGTTTGGTGTGAGCCGAAATTGCTCCTTTTGAGACTAACAACAACAGCAACTCTAGCGCTCGTGTTAAGAAAGTGTAGAGAGAGTTTAACCTATTTTGAAAAAGTAAATTTCAACAAAACACAAGGAGGAGGTACTATCCTGTATTGTAGAACCAAATACCGGTAGGGTAGAAGGTTGGGAATCTCGGGGCGCTGGTGCCCAGGCCCAACACCCCACATTCAACTACTCGAGTACCCCAAAATTCCCCCCCTGCCTTCCCTCTTCCCCCCTTACCTTGTCAATCCCCCCCCCCCCACACACACACACGATAGACGTCATGCCAGGATGAAGAGGAAACAGAAACACACACAGCTGTTTCCTCGACGGAGCTCTCCCACCGGTAAACCAATTAGACAAGGCTCCCCGATAGAAGCCCAGTTCCCTGGGTTCCCCATTTCCAACAATTGGCACGGCCCCCTTGCACACCCACAGCCTCATCCCACGCCTTTTTTTTTTTCACTTCTTATCTATTTCTCTGTTTCATCTGATGAACCGCTCGCCCACTCGGGTTTTCTGGAAGGTCATCCTCGCATCCAGTGTGCGGAATTGGGATACCTGAAGCCAACATTGAACATTTGTTGGGTTTTGTTTTTTCTTTCCTCTTGTAGGTGTTCGGCATGAGGTCCCGGGACATTTGAGTCCAGATTTAGTGTGGGAGCTCAGATGAGCACAGGTAATCTGCCATGCCGAGTTACTCGAGTACAGTACAAAATTTTGATCCCTGTGCTTGGGTACAAAACTTGTACTCTCTTTCGCTTGTGCAAGCTTACCGAAACCTTGTGCTCGAGTACCGTACTGTAGGGTACTCATAATGGAACGGCATTTGTGAACAGGACCACCATTGCATGACGCTAAGATCTAAGCAAAAGAACCGGATTTTGGCGGTATGCAAATATCAGCAGTGTTCACAAACGCCTCAGTTACGAGTAAAACATGGCGTTCAGACCAGCTGAGCGCCATATGACATCTGTGAGTCTGGATTTGAATGTTCTCAAATCCTTCTCCACCACCACCGCCATCGTCATTGTGAGCCCTGCTGAAAGCTTTTGATTTGACGAGGCCACAAGCCACTCAGACACCCCCTCGCTCGGGCGGCTGAACTTTAACAAGAAGCTTTCCTATCGCAATTAATCAAATATATTATACTGACTGCGCCTGTGGTGATCTTGGTGAACTTGGCGGAATTTTGCGAGTGAAGAGATCAGCTGGTGATTTCCTCATAGGAAGTTAACAAATCAGCATCTGTCCGAGTGGGGGGGGGGGGGGTGCCTGCGTGGCTTTAAATTCAAGATATTACAGTTTTGCCCCCGCATCTTTTCGTAGAGTCGGATTGGAGCTAAACTAAGGGCAGTCAAGCTAACGGGAGGGGACCCCAAATCGCCACACCTTAAGCAAACAGGCAAACAGCGAAAGACCATTGGATAGGCCCCCTCAGCGTGAATCCGGCTCTTTCGAAAGAGATTCTCGTGTCTCTGGATTGGAGTGGCGTTCTTTTCGGTGGTGACGCACGAAAAGTGGCGGGACTTCAATCCGGCAACATGGGTACCGATGCGGTGTTGTGGATTTCCCAAGGATGCGATAGGAAACCCAGAGCTTGGGTTCGCTAGGGGTCGTGCTGAAAATTTCGCTCTGAAGAATCATGTGTACTATGAACTCCCAGGTTCTAGTGGCTTGCTTTTTGTCCCGCGAGTTTTTTTTCCGCAGCCCCTAGCAAATCTACTGGTACTGTGCTGCACTCGAGTGAGCCATTAAAAATTGGGAAAAGTGATTGCCCAGGCTCTCTGCTCAACCACAAGACTAGATCAAAAATTGGAGGAGGCAGCAACTGAGAACAGGTCCTAGTGTAACATCTTAAGAACGGCATTACAAGTACAATAACGGACAAAATGTGTAAGCCAGAATGAGAAATATCCCAATTCCGGATGAGTCTATTATTATAACAAAATTCCCTCTAAACCTCCTGCTCTTGTTCAATTGGATATCGTGTCAAAGCAATTGGTCTGAGTATTTGGACTTCTATAAAACCACATTGCTTTCCGGGCAATATCTGTGTGGTCGTCCTGTGAGATCCCGTGAAATAATTTCTAAATTGGCTACTCTCCAGTTCCCGACTTCCAATGACCCACCCGAGCACAATATCACCACATTGTCGTGGCCATCATTTTTCCCGCGGGTAGGAGCGCCTAAAGGAATACCGGGTCCAGCCACGCATGATACGAGATGGGCTATGTTCCTATTAAAATATCTGGCCTTTTCCCGATTGTACCCCCGAGTACTCAATTCCAATTATACTTACGCTCACCATATTAGCTCTGTGCTTACCGGGACCATCATCGATTCGGAAGTACTGTAGTCTCATCCCACGAGATATACATACACACGAGGTCCGAGGCAATGGGGAAGGAAGGAAAGTTATCGTGCTGCACAGGCATCACACTCGGAAGCACAGTCACAAAACAGTTCTCGGTAGCCGTGCCAAGCTAAGCGTGGGGTGCGATGGGCCACCGTATCTCGGATTACTGTGTGAAAATCTCCCTTACCGGCACTCCATATTCATCTCCGGTAGCCGGGCGAAAGGTGTTGATCAATTTCCAAGTAAGCTTTCCAAAACCGACCAAGCCCCTTCCCCTCCCCTCCCCGAAAAAAGTCTACCCCGCAGGGTTTATGTTGCGACATCCATCCTCCCTTGGGGTCTGTGTGTAGGTTTTGGATCTTTGAACATCATGGTCAGATTCGCAACTGGGCTGGTGTTTTAGATCCTGACTACTGTACTGTTCCCACTAGTTTACTGTACCTTCCTGCCCTGTTGTTACGGCCCCAGTTGACTTTATCTAATAACGTCGTTTTTGGCGTTCACGGAGAATAAATCCGCTGGGCCTTGCGGGTTCTGTGCTGTGCGGACTCATTGGCGCGGTGCGTGGGATGAATGAGTACCAATAGATATCTAGTACCGGAATAGCAACTGGATGCCGTGGATGGCTTGGAAGGGGAAGAGAGCGAGGAGAAGCCTCACACGACCTCATTCCTATACCATACCATCCCATCCCATTCGAGCACTTGTAAGTCTTGTTTTTTTTGTTTTTTTTTAATATATGCGGGAACAACACTGCGAGGGTTCAAGGTTTATTGCACTCGAGTAGTTTAGTTAGTTAAGGTATGCCCTAGCCAAAGATTTTTGTTGAAGGAATACGGGCACTACCGTAATATACTATTATCATGTAGATTCGCTTTAATTCCTCTTCAGCCTCTAGTAAATCACCTGGTCTCGCTCTCGGATATCTCGTGGGCTTGGGCCCCTGCATACACTACACTAAACGAGGGGAAAAAACTCATGTATTATATATCTCTATTGTCTCATTGGTCGTGATCCCCACGATGGTCCAATGGAGTTTGTTTCGCCCACCTAAACGAAAAGCGGAGCCCGCTCCCATCATCTTCAAATGGGCAATGTATGACATGTACTTTGCCCATACACTAGTATATGTATTACATATAGCCAATGTCTTGAGTTGGGCAAGTTGGTGAGGTGTTTGCTTTTGTTTCAGGGAATGGGATGAAGGGGGAAAAAATGGGGCAGACACAGTATCTGGTAGAGAGTGTACTGTACAGCACGCGCATACAGTGCCGTGGTACATAAAGTATGTACTGTACTCGTAATGTCGTGACGTTTGGAAAAACGGATTCCCATTGCATACAGCCAAAATTTGACCGGAGCCTCGGAATCCTGTGCGGTATCATATGCAATATCGGTCCATTTTACAAACGTCACGACATTACGAGCAACTTGGGGTCTTCTGCAGTATCGTCGATCCCCCAGATCACCAAATCCACGGGTTTGATAACTTACCTGTATGTATGTGTGTGCGAGGACATTTTCTCTTCCTGGTGGCCGGCTGTGGCAAACCGCTGGTTTACATCCGTCCTTTTAGCACCCTGCTCTGGAAATTTGCCACCAATTAGGATACCTAGGCTAATATCTTGGAAGAAGGGGAGGAATGAAGTGGAAAAGAGAAGGTGGTGGGCCGGGAGGGTGCAGTGCAGTGCTAAGTGCGGTATGATACTCGCATCAACAAGGAATTTTGCCTATTCATGGATGATTTGTGTGGCGGCTTTCTTCGGCTATTCGGTATCCGGGATAATTGGCCACAGGCTATTGACTAATCCGCTCTACTGGTGTGGCAGACTTCAAGTGGGGACCCAAAAAGCTGGTAGTTCCCATACAAAAGTATCCAACTGAATTACCACACATAGACTACACTGTACTAGTACTAGTACTCGAGCACTCCACAACCACTAGAGCAACAAAGTGGGGGGAGGGGAGAGATTTAGAAACGAGACCCGTCTGGGCAGACCTGGACGCGGAAGGGGAGGGTAGCTTTTACTCGAGCGGGCCCGGACTTCCGTTGTATCATATTCTTTAGCATAGTTGTCGTGAATTGTCGTGAATTGTGAGCGATATTTTCGAGCGGCTTCTCGCAGTTTTGAAAATGCGGAGAAAAACGCTAAAGAAAACTAGCTAGCCACTTGCTGTGATAGTCAACCCAGGGGCGATGATTTAGTGCTGGGGACCTAGCAAACGAACAGAGCATGCATTCCGCCTACGAGCTTAGGGCTATGCTTGTTCCTCTTTTTTTCTTTTCTTTTCTGCAAAGGGTCTCCCAACTCATGCTTTTCGTCAGTCAGTCACACGACATCAGGACATATAATTAAGGGAAGAAAAAACATCTCTCACCCTGGCATTTTTTTCCCCCCTACTATCGTTATTCGAGTATGGCACCGTAAGGTAGTCTGCATATCTGGTTTTTCGTCTGTAATGATTTTCGCATAGTGGCGTCTGCTAGTATGGAATGGGAGGGAATACCTTGAGAGCAAGCAGGCTACTGTACGATAGTGGAAAACCTTTCCCTCATTTTCGAAGGGCAAGCGCGGGGGTTCAAACGAAAGAAGAGAATACTCCGAAGGCAACTTCCCACCCCCCTCTTAGATGTTTGCGTGGGGTAGCTCCCTCGCTGGATACGAGGTATATAGGGATCTTCCTAAATCCGTGATAATAATACTGAGGGTTAAAAGGCGTTTCCAAAACGCCCTATACGCTATATACCCGAAGGCTCTTGCATGGTATTGGTAGGTTTTGTGTATCCTGAGCCTTGATTTATGCAAGCCGATGGCTTGCATAATTGAGTTGGAGGGTCACGCTGGGTCTACAATGATTGGCTAGGGGGGGACGCCGCTTTCAACAAAATAATATCCTTTTTGAATATGCTTTGGGAATTCACCTGACCCCACGTTTTTATGGATCTGCAGGGCCCGCTGCCCAATGGATTGTGGGTAGGAGGAGGGGGAAGAGGGAGGAGGGAGGAGGTGTGGTGGTGGTCAGAGTATGGCGGGTTCTCTGGGAGAGCCGGTTACTTGGACCCTATTCCACTACAGCCAGCACCATACCATACATCAGTTTTCCTGTGGGACATTCGCAATAATTTGCTGCATAAACTCATCTCGATGCACTGGAGGAGGACTCTTCACCAAAAACGCATGATATATTGCTCGTTGGGCGCTCATGAACTTTGTAGCCCGACTTTTGATGAGCCAACGCTTAGGTGTGTCCTTTTTGCATATCTGCCCTCGGACCGGGTCCTAGCTTTTAACATTTTTACCCTTTTTTTTATTTACTCCCATTGAGAAGAGCCAACGCTGATAGGTCAATGTACCGTAGCCGGCATTGGGTGTGATCCTATGTATTTCATTAGTCGTCCATACAATGATAATTGCAGCTAGGAAGTGCAGATTCTCACTTAGATATTGAACGAATCGTATCGCTGAGATGTATGTTCTTGGAAACCTCCTACTCTTACCTGTATAATCCCTAGGAAGGCATAGATGGGGTAGATCATAAGTTATACGGAGAAAAACATATGCACGTCGTGATAGCTGGCATTAACTCAGTGAAGGGGAGAAAAAGAAAAGGAAAAAGAATCAACCAGCCAATAGCGGCTATTAAGGGAAATCCGGTCATTCGTCTAAAAAAAAGAAGGAAAGAAAGATCAAAACTTAAGGAAAAATAGTCAAAATAATCGAAATTAAAATAGAATAGAACATCATACTTGTACCTGTGAATATGGTTTAAGGCCTCTTGGACAAATCGACAACGCTCCCCCCCCTCACCAGTATTTAATTTGGGCTCTTTTGCCAGCACATATTTCGAATCAGTCCGACAGATAAGCTTATTGTGGGGGAGCGTTATTCTCGCAAAGTGGCCTGCTTAGATCTAGATAGGGAGAGCTGAATGGGAAATTTGGGACGTACTGTACCTTGTGACTACAGTAGTATTATAGTTCCGCTCAATGATTGCTGCTATTCCCTAGGAGGTCAAATCCTCAGTGAGTCTTCAGGGTTTGCGTTTCCATTCGGGCTGTGTCTCTTCCGGACAGGGCCCCTGTGAGAAAACGCGGCCCAGTTCGCAATACCCAATGTATTCCTGGCTTTGCTGGGGAGAAGTAAGTTCGCCAGCATATCCGCAGACTGACTGAGTGACTAACTTGCTGCATTCACTTGATCACCGCTAATGTCACCGGCGTGTGGCCCCACTAGTCGTACGCTATCTAGAGTGAAAACGGAAAGCGAGCGCTACTCTGAGTATTCTGAGTAAGAAGTCTCGCGATCTAATCCACAAACATCGGAGAATTATAGCGAGACAATCGCTGATGTAATGACGATCGGTCTCTGTATAAGGATGTCAGTGCGCTAGTCAAAACTACGCTCGAGTATCGACACCGCGCATAGCCCCGCATGGCTGATCCGGAGAAGTGCGAAAATCGAGAGAGAAGAGTAGGATCCATATTGTGCTGTGCTGGGGGATGGGATGGTGCTTGAGCCGCCGGACATTTCTGAGGCCACCTTGTGAGTCGAAGCCAGCGGGATAGGTCTCTTATGATCTGGGCCCAGAACAGCACATATATCGTCATAACGGTAAACAACGTTATATTCATCGAACGCGAGTGATACTGTGTGCAGAAGAGGTGCGATTCCAAGGAGCACGTAGGGCGGGCGAGTGAGTGGTAAGGCAAGTGGCGTTGTTCTATTGAAGTGAAAATTTTGAATGTTTCGGGCCGATTTACAAGTACTCTTGGCTAGCTGGTTTGTTATAAAATAATCGGATTCTCTATTACGTTGTGGGAATGTTTCAGCATGTCCGCGAAAGTGACAATTAGGGTCAACGGTCCCGGGTGCTCGCGTGGCCTCGGCGCAACGAGGAACCCGAACGACTGAGGGGGCCTGACCTACGTAACCTCAGACAGGAATGTTTAGTGCCGGAAGTTTGGACTCGGATGTCCCAAAAGACCCAGACCCATGGCTGGCCGCAGCGTTCCTTACAGTCACGCTAACGTGGTCCCGGATCTCCCGATTCTATTACCGGTTGCTTTATGGTAAAATAATGATAACAAAACCCTAGCCCTTCTCCTCTTGTAAGTGATAAAACGTAGCTTTACGTAGTTGACCACGTGCGCTACCGTCGAAAGTTGGGCCAAAGGAGCGGGAGAGCCGCATAAACACCGCCAATCGTAGATGAGAATCTCATTATGACGAGAGACTCGTCATCTCTCATTCTCCGCAATCATCGCACAGGAGCTATGTGTGCGATTGTCGATTGGCGTAATTGAAATGGGAAAAGGAAAGGGAAGAAAATGGGGGTGGGGAACCACTGGGCCGGAAGGTATCCCTTGAACCAACACACCAAACTTCTCAAGCTCCGATTTGATTCGCCGAGCTGGCATCCGGATAGATGAATGGACTTGTGTGGTCAAATAGGTTCCTGGTAAGGCTAGTTTATCCGAGTGATAGGTGATGACGGCTGTGGAGGCAGACCCCGCTGAGGAAGGTTCCTGTAATAGCCGGAAATATAGGCAGTATTCAGAATAGGACAACACACGACCTGTGGTTGGTTGTCTTGTGAGTATCGAGTGATCTGCACTTGCAGCCGAGGGCTGAAAAAAGAAAAAAAGAAAAACATCGTCAGTCTACGATGAATTATGATTTTCGTCGCAAACCTCATCGAACACTTGGAATCTTGGCGGGAGGGGGCGGGGATTTGACCTCATCGCCCAAGGGGTTTGCTGTCATTTTTTTATTTTTTTGGCGGGGTGCATGATCTGCGCCATGTTAGTGCTTCCTGAGCCTAGAATCAGGAAGGATTTTATGACGGATAGCTGCGAGTAGTGGCACTAATTGGGTGATCGCCCATCTCATTTTAAAATACGTGGATGATCGGGCTGAGGGTTCTATCGGCATCACTTCCCCCGTTCTTGAAATATGAAACACTAGTTACACAGACAGGAATAGAATCAGGAATGGGAATTCTGGAATTCCGGGGGTGGGAACATGGTGTTTGGAGGAGCGAATTGGAGGCCTATACCCAATCCGAATCTCAAATTTGTTGATTTTTTCAGGCCCTCTCTCTCTCCAATGAGCTCTCCCCAGCTCGCTCGAGGTCTGCCTCCTCACCCTAAAGACCGCAGGCCAATTGGAGTTGTGTCACGGGTCCGCAAACTTGCTGTCGTGAAACCTGTGGGAAGCAATTTGAAAATCACGTGCTGGGGAAACGTTCTCCAATTATTATCTCAGCCTTACCTTTGCTCGGGAGGAGGATTACTGGCTGGGAAATCGCGCTTACCAAGCGTAAAATGTATGGCTAGATTCCAGTCAGCTGGTCGGTTAATCTATTGCGCTTGCTTGTAAAAAATCTCCAGCACAGGTACAGCCGGTATAAGTTCGGAGCATGATCAGGGGGCATGCAGAGACGAGTGATTAATGGTGGTCTAAGATCCTTAATGGGGTTCTCCGGTTGATCTGCAGGAAGATGTAATATGCAAAGCGAAGAAAATTTCTGCAGTCCTCTTGCCCTGCTGGCTCACGCGTAGGAAGGCCTTAAGTCCTGGTTTGTGAGAAAAGGGGGAAACACGTTATTACCCCCCCCGTGGCCTCTCTAACTCCCACTAACTCATGGGATCTCGGGTACAGCGAGCTTTCCGATTTGGCCTCCATATTTTCACTACTCAAACAGGATCTTCTGGGTGCGGGTCGGTCCGGAATTTTGTCAGGATGGTTTCCACCTCAGCACTTTGGCCCCGTGACGGCCCGTGCCTGCTGGCGCCATGTTGTACCCCCAAGAAAGGATCCTCAACTTTGGTTGGCCAGCGGGGAGTGTCTTAGTGTCTACGGGAAACAAGTAGTCAAGTTTGTTTCAAACCGGTTCCAAACCCCAGTGCCGTAATTGGAAACAAGAGAGAGAAAAGTAAAGATTTCTGGGAGAGGTTTCTTGGGCCTGTGGGATAGAGTAGGTGGATTTGTCTTTGAAGAAGGAACTACACACAGGCCACTGGTCATTATCTCTACCTTCTAACTGGCCCTAATTGCTGGACGAATCAGCCTATTCACGGATTCTCACTCGAAATAAGCTAGAGTGGACCGGCGCTTCTAGCGGCTAGTTGCGCCCTTGATACGCGCAATTACAAAAAAAAAACCCCCTGCTAAGGGCAGCCCAAAGGCTAAGGGTGTGGGGCCTAATTAAGCTTTCGCACCCGATTCGGCGGTATCTCGGATTTTTTCCCGAAAATCCTGGGCTTTACTTCAGCGACATCAGGATTTACGGGAAAAATATGACCGAGGCATGCTGCCCTGAGTGGATTTTTTGCAGTGAGTTGCTTGACCAATTACACCTCCAAAGCCTGACTGCTACCAGAAACTGTGCCTGTCCTGACCTAAGGACCTCGGTTCGATCATTGGCCAGGCCGAACGCCGAGACGCACGTCCCAACACCGTGCTCGAAGCCAGGCTTAGGCACAGTATTGAATACTGCACTATAAACCTAAACCCTGAGATAAGTCTTGCTATGGCCAGGAGGCTCGCTTGGAATGCATAGCGCAGTGTATTTCCAGTGGGCGAATTTAACTTTCCAATCTGGCTATCTTCGGCTCCCTGGCAAAACTGACAGCAGTACCTGAGGGGTGCTTGAGACGGGCAGCATCCAGGCGTCCGCCATACAACCGCCAGGGACGGACACCTATACTGTAGAACGCCTATAAGCGCCTTTCAGACCGAGTATCGGGTTCACCGGCCCTCTCCCCTCGCCCGGCAGGTCTCTGTCACAGCCTATTCCAACACTGACAACGAAACCTATACTTCAGCGGAGGGCGGAGAGCCAGAGTTGAGCCAGGAAACTTAAAATTGAAAACATTCAATAAAAGCTTGCCACAATGCCACTCGCATACTAGTGCGCTGCCATTCGGGGCGTGTATCCTTCGGAGGTCGACAACATTACACCGTCGGTCCTGTTTATGGGAAAATACAAGACATCAGCTGTGATGTGGCAAGCGTCGGCCACTACACAATGCCATAAATGTTGGAAGTATGGGCACCTGATAGCAGGCTGTAAAGCTCGAGGGGAAACATGCCCGATATGCTCCAAAGCGCATACCCAGAGGGAGCATAAATGCCATGAAACAGCATGCAGCGGCCACAGGAGGATAATTCCGGGCTGCTGCCAGTGCCTAATGACCCCTGCCAAATGTCCAGCATGTGGAGGCCCACACTCTGCCCTAGACAATAACTGCCCCGAGAAGTTGAGAGTGAAAGAAGCTGCGAAGAAGAAGTACGATCTGCGAATGGCCTCCCTTGCCGGAAACAGTCGGACTGAGCGAACCCCTCAAGATTAGGCCGTTGGGCCAGTATGAGGGGAAATAGCACTCAAAACACAATACCGAGAAGATGGAGAATAAAAATAGCTCAACACAATTGCCGAGGGAGCAATAGTGTATTTATTTCATTATTTCATATTATGAAGGGGTTTGATGTTTCCTTTATATGTGTACAAGATCCACCATTGTTTAACGGCCAACCCCTTAGGGCGCCGGGTTACGAATGTATTTCTTTAAATGCTGACAAGGTTCGAGTTTGTACTTATGTTTCCTTGAGAGTGTTACTTGATATTTCTTTTGTCGTGGTGCCTAGGGACCAGGATATTTTGTACTTGAGGATTTTTGCAAAGGAAGGGAGCTTGCTGGACAATCACTGATCCCTCGGAATAATCAACACCTATAACAGACCAGCCGAAGGAGGTCACACAGTCACCGCCGAAAGCCTTTTTACTGAAACCAACGAGCCTACCCTGGTGGTAGGAGACCTAAATGTTCACACCGCATACACTGACCCTATGACAAACCTCGAACCTGGGGAGAGGAGAAGGGGAGAGCACTACATGAGGTTGGCGGCATTGCGGGGTTATACCATAATCAACACCCCGGGAATATACACAAGATTTCCGGACAACCCTACATTACATCGGCCCTCCGTCATCGACTATACTTTGGCAAACAACTCGTTACTTGCAAAGGTGTCAAAATGGAAGGATGTATACCAAAGATCAGGTTCAGACCATATCATAATTGTTACGGAACTGGACTCAGAAGGGGTGGCACACGCTAGAGCATCCCCGGACTGGGAAAAGATAAAATGGAAAGATAAAGAAGGGGAACCTAACCCGGTTATCGAATCGGCCCTGAAACGATATTTGATTGAGGGAAACGAATACAAAGAAATTTACAAAGCGGAAGGAGCAGAAGAGAGATTTGGAGATAACCTAGGAAGGCTGATCCAGATGGTCAAGAACTGGGCACCGCAAAAGAACCCAACCAGGTGGTCCAAAGCATGGTGGACGGCTGACATCACCGAGCTGAGAAGAGTATACACCTCGGCTGCCCAGCGGGTAAGGTGTTACGGGAGCGGGGTGGAAGAAAGAAATAAGGCAAAAAAAGTATACAAATCAGCGATAGACAAGGCAAAAAGGAAACACTGGAACAACTTCTTAGCAAGTGCGACGAAGAACGATGTGTGGACGGCTCACCAGTTTACAAAACAAAGACAACCTGTGAGGATACCGGGAGGGCATAACGATAGTCCGGGCCAGACCTCACAAAAGATAATGGAGCATTTTTTCCCACCGAGTGACGACCCAATTTCACCACAACCCCTCCTTAGGAAAGAACTCGTGGATAGTGACCGTGTGACCGTGGGTGAGGTCTCAGAGACTTTGGAAAAATGTAGCAACAAATCAGCCCCGGGGCCAGACCAGGTGCCACATGGGGTGTGGAAAAACATACACAGAATGGAAGGGAAGATAATACCAAAGTTAGCGGAAGACATGTTGGAATGGGGTATACATCCGCCTATGCTAAAAGAGTCAACTGGAATTATTCTACCGAAACCTGGAAAGAAGGACTATACGGACTGTGCGAGCTTTAGGGTAATCGCCTTAATGCAAACTTTTTCGAAGATAGTCGAACGAATCGTCAACAAAAGGCTAATGGCGATAGCTTATAAGGAAGACATGTACTGAATCAACCAGACTGGGAGCCTACCTCAAAGGTCGACGGTAGATGCTGAGCTGTCGCTGAAACACTGGATAAGGGAATCCCAATTCGCCGGGAAGAAGACTTCCACAGTTTTCCTCGACGTAAAAGGGGGCTTTGATAATGTAAACCACAGTAAGCTGTTGGATCTACTGGGAACCGACGAAAAGGTACCAAGATCATGATACTTAGTGGACTGGATCTCGAACTTTATACACACAAGACAAATCGCGCTGGCTTACCCGGGTAGCCCTAGGACCTCAAACAAGGTCGACAGAGGGATCCCCCAGGGATCACCGCTATCACCCTTACTGTTTGTGATATACGTTAGGGCGCTACACCCTGGAATAGAACAATCAGACATATTTACATCATCATACGTGGACGACTTCCAAATCACGGTAGCGTCGACAAGTTGGTACAGGAACACAAAAATACTGGAAGATAGGATACAGAGGATGAATAGTACAGCGGCTGGTCTGGGGCTATCATTCAGTATTGCAAAAACCGAACTGATGCACTGGAGGAAACCTAAGGAGAAAGGCGAAAGGTCGGAATGTACAGTAATGTTTCAATCACACGTTATCGAACCCGGCGGGAATGCAGTGAAATGGCTGGGTTTCTGGCTTACGGATAACGGAGAAACGTCAACACATTTCGGAAAGAGACTTGAGCTGGCACAAGCGGCTTTCATACGAATACAGAGACTGTCAATGCCCGGCAAAGGCCTAAACCCATATGGGGCAAAGAGGATAGCGAAAGGGATAATTTTACCAACGTTGCTATACGGGTCAGATATATTCGACCTGACAGTGACAATGATAGGGAAGATGCAAACATTTTGGAATAGGGTCCTTGGGTGGATTACGAACTCCTTCTATTCAACAAATATGACCGTTGTATCAGCGGAAGCGTGCTTGGCACCCATCAAGCTATATGCGAAACAGGCCAGAGAAATGACGGCTGTCCGGATCACCACGGCAGTCCCAAAGAACAACATAGCCACGGCGATGCTACCTGGAGGGTACCCATAGGTAGAGGAGTACAGATACTCCACCAACAGGAGACACACGTTTGACAACAACAAAGGAGGAATGAGACCTAAGACGTAGAACTCAACAGCCACGACGACGGCCCAAGTCCGCCTACCAATTGACGAGGTGGGGGCAATCGCAGCAGGAAACTACTCGGCGAGACCCTTCCCGATGAAGCCAAAACGACTCTTGATGGTCACGGAACAGGCAGCAAAATCCTGGTTTGAGGCCAAAGAGGGAATTCGGAAAAAGATACAGAAGGAATGGGTGGAATGGGAGTATCCACCATACTACGAATACAGACCACCGTTTAGGGAATGCTGGTATTTCATGACTCTCCCGAAGTTCAAGGCAGGTCGAATACACCAGATGCGAGCGAATAAGAGCTACTTAAAAGCACAGAAAGACTGGTCAAACCAGGATCAAGACCCGCGTTGTGATCGATGCGGACAGGCAGACCAGACATTTCGACACATTATTACAGACTGTCCAGCTCTGGCAAGCATCAGACATGGAAGGGACCCAGAGATATTTAACATAGGTAGAGAGTCTACGCTATGGAAAGGAGATAAACCGGGAAAAGAGTTGATGAAGGAGTTTTCTGGGCATGTGATGAAAAATTTGATAACCTTTCCAGTTAGGTTGGGAGTTTTTCCTTTTACGAGAGACGGTGATTTAAGGTCATAAATTCTTTGTACCTTTTATGGGAATGATGGATGAAGGTGATAAGTTTATTATCGTTTATTTGTTTTATGTAGGCGGTGATGGAGTTTTTTATGTTTTTAGGGTTTTCTAGGCCATACTTTAGGGTGCTTGCCGGGATTTTCCCATAATAAATCCAGGGATTTAACAAAAAAAAAAACGGGGCGTGTATCCTCCAGAAGGAATATACTTCCCGGGAAGGACCAGGGTATAACCCTTTGAGAAACCAATGCTAGTCAAGGCAAAGTTAGCGCATAGGCGGGATTCCTGCTTCCTCGCAACTAATGAGGTGGGCGAAAGACTTGTGGCTTTCTACCTAAGCGGTAAACTTTGTAGACCCTGTCTAGGGATGGCAGCCTACCCTCTTCCCAGATGAGGTGCTGTTCTTGGAGCGCTCAAGACTTAATGCCCGGCTTGAAATGCGTGTAAAACTCCTAGTTACTAAGGCCTAAGGTAAGAAATCATTAGCACTTGCTAACTATAGCGCGAAGACTTATTACGGAGGGTAAACCCCAGGAGATGGAAAGGAAAGAGTGCCCAACTGTCCGCCTCACGTCCTCACTTTATGGTTAAAGGATCAACCTCGCATGCTCTAGCTCTTTGGATCATCACAATTGCAGAGGGAGGCAACTTAGAGTGTCGGAAAAGAGGTGAAAGGAGAGGAGGAGCCGCTCTAGTCCCTAGCTACCACAAGGGAGTGCTCGGTGACCTGTGATTTGGGATAGCTGTGATTTGCAAACAGCCATTGCCAAACGTAACTATGATACAATTTTCGGTTTTCCAAATCGCAATTTGGGGCTCTATGAGAAGCCCTCAGTGCCCGCCATCGTTTACTGGCAAAATACTTGGGAGTACAAAACAAAAATATCGTAGCCCTAAATATTCACACATATGATACACTCAAACCATGATGCCTCAAACACCCATTAAAAGTAATTGTATTATTGGGTTGGTGGTTAAGGAGGTGCTCCTACTCATCCCTCCTGTAAAGGGTTAGGCAAAATGGCTTAGACCTCTGGACATCGATTTAGTTAACCACTGTGGTTTGATTTATTGGCTAGACGCCTGATGTGTAGAGGGATCATAGAGGTCTTGCAAACTAACAAAACCTCCAAGCAAGAACCCTTAGTACGGCGTAGCCCCTACCATGATTTCTCTTGGCAACTTAGTCTCCATGTTAAGCGCGATAAACCACACTGCCATAGGGACTCGAATAACGGGGCTTCGCGCTAAGACGCCGAAATCACCTCTCTTGTATAGTGGGGTTAAAACACTATGAAAACTGACTCCTCAGCCCTAAAATAAGGTGGGATCCGGAAGGGAAGGGTGTCGGACTTTACCGGCAAAGGCAACTCCAACGCCCAAGCTCGGGATCTAATTATTTGCGTTCTTATAATACTCTACTGTATCATGCCGGCGCCTAGAACCCTCACACCAACCACCGTCCATCCGCCAACCGAAAAACCCTACCATAAATTTCACCTCTAATCACATGGCAGGAAACGACTACATACTCGAGTAGTCCCTAATTACCATAAACGGCTATCATACCCAGGCAGATGGAATGCAGGAACATTCCAGCACTAGCCACCGACCCATAACAATGCGGAAACGGCGAAATAAAGTTCCAACACCTAGGCGCCACTAGCGACCTCACCAACCACTCCCCGACCAAAACACGAGTGGTATCGTACGGTAGTGCACTGCCCGGTGGAAGCGTACAAGATATACGCACTTAAGATAGTCGGTGATCGTCTCGGGATGTTTTTGTCACTCGTTTGCACACACCCTGGGAGGAGCGAGATATTAGGATGGACTCTAGAGTTGAGGTTTGAATAGAAGGGCGGTAAGAAGTTCCTGTTGGAACTATGATACGTTGGTAGCGCAGGAGAAGGCGCTATCGTGATGAAACTATCAGGGCCCACGAAAGAAACAAAACGCCCACAATGCCACCAACAGCGGCCTCCCAAAACCTCCTCCTGCTCCTCCTCTCCCTACTCCTTACTCCGCTCATCGAGAATATAAACCCCCCTCTCCCCGCCCCCCCAATTCCCCCTCCTCTCAAGATAAACACAACCAACCAGCCCCTCCACCACCACACACGCACTCTTTAAACTACGCTCACTACCATCCTACCAACCCTCCTTTCCTTCCTTTAATCAAAACCAGTACTCCGAGTTGACCTCAATACAGTACCAAAATGCTCCTATCCAAGGCCATAATCCTCTCCCTCGCCCTCACAGTCGCGAATGGGCACATGGTACTGCAGAATCCACCCAGCTTCGGCCTCAGTGAAAACAAACTCTCCACAAAACCGGACTTCGACCTGAACGCTCCAATCACCAAGGCCCAGTTCCCGTGCAAAGGCTATCACAAAGACCCCGAGCGTGGAGCCGGGAAAAGCGTTGCGACTTGGGCTGCCGGGAGTGACCAGACCTTCAGGTACAATATTCACACACACACACAATTACCAGAGAATCGAGCAAATACTAATGGATCAAATAGTATCACCGGAGGCGCGGCCCACGGCGGTGGCAGCTGCCAAGTCTCCCTCTCGTACGACAACGGCGGGACCTTCAAGGTTATCAAGTCGTTCGTTGGCAACTGTCCCGTCGCAGGCCTCGAGTACTCTTTCCCCGTCCCACGGGATGCCGCCAGCGGTGCGGCGATCTTCGCCTGGACTTGGTATAATAAAATCGGTAATCGCGAGCTGTATATGGGATGTGCGGCCGTTACCATCACCAATGGCGGGAGCGGGCTGGGTAGTTCGTTCCCGAATGTTTTTGTGGCGAATGTTGGGGATCAGTGCAGTACGGTTGAAGATAAAGCGCTGGAGTTTCCGAACCCCGGCGCGGTGGTGGAGAGGAGTGGGGAGGAGGCGGCGAAGCCGGTGGGGACTGGGTGTGTTTAGGCTGGGGGAGGGGCTTTTCTTTTTGGAGGGGGGGTATGGGCGCTCTTTGTTGTTTAAACTGGGTTATGTTCTGCATTTAAAGTTTAGTCTGGTACTTAAAATTTTAGACGTTGTTGTTCCATATTTTCGGTTTTGATAGATGGTAACTCAGTCGGGGTGCTTTCAATTCCGAGTGAGTGCCAATGAGCGGCGGGCCGACATGGTTAGCAAAAGCCAACTAACAGAGCCCCACCACCAAGCCCCGACGTGAGAGACTTGGAACTCGAGTGTCAGCCCGTGATCTAGTGCAGCAAGCCCAACCCGGACCCTATACCACACGCTACCTGATGCAGTCCCCAGTGGGTATCCGCCAGTGGGCGATATGAGGTGGCGTTTCTAAGGAACCCCGGTACGCCGCCTGAGGGTTTTTAGTGGTACGATCCCATAGATTGAACTTGATAGATAGCGAAACATGGGGTGGCCAATTCGTGTTAGAGGTCGCTGCCCCAGCGAAGCAGTTAGGGTTCAGCATACGGATTCCTCGAGAGTCTGCTCCAGTGTCCGTAGAAAAATATCTGCTCGGTTGGGCTTTTGCCTATGTTGTGGGGTGTGGTTGGTGTAGGAGTGTACTTGTGGTAGAAGGCATATCTATTCTTGCATATAGCATTATTAGCATGAGTGCTCGTCATGATTGCTTGCATCGCTTCCTTCATCCCTCCTACCCTTCTAGTCTATCTCTTTGGGGAAAAAAATCTCACCACTCGACCCGTTCAATAAAACAGCAGCAGAACCATTCCTAATATCCAAAGACGAGTGATCCCACGTGATCATCCGGCTATCCGCTCCTTAATTCATTCGTGCAGAGATATATACTACTATACATATACGTGCACACCTTCCAAACAAACGTGCGATCAGACAGCCGAGCAAACTGCAATACAACGTAGATCACACCCATCTACCGCCCAATCGGCAGAAGTGGTGTTCGAAGTATCCACCGGCCTCTCCGGCCAGACACTCCCAATCCCGCTCCAAACCTTCAAATCCATAATCTCAGCCTCAACCCCCTCGCTGACATAGACCCCGACACCAAGCGCATCATCACGGGTTGGATAAACCCTAGTCGTAAGTGCGAACCTGCCGCCAACGAATACCTCTACAAGGCTTCCATCGACGAAGATGTTCATTTCTATATCTTCGACTCCTGTTCCTACTTCCCCATCTTCACCGCCACCACAGCCGCTATTGCGACAGGAGATTGTGTAAGGCTTGTAGTCCCCACTCACCGTACCATTGCTGAATTGCTTGATGAGCGAGGACTTTGACCTATCGACGGCGATAAGGCTGGTTGCGGGATCAAACGTGATGGTAGTGACCTCCTCACCTCCTGGTGAGGCACGAATCGTGAATCCGACCGGGCCATCCGGCTCGTGGATAGTAGCCGATAGTTCAAAATTGTCGGAGGAAATTCCATCCAGCTTCTGCGAGGACGCATACTTCTTGTCCCCGATCTGATGCTTCTGTGCTCTTCGGCGAAGACCCTTTACTACGTCTGGAAGAGGCTTCACACCTAAGCTTGTCACGGTGTAGGTTCCATTCGGGCCAGGCTCGGAGTACTTTGCATTTGTTGGGGTGGTGGCAGTTTTTCTGTCTGCTACTACGTTGTAGGTCTGGTGGACGAAGATTTCTCGGGGCAGGCCCATAGCGCCTTGGAACCCTTGGGCATTGACGCCGTAGTCGTTCATATCTGGGGGCGTTATCTAGTTGGCTGGCTGCAGGGGTAGGAGGGCGGGGGGAGGGTGGAAGGCTCATACCTTCATGGCTCCAGCCCCAGGCCACTCGGCGGGACTTCTTGGTGTCATCGAAGCTGGTGATGGCGTAGAGCTCTTTTTGTCAGGTACCTCTTCTCATTGCGGAAATGTGGTTAGGGAAACATACATTACCCCAATCAGCAGCTCCAACAGCGACGGGATCGAATTGCACGGAGCCGTTAGCACGACGGCTCATCTCTCCCCCCGCCCACAGAGTCCAACGGGCGTGTCCGGGGACACCACCACCCTCAGACCCCATAGTAGCGAAGAAGTGATCATTTCCCTGATGATCCTTCTACACCGCCAATCCTCGTTAGCACTATAGAGAGCCGTATGAGGGAGAAAGATATAACTTGCCAAGGAGAAAAATCCAGAAACCTCAAAGTTAAACCCATAAGACCCAGTCTCCAACACGTCCCCAAAAGTCTCATTACCCTTCGGCTCCCAAAGCGCGCCCAAGAAAGTCCACTGAGTAAGATTCCTAGCCGGCGCAGAATATAACGGAATCCTCGGCCCAACACCACGAATCCCACTCCCAAAAACCATATACCAATGCGGCTCAGTCTTATTCAACAGAATATCCATCTCCGGCCAAGGGAGGTAGAAGGGATCGCGCCAGCCGGTGATATTCCACCCATTGGGGGGATCAGCCATAATCGGGTTACCAGGGTACTTCTCCCACGTCTCTCCGCCGTCGTGGGAGAGTGCGAATGACTGCGACTCGGTCTTCGGGATGTACGGGATGTTCCATGCCGTCGGTAGAGAACTCACACTGGTGTAGATGAAGGCGAGAGTGCCGTCGACCTCGCCTTGGAGATTGGCGGCGTGCCCGGTACCCGAGAAGATTCCTTTGGAATCATAGGCACCCGGCCCAGTTACTAAGGCTGCGGCGGCATCGCCTTTCCAGCCCCCCACATCAACCCAGTCTACCATGTCGCGAGAGACGGCATGGCCCCAAGAGATATTGCCCCATTGGACATCATTAGGGTTCCACTACGCTCGAGCGTTAGCAGCGGGGAATTGCGGGTGCAAGGCGGGGAATTGCCTGGTACATAAGGTGGTAGATATCCCTAGTTGGATCATACATTGCTCCACAGGGGTCCTATAGAGAGCAATATCAGCAAAAATCTCGCGCAATTACTGGTAAACAAGGAACGTACGTTCATCCACCCCCGAGGAGCAGTAAAATGGTATGTCGGACGCCATTTCGTAAACAGGCTATTAATCGGCAATTCAGCGAGGTTGGTGTTAGCATTAATATCAAGGCCAACCGTGGGGCTTCCCGCCAGAAAAGCGAGGATGATAGAATAGAACATATTGGCCACTGCTGCCGTTAGGAATTTCCAATCGATCGTTTCGGGGCACCATAGGTTTATATCATAACCATCCCAAGTATGAGGAGATGTCCAGGATGAACAGGGGGGGGTGGTGGATCGCGGGGTGGTCGCCGGGGGCCAGAGAGCTGCGCTAATCTGGTCTCCTTGTTGTACTCGAGTAGCTCCCCTGAGAACCAAAGAGCACTGTATTGATTAAATTGTATGATACCGGGTAGGGCGAACTACAGTATGCTTGGTGCCAGCCCAGATGTACCGGTAACTGCAGTGGCGCGCCGGTAATAACACGTTCCAGCGAACAATCTAGACGATTCGGTGTCCCCACCCTGAGGATCTTCCACATGGAAACTACCAATTGAGTATGTGGTACTACGAGTTCGCACCAGCGCGCCGTATGATAGGGCACCTAGCAGCGCCGTTCGCCCGTACTGCTTGCCATTGTTCTCTCTCTCTTGCTGGAGCCAGAACTAAATCATAGCAGACCACTACAGGGCGCCACAGCATCGGCACTGTACCCGTACTTGCACTATACTCTAGTGCTCGAGTATCACACAACACACCCCAGGTCTACTATGAAAACTCCTGGGATAAACCAAAGCACTAAGTTATGGCGGAAGGAAAAAAGAAGAAAAAATTCCCACAGTACCCGCCCAATCTAATTCAAACGCACAAAACAAGTATCCCTCGCGATGATGCCAACAACAAATTCATCTATCCCTCATCATTTCCCCTAATCAAGGCACAAACCTCAGTATCGCGCCCGGGTACAGTAGTGGGGGCATACTTATCAAGACCGTTGGGATATGCACCAGTACCCCGCATGACACGTTCCGTACCCGAACCGACAAGTTAAGCAGGAAAAAATAACTCGAGTACCGTGCAGTGCAGTACAAGCAAAAAATGTCAGTATGGAGACCATTGGATGCCCGTAGCGGGGAAATATGTTGCTTTTTCTTTTTTTCTCTTTTTTACAGAATAGTGCTCAGTCCAATGAATGCCCAATGCTTAGCTACCGGCAGTACTCGAGTACTGTGCTAGTATGGGTATTCCGGCCGGCCGATCATAGTACGATACGGGAGAAGGAAGGTGATAGCGGCAGTGGTGGAGAAAACTCTTTCCGCTACTTTACCACGGTTGGGACATCCGCCGAGAGGGGGAATTCTTCCCATGTGTGTTCTTCTAAGACTAGTTTCTGCAAGCGTGTCTGCGGAATAAAGAGCGATGACTCTAACAGACCACAAGTTGTGTTCGTACAGGTAGAAAAACTTGGTATTGAATTGCGGTGAATGGGGGGGTATCCGATATTCCCCTAGGCACGGTAAGAAGCCCTTCTATCAACGCCTCTTCCATTCTCCACAAAAAATAAAAATAAAGGTACCCTATAAACTATAATAAAGGAATTAACCTAATCTGTGTTGCTCTTCTTCCCTCCAGCCCTTTTCCTCATCAGTTCTGCCAACGGCACGTCCTCGTGGTCATCGTCGACCCCGTAATCCGCTAAAGTCTCGCCCTCCTCGTTCATCCATTTTGGGGCTATTACCCCGCTGCTGCCGTTCCTAATCCCCGAAATTACTGTGGCGTCTTGGGGTTTACTCATCCCTTCTCTTCGTTCCCTATCTTCCCTCTGCCGTCTCCTGACGCCCTCTACCCAGTCACCGTCATCCCCGCCATCATTCACCGTTGCCGACATCGGGGCATTTGCGCCCATCCAGACTCCCTTGTCCGGATCTGCGGGCGGCCATGCAGCAGCCACAACTTCGTAGCCATTCACCTCCCATTCCAATCCGCCCTTGAGCTTTAGCCCATCGCTCCCCTTGATTTCTACCCCAACCTCCTTCGTTCGCGAAAATGGCCAGAACCATCCCAAGATGTTGGAGCTGCCGCAAAATGCCGAGCAGAGGTTATCCCAAATGCCAATATCATAGGGGAATTGCTGTCGACGAACTCGCTTCTGTCGAGCGAGGGCATCGTGTCGATCCTGTTCCCACGTCTCGATAGTAGTATACCCTTCCGCGGTCGACCATAACGCTCGAATGAACAGAAGCGAGAGTGAAAACGCAACGAGCAGATCTATAAATAACAACACTACCAAAAGGCATAATTCCGGGAACGTGTGCGGCGACATATACTAGGCACATTAGCCCCCCATCCGTCAACCTAGTCAAGTCGAGTGAAGTGAGGATTAACAAACACTGGGCAAATCCCTCTGGGCCCAAACCTCCCACCCCCTCTCAACTAGCAGACAGAACAACCAACAGCAAGTAAAAGCAGAGTATCCTAAAAACCTCAAAAAGTGCGGGAAATTCCTCCAGCCGACACAATTATTCGTCCAGGAGCAATGGTGATCCATGCGAACCACGCACACACCGCAAGTCTTGCAATGGTGGCATCGCGGAGGTTTGTAAGCGTTACACTTCCGGCACCACTTCGCGCCGCGGGATACCAGGCTACGGGTCTCCTCCCTGGCGTTACCGTCCTCGGCGTCAGCATTGTCGAGGTCGATGTCTGCAGGCGTCCATATTTTAGGAGGGCTGCCCGGGGAAGTGAGGATGCTGCGAGCGTAGGTTATCCAGATGCAGGCTACGCAGATGTTGAAAAGGACGTACTCGGGCTCAGAGAGGTGGGGGTACAGGAGGAAGTATTGGGATGCGTAGGCGAGAAAGGCGATTAGGAGGACTACTCCTACCACTGCTAGGCGGGAAAAGGAGGGGTCCAGCATGGTTGTTAAGGGGAGACGGGGAGAAAAGTTGTCATGGGGCTCAGTGTCACCTTGTATCAAGCCTCTGCTCACACGGGTGGCTTGGCACTCAAGCCCAGTTGAGCCCCAACCTATTCATATATCACTCGTAAATGGTTCCAAAGTGAAATTTTCGCACGGGTGAGGTTTCCCTTGACTGCACCAGTATTCACAGTATTCAACAAGACCTCCAATCCCGACACGCTCGTCCTGCATTCGAATTTGAAAGTCGAAATCGTCATATCGCGTGCGTACCTGAATAGGTCCCCCCTCCGGGCAATTTCCTCGCGCCCTGCTACGGTAGATAAGTTCTTCCGCTCCGCAAATCTAATTTCCCCCTGTGAAAAATTTCACGACTGAGTTTCCCGTGGGAGAGCGCTTGCTTACATTAGCCTACAGGAAACCCGAACTATTATTATGTAGCCCCCGCATTCCGCCTTAGCCAGAAATGGATGTTACAAGTACTCTTATAGGCTAAGACACATGGGGACTGGTCTTTCACAGACCTCCATAGCTTCGATAGTTATGTCTCCCGCTGGAACGTGGTGTATGCTGAAGAGGAGGCTTGTGATCAAATATCGTACCCGTAGTCCACTTACACTCCACGGGCATCAAGAGGAATACTAGTACCTGCACTACTACCCTTCCGTTGGTGTTGGTGGAGTGATAGGTGTTTAGAACTAAATTTTAACTTGGCCCACACCCAGCATACTTTAAATTTAGTAGGTGGGGTTGGTCTAAATCATACTTGGAGCACTGTATCACGTATTTAAATCTACCGGTATGCATAAAAACCCCGTCCCCCCGAAAGTCAACCCAGCTAGGTTCATTATCACGATACCAGACGACAACCCTAAATCCATCTTGAAATAAGTGTTTCATATACTCTGACGCACTTTTGCCAATACCGGAGCGCTCAAGAAATAAGGCACTACCCCGTGTACCCCTAAACCACAGACTATAACAAGAGACCATACCTCCACGGCATGTATGGAAGGGGGCGAAACTAATGTGATCACTCGGACAGACGCACTCACGCCCTTCTCAAGCTGACACATAAGCTGATCATGCCTACGTTTATGCGGAGAGGGCACATTCAGCGTCATCAAAAGTGAGACATATCACAAAGTGTTCGCCCTGCCCTGTTCCCCGGGACCACGCTTCATATAATGTCACTCGATTGCTGACTTGAGCCATGGGGCTGGTGGTGCAGTGTGGTGAGTTGGTGATAACCCTGTGCACTTTCCCCCCTCACCGCCTAATAAATCTCAGCTCTTTGCGGCCAGAGAGTGGAGATTACACTGATTACCGGTATAGGATTTCTGGTTTGGTATCTGAGGCTCCGCGCAGTTCCCATAGGAGTTAATTGGTTAGGATTGAGCATAATTACCTCTAGAAATAGAAAGCTAAGAATGCTAGTCAAGATAACTTTTGTAAGCCGGAGAACTTCCTGTTGTGCTATGGGACCTAGCGGTGGTGGTGCGGGTCGGTCGGAGGGTGCCTTGTCTATCGCTATGGGGATACATCCGATATCTATGGGACCAAGATAAGGTCATTCATCAGTACAAGAGCCCTCAAAGCCTGGATTAAGATGACTACGCCGGTTTCTGGATCCTGATTGCCCTGGAAGCGGCAAGACAAAAGCCGAACATGCACAAAAATTTACGCAAGGTCAGTCAACCTTCGGTGCCAACATCTTTGCACTTCCTCGTATAGCTCGATAACTCTCAAGGGATTCGGTAACAGATAATTCATCCAGACACATAAAAAAATGAGAACGAAGGCTAAACTAACTAAGAACCGAGAGAACCGCAGCGCACCCTAATCCGCGGAGTATCCGTGTCTCGCTAATACCCCTTCCCCCTTTTGACAATATTAAACATATTCTCACCAGCACTCAACCTGCCAAGATTGGTCCCAAACAAATCCAGGACTCTCCCAAGATAGCCGTTGCCAGCGCTACTTATATGCGGAGTGATAACCACGTCCTCCATACCCCAAAGCTCACTATCCGCGGGTAATGGTTCCGGGTCTGTAACGTCCAGTGAAGCCCCGGCCAATAATCCCTCTTTCATCGCCACAGTCAATGCATCGTGATCAATAACCTCTCCTCGAGATACATTAACAATGTAGGCCTTTCTCTTCCCGAGTATTCCGAATTCGGCGGTGGATAGCATGTGTCTTGTCGAGTCAGTAAGTGGCAGAGAACAGACGAGTACGTCCACGCCTGATAAGAAGGCATGTAAACTGGGCTTGTCAGTGCCCGAGAACCAAGCGTCTGGTAATTCGCCGTTTATATCGCCAGTCCCTGGGAGAATGTACCCTCGATCAATCTTCGACCTGGGCGTTCGTCGTGGGGAGGAAGTGTATGCATGTATCCTCATTCCTAGGGCTCTTGCGACTCGCGCGACTTGTCTGCCGATTGACCCATATCCGAGGATCCCGATTGTGGATCCCATAAGGTCTGTCGGATTGGGGTATTTGCTGGAGTCCCAGATGTGAGAGCGCTGCTGGGAGAGCAATTGGCCGAAGGAATTGCGGATTGAGAGGAGAGTTAGGAGGACGTGCTCCGCGATTTTGGTACTAACACAGTTAGATAAAGAGACAGAGAAGACGAGCTGCAGTACCTGTAAATGCCATTACTCGTGCAAAAGGTAATCCTCGTATCGGTATACAAAGGCTTCTTTACTATGCTATCAAAGCCAGCAATTGATAACTGAAGGATCTTCAGATTCGGGACTTGCTCTATGTTCGGGATTGTCCAATCCACAAGCAGTATCGTTGCCTGTTTTAACAACTCTTTCAAAAACATTAGCGCCTTAGGCACGGCACCCTTGACGAATTCGAGTTCCTACCTCTAAGCCCGGGGTTTCTATCGTCATCGGGCATGCCATAGCGCCATTTCCCATCCCATTTCCCCAAACCGTAGAAGTTAATCGTACAATTGGGAAACTTCTTTACAAACCGGTCGTAGCCCTGCGGGGGGTGATTCCGCGCGAGGGTGATGAGTATATTCTCTGCTAAATCAGCGTTTGTGCTGCCGGCAGACGATTGAAGCGTTTCCCTCATGGCTTTGAAGAAAGTGGGGTTGTGGAAGTTTGATAGGGAGTGCCGAGACGACCCTCAAAGTGCCCTGAACCTTTGACTTTATATCCTACAAAAAAATTCAACTGCGTGGGCTGTGCAAGGTGCGAGTGTGGATCCGGGAAGTGTCTCCTTTACCCATATTAAATTTTTTATCTACATTGAGAACAGAAGGTTCCTGTCGGTACATGTATCACAATACGAAATGCGAGCAAGCGGGGGACAAAGTCCGT